>Ga0209061_1000203_pt1 | contig 187135 bp, 167 predicted proteins | sample Coa_R1_10_FD_187157 | JGI IMG/M metagenome (GOLD analysis project Ga0209061, IMG submission 187157) | Surface soil microbial communities from Centralia Pennsylvania, which are recovering from an underground coalmine fire - Coalmine... | ecosystem: Environmental > Terrestrial > Soil >... | reverse complement strand
CCACTCGCATGTCATTCTGAGCGAGAGCGAAGACATCTCGTGAGCCTGGTTGATCTATTGGCGGCCTCAGATGCTTCGCTCTCGCTCAGAATGACATGTCCAGGCCGGTTTCTCATAGCATGACATGGCATCAGCGACAGGCGGTCTGTGAGGAGGCATTAATTTTCCAGAACGCTGCCCTGAACACTGATCATCTGTATCTCGCCGCCGCGTATCACGCGCATTTCTACCTGTGCGACAGCATCTTTACGTGCCAGTACATCAAGCAGCGTTGCTACATCGTCAAGGGCTTTACCGTCAGCCGCCAGCAAGATGTCACCGACCAGTATGCCCTCTTCATCTGGCTTGATACTGACTATAAGAAGGCCAGCGGACTGGCCCGCCTGCTGGCGAAAAGTGGCAGGCAATTCTACCCGATAAGCCCCTAAGGCCAGCATAACCTGTCTTGAAGGCAGGTTCGCCAGCCACGTACTGACCACGTTGCTGGGAATGGAAACGGCAAGGTCGCCGCCAAAGATCATAGCGTTGATGCCCACCACCTCTCCATCCGCGTTGAGCAGCGGGCCGCCAGAGTTGCCCGGCGCGATCAGCACGTCCGATTGAATATAGTGGATGGTTCCGTCACTGTCGCGCAACTTCACCTCGCTCATCCTGCCGAAGACCCCTGCCGTGACAACGTAGCGCTGTCCCCAGGGATGACCAATGGCAAAGACCAGCTCGCCGACGCGCAGCTTTGCCGAATCCCCGGCAAGAATAGCTGTCAGGTCATTTACTGGAATCTTCAGCAGCGCAAGATCAAGTCTGGGGTTGCCTTCGACAACTTCCGCATCGAAGGTACGCCCATCGTTAAGCAAAACCTGAATAACGACGCTGTTGCCAGTGATCACGTGAAAGTTGGTGATGATGTAGCCATCGTTTCGCCAGACGATGCCCGTCCCGGCTCCTCGATCTCCACGCCGCACCTGCACGATGCCCGGCTGCACCCTCTCCACCAGCCGCTCCAGCGCTGGCGAAAATACATCCGCCAGCGTGGACGCAGAAGAGGATTGCGGAGAGGAAAATGTATCCTGTTGTGTCATAGCTCTATTTTCCTGTGCCTGTGCTTTATCGCTTAACTACGCCGACCGATAGTCACCTGCAGAGCGACGAGCCGGCCGCCGCGAATAACGTCAACCGGTACCGTTTTGCCCACACGATTGCCGCCAAGCAACGCATGCAGGTCTTCGGAATCGCTCACGGCATGCCCATCTATGCCGACCAGGATATCGCCCATGAGGATGCCACCGTTCTGTGCGGGGCTGCCATCGTCAACTTTGACGATCAGCAGGCCGTGCTCCTGTGTGCGTCCCGCCCGCTGAAAAGGTGGGATCTGCACAATCTGGCTGCTGATGCCGAGGTAGCCGCGTTTGACATGTCCCTGCTGCGCCAGTGTCTCGGCGACACTCCAGGCAATGGAAGCGGGGATAGCCAGCGCGATACCATTGATCAGCCCCGTGGTGAGCACTCCGAGCACGGCTCCCTGGGCATCAATCAAAGGGCCGCCGGAAAAGCCGGGATAGGGTGTGGCATCGGTGCGGATGTAGCGTTCAAGGACGGTGTCGCGTCCCGCCCGCAGTGGACCACCGATGGCGCTGACAATACCGGAACTCGCCATTGGCCCCTCACTGGAAGAGCGGCCCACGGCCAGGGTGAGCTGGCCTACCCGAGCTGGCTCACTGGTCAGATCAGGCGCGGTCAGGCCAAGATTCTCCACACGCAGCACCGCCAGATCGCTCGATGGGTCGCGACCCACAAGCCGGGCTGGCAGCAGGCGCTTATCATGGGTCTCGATGGTAATCTCCTCCTGCCGCTCAAGCACATGATTGGCAGTCAGCACGAGGTCGCTGGCAAAGACGAGGCCGCTGGCAGGCTGGCGCTGCCGCCCATTCACAAGCACCAGGGAAGGCGCGACCCGCTCCACGGCATCGGCCAGTTGGTTTGATAGTATCCTCAACAGGTTCGTCTCTGTAGCTGGTTGTTCCATAGGGATTTTTCCTTGTTTGCTTCGAGCTATCGTACTCTCTCACGAAGAGTACGTGGGTCAGATTTGCAGATACTATATCCCACACACAAACATTCTACCTCAGTTATTTTACCAGTCTTATACCTGCATAAATGTGCAGGTTTCTGATTATAGATTCAGCCAGTTGACAGGAAATGGCTCTCTCCATTTTCCACAATTGGGTCAGTTGGCACTTGTCTCTTCCTGCTATGCCGATAAATAATGTCAACAACACCCTTACCTTGATCGGATTACCGGGAGGTTTTTATGGATGGCACATTGTTTACCCTCTTCGATTTGATCGCAGCCCGCGAGCAATACGGTGAGCTTTATCACGAGTTCCTGCACATTCCAGCTATGAGCGCCGGGATATATCAACTGGCGGCAGGAAGCGTTGACCCACAGGAGCCACATACTGAAGATGAACTCTATTACGTGGTGCGGGGACAAGCACAGATACAGGTGGGTACGGAAAATATGTCTGTTGAGCCGGGTTTGCTCGTCTTCGTGGCTGCAAATGTGGAGCATCATTTCCACAGCATCACAGAGGACTTGACCGTGCTCGTCTTCTTCGCGCCAGCCGAATACTCTCGCGCTGGAACAGAAACGCGGGATGAATAGATGGGCTGCACTCGCAAAAGTGCAGCCCATCTATTCATCTTGCTCTTGAAGAGCATCATACGGCTGGCTTGATATTCTGATTCACATGGAACAGGTTGTTCGGGTCATATTTAGCTTTGATCTGTGCCAGGCGGGCGTAGTTGTCGCGATACGCTGCCTTCACATTGTCCGTCCCCTCATCCATCATCATGTTGATATAGCCACCACCAGCCGAATAGGGATGCAGGGCCAGCCAGTAGTCTCTGGCCCATTGGATCATGCGCTCGTCGTTGGCCGGATCCGGGTCAACGCCAACGACCACCTCTGAGAAGTTAGCCTCGCGGAAACTGAACGCCGTCCCATCAGCCCCAATGCGATGTGCCGCGCCGTTGATCGGGTAGAGGTGCATAGTAGAATGCATCGTCGGTAGTTGCGCACCATACTTCGCGTGCAGATCGATTGCCTTATCATTCAGGTCGGTGAAGAAGTCGGCCTTCCAGTACCACTGCAAGCCTTTAGGATAGAGCGCGTCGAAGAGGCTCTGGAGCACCGGCCAGGGAATCGGCCCGGCGAAATCCACCGCAGGCGGGATGTTCGTGCGAATCGGTTGCAACAGCTTTTCGGCCTCCTTCTGCGGCGCGGTGGAGCACCACACGATAGCGCACATCTTCTGCAGGTGAACGTGTTCCGGGAATGGAGGCGCCGGTGGTATCGTGTGCAACCCGAACCAGCCGTTGATCTGCTCGGAAGCATTCAAGATGAAGTCGCGCCAGAACTTCAAGACGTCTACTAACTGTTCGATAGGCCAGAGCATCGGCCCGCCATAGACCATGCTGACGGGGTGCAGTTGGAAGAGAAATGAGGTGACGACGCCAAAGTTGCCGCCGCCTCCGCGCACCGCCCAGAACAGGTCGTCATTCTCCTCGGCGCTGGCCGTGACGAAGCTGCCATTGGCAAGAACCATATCAACGCTGAGCAGGTTGTCTATCGTCAGGCCAAAAGTACGCGAGAGGTAGCCAATGCCTCCGCCCAGAGTCAGCCCTCCGACTCCGGTAGTTGAAATGAAGCCGCTCGGTGTAGCCAGCCCGAAGGGATGGGTGGCATGATCCACCTCGCCCCACGTGCAGCCACCTTCGACGCGAGCCGTACGCGCAACGGGATCGACGCGAATCCCCTTCATTTCAGAGAGGTCGATTACCAGGCCATCGTCGCAGGTTCCCAGGCCGGGGCCGTTGTGTCCGCCACCGCGCACAGCCAACGTCAGCGCGTGCTCGCGAGCGAAGTTGACGGCTGCGATCACATCGGCGACATCCACGCTGCGAACAATGAGCGCCGGGTGCCTGTCGATCATAGCGTTATAGACCTGGCGGGCCTGTTCGTAATCCGCATCGCCGGGACGAATCAGCGCGCCGCGCAATTTAGACGCCAGTTCCTGAATCGCCGTATCTTCTAAAGCGACTGCGGTAGGTTGTTGTTCTTCAATCATAACTTTCTCCTTGCCTGTTCAGTTTCAAACGAAGACGGAAACTTTGTGCAACAGTTCGCTGCTAGAATAGCATAGGAAGCGTTATCTCAACGTTCTGAGAAGAGAGAAGAGAGGACAATTTCAGGTAAGATATTGACCTTCGCTGAAACCGTAGCGTTAGCAAAGCGTTATTGCGGCCTCATTTGCAGGCTATAGACGCTCAAGAAACGCCCGTGCAGCCTGCAAATCCGGTGTATCAAACCCCTCCGTGAACCAGCCATACACGTTATTAACCCGGTGTTTCGCGTCGTCCGATCGATTCTGCGCGCTCCAAAACCACGCCAGGCTCATGACCGCGCGAAGTTCCAGTGACCTGGCCTGCTGCGAACGTGCGATTTCGATTGCGCGCAGGAAGGCAGCTTCAACATCAGCGATATCCGCACCATGCATCAGCAAGAGTTCGCCGCGCAACCGGTGTAACTCAGCATCCCACCAGCGCTCGTTGTGCGTACGCGCCTCAGTCAACGCCTCTTTGATGGCTGCCAGCCCCTCCTCAACACGCCCGGCCTTGCAGCAAACCTGCGCGAGCAGCGAGAGGTAATATGGCAAACGCAATCTGGCGCTCGATGCTTTGAATGCAGTGATCGAATCGCGCAGCTTCCTGATGCACTCTTCATCTGGTTGCTCTAAGGCAAGCGCATAACTGACCAGGATGTCTGCCCACGCTCGATAGTAGGGTGCCTGAAACTTGCTCGTGAGCGCGAGCGACCCCTCCGCATGCACACGGGCAACTGCCTCATCAGCGCGCAACTGCTGGAGCAACGCCAGATAGGCTGAGACCAGCGCCTGGTTGAAAGGTTGATCCAGGTCTTCCACCAGCTTGACAGCACCGAGTCCCCGACTGAGCGCCTGCTCGGGATAGCCCAGACACCAGAGGGCGTGCGCCTGCCACGCTCGCGCAAGCGCCTCATAATTCACCCCCTGCGACTCCTGAAGATGAAGCAGTTGATCGGGATCGTGAGCCGCGATGATCTCCGCGAACTGTGCGTTTGCTTCAGTCACCCTCCCCAGATGCAGTCGCGCCCCGGCTAGCATTGTGTCGGCAAACGGCGGTGGCAAGGTCCCAAGCGAACGCTGATACAGTGTATGCAGTTCATCGGAAACCATTTGCACCCGTTCGAGTCTGGCCTGGACAACGTAGACGGACTGCAACCCATAGAGTGTCTGCGCCCGCTGGAGGTCATCACCGACCGTGTCGCACAACGCGAGTGCGCGGTCAAGCACGCGCTCCAGTTCCGGCGCTGCCCAGCCTTTCGTTACACGGTAGATAGGAGCCAGGGCGAGTTGCAGGCCAAGCTCCCGCCTGTCGCGTATCGCCTGGGCAGGTAATTGCTCAAGTTGCTCCAGACTGCGCGAGAGCAGGTTGATGGCATCCTCGTTCGCATACATTCGCTGCGCCACGGCTGCTGCGCGCTGGTAATAGGGGAGCGCTTGCTCGATCATCCCCGCACGCTCGTAATGCGACGCGATCTGACCGCTGACCGCATCGAGATCATGAGCGTAGATAGCTTCCAGTGTTTGAGCCACGCGGTGGTGCAGCAGGCGGCGCTGAGGCGCGCTGATCTCTCCATACGCCACCTCGCGCAGCTTATCATGCGTAAAATCGTAGCTATTTATACCATGCTCGCGCACAATCCGTTTGTGCCAGAGTTCGTCCAGCGCACGGACAGCACTTTCTGTATCGCTGTTGCTCACTCCAATCAGGAGATCAAGCGTGAATTCGCGGCCAATGATCGCGGCCAGTTCCACAAATCTGCGCGCGGATTCCGAGAGCTGCCGGAGACGGCCGACAAGTACCGCGTGCACACGCGGCGGCAGCGGTTGTGTACCATCAAACTGCGGCTGCCAGCGCTCAGCCTCTGCTGAGCTGGCTACTCCTCGTTCCAGATTGGCTCGCACCGTTTCGACCACGAACAGGGGATATCCTCCAGTCTCGCGAAACAGATGTAGCCCCTCGTCTATTCCCATCTGGCGCTTTGCTACCTGCGACGCCAGCTTCGCGGTTTCCGCCGCGTCTAACGGCTCGAGTGTAATGTCTGTCACAGGCATACTGCTGCGCAGGTGGAGCAAGAAGTCATGCAACGGATGTTGCGGTAGTAGCTCTTCCTGGCGAGCGCACCCGATGACGAGCAATCGCGCCTGGGGGTCGAAGCGCAACAGAAAATGCAACCATTCAAGCGTCTCCTGATCGCACCATTGCAAGTCATCTATCAACAAAAGCAATGGCTGTGACGTAAGGAGGACAGCACGCGCCAGGGCCTCGAAAAAGCGTTGGCGCTGCCCATATTCGGTTACCGGCTCGTAGTGTGGTAAATCTGGCTGCTCTGCCAACAGCTCTGGCAGGATGCGCACAACCTCGGTGAGCCAGACTCTGTCAAGCTGTCCGAGCTTCAGGCGCAGACTCTCACTCCTGAGCCACTGCGTCACTGGCGCGAGCGAGAGCTGGCCCTCGGCGGGATAGGAGCGGGTTTTCGCGGTAATGCCTCCTTGCTGGCCTGCCCACAGCAAAAACTCCTCGGCCAACCGTGATTTTCCCACACCGGCCTCTCCAGACACAAGCACAAAGTGGGGACCTCCGTCGCTGCTACGCTGCCAGGCATGGTGCAGGCGCTTCCACTCACGCTCTCGCCCGATGAGGTTCGGGGAGGCAGAGAGCAGCGGCTGATGGGCGCTGGCTTGAATGACCGACGTCATCCGCGGCTTCATGAGCTGCTCATAGGCTTCACGGGTCGCGGGATCGGGGTCGACGCCCATTTCACGCTGTAAAGTGCTGACACAGGTATGGTATACATGCAAAGCGCTGGCACGATCGTTATTCTGCGCGAACAAACGCATCAGGCGACGATAGGAGTCTTCAGAGAGAGGGTCAAGCGCAATCAAGCGCTGGGCATAGGGAATGGCAGCGATGGTGTTGCCCTGCCCTTCAAAAAGGCCGAGCAGTTGCTCCACTACCTGCCGGTGACGCTGGCGGAGCCCTTCCCGCTCAGACAAAATCCATTCATCATAGCAACCGGGGAGCAAATCACCCCGGTACAGACTGTCCGCCTGCTCAAGCGCGCTTTGCAGCGCGTGCTGATCATTGCGATGTCTGGCCTCATCGCCGAGCGCGAGCTTCTGCTCAAACGCTGCAACGTCGAGGTGAAACGCTGTGATGGAGTGCCAGAAGACCACCTGTGTATCGGTATAAAGGAATTGCTCAGCATTCGGAAGGACCTGGCGCAACTGGTGGAGCAATTGGCGCAGATTGTTGCGTGCCTGTGCCTCGGCTGTATCGGGCCAGAAGAGAAACGCCAGGTGCTGGCGCTGTTGAGGAACATCACGATGCAGCGCAAGATAGGCAAGCAACGATTGCAGGCGCGGAGTATTGACGCCAGTCACCTGTTGATCAGCGTAAATCAGGCTAAAATCGCCAAGTAGGCGGAGGCAAAGGGATGGCATTGTCATAATCATCTACCTTTTCTCCTCTTTAAGCTCAAGCGATAGCCTCATTATCTGTACAACTAATAGTTTTCTTTGTCTTTCAGTCTGATTATTCCTGACAGACCATGATTTTTTGTTCGCATTGAAAGTGTACCCGAGAGAGCAGAGATAAGGAATATCACCAACTTATCACTCGTGATAAGTAAACATACTCATGAGAAGTAGACAGGGATGATATAAAATAGAATGGAAGACGAGATCGATGAGGGAGCCTGTTGATAGGATAGTGCATTGCTGATGAAAGAGGGCGAAAAGCATATGGTCAAGAAAGCAGCGCATGCTACCCCGAATCACCTGCTGCGTGCTGCACGCAAGGAGCGCGGCTGGACACAGCAGCAGGTCGCGGATTATATTGGAGCTCCCCTCGCGCTCAATGTCAGTCGTTGGGAAAACGGCACAGCGTTCCCCAGTGCCTACTACCTCCAGAGGCTCTGCCAGCTTTTCGGCAAAAGTGTTCGCGAGTTGGGTTTAAGCCAGCTTGAAGAAGAGATACAGAGCCAACAGGTCCCTCAAATTGAGCCAGCGCTCGAACAGAAACATGCCTTTGCAGAGATAAGGACTGACCGGCAAGATCATGTTCATCCCCAGACAACCTCCAGGATAGGAATGCTTCCATTCCCACGGAACCCATTTTTCGTGGGTAGAGATGATCTACTTACCCGACTGCGACAGCAGTTTCTGGCTGGTCAGACGAGGGGGCGCTCGCAACCCCTGGCGATTAGCGGCCTCGGTGGTGTCGGTAAAACCCAGTTGGCCTTTGAATATGCTTATCGTCACGCCGACGACTATCAGGCGCTCTTCTGGACACGAGCCGATAGCCGTGACACGCTGGTGACGGGCTTTCTAGAGATAGCTTCTACCCTGCGACTGCCTGAGCGGGAGGAGCGCGATCAGCGCATCGTAGTGGCAGCCGTTAAAAACTGGCTAAACCGACATGCAGGCTGGCTCTTGATTATGGATAATGCCGATGAGCCTACCCTGCTGCCCGAATTCCTCCCTTCATCGTTAGCCGGACACCTGCTGCTCACAACACGGGCACGGGCGCTGGGCGGGCTGGCCGACCGCATCGAGCTTGAGACGCTGGACGTAGACACAGGACCACTATTGCTGCTGCGGCGAGCCGGATTGCTCGCCCTCGATGCTCCACTTGCTCAGGCAAAGCCAATCGACTGGCAGGCGGCAGTGCAACTCTCCCAGGAGATGGGCGGCTTGCCCCTGGCTCTAGACCAGGCGGCGGCTTATCTCGAAGAAACCGGGTGCAGTCCTCAACAGTACCTGGAACTGTATCGCAATCATGGGGTGAACTTACTGCGCTCCCGTGGGGGCGTCGTTCTCGACCATCCCGACTCGATTACCACCAGCTGGTCACTCTCCTTTGCCCTGATCGAGCAGCGTAGTACATTGGCGGCTGACCTGCTGCGAATGTGCGCCCTGCTTCATCCTGATGCCATTCCCGAAGAGCTATTCCTGAAAGCAGCTACCCACATGGGGCCTGCGCTGGCAGCTATTGAGGCCAATCCTCTCGCATTCAATCAGGCACTCGCTATCGTACAGAACTACTCATTAGTGCGGCGCAACGGGCACGAGCAAATGCTTTCGATGCACCGCCTGGTGCAGGCGGTGCTGCTCGATGCGATGACTGGAAAGGAGCGCGAGCAGTGGAGAGAGCGGGCTATAGCAGCTCTCAACGCGGTCTTTCCTGAAATGATATTTCAGGGCTGGGAGCACTGGGAAGTGTGCAGTCGCCTGCTGCCACACGTACTTACCATTGCGACGAACGCCACCGATCAGCAACAGGAATTGGCTTCCTTACTCACCAAAGCCGCCGACTATTTGTGCCAGCGCGCCCAGTATGAACAGGCTCGACCGCTCTATCAGCGCGCCCTGTCCATTTATGAACAGACGCTGGGGCGTGACCATCCCCAGACTGCTTTTCCCCTCTATGGGCTGGCCGGACTCGCTCTTCAACAAACTGACCACCGGCAAGCCGAGTTGCTCTTCCAGCGCGCGCTAACTATCTGGGAGCAGGCGCCCACTCAATATAGCCGCCAGATCGCTGCCCTTCTCAACGACCTGGCAATCCTCTACGCTCAACGGGGACAGTTCGAGCGCGCCGAGCCTCTCTTCCAGCGCGCCTTGCTCCTCGATGAGCGACCGCCCGCCAATAGTTATGGCAAAGTCGCGACCCACCTCAATAACCTGGCGATCCTCTACTGTCAGCAGAGGCAGTTCGAGCGCGCCGAACCTCTCTTACAACGCGCCTTGCTCCTCGATGAACAGGAGTTCGGGCCAGAGCACCCCGAAGTTTCTTACTCCCTCGTTAATCTGGCCGAGTGCTATCAAGACCAGGGCCGTTTCACAGAGGCCGAGCCACTCTTGCGGCGTGCCCTGTCCATCCGCGAACAGACACTGGGCCGCGACCACCCCCAGACAGCTTTCCCTCTCAATATCCTGGCCAACCTTTATCGCAATCAGGGTCGTTTTGAGGAGGCCGAATCCTTCTACCGGCGCGCTCTGGCTATTCGACGCCAGCAGCGAGGAGATCAGCACCTTGAAACGGCCATAAGCCTTGCTGATTTCGCACGTCTCCACGAACTACGAGACCAGCCGGAGCAAGCCCTTGCCCTCTACCAGCAGGTTCTTTCCATTCGAGAACATCTTCTGGGGTCAGAGCATCCTGAGACGAGAGAAACCCGTGAGTCCTGCGCCCGCCTCTTCATCGCATGCGGACAACCTGAGAAAGCCGCAGCCCTGAAGACAGCCTCTAACTCCTGACAGAGCAGCAGAAGAACTATTCTATTCTAAGCGTTGTCGCGCAGGATGGGCCGCGTCAGGCAGGTCGCTCCGCCCTCGGCCTTGAGCGAGATTTCGTTGCCGCGATAGGTGAGGACGTTGCAGCCCGCATCCTCCAAACGCTGTTTCGTGACCGGATTGCCTTCCAGCATGATGCACTGACCAGGAGCTGTTGCCAGCACGTTAGGACCCATCGTGGCAAACTCCTCTTCAGGTACCTCGACGAAGTTGAAGTCGCGGTTCAGCAGTTCTTGCCAGAAGGGGACGGCGAGCAACGGGGGATAGACGACAGCAAGGCGCTGGTCGACAATGCTGATGAGCGAGAGCAGATGCAGGCAGGCCTCCGGGCCAGTATAATACGGCAACTCGACAGGGATGATGCTCACACCGATAGGCTCAAGCGCCTCGCGTAGCTGGCGCACCCCCTCGGCGTTCGTGCGGAAACCAAGTCCAACGGCTAACGTATCGTGATCGACCCAAAGCAAGTCGCCGCCCTCCGCTCGCGCTTCGCCATGCAGCGTGTAGAGAATGGGAACGCCAATCTCTTGCAGACGCTCGGCCATCACGGCCTCCTCGCCGCGCCGCTGCTGCTTGCCCATCGAGAGAATGACCGCGCCTGCGTCGGTGATGAGCGCCGGGTCAAAGGTGAAAATGGCATCGGCATGATCAGGCTGCGCCTTGTTGTGATAGATCACTTCTGCCCCCGCCTGGCGCAGCAATTGCACCAATGCATCGTGCTCCCGCCGGGCAATTGTCAGGTCCGGCCTGCCCGTGTAATGCCACCCCACCGGGTCATTGACCGAGAATGCCTCATCCGGTCGCTTCACCAGCACCTTCCGTAACGTCCCAATCATGCTCTGACTGCCATACTGTCTCATGCAAAATGCTCCTTGTGGAATGCTGCAGGGTTGATAAACACGCGTGGACAAACCAAATGCGTAAAAACTCATGTCTACTTACATCGCAGAATTGAGCATATAGACCCGGGTGGGTTTGACTTCCCATTCATGAGAACGGCTATTTTGCCGGGCGCGCTGCAACGCGGGGAGCGCCGCCTGGAAAGCTTCTCGAGATTCCCAGATGGAGACGCCCGTGAGCGTTCCCTCTTCAGGGTCTTTAAAAGGATAGGGGGCCTGGAAAATATTCCCAGGCTGCTGCTTCAGCAGCTCACCAAATTCGTGCATACTCTGAACCAGCAACTCTTCCTTCTCTGGATGCGGGTAATGGATAGAATAGAAGATAAACATGATCTAACTGCCTCCTTCAGCGACTCCTTGTTTCTCATCATTGTACAACCTCCGCAAGCAGTATATCATTCCATCCATCTTCATCAAAAATGGAGAAACTTTCGAGGTGCCAGGAGATAAAGTGATCTTTGTTGCCCTGGCTTTGATCATGAACTCTGCCCTATATTCTTTAGTAGAGAAAACATAGCAGAGAGGTTAAACACATGAGTACACACATACAGAGAGACTACTGGCCTACAATGGGCTGGCGCGAATCCTCTCCAGAGGAACAGGGTATGGACCCGAAAGTGCTCTCAGGTCTGGATACCTACATCGCAGAAACTCGTCCCTATCTCAACACACTTCTCATCGTCCGGCACGGGCATATCGTTTTTGAGCGCTACTATAAGGATTACAACCTGTCGAGCTACCAGGTGCTCAATTCGGCCACCAAGAGCATTGTCTCCGCGCTCATTGGCATAGCGCTTCAGGAGGGGTATTTGAAAAGCCTCGATCAGAGGTGGGAAGAACTGCTCCCGGAGTATTTCACGGCAAAGAGTGATCGGCGGAAGAAAGAGATCACCATTCGCCACCTGCTCAAGATGACCAGCGGACTCAATCCCGATTTCCTTGCCTATCCTGGCCGCTTTGGAGATGCCTCAGAAGATTGGGTACGCTATGCCATCGAAAAGCCGGTACGTGTCGGCCCCGATCAACTCTTCATGTACAGCTCCCTCGGCTCGCACCTGCTATCAGTCATGCTGAGCAGGGTCACGGAAATGAGTACAGTGGATTTTGCCCGACACTATCTGTTTGCTCCACTCGGCATCGATACGGATGAGCAGGCAGGTTTCCTCTGGAAAGCAGACCCGCTTGGATATGCCATTGGCGGAGTCGGGCTACAACTCAAAGCGCGAGATGCAGCAAAGTTCGGCTACCTTTACGTCAACAATGGTACGTGGGATGGCAGGCAAATCATTCCCGCTGCGTATGTCCACGAATCGACGCGAGAACACAATAGAGGTGGTCATCCTGAAGCAACTGGCTATGGCTACCACTGGTGGGTAACTGAGGTAGCAGGACATCACAGCTTCTATGCTGCTGGCTACGGCGGTCAATATATCCACGTCTTCCCCGATCTGGATACTGTCATCGTCATGTTTGCCCCTGATGAACCGGCTTTAGGTGTGTATCACCGGCAGTTCATCCCCACGCTCTTTGTCATTCCGGCAATCAAGGAAAAGGGGATGTGATATACTTTCAAGTGGGGAGCTTTCCCGGTTATTTTGTATGAAAGAGCCTGTGGAGGATATGTATGGGGGTTATTCACCGCCTGGATGAGAGCGAGGAGGGAGAATTTCGCTGGCAGGGAGTGTCGGTGCGGGCGTATGGGCCGGAGAACAGTGGGGCTGAGCGGGCCACGCGGCAAATCTTGATCGGTAACGAGGAGAACGCGCCTCATTTTCACCTGCGCTATTTCGCCGTTCAGCCCGGCGGGCATACCTCGCTCGATCAACACGCCCACGATCATGGCGTCTACGTGCTGCACGGACGCGCTCAACTACGATTGGGAGAGGAGACGCACGAGCTACAGGCTGGAGATGTAGTCTACATCCCCGGTAACGAGGTACACCAGTTCTTCACGCTGGGCGAGGAACCCTTTGGCTTCCTCTGTGTTGTTCCGGCCAGACGCTGAGCGAGGCCGACAAGGGGAAAGGGAAGGAGAGATATGCTGGCTGTTGAGTATCATACAAATGAAGACGTGCGCGTGGTGGATCTGCCGGTGCCGGAGATAAGTCCCGGTGAGCTGCTGGTGCAGATGCGGGCCTGTGGGCTGTGCGCCAGCGATGTCATGGAATGGTACATGGCTCCTCGCGCTCCCCTCTATCCGGGACACGAGGCGGTAGGAGTTATTACCGCCGTTGGCGAGGGTATCCCGGAGAAGCGGTTCAGCGTGGGGCAGCGCGTCTTTTTCCATCACCATGTTCCCTGCATGGTCTGCCACTTTTGCCAGCGCGGCTCGTTCTCGCAGTGTGCCACCTTCCATGAGACACGGCTGTATCCCGGCGGCCTGGCCGAATACATCCGCGTTCCCGCGCCGAATGCGCAGCTTGATGTCCTGCCCTTGCCCGATGATCTCTCCTTCGAGGCAGCCACGCTCATCGAGCCGCTGGCCTGCTGCGTGCGCGGTATCAATCGTGCCGGAATACAGCCCGGCGACAGCGTGCTGGTGCTGGGCGCTGGCAGCAACGGCCTGCTGCTGGCACAACTGGCGCAGCAGCGCGGTGCCACTCGCGTCATGATTGCCGATCCTATTCCCTACCGCCTTCAGCGAGCGCGCGATATCGGCATCGACTACGCGCTCAATCCCGCAACTGGCGAAGACAATTCCTCACTGTTGGAACAGGTCTTTGCTGCCAACGATGGCCGGAAGGCAGATATCGTAGTGGTCACGCCTTCCAGCACCGGCGCTATGGAACTGGGACTGTCGCTGGTCGGGCCGGGAGGAACAGTGCTGCTGTTTGCGCCTCCACCGCCGGAGGCAACACTGCCCATCAGACCCAACCCTCTCTTTTTCCAGGAAATCAGCCTGCGCACCAGCTATTCCGCCGGTCCGCATGAGACGCGCCAGGCACTGGAACTGCTGCGCAACGGGCGCATTCGCCCGGAAACAGTCATTACACACCGCTTCCCCCTGCTTGACGCAGCCCGGGCGTTCCGCCTGGTAGCGCACCCGGGTGAGGCGCTCAAAACCGTCATCGTGGCAGGTGAATAGGGCGGCTGCTCGTTTCTTGACTCTCATCGTAAGATAATCTTATAGGCTACTTGCTTATTGCGCCATTTTGTGGCTGTTGATACGTGTTACATTATAGAGCGCCAAAACCATCAGCTTGCGCATCACAGGCTCATGTTTTACAATGAAACTGCATCTAACAAACTGGTAACACATCATTTGTAACTTTTGTGAGAGGTGAACAGTTGACAACAACGCAAACGAACCCGCAGGTGCAACAATGGACAGAACTCGCCCAGCAGTTGCGTGTGGATAGCATTCGCAGCACGACCGCCGCCGGATCAGGCCATCCAACCTCCTCCATGTCGGCAGCAGATCTCATGGCTGTGCTCATGACGAAATACCTGCGCTATGATTTCCAGAATCCGCAGAACCCGGATAACGACCATCTTATCTTCTCCAAGGGCCATGCCTCACCGCTCCTGTACTCGATGTACAGAGCCGCAGGCGTCATCAGTGACCAGGAACTTTTGACGCTGCGCAAAGATGGAAGCCGCCTTGAGGGGCACCCGACACCGGTCATTCCCTGGGTCGATGTAGCCACCGGCTCGCTCGGTCAAGGCCTGCCTATCGGCGTCGGCATCGCACTGTGCGGCAAGTACCTGGATAAGTTGCCCTACCACATCTGGGTGCTGCTCGGCGATAGTGAGATGGCCGAGGGGTCCGTCTGGGAAGCATTCGATCACGCCTCCTTCTACAAGCTCAATAACCTTATTGGCATCCTTGACATGAACCGTCTGGGTCAGCGCGGCCCCACAGAACTTCAATGGAACGGCGAGGCCTACAAGGCACGTGCCGAAGGCTTCGGCTGGAATGCTATCCTCATTGATGGTCACAACCTCGAGGAAATCGACAATGCCTACGCCCAGGCCGAGCAATCAACCGAAAAGCCTACACTGATCATCGCGAAGACCTTGAAGGGCAAAGGCGTCTCCTTCCTGGAAAACAAGGAAGGCTGGCATGGCAAGGCGCTCAACCAGCAGCAGGCGCAGGAGGCTATCAAAGAACTGGGTGGTGAGGTAAACAAGACCTTCTCTGTACAGAAGCCTGAGCATAAACAGCCCGCGCCGGAGCCGCAGGCAAAGCCTCTCGAATTGCCGAAGTATTCGACTAACGACCAGGTCGCGACCCGTAAAGCTTACGGAGATGCGCTGGTGGCGATCGGTGCCGCCAATCCCGATGTCGTCGCGTTAGATGGCGAGGTCAGCAACTCGACCTACTCCGAGGAATTCAAAAAGGCTTACCCGGATCGCTTCTTCGAGATGTTCATTGCCGAGCAGCAGATGGTCGCGGCTGCGGTTGGCTTCAGCGTGCGCCACAAAGTGCCGTTTGCCTCAACCTTCGGCGCCTTCTTCAGCCGCGCTTACGACTTCGTGCGTATGGCCGCCATCTCTCGCGCCAATATTCATCTCGTCGGCTCGCATGCCGGTGTCTCAATCGGTGAAGATGGCCCCTCACAGATGGCGCTGGAAGACCTCGCGGAAATGAGAGCCGTTTTCGGCAGCACCGTTCTCGCCCCAAGCGACGCCAACCAGACGGCAAAGCTGGTAGAAGAGATGTCCAGGCACGAGGGAATCATCTATATGCGCACGACACGCGAAAAGACGCCCGTCATCTATAGCCCTGATGAGCAATTCCCCATCGGTGGCAGCAAGGTTGTGCGCCAGTCCAACAACGATCAGGCAACGGTGGTTGCTATAGGCATCGCCGTGTTCGAAGCCCTGAAAGCCTACGACCAGCTCAAGAACGAGGGCATCACCATTCGCGTAATCGATGCCTACTCGGTCAAGCCCATCGACACACAGACGCTCTTCACCGCCGCAAAGGAAACGGGAGAGAAAATCGTCACCGTTGAAGACCACTGGCCGCAGGGCGGTCTGGGAGAGGCCGTATTGAGCGCCTTCACCGGGCGCAATGCCCCGCTGCCTCGCGTCACCAGGCTGGCTGTGGACCACATGCCCGCTTCCGCCACGCCCGATCAGCAGATCGAAGAGGCCGGTATCAGCGCCAGCCACATCATCAAGGCCGTAAAGGACCTGCTGTAAAGCTAAGCTGATACAAATTCGCTCCTGTGTGCGTCTGTTATGGTGTAACCCGCAAACGAACAGCATAACAAACGCACAGGGAGTTTCTTATGAAAGATATTGTTTCATCACAATCCACTTCCAACCCTGTGGCTGAGCAACAGGCAAAGCCGCAGGGCATCGGTATGGCGGTGGCTTTCGATTGGGGCCTGACCGTCGAATTATTCCTCCTGCCACTCTTCCCCTCCTTTACGCGCACAATGGCCAACCAGCTTCATCTCAATCCCACACTGGCAACGCTTGTCTCCGTTCTCATCCTGTGGCCCATCGCCCTCTTCTTTGCCATTTTTGGCAATGGCATACGCAGCGGTTGGAACTGGGCGCGCCGTGTGCAAATCATCGGCAACACCCTCGGTTTCTTAGGCGGCATTGGCCTGGCTATCAACTCTGTGCAGGCACTGCGGGCTGGCGACTACCTCTCACTCGTGCCGACCTTCATCCTGTTCATCATCTCACCTATTATCGCCTGGCGACTCAGCCGTCCTGTCACCGCCCGCTGGTTCAAGCAGGTGAGCGGCAAAGAAGCTCGCAAACGACACAGCGGCATCTGGCTGCTTTTCATTATCCTCTGGAGCATTCTGGGCGGCGTGCTCGTCGCTCTGGGCGTTGTGGTAAAATAAGCCATAATCTTATGTTCAAGGAGGGACGGTATGGATTTCAAGCAGATGATACAGGAATTCATGGAAGCGGTGAAACAGCGCAACATGGAACGATTGCTCTCGCTTGCCGCGCTGGATGAGGAAATGAACTTTGTCATTTATAACGGCGCGTACCTTCATGGCAGGCAAACTATTCTCCAACTCCATACTGTCTGGTTTTCCGACCCCGAGTGGCAACTGGATTTTAAGGTGCTACAGACGATTGAGACACCTGAAATGGCTTATGCTTTCATTCTCGTGGACTACGCCGACCCCAACCTGGGTTCTGAACCCTACGCAAAACAACACTACCTGAGCCTCGTTTTTCGCAAAAAAGATGGTAAATGGTCCCTTGTTCACGATCAGTCTACCGTCGCGATGGATTCTTTCAATGGATAAGCAGGAGGATATGTGAGCGTAATAGACGATTCATCCTTAGAGTGGCATTCGGTAATGGAGGCATTAGAACGCATATCGGCCAGCGAGCGAGCCATTTTAGGCAAGGGGCCAGTAGTGGCATATACCGATGGAGCCTGCATTAAGAATCCCGGTGGCCCTGCCGGTTGGAGCGCCATCTTACTGGCAGCCGACGACCTTGAAGGCAATCAGATCCGCAACGGGGCACCGAAGATCGAGAGTCACGGGCATATTCCGAGATCCCCGAACACGACAAACAACCGGGCGGAAATTAGCGCCGTCCTGGCAGCCCTCAGCATCGCCCCGCGTGACCAACCGCTGACCATCCACAGCGATAGCGAATATACCATCAAGGTCGCGCAAGGGGTCTACAAGATGAAGGCTAACCCAGACCTCTGGTCACTCTATCGCACCCTGGTTGGTCATCGTAGCGCGCCGCTCGCCTTCGAGTGGGTGCGCGGTCACGCCGGGCATGACCTCAACGAACTGGCCGACGAACTGGCCGGCCTCGGTGCCTGGAATGACGATTACGAAGCCTACCGGGAGTGGCAGGAATCCAACGCGCCAGAGGCCCATAACGTTCCTTCGTCGCCAGAACTGGCAGCACTGCGCCAGCAGGTACAACGGCTGAAAAAGCTCTTCGACAGCCTGGATGCTGGTAGTGGCCGCGTTCGACCCAATGAGCGAGAATTTATTAACGACATGGCAAAACGCCTGCAAAAGAATAATTTCGCCCCCACCGAAAAGCAGGTCAACTGGGTCAAAGGCCTGGCAAGCAAATACAAAGTCTAGCGTGTCATAGAATACACATGATTCTCTTAGAAAGAAGGACGATTATATGATTACGCCGAATCTCGAAAAGGTACGTATCGATTTTCACCAGCGTGTTCCCATGCGCGACGGCGTGCTGCTCTCTGCTGATGTCTACCGCCCCGTCGAGGCGGCGGGAGAAGAGAAAACATACCCTGTTGTCTTAATGCGCACACCCTATATGAAAGCAAATCAGCGCATCCTCGAATATGCCACGTACCTGGTAGAGCACGGCTATGTCTTTGTGGCGCAGGATGTACGCGGGCGAGGTGATTCTGATGGAGAGTTCGTCCCCTATTTCAACGAGGGACGCGACGGCTACGATGCCATCGAGTGGTGCGCGGCCCAATCATGGTCAAATAACAACGTCGGCACGGTGGGCAGTTCTTATCCTGGCCGCATCCAGTGGCTGGCTGCCCTTGAGCAACCACCCCACCTGCGCACAATGATCGTGCGCGTTGCCCCCTCTGACCCGTTTGTCGAGACACCCACCGGCCTGCCCAGCCCCATGCACCTCTGCTGGCTGCATCTTGTCAGTGGACACACCAACCAGCTTATGGAGGCCGTGGATTGGCCGCGAGTCTACGAACATTTGCCCCTGCTGACCATGGACGAGCAGACCGGACACCACAATCCCTTCTGGCGTGCCGACCTGGAACACCCGCAGCTTGATGCCTACTGGGAGCCGCTGCGCTACCAGAGCAAATTTGAGCAGATCGCCCTGCCGGTGCTCCACATCTCCGGCTGGTACGACGATGAGCAGATTGGCACTCCCCTGAACTATACTGGCATGTCCACCTGTGCCGCCACGGCAGAGGCACGGGCGAACCAGCGCCTGCTCATGGGGCCGTGGGGACACGCCGTCAACACGGAATCGAAGCTGGGAGAAGTCGACTTTGGCCCGCAATCGCTCATCGACCTGCGCGGCGAAGAACTGCGCTGGTTCGATCGCTGGCTCAAAGGCTCAACCAGGCCAACGGGAGCGCCGGTACGCATCTTCATCATGGGCACGAACCGATGGCGCGACGAGCAGGAATGGCCGCTCGCCCGCACGCAATGGACGCCCTATTACCTGCATAGCGCGGGTCGCGCCAACAGCCGTTTCGGTGATGGCGCCCTTTCCACCACACCCCCGGTCACACAGGAGCCGCCCGACAACTACCGCTATGATCCCGCCCGTCCGGTTCCCTTCATCACCGAACCCACCTCATCCCAGATCGGCGGACCCGATGACTACTCCGCCATCGAACGCCGCGACGACGTGCTCGTCTACGTCACCGCACCTCTCAACCAGGAGATCGAAGTCACCGGCCCCATTCGCGTCGAACTCTACGCCTCCTCTTCTGTCCCCGATACCGACTTCACCGCCAAACTGGTTGACATCTGGCCCACCGGCTTCGCGCAGCGCCTCTGTGACGGCATGGTTCGCGCCCGCTTCCGCAAAGGCATGGCTCACCCCACCCTCATCGAACCCAACAAAATCTACCACTACACCATCGACTGCTGGAACACCGCCCAGGTCTTCAAACCCAGCCACCGCATCGGCCTCGAAATCAGTTCCAGCGCCTTTCCTAAATACGACAGGAATTTGAATACTGGCGCACCGCTTGGATTGACAACGGAAATGGCAGTTGCGGAACAGAAAATCTATCACGACGAGGAGCATCCATCAGCGCTGGTGTTGCCGATTATAGCAGGTGAATGAGTTGCTCTGGTTGTTATGCCATATCCATTGGCCTTTTCACCTCACAGGAGGCTCCATAAGCGAGGCAGAAGGCTCCATAAGTCAGCGGGCAGGAAGAATATGCTCTCTGGGCCGCTTCATACGAGCAGGAACATAATGTGATCTGGATTTGAGATATATCAGAATGAATTTCTTTTACTGATAGCGCTTATAGCGCGGCAGACCTGCTTCACATTCTCGTAGGTGTCGATGTGATCGATATCTTCTGTGGGGAACCAGCGCGCATGCGCTACCTCCTCAGTTCGTAAGTTAAACGCTTCGAGAAGAGGTATTTCGACAACATATACGAAATCGATATGCATGTGTTCTTCGCCCTCGGCTCCGGCAGGAATTTTCTCGTGCAGGATACAGAAAGGAGCGGGCAACTGCGCTACAGATGGCGTTCCGACTTGAGGGGTCTCAAGGAGATTGAGTATGCGACCTTCCACCCCGATTTCTTCTAACAGTTCTCGCAGCGCGCCTTTATATGGCTCCTCCCCGCTGTCAAGATGCCCACCTGGTGAGAGCCATTTCCCTGACTTCCTGTGCCAGATCAGAAAAAATCTATCACCATCCCGATCATAAACATAACTGGTTGCGACATAATGATTGCGCACTGGCATAATGTAAGCTCCTGCTACTTAATCGCCCTGCTCACTTTCCACCCTGACAACCTGTTTAAAGTAGACGCACTCCACAAGACCTTCATATCCCTTCTCCAACATCTCGATCTCCAGTGTCTCTATTGAGGAATACACCTTCTTCACCTTCCCACGCCATTGCTTCTCAGGATAGGCAGGAAACTGGTCCTCTCGCAATACATATACGACTACCAGGCCAGGCACAAAATCACTTCTCGCCCTATCTTGCGGCACGTTCTCTGCCATACCGTTTGGAGAAAACTCCATAGTGTTTATCTCTCCTCAACCGGTAAAGAATGGGCATGGATCATGAGTTCCAGTTTCTCACACAGGTCGCGAATGTGGAAGGGCTTGATGAGAACGTTTTCGCATCCCAGGTGATTATAATCGCTTTTATCTGCGGTGAGAAGAATGATCGGGGGAATCGGCACAGGAGCATCCCAGCAAGCACGCAGCGTCGATAAAAATCGCGCTCCGTTCATCACAGGCATGAGCACGTCAAGGAGTATTGCTGCCGGATATTGTCCTGTTTGTGACGCTTTCTGTATCCATGCAAGCGCTTCCTGGCCGTTTGAGGCACAAACGGGCTGATACCCATGAAGGGTCAGCGCACATGAGAGTATATCTAGTATGGCAGCCTGATCGTCAATCACGAGAATCACGGGGCGATCCATGCTCTTGCCTTTCAGGCCAGGAGTTGTGGAAAACTGTACCAATTGCATACCGTTTGCCCTCCACGTACTATTGCTGCTAATCTGGCTTCGCCAGTCTAACCCCCTCGAAACAAACCTCAGATTGCTATCGACTCTCTTCGCCGATGTATGTATGACTTACGCCCGCACCATCTGACTTGCAAGAGCTACTGCATCTGCTGACGAGAGAAAGGTGCGTCCCCCCTTTTGCTCGATCATCAGAAGCAGCCTTTGCAGGCGCTCTGTATCTTCATAGCGCGTCCATGTAGGAGAGTGAGCGGACCAGGAGACGCTGCCTGTCTTGCCCGGAACCTGGGCAAGGAGCGCCGGGGGGATGAAGCGCACATATCGTCCTTTGGCGTCAGCGTAAAGTGGTCCCAGAATAAATCCCTCGCATCCAGCACGGACCCCTTCTTCCGCAATGTGCTCATATTCGCTATCAGGAAGATGCGGTAATACTGGCCGGACAGCTATGAACGCGGGGATACCGATGCGTTTGAGATTCGCAACGGTCTGGATGCGCTCAGATGGAGAAGGCGTGTGCGGCTCAACGCTAGCGGCAGAATCCCAGCAACTGAGAGAAACCAGGGCGCTGAGCGCAGTCCCGCTAGCTTCCATTTGAGCGCGAATATCGTTCAGGTCATCCAGAACGGACCCGTGAAGGAATGCCTTTGTACTGAAGTTGACATGCTTCCCCATCTTTGCCAGTTCTTTGAGCATAGTGATACCACGCTCAGGACGAGCAAATGGGTCACCGTCATAGCCAAACTGAATTGTTTCGAAATCCGCCTCACGGGCGAACTGCGCGAAAGGGGTGAGGATATCTTCGGCCTTGACACGTGAGAGTCCTACCTCCCCATTACGGGTATAGCAATAGCGGCATCCAAAAGGACAGGGTTCTCCGACAGGAACGAGTACCCGATTCTTTTCTACAGTAAATAAGATGCGCCTTTTCATAGCAAACTTCCTTATCTGGAGTCGAAGGAGAAGGGCAGCTTCTCACAGCCGCCTTTACATCTGAGCCTTCATCTCATCTCTACTAAGAAGTATAGCGTTCTAAAAAGGAAAGTCAAGAAAAACGCGAAAATTTGCTAAAAATGTAGCATCTGCGCGATAATCGGGAATTTTTCAGATGATGCTTATTTTTGAGGGAATATACAGATATGTCAGTGATATCTTTATTTTGAACAGTATGTACAGGAATAGCACTTTTATTGGTAGATGACTCATATTTGCTCAAACACGACACATCCGTTCTGATTGGCATAAAATAGCCGACTGGTATGTAGAGGTCTGTGCTTACTCCAACAGCGTGAGAACTTGCTCTTTAAGGCATTTTGCTGTATGCTGTGTTTATACGGGAGCACGGTGGTAAAACAGGTGCGGAGGGCTACAACCCGCCGCACACAGACTCGTCTTTTTACATCTTGTATCGTTCTTGTTGCGCCTGATCAGGATATTTGAGAAAGGAGAGATACCATATGCCGGAGAATATGCAGGGGAGTGGCAATGAGGCAAGGCTTCTGGCTGATGAACGTTTCTTACGCAAGGTCGCCTACATGTACTATGAGGATGGGCATTCCCAGGAGACCATCGCGGAGATGGAGTTTTGTTCCAGGCAAACAGTGAGCAAGGCTTTGCAAAAGGCAAAAGACCGGGGTATAGTCCGTATTTCTATTATTCCCGATTTACGTACTGGCTACTTGCGCAATCTCTCACGTGAGGTGCGGGTACAACTCGACCTGGAGGATATCGTCCTGGTTGCGGGCCAGAATATGAACATGATTGCCGCAGGTGATCTTATAGATGACGTAGCGATGGAAATCTCGAATGCGGCCGCCGAGTATCTTGATCAGATGCTCACCGACGCGGATATCCTGGCTATTTCTGGGGGAACTACATTTATGCGCAGTCTTATCCGCTATTTGAAGCCAGGTCGTGTTCTCCCGCACATGCAGGTGGTTGCGACCATCGGGTTCGTCGAAGCTCGCACCAGCGCCGGAGACGCAAATCTGGTAGCTCATGACCTGGCAGAGGCGTATGGAGCTAACCACCTGTGGTTCCCCTGCCCCGCATTTCTTTCCAATGCCGAGCAAGTCCACAGTACACGCCAACTGCCCATTATTAAAGAGGCTTATGAGATGATGACACGGGCAAACATCATAGTGATGAGCCTGTGGACTCCCTATACCCATAAGGACTTGATTTCCCGAGGCATTCTTACACCAGAGCAATTAGATGCGATTGAGCAATACCACCCTGCTGTGGACATCAACCACTGGGTGTTTGACGCGATAGGAAGATGTATCAACGAACTTGTGGAACCATTTCCCTACGCTCTCACAGGATTGGAGATACCCGGCATAAAAGACAAAATCCAGCGGAGTGGGGCCAAGGTGATTCTCGTCGCAGGAGGAAGTCCTTCCTTTGTGCCCGCTATTCGGGCAGCCCTTAGAGCCGGCATTGCGAATATTCTAGTGACCGATCACGTCACCGCGCAGCTTCTGCTTGAAGAGAGCTAGAGACCTTTACATCTGTTCAAGTGAATGCACTCTAAAATAAGATTTTTGAATAACACAGGCGGGCAGAGTATCGACAGAAACCAACTTCAGAGGTATAATGGGAGCAGATGAGCTTCATAGCTTGCCATGGAAGACAGGGATCGGGTCAGCCTGAGGACAAGGAGTGAGTATAGTATGTCTAGTCCAGCCAACCCTCGACGGGAGCGTCCCAGTACCTATTTTGTGCAAGACCGTTCCAGTGAAGAGGAACTTACGCGCCTGCTGATTCAGGATCAGATGATGACCGCAGGGATGGGTGGAGTACTGCCGGAACAGCCTGATCCCACCATCTTCCGGCGTGTACTTGATGTGGGCTGTGGTCCTGGAGGCTGGATTTTCGAAGTGGCCAGAACCTATCCAGACATGTCCCGCTTTGTAGGCGTGGATGTAAGCAACCGAATGGTGGAATATGCTCGTGCGCAGGCAGCGAATCAACATCTGAACAATCGCGTGGAGTTTTACGCAATGGATGCTCTGCGCATGCTGGAATTTCCCCCTGATTCTTTTGACCTGGTGAATCAGCGAGCAGGGGGAAGTTACCTGCGCACCTGGGACTGGCCCAAATTGCTGAGTGAGTACCTACGTGTCACTCGCAAGGGTGGGGTGGTCAGGATCACAGAAGCCAACATTATTGAGAGTACCAGTCCGGCTTTCACACGTCACAGCGATCTGCTTTTCCAGGCTCTCTGGCAGTCTGGGCATTACTTTACGAAAGCCTGGAATGGGTTGACAACCGAACTGGTACCTTTGCTCCAAAGGGCGGGGATTCAGAATGTGCAGACACGCTCCTTTAAGCTGGAGTATCGTAGTGGCACTGATGAAGGGCAGCGCTTTGCTGAAGATATCGGACATTTCTTTCACACCATCCTGCCTTTCTTACGGAAATGGACCCAGGTGCCTGAAGATTACGAGGACCTTTGCCAACAGGCACTGCAAGAGATGCGGCAGCCTGATTTCGTGGCGACCTGGAACATGCTCACAGTATGGGGAAAGGTGCCACCCAGCAAGTAAAAAACACATTCTCCTTCACACACGGCCTTCTATCATTGCACAATAACCGTCAAGTTCATACCGGGATGCACGGTACAGTAGAGATGAAAGGTACCGGCGGTGGTGAACGGTCCGATGGTTTGAGAGGCATTGCCGCCGATTTGCTCATTGTTCACCACCGGCGCGCCCGACTCTTTGCCCGGCTGCGCCGAGCCATTGACCCAACTGCCGTTGGCGATGATATGTGTCGCGGAGGAATTATTCACCAGCGTTACGCTCTGCCCCTTGCTGATGGTGATGCTCGATTGCTCAAAATTTGTGCCACACATATACACTGGCCGTACATAAACAAGACTGAACAAGAGAAAGCGAATGGTATGACTTTTTCACGGCATCAGAGTTACATCACCAACTGGAATATGACGAGGCGTTCTCCCTGCTCTGTCTTCAAAGCACAGGATAGCGCTGGCATCAGGCAGGCGCTCACCATTGCGCGTATAGAGGGTCTGCCGGTGATCCCACGCGGGGCCGGACATAGCTATACCGATGCAGCACTGAATACCGGCGGGGTCATCATCGACACAACAAGTATGCGCCGTATCCTTTCCTGGGACCCTGAGCAGGGAATCTTGCGAGTTGAGCCAGGAGTGACCTTGCGTGATATCGTTCGCGTCTGCCTGCCAGATCACTGGTGGCCTGCCGTTACCCCATCCACGGCGGAGGCCACCATTGGCGGCTGTGTTGCCATGAATGTGAACGGGAAAAATGCCTGGAAATGCGGTCTTTTTGGAGAACATCTCCTCTCCCTCACTGTGCTGCTGGCGACAGGGGAGACGCTTACCCTGTCGCCCACCACCGAGGCGCAACTTTTCCATGCTTTTGTCGGGAGCGCCGGTTTGCTAGGCATTATCACCTCTATTACACTCCAGCTACAACGTATTCCCTCGGCAAGCGTAGATATGCTTGTACGAACAGCCACCTCGTTCAGGGAAATCCTGACGATCTTTCAGGAAGAGCAGTCGGCAGACTTCCTGGAAGCCTGGGTAGATGGCTTTGCAACAGGACGCTCCCTGGGTCGAGGGTTTGTTATATGTACCCGGTACAGCGAAATGTGTGATAGGAAGACATCGGCGAGAGGACAAGCTTCAACGGTGCATCAGGAAGTTGCGGAGATTCAGGCGTCTCGCATACCAGATCAACTCAAGACATCATTCATTCGCTCCGTCAGCAAGATGGGTAGACCATTCGTGAAGAGCAGCGTGTATGGCGGCAATAGTGTTGCGTATCAATGGAGCAAATGCTGGGACAGAAAGGTCATACCAGACAGGTCTTTGCTGCACGCCACTTACTACTCGCCAGCAGCATTTGCAGGATACCGCGCACTGCTGCCGCAGGGGACCGAAACGCTTCAGGCATTTGTCCCCCGCGACCAGGCAGAGGTTCTCTTCAAAAAAATCATGTGGCACTCGCAAGAGAACCATTTCATACCGATATGGTGCATCGTCAAGCAGCACCGGCGTGACCCTTTTCTCCTCAGCTATCAGGTCGATGGCTTCTCGCTGGAACTCAATTACCAGATTGTTCCACAGATGGAGCAAAGGCTACACGAGGTGCTGCGGGAATTGATAGAACTCGTGATTGCGGCAGGAGGAAGATTCTATCTTGCCAAAGACGCTCTTCTCACCAGTACCCTCTATCGCCAGAGTATGGGAGATGCTGTTGTTGACGCATTTCTTTATCTCAAGCAGGAATACGACCCCGAAATGCTTCTCCAGTCAGACCTGTTTCGGCGCGTGTTTCAGCCATCTTTTCAGTAAGATGTCGCATATTTCTTAAGAGGAGGAGAATTTGCTGCCACTGATCTACACCAATGCAGAAGCGACGGCGCTCTTTCTGGCCGCCTGCCTGGTATGGATTGTTCCTGAAATGGGAGGTACAATCCGGCAAACTGCCAGAATAACGAGAAAAGAGGCATCCGTCCAGGATCGCGGTTCGATGGGTATCCTGATCGGCTTGCAGTGGAGCGGCCTCACTTTGAATTTCGCGCTCGCTGCGTTGTTCCCGGCAGCCGCGATGCGCTGGCAGCGCGCAACACTCTTTTCGCTGGGCATAGCTTTCATCCTTCTCGGCGTGGCCTTGCGCTGGTACGCTATCTGGACGTTGGGGCGCTACTTTACCCGTGATGTCGCCGTCTCCATTGGTCAGCAAATCGTGCAAAACGGACCATATCGCGCTCTTCGCCATCCCGCTTACAGTGGTACGTTCTTGACCATGCTGGGTGTAGGTCTCGCTATGACAAACTGGGCCAGCCTGCCTGTCCTGTTCACAGGTGTCCTCGTCGGTCATCTGTACCGGGTACATGTTGAGGAGAAGGCGCTTGTTGAGACCATCGGGCAGCCCTATATTGAATACATGCGCCGTACAAAGCGCTTTATCCCCATGATATTCTAAGCGCGAAAGCAGGAAAACAATGCTGATCTTTTTAAGAGTATTCCTCATCCTCCTCTTCATCCTCCTCCTTCTCTGGCTGGCAGGCTTCCTTTTTGCCACCGATTTCTCCGTTCCTTCGCGCGCTGTCCGGCAGTTTCGCCGCGTCCTCGTGATTTTCCCTCACGCCGACGATGAAGCCATCAGTTGCGGAGGGTTTCTCCATCAGCTCACGAGCAGGGGCAGCATCGTGACGGTAGCGCTGCTGACGAAAGGAGAGAAGGGGCCAAACGCAACCCACGCCAGCAGCTTGAAGGAGGTGCGCACGCAAGAAGCTCGAACAGCGGCCAATATTCTTGGCATCTCCCGTCTTGTTCAGGAAGATTTTGGCGATGCAGCATTACAGCAGAAAAAGCAGGAGCTGAGGATATTCATTGCCGCGCTTATCGAACAGGAAATCCCTGATCTTCTTGTCACCTACGATCTCGCAGGCTTTTACGGACACCCGGACCATATTGCCTGTTCCGAGGTTGTCTCTGAACTCCAAAAAACCAGCTTTCCTGAGATAGCGTTATGGTATGTGACATTTCCCAGAAGGATACTGGCAAAAGTCAAAATGCCTGAAGATATAGCTCTCGATCCACATGTACAGGAAAAACGTGCCTATGCCACACATAAAATATTTATAGGAGCAGACATTCTCCCAAAGATCAAAGCATGGTATACCTACAAGAGCCAGCTTGTCTCTCTCTCGAAAGGTATAGGCATCTTCTCTCCCAGGTGGTTCCTCTGGTTTCTCCTTTCTCTGGTGCTCTTCGAATACTTTGCCGAGGTGAGCTAGACATGCAGAAAACACGAAAAGTCGCACCGAACATCTTGCGCGCTGTTGTTCCCGGTATTGGCGCTGTAAGCCTGCTCGCATTAGCGCTGGCATCAGAATTTCGGCTGAAGCGGGCCACTCAACCCCTGACCGATGTATGGCAGCGCCTCCCTGTCGAACCACGCGGCTCTACACTGCTTGGCATCAGCTTTCGCTCACCACAGGTCGACGTGCTCGGATTAGAGGCACAGGCCAGCCTGCACACATTGCTCGACTATCCATTTCAACTCATCCGCCTGGGAGCCTATTGGAATCGGATAGAGCCTGAACCGGGAACATTTTATACGGATGAGCTTGACTGGCAGATCGATGCAGCCGAGCGAGCGGGAAAGCACATCATCCTGTGCGTCGGCCCCCTGAAGACCTTCAGCTATCCCGAGTTTTTTGTGCCAGCGCACCATCTCCGTCACCCTTTCCCGGAACACATGCTCATCATGCCATCCGCCTACCCGTCGCTGCTGGCGGCTTCCACCGAATTCATCGCCCGTATTGTGGAACGGTACAAAAGCCGGAAAGGGATTGTCGCCTGGCAACTGGAGCACGAAGCCGTTGATCCGCTCGGAATGGAACATAGCTGGCGTCTGGCTGCCTCCTTTGTCGAAAGAGAAGTCGCGGCCCTCAGAAAAGCCGACCCCAGCAGGCCGATCATGATGAATGGCTTTTTGCCCACCTCTCTGCCCGTGCGCCTCTCTCAATGGTGGCACACACACGATCAAGGTGACTCACTCACAGTAGCACAGCACTGCGCCGATATCGTTGGTATCGACTACTATCCACGCCATGCATTGATGAGTATTGGCACAAGAACGTTGTATCTGGAGGGTAGCAAGCGCCCCTGGCAACAGCAAAGACGAAAACAGTTGTTCTCATGGACGCGCACGCACAGGCAGAAATTGATGGTTGCTGAGGGACAGGCTGAGCCGTGGGAAACTGTCACAACTCCACCCAATCCAGCCGGACAGGGCATGTACAGTTGTCTGCCTGAGCACGTCATCACGAACTATAATACCTGCCTGCGCTGGTCTCGACAGAAGGCTCCATTATATGCATACCTCTTCTGGGGAGCCGAGTACTGGCTCCTGCGCAAGCAAAACGCTGATTCCAGCTATCTGCAAGCATTTGCGCGCATTCTTGAGAACGCCTGACTATGAAAAAAGGGCCTCTCTCCATAACCAGCGCGAGTGGGCACGCACCACCGTTTTGCCCTCTCGCGTGATCTGTTGGAGCTGGCTAAACTCCTGGCCGGGTGAAGGAAATGGTACGAGCCATGTTTGTATTTCGAGCCGGTCATCGAAGCGCGGACTATCGATATATTCAATGTCGTAGCGCAGGGCATCTATCCGGGCCACCTCCGGTGTTATGCCTTCCGCCGCATACGCCTCCCAGGCCGCGTTATCCAGTTTCTCCACGGCTGATGCGTTATTCAGATGTCTCACCAGGTCTATATCGGAGAAGCGTACAATCGTGGTAACGGTTGCTGGCTTGCTCTCAGGAAAAGCCGGAAAAGGCGCTTCTGGAACCTGTGGCCGCGGCCCATCCGGCAGCCAGATCTCCCCCGTCCTTTCCGGCAAGCGCGTCGGGCGACCACGAGGATCAATGTAGACCCAGAGCGAGCGGGCCGCAATGACCGGCTCAGCAGAGGGTTCACCGGCAATGCGTGCTTCGTAGCCGCGCTGGGCCGTGATACGGGTAAAACCCATGCCGAAGGTTTTCAACGCGAGTCTTGTGTGCATCTTCACAGGGGCGTTGAAAGTCATCACCGTCCGTCTGATGACCCAGTAGCCGTTGCCCGCGAGCCGGGCGTCCTCAGCATCGCGGGCGGCAATATCTTGCGTAAAGCGTAAGAAGGCGGCGGGAGTAAGCAAGCCAAAACAATTACACTCATCATAACGCACAACATGCTCAAGGCCAAATTCTCGTCTCATATCCTCTCCACTGGTTTTCTGGTCACTTCTATTCTATTGTAGCCTATCAAGCCCTCTTCTGTATCATAAAGCCTCCGCCAGCAATTCCCCATCTGGCAATACCTTCGTATCATATAATAGAGGCAGATTTCTCATTCCCAGATATCCTTGCGAAGCGAACAACCGATCTGCAAGAAAAGCGCATATTTCATAACACATCCCGCTATGAAAAAGGAGTAACAATTATGGCTGACCAGGTGGTACCATTGACGCAGCGCCCACAGTGGAAGGCGCTGGAAGCACATTACCAGCAGATACGCGATGCGCATCTACGCACTCTCTTCGCGCAGGACCCGCAGCGTGGAGAGCGCATGGCGGCGGAGGCCGTGGGCATCTATCTCGACTATTCAAAGAACCGCATCACCGACGAAACACTCCGCCTGCTGCTCCAACTGGCGGAGTCGGCAAATCTGCGCCAGCGCATCAACGCGATGTTCAGCGGCGAGAAGATCAATGTCACCGAGAACCGCGCCGTACTGCACATCGCCTTACGTGCGCCGAAGGGTTCGGTCATCATGGTAGATGGCAAAAACGTTGTGCCAGAGGTTCACGCCGTGCTGGACAAGATGGCAAATTTTTCCAACCGCGTGCGCAGTGGGGAGTGGAAGGGCAAGAGCGGCAAGCCGATGCGCAACATCATTAATATCGGCATCGGCGGCTCCGACCTCGGCCCGCACATGTCCTACGAGGCGTTGAAGTTCTACAGCGACCGCAACCTGACCGTGCGCTTCATCTCCAATGTGGATGGCAACGAGTTTTACGAACTGACCCGCGACCTTGACCCGGCAGAGACGCTTTTCATCGTCTCCTCCAAGACCTTCACCACCCTGGAGACGCTGACCAATGCACAGACTGCTCGCCAGTGGATTGTAAATGCGCTGGGCGAAGATGCCGTCTCCAAACACTTCGTCGCCGTCTCAACGGCAACAGAAGAGGTGCAGAAGTTCGGTATCGATACCAGCAACATGTTTGAGTTCTGGGACTGGGTCGGTGGTCGCTACTCCTATGATTCGGCCATTGGCCTTTCGCTGATGATCTCTATTGGCCCCGAACGCTTCTACGAGATGCTCGCCGGTTTCCACGCGATGGATGAGCATTTCCGCACGGCCCCGTTCGAGCGCAACCTTCCCGTGCTGCTGGGCCTGATCGGTATCTGGTACGACGACTTCTTCGGCGCGCAGACAGTTGCTGTGCTCCCATATGACTTTTACCTGGGACTGCTGCCTTCCTACTTGCAGCAGCTTGATATGGAAAGCAACGGCAAATCCGTGACCCTGCAAGGGCAGCGCGTGAATTATCAGACCGGGCCGATTATCTGGGGACAGCCTGGAACCAACGGCCAGCACGCCTTCTACCAGTTGATTCACCAGGGAACAAAGCTGATCCCCTGCGACTTCATCGGCTTCTACCAGGCGCTCAACCCCATTGGTCGCCATCACGATCTGTTGATCGCGAACCTGATTGCCCAGACGGAGGCGCTGGCCTTCGGCAAGACAGCCGAGGAGGTCGCTGCTTCCGGCGTCCCCGCATTCCAGGTGCCACACCGCACCTTCGAGGGCAACCACCCCTCAAATACCATCATGGCCGAACGGTTGACCCCGGAGACGCTGGGCAAGCTTATCGCCCTCTACGAACACAAAGTCTTCACGCAGGGCACCATCTGGGATATCAACTCCTTCGACCAGTGGGGCGTTGAACTGGGCAAAGTCCTCGCTAACCGTATTATTCCCGAACTGGAAAGTCCCCAGGAGCCAGAATTCACCCATGATAGCTCAACCAACACCCTGATTCGCCTCTATCGAGGGCACAGAGCGAAGTAGGGAAGACATGTCATGCCGAGCGCAGCGAAGAACCCGGACAACCACCTTTGTGCAAAAGTGGCTCCTGAGATCCTTCGCTACGCTGAACTGCTCTCGTCTGGAAAAGAAAGAAGGGACACACCTCATGGACGCCGTTGACAAAAAATTCCGCAAATATGCTCACCCTGAAGTCGAACGGAAATTTTTAGTAGCTACCATTCCACCTGGTAGCATTTTCCAGGCAGACATTACCGACCACTATATTCCCAATACCACCCTCCGCTTACGGAGGATGCAGGCCGGGGACGAAGTCACGTTTAAGCTTGGACAAAAATTACGCCTTCATCCTTCCGAGACGCGGGTGATTTTCCATACGAATTTTTACCTCTCGGAAGCTGAGTATGTTTTCCTGGTTTCTACTCTGCCTTCCCATCAACTTAAGAAAAGACGCTTCAAGTTTCATGGAGCTGGGATTCCCATAAGCATCGACCAATTTCAAGGACCACTCGAAGGCGTAGTGATCGCAGAAGTGGATTTTGGCCCCGATGATCCTGCATCTCTGCCTATGCCCTCCTTTGCGCTTGCAGAAGTGACGGACGATGAGCGTTTTACCGGAGGGCGTTTAGCTCTGACAACCTGCCCACAAGTAAAAACACTTCTCGATGAGTTCAACGTGAAATGATCCCACCGCTGCCGGGAAAGGCAATGCTATACGTCAGTTACTCAGTAATTTCCAGACACGAACAGAAAAGCGCGAGCAAGAAAACTTTAAAAAAATTGCCGGATATCAGCAGGCAGGGCTGTTATGGAGACAGTAGGCTTTGGAGGATGTTCCAAGATTCCAGAGGGCCACAGCCCCCCATTGTTGCCCGGAGAGCAGGAGAGAGGAACCGTCGGGGGACCAGCGCAGGATGCCAACGCTTCCTTGCAGGAAGACCTGGCGCGCCGGGGGAGGTAGCGAAAGCAGCTTGCGCCCGCTGGCAGCATCATACAGGGTTAGCAGCTTGCCCGGTGCGTATGTTGCCAGGATACGCCCATCGGGATTCCACGCCACGGCAGTCATGATGCTTACAGACTTAGTAAGCGTATCACTGGCTGCCGATAGCAAAGGGGAGACGCTCGTCTGGAAAGAAGACACTGCCGGGAAAGGAGTTGTTTCTCCGTGCTGCGCCACCTCTCCTTGTAGACCAAGCCCCTCCACAATGTAGCGTCCGTCGGGGGACCAGGCGGCGAAAGAGGTGCTGAAGCGAAACACGATCAGCCCATTACTCAAAGAAATCGGATTCGCCAGCCCCGGCTGCCAGACAGTGAACCATTGCCCGCCATCAGGGCTTCCTACCAGGCCGGGAGGCGGCGCTGGAGGCATTGCTTTACTGCTCAGTGGCGCCTGCGCGATCAGGTGTCCCTGCCCGCCCCAGCGATAGATCAGCGCAGGGGCGGGCGGAGGGAGCCGCACCGGCACGCCTCGCACCACATCCCACTCGTCATCAAAGCGAGCAGAGGCAGTACGCGGCTGCAACAACACCTGCACATGCTTGCCGCTCATATCCATGAGCAACAGGCCATAGAAGAGAGAGGGCTGCTCAGTATCGACGAATGTCACCGCCAGCCGCTTGCCATCGGGTGACCAGAGCACATGCATGTATTCGATAGACAGTCCGCTGCGATCGCGTGAAAGTGGGCGATTGTCAAGCGTTTGCAAAATAAGGTAATCCAGGTGCAGGTGTTCTAGCGCCTTTCCCGTGGAGCGCACATCATACACATTTAACAACCCCGGCTCATGGACATAGCGTGAGCAGCTACCCTCAGAGCCAAGCACAGCAAAATAGCGGCTATCAGGAGACCAGGCATTATCGGTAATGCATGCCAGCCCGTCCTCCTGCCCAAGCGCGACATTCAGAGAAGGAAGCGATTGCTGTGGATTTACGAGGCTCTGAGCGGCTTCTGGCTGGCCTGGAAGCGCCGACAGATAGCTTCCCAGATTCGCCAGTGCAACAGCGCCAACCAGCGCCACTATGCAGACAGCGATGCCCACTCGCAGATGCCGCCTCTTTACAGAACGCTGCCAGTTGAGAAAAGCACGACTGAAGAAACCCGTTGCCCCGTGTGTGTTATCCTCCGGTTCCAGGTCAGCCAGTTCGATCTCAAATTCGGTTTCTGCATGTTCGCGCTCAACAGGCTCAGAGGCGTCCTCCATAGCCCCTCCAGGAAAGCTAATCGCCGTCTTCCGCTACCGTGGCTGCTATGAAAACGATATTCTCGTATGTGCAGGACGTTTTTATGGCATGCATTACGGGGTTGTACTGCCTCTTATTTATTTTGTCCCATAAAAACTTTCTTGTAAAGAGGGATTGGGTCCTGCATCCCCGCTCAGTTGCTGCGCCGCCCGAACGCATTGTTTGAGCAGGACGACATTGGTAAGTGGACCGAGGCCGCCAGGGACGGGAGTGATAGCACCGGCAACTTCGCGCACGGCATCAAAATCAACATCGCCCACAATGCCGCCTTCGGGCAGGGCGTTGATGCCGACGTCGATGACGACCGCGCCGGGCTTGACCATGTCGGCAGTGACCATCTTTGCGCGCCCTGCCGCCGCCACCAGCACGTCTGCCTGCCGTGTAAACGCCGCCAGGTTCCCGGTACGCGAATGGCAGATTGTCACGGTAGCGTTTTTCTGCAAGAGCATCATGCCCAGTGGCTTGCCCACCACATTGCTACGGCTGATCACCACCACTCTCCGGCCCTCTAGCGGCGTCTGCGTGCGTTCCAGAATCTCCATCACCGCCGCTGCCGTCGAGGGCAGGAAGCTGGGCAGGCCCAGGAAGAGATTGCCAGCGCTACGCGCGCTGATGCCATCGATATCTTTGTCGGCGGCAATCGTATCGGCCACCATCTTTTGCGAAAGATGTGCGGGGAGTGGCATCTGCACAATAACGCCATGCACGAATTGGTCGTTGTTTAACCGCACCAGCAGCGCCCGCAGGGCATCGGCTGACGTGCTGGCAGGTAACTGTTCGAGGCGAGCGTTGACACCCACATCCTCGGCCACGCGCAAAATTGCCTTGCTATAGACCCCCGAAGCGGCATCGCCACCCACGCGCACGATCACCAGTCCGGGAGCCTGCCCTTCCTTCCCTTGCGCCTGCTGTCTCTCAGCAAAACGCCGCACCTCGTCGCGCAACTCCGCTCTGATCTGCGCGCTCATGGCCCGTCCATCCAGAATCTTTGCTGTCAAACTCGCTCTCCTACAATCGTTGTAACACGCTGGTTGCCCGCCGTAATGGTATCAAGCGCACGGCTCAGCCGATCACTCAACACCCTCACCAGTTCCGTGTCTTTCATAGCCTGTAAATTGATACGCACCATCCAGGAAGCGCCCGCTCCCGCGCTCGCAGCCAGCATTGCCCCTACGACCACATCGCTCAAGACGCTCTTATTGCCGATCTCGGCGATGCGCTCGCAGTAGAGCAGCAGTTCCGCCGCGTTCTCCATCATCTCAAGCGGCACCAGAGCGGCCTCGACCAGTTGCGCCTGGATCGCTCTGCTGCGATCCTCCTTCTCCTGGTCCGTCACTCGTGGCATCTTATACGCCTTAGAGAGCTGCCCATACGCCGCGATATCTTCCTGCATCAGTTCCTCAAAGCGATGGCGCAGCCGCTCCGTTTGTTGCAGCAACCGCTCCATCTCCTCATGTACAGGCGCGTAATCCTGCCGGTGGAGGGTCAGCCGGGCCACCATGCTCGCCAGTGCCGCTCCCATTGCCCCCGTTACGGCGGAAGCCGAGCCGCCGCCCGGCGTTGACTTCTCCGAGGCCAGATCATCCAGAAACGCCTGCAAAGGCTCATCTACATACATATCCACGCTCATTTCTATAGAGAGACCACTCGCGACACCGGCCGCAAGTAATCCGTTCTACGCATAGTTTGTATTCGCAAACAGCATCTTAACCACTATGCATTCTAGCACCTGTTCGCCCATGCGTCGAGGTATCGCAAACAGGTCAGGTCGATGGAACCCTTCGCCATGAAAAGAGCTTCTCGCACGCCGTAATAACAGAGAAACAGGCATTCGTTCCAACCGGAAAGGTGCGATAACGTATAGCGTATAGAATAAGAGAATAGGCCAGCAGACATGCTATGCGGATGCAGGAACCGGAACCACAGCAGCGATGGCAAGCAGAACAGGAATTTGGACTGGCATGCTCAATCCTCGTCATGCTCCTGTGCATCGGCATATTCGTAGTCTCCGTCGTCTGGCTGGCGCGGCGTTCCTTGAGAAGGAGGACGAGAGCGTGCAGGTGGGTATGGCATTAAGAAAGGAGTGGCACGACTATTCCCCCAGCGAGCAGGGGTTGACTTTGCGCAACGGTGGTTGGCAGCCAGAGGCGTAGAGAGTAAGGAGTGTCCTTACTCCCTGGCAAGCAGGTGTTGCGGAACGCTGGTAACAACGATGCCTGGACGGAAAAGCAGGGCGGCCTTCAGGCGGAAGGCAGTCTGGTTGTGCAGGAAATGTTCCCACCAGCGTCCAACCACAAATTCGGGCAGAATCACTGTCAGGGTATCATTGGGGAAGAGTTCGTGTACTGTATCGATGTAGGCAAGCAGGGGACGCGAGAGCGAGCGATAGGGAGACTCAATAATCACGAGTTGAATATCCTCTTCCTCCGGCACCCTTTCCTGCCACTCATGCCAGGCCGCACGCACTTTTTCTGCCTCGTCTTTATCAACCGCCACATGCACTGCCGTCACGTGACGGGTGATCGAGCGCGCATACGCCAGGCTTTGCAGGGCCGCACGGTCAAGCCCGGCAATCGGCACGATCAGCCGGTGGTGAATATTCTTCGGGTATATGGGAATAGCCGCTGTGCGCTGCCGCTCGACACGCATATAGTGACGGTGAATAGCCATGAACATCAACACCAGTAGAGGGATGAGAATGACCACAATCCAGGCTCCCTCAAGAAACTTGGTGGTAGCGATAACCAGAGCCACCAGCAGCGTTGTGACGGCCCCAGTGCCATTGATAATCATGCTGCGCTGCCAGCCTTTGTGCTGACCGCGTAATCTCCACCAGTGACGCACCATGCCACTTTGTGAAAGCGTAAAGGACATGAAGACGCCTACGGCATAGAGATCAATGAGATGTGTCGTATCACCTTTGAACACAACAACGAGCAAACCGGCCAGGCAGGCCAGAAAGATAATGCCGGTGGAAAAGGCCAGGCGATCACCCCGGAAGGCGAACTGGTGCGGCAAAAAGTCATCTCGTGCCAGCAGAGATGCCAGGCGGGGAAAGTCCGAATAGCTGGTATTGGCCGCCAGGGTCAGGATGAGCAGGGTAGCGAAGATGAAGACCGGGTACATGAAGACCAGAGGTCCATTAAACACCTGTTGCGCGATCTGAGCGATGACGGTGGGATTCCCCGCCGGGTTGGCCTCGATATGGTAGGAGGTTGCCAGCAGGGTGATGCCAATGAACAGGGTGCCGAGAATGACGGCCATCCAGGTGAGTGTGGTTCTGGCATTGCGCGTCTCCGGCTTCTTAAAGGCTGGCACGCCATTGGAGATGGCTTCCACACCCGTCATAGCCGAACAACCCGCCGCGAACGACTTGAGAATGAGGAAGAGCGAGAGCGGCTCGACCGAAGCAACATAAGCGAAATGTCCGATGATGGGGTGATGCTGGAGAAAAAAGGATTTGACCAATCCGACAGCTATGAGCAGCAACGCGCTTACGATAAAGACGTAGGTAGGAATGGCAAAAATCGAGCCAGATTCGCGCACGCCACGCAGGTTGACGACCGTTACCACGATAATCAGCGCGACATCGATGGCGACGACATAGGGCGCAAGTGTTGGAAAAAGCGAGGCAAGGCTCTGCACACCGGAGGCGATGCTCACCGAAACAGTCAGCACATAATCGATGAGCAGCGAAGCGGCAGCTACCAGTCCTGGCAGCGTCCCCAGATTATCTTTCGCCACAATATACGAACCACCTCCGTTAGGATAGGCCGGGATCGTCTGCCGGTAGGAGAGCGCGACTATGGCGAGCAAGGTCACAATAGCAATACTGATGGGAATAGTCAGCCCCAGATAACCAGAGCCAGCCGCCACCAACGTAATGAGAATGGCCTCCGTCGCGTAGGCAACCGAGGAGATGGCATCCGAGGAAAGGACGGCCAGAGCCTTGAATTTGGTCAGACGTTCGTGCTCTGCCTGTGCCGTAGCAATGGGTGCACCGAGCAGCAGGCGCTTGACATTGTAGGAGAAACGAGCCATCCCCTTCTCCGGTACCTGCGCCTTCTCTGTTGCCTCCAACACCCCTTCGCGCACACGTTTAAATGATGGTTTTGCCGGGTAGACAAGGCGAACGCGCACATCGCCCGGTTTCGTCCCCTGGCGCACCTCTGCCCTACGGAGCAGCGTCATATCCTCATTCTCAATCACCCCCCGACCACCCTGGACAGTATCCGTCCTCTGATCCCCTTGCTGAGACTCGTCATCCCTTTGCTCCATTGGCAACTCCTCCTCCGCTTCCAACAAGCTGCCTGCTGGCAGCAAAACAGTCTCGAAAGAACATACTGGTTGATGAACTGGTAATGAAACAAGCAAAGCACAGTCATGAATAAGTGCTTCTCCAGTATATGCTTTCCCGGGCCGGGGAAACAAGAACTATTGGACGGAATCAAAGAAAATCAGGGAGCTTTTGATATGTTCTTTATCTCTGTTCCCGATTCCTTGAGGATTTCTTGAGGATGACGGACCTATACTCTATACAGTACTGCATCTTTATGGGCAGTACTGTATCTTTCTGGAGGTTTTTATGGTTAGTAAAGTAGCGCCAGAAGTGACGGGAACGCAAGAGGTGGTGGTTGGACCGGAGGAAAAACACGGTTTACGACGCGCAGTTGGCGTCTGGGGGTCCTATACCTGGGGTTATGCGGACGTCGGAGCGGATGTGTACGTCGCCCTCGGCATTGTCATGGCAGCAGCACAGGGCGCTACCAACGTCGCCTTTCTTTTCGCGGGACTTGTCTACATCATGGTCGGCCTTGCCTATACCGAACTGGCCGCCGCCTATCCCATGGCCGGCGGAGGACAATTCTACGTCTTGCGCGGCCTGGGTGATTTCTGGGGCTTCGTCGCCGGTTGGGCTGTCCTGCTGGATTTCACGATCGATATCTCGCTGTTCGCCCTGGCATCAGCAGGCTATATCAATTTCTTTATCCCCGTGCTGGACACCCGTGTCAACTTCAGTCTGCTGGGCATAGGCTTTCCAGGTGTCCAGCCCCTGCTGATTCTGGAAGCGACACTCCTGGTAGTCTTTCTCACCATACTGAATATTCTGGGCGTGCGCGAATCCTCGCGCTTCAACGAGGTTCTCGGCGCGCTCGATGTTGCCAGTGAATCGACGATTCTCTTCTTCGGCTTTCTCTTCGCCTTCGATCCCACCTTGCTCGTTCACCAGATGACGACACAATGGCCCAGTCCGTATAACCTGGCCTATGGGGCCTCGCTGGCGATCATCTCATTTGTGGGCCTGGAGTCGATCAGTCAGGCCAGCCAGGAAACGGTACGGCCCGGAAAAGTGGTACCGCGCACTTCAATCGCCCTCATTTTGACCGTACTGATTTACGCGCTGGCGTTTTCTAACCTGGGCCTGGCTATGCTGCCGTGGCAAAGTATCGCGCTGCATAACGGTGACCCCGTAGCGTGGCTGGCAAGCCATATTCCTATTCTGGGCCTCTTTATCGGTCCTTATGTTGCCCTATTAGGAGCCACGCTCCTGTTAATCTCCTCTAATGCCGGGGTCTTTGGCTCTTCGCGCATCACTTACTCAATGGCGCGCTTCAACCTGCTGCCAGCCTGGTTCCACAAAGTCCATCCGAAGTTCCGCACGCCGGTGCGCACGCTCATTGTCTTCTCCGGCATCGCGCTGCTCGAACTCTGGCTCGCGGGTCTCTCGCAGAACGCCTACGACACACTGGGCAATATGTATGCCTTCGGGGCAGCAACCGCCTACATGCTCGTGTTTGTCTCGCTGCTGGTGCTACGTTTCAAAGACCCGTGGACGCCGCGCCCCTTCAAAGTGCCGCTGAACATCCCTATACGAGGCAAAGATGGCGAGGTTCGGCTTTTACCCATCGTCGGCATCCTCGGATTTCTGGGCATCAGCAGCATCCTTATTATGGTCGTGCTGACGCACGCTATCGGGCGTATCGCCGGTCCAGCGTGGATTATCCTGGGCCTCTGCATCTACTTCTGGTATCGCCACCATACTGGAAGACCACTGTTGAAATCGTTGAAACGAAACTGGGTACAGGAGCAACTCGATGTCTATGAAGATGCAGGTGAAGGCGAATTGGCCGACGAACTGCGGGAGAACCTTGAGCGCAAGCAGCGCCTGCATGGTGAGACTGAAAAAGTCAGCACGTTGCCAATCGGAACACAGGTCGTTAATGTGCCTGTGGAAAATAATGGTGAGAAAAAGCAGAATGGCAGCCAGGAAAAGAAGCAGAAAGGAAACGTAGAATGAAAAACCGGACGCAGAACCTCAACGGGCGCGATCGCTACCGGGCGCTGGTCAGCCTGCTCATTATTCCGCTCGGCCTGATTATCAGTGTGCGAGCGGCAATGATCGGGCCGCAGGCATGGATGCTGGTCGTGTTAGGGCTGGCTTTTGTCGCGTTAGGAATTGTCAAACTGCGCTCTCTGATGACAGGCACACCGCTACAGGCTGCAACATCCAGAAGAAGAAAGCGAGCATAGCATATGCCAGTGATGTGGCTTGTTCTGGCAGTGACGAATCCTCTAAAGATTACCCTCCCCGGCGTAATCATCGCTCTGGCCTTTGTCTCCTCCATCGTTGGAGTGCTTGGCTGGATGCTACGTCTGCCTGAAGAAGGAGAAAACTTTCGCGACGCAACGAAAGCTGTCCGTTCTGTACATAAGTTGAGCCGCATTCTCGTACCACTGCTACACAACAGCGAGGCTTCGGGCCGCGCCGTCGTTCTGGCAACACAGATGGCGCTGCATCGCAAGGGCAGCGTGGAGGTGCTGGCTATTATTCGCGTCCCCTTCACTTTGCCGCTCAATGCTCACATGGAGCAGGATGAGAAGCACGCCAACGAGGCATTGGAGCGAGCAGCAGACATTGCTGCCCGTCTTGGACCTCATACAGGAGGTCTCGTCATGCAGAAGCGCATCCTGAAAGCACGAGATATCGGAGCCGCTATTGTGCGCGAAGCAGAGGATCAGGCAGTTGATCTTATTCTCATGGCAAACAGCCCGGTTCATACACGAGGCGGCATACAGCAGATCGATCCAGTCGTTGAATACGTGATGAGACATGCTCCCTGCGAGGTGCTGGTATTGAGCCAGACGCACGAGCGCGAGCTCGTAAAGAGCCAGTTGAACGGCGCAGCGCCGACAAGCAAGATCGAGCAAACAGAGAAAGTCACCATTCCATAAAGCAGCGCTCTATGGCAGGGACACTGCTAACCGGCATGTTTCTACTAGAGAATATATCTTGTCGGCCAGGTTCTCAAGTTCTTCCGTCAGTAAGCGCTTGATAGCAGGCGCGTGACCTTGCCAGAAATGATTGTCCGTGGTATCTAGAAATGAACGCAGGTCTTCAAAAGAATAGATAATCCTTTTGCGGATGTCCTGGTTAATGCGATTAGAAGAGTCGTAGTGAATAATGGCCGCATCAAGGAGCGAAGTCCACCGGCTTGTCTGATTGTAGGAAACAGGTAAAAACTTGTAAGGGATTCCGGCATGGACCAGGGCAAGAGCAAAGGCAATTTCTTCAGTGTGTGCTTTGCCTTCAAACGGCCCCGACAGCTTCTCCGCCCAGAAATGCCAGTGTTCCTCCAGCAGGCGACAGTATAGCTGTGGTACGAAAATGACTCCACTGTTGAAGTAATGAATCCGGGTCCACGGCGGCAAATCAGTAGCAGAGAGGGCTTTCATGTAATCATTCCCCAGCACATGTGCTAAGTGATGTTTGTAATTTCTTCGTGCATAAACCTCATTTGTTAGAAAATCGCTTAGATCATTAAGGTGCAACACAACGGTATCGTGATCAAGGAGAATGAGATGGCTGAAAGGCAGAAAATCGCCCAGGCGAAGCCCGATCAACTTATTCAGATGTGGGATCGTGGGGTTCCGGCTGGTACCAAAGATGAATAAGTGCTGATCTTCAAAGATCAATTGCAGCTTGCTGGTTATACCCGCTACGCATATGACAAATGGCCTCTGCGCATACTGCCCCCCGTTCAACCGCAGCGATTGGACCAGTAGCGCGGCTGTATTGATCCAATTTTTGTGTGGTTCAATAACAGTACAAAAAAGTGGGTCTGTATTGCTCATCGACAGTCCTCCAGGTATTCGATACGTACATCGCTGCTCATAATCCAGTATCACGGGTACCTAGCTTTTGAAGCCACCTCCCTCCATCCCATCGATATGCTCCTGTTCCATTTTCAAAATGACGTTCAGAAGAGCATTGACAGCATCGTTCCTCTTGCGATAAAAATCTCGCTCACTCATACTAAGGTATCCGGCCAATTGCTGGTTGGAACGCCGCTCTTTCTTAAAGTAAGACCTGGCGAGCAAACTATACATTTGCCATTCGGGAGTGACAACGCCGGGAGGAGTTGTGGGGCGTAATTGGGCCAGCGCATCTTGTAAGAGCTTTCGAACACGCATCCCTCTTTCGACCACAGTGAGAGTTCCACCCTGGTTCTCTCCCGCAACGATATTCAGATTGCTCAATTGACTCTCGCCCAGGAATGTAAGATTGTCCAATTTACTGAGGGCGCTATGTAAAGCGTTAAAGTCCAATTCTCTGTATGCCAATTTTGCCTTATCACGCACAAACATACGAAATAAGGCGCTCTCACTGAGTTCAGGTATCTTTCTTTGCACCGAGCCCTGCGCTACTTCTCGTTTGAGCTGTTCGAGTTGTTCTGTATCGCAATGGTTCCATATGTAGGAAAAATGAGGGAGTAGTTCATCGTAGACCTGGCTGATGATTTTCTTCACATCAAGCGTCGGAGATTGACTTTTATGCTTGAAGAGAAAGTAACATGTACGCTGAATAAAAAAGGGATGCCGACCGGCCTGTTCCACTACGAACTGAACTTCAGTCTCGGTGAAAACACACCCAGCCGCCTTTGACGGTAAGGTGATGAGTTCGAGAGCATCATCTTCCGTCAGAGGGCCAAGATGATAATGGCTAAAAATATTAAAAAAGGGCGAGCCAACGATCTCCGAATGACAGATCTGGTCAAGTGTTGCAAAAGAAGCGGTGATATAGGAAACCTTCCCTGCATTCGCCTGTGCTCGCAGAAATGAGAAAAAATCAGGGTTGAATTGCTGATTACGCACAACAGAGTCGAACTCATCCAGCACTAAGACAGGATGCACTCCTTGCGCCTGCATTTCTCCGAGCAATTGACTGAAGCGATCTGCGCCCCCCCCATGATACATATCGGGCTGGAGTTTCCCCCGGCTTTGCCGTAATAGCTGCTCGCTGACAAAAGTAAAAAAATCCTCAGGAGTTCTCTGTAAATGCTCTTCCAGGTCCAGATAGACGAGGAGGGACCGGCTCAGATCGCAGCGCACGCGCTGCTGAATTTCAGGTAGACCTATGCAAGCTAACAATGATGACTTGCCGATGCGGCGCGGCCCTATGATAGCAACACTTTGTCTGTCTATGACAGCATTACAGACATACTCAGCGGCTTCCCTGCGCCCAAAAAACATCCTGGCAGTACGAATCGGCGTTATGTGACTGTAAGGATTATGAGATCGCGCGTCAAAGACTTCAGATACCATGCTCTACCTCCCTGAAAGAACATACTGCTCCTCTTTCTTTATGATTGGCCCTGTGTGAAGCTAGCTATAGTCTTTTTGAGCATATCACGTTCCTGCCGCACCACCTCAAGTTCTTGTTTGAGACGGCGGTTTTCCTCTTCCAACACCGTTTGTGGCTGGCCGTCAAAGGAATCTTCAGCGGAAGAGGTCGCTTCTGACTCAGCGGCCAATCCTCGCCAGCGACGCGAAGAACCAATAATCCACGGAGCACAGGCACCTGAAGGAAACTGTTGCCGATCCTCCAGCGACCTGGCTTCCCCTTCGCGATCAGGAGTGTCCAGGCTCACCAACGCTATCAAGCCATAGCAGGCCCACAAAATGGTCCATCTGAGATAAACACTGGTTACGTCAACTTTTTTTAGCCTGGCTCCTGTCAGATTAGCTCCGGTGAGGTCGGCTCCTCGCAGATCCGCCCCAGTGAGATCGGCTCCTCGCAGGTCGGCCTCGGTGAGATCGGCACCCCAAAGATTAACCCCTCTCAAATTGGAACTACTGAGATTAGCGCGGTAAAGATCAGCTACACTCAAGTCAGCCCCGCTGAGCGTAGATCCGGTAAAGTCAGCGTGACAGAGATTGAGCCCGCTCAAGTCCATTCCCTGGAGGTCAGCCTCTCTGAAATCTGGTTCCACCTCTGGATGTTGCCATCTCCACTGGCGCCAGGCATCTTTTCCCTGTTTAAGAATGTCGAGATGTTGCTGCATTGCCATATCGTCTCCTCCCCGGTTTACTCCATAGCTTTCTCGTCCATCATGATGCTTGCCATAAAACTGCTCGAAATTACTGACACTCGTATCTCCTTCGCTTTTTTCCCTGTTCTACCCGATCAATGGGAAGAAAGATTCTCCTCCAGCAGCACTCTTCTGAGGGGCTTGTCCGCAAGCAACCACTTGCGGACAAGCCCTATGGGAATCCTGAAGCGCATACCCTCCGCAACTCTCTCAATGATATCAGCCTCAATGAGTTTCTCAAGGGTCTGTAGAACTGTCTCATGATGATAGAGCAAACCATTAGCTTGATACACTTCTTTAATCTCATTGAGAGACAGGGACTGTCCCTCTTCCCCGCCCTCTTGAGCCACAATTGATAAAACCAGATGTCCTTCCAGTGTCGTCTGCCCCCACAACCATTTGAAATGAATCTGTCCGGTCTCCATGACTTCATCTTGCACGGTATTTACATCATTGATCGTGATATAGCTTTTGCGGTTTCTATTGCAATGAGAGACAAGAGAACGGCAGAAAAGTTGGATGAAGTACGGCTGGTCAGCCGCCAGTTGCCTGATCTTCTCAATAGCAAGAGGGTCATACTCTATAGAGCCTTTGACCGGTTCTGTAATGAGCTGCCTGGAAGCCTCCTGCTGAAGCCTGGAAAGTTTGTGATGGCGCGCAATGTTGAAGAAGACAGACCAGTAGCTTCTCGTAAGCTGTTCAATCGTGTGAGTTCCTGAGAGCAGAAAATTCATGCCCCTTCTATGCTGCATCAAACTGCGCAAGTATTCAAATATCTCCCAGTCGAGAGCCTTCTCATTGACCTTCTGTTCCAGGATTTCGAACTCATCGATCATGATGATGAGCTTACATTGTCCACGGGCCTCTTCAGCCTCATCCAGGAACTGGTCAAAAGCGAAAGTTGGATCATAAGTAAAATCCTGGGCAGATGGAAGGGCAATAATGATCCCTTTCGCTTTGAGACGGGCATGAATAGCGAAGGCGAGACGATAGAGAAACCTGCTTGTCGTGAGGCCAAGCGTCTCGCGTTGCATATCAATATAAACGAGAATATGGGAACTCAGGCTTTCACTATTCAGCAACTGATAAAGCAGGCTGGATTTTCCCGTTCTTCGTTGGCCATATAAGACAACCACCATATTCGCTGAGGGAGAGGTCAGGTCCTCTCTCAATCCCTCAAGATCTTGCTCTCGTCCGTAAAACATCTCACGAGTTTGAATGGGGACTCCTATAGAATAAGGATTGATAACAGGTTTGAATACCCGATTATTCTCGCGCATCTCCAGTTGATCAGCAAAGAGAAAAGTTTTTTCTTTAGATTCAGCGTCGTCATAGATAATCTCGAAGGCGAGACGAAGTGATTGAACTCTGGGAATGATCGTAAACTCGATCGCCGCTGTACCAGAAACCGGTACGGTTTCCAGTTCACACAAGGGCTTCCCAACAATACCAAAATCAGCGCTTTCCCTCAGCCTCACCTTGAGGTTATCAGCCGGGCTGCGTCCCTCATTGTGAATGTCCAGCCAGATACCGACCTGCGCCTCGAAACGAGCGGTCTTTGTGCGCAGTTCTGGCTTGAGATTTGCTTTTCCTCTCAATCTTCTCAACTCTACCACGACGATATCGCGCCAGCGCGTCAGGAGAATCTCCAGAAGCAAGTGGGCGGGGAATTTCGCCTGCTGACCTTTTTCCCCCAGAGATGCTCGCTCCAGGCCAAGTCGAATACTCTCAATGGCAGAACTGGCCTCCAGTAAACTGGCGAGACGGTCCCCAAGACCTTCACGCTTTAAGTAGGACGCCAGAACGACGGAAATCCCCGTTAACTGCTGGAGTATCAGTATTATCCCGTCAAATTGCGCTGTACGGCTCAGATCTTGCTGACAGATATCGCAGCTATATCCGGAGATCTCGTCAATACTCCTCATGCGATGCAAACGGTAGAGTTCTCGATAGACCTGCCAGGTTTCCTCGCCATAATTGAGCTTCCTGACCTTTCGGAAGACCTTTAGTGCCTTCTCCAGTTTCTGCAGGACATTCGTTTCGTCGAGATCCACCAGGAGATCATAGGTCACAGAGAAGACACCCTGTACATCTGGTCTGGTCGAACAGTGAGCAATCAATTGGAGCAAAGCAAAATCAATATCATGTGCGACGAGGATGCCAGACTCCTCAATCAGGGTCTCTTGATGCAGGTCAAAATAGTGAGCGAGAGCTCTTGCTGCTTCCTGACATACCCACTCCGTTTCGTCGGCTATCAGGCCCAGCAGCAGGCGAAAAACCCGCTGAGGAAATGTGTCTGCCAACTGATAGAGTTTGCGGGCAACTGCGCGTCGTATCCAACCATCAACACTCCTGGTTAGACGTTCAAGGTATTGAAAGCCAAGAGAGCTATCAATCCGGGTGAGCGCTGCCACGCTCTCGGTCAGGGCTAATCTCACGTCACGTTCCTGATCGGCTAACAGGATATCCAGAAAGAGCCTGGTGTGATCTGGTGAGGCTTGATGAAGTTTCGTTATCTCCCGGGCAAAAGTAGAGCGTACCTCACTGGACGGATCACTTACCAATGATTGAAGGATTTCAAGATCTTCCTGCTGATACACAGGCCTACCGGCAACTTTGATAAGCGCAAAACAGCGTAGGGCGGCGCTAGAACTGCCTGCCATTTCGTAGAGTAGCTCCTCCTGGTTTCCAAATCTGGATCGAAGAGCTTGCCACCCCTCCTCCATTGCACGCGACATTTCCTCCTGATTCAGTATCTGAAGTACGTAGAGCACCTGATCTTCCGAACCCACGGCAATTTCGATATCGCCATCTCTGTTTAAATCATCGGCCTGGATACCTCGCACACGCCCGCCGACCTTATATTTCCAGAGTAAATCGCCTGTTCTACTCAAGAAGTAGACGTATCCATCATCAGTTCCCAGGAATACTTCTACCGCTCCATCCTGATCAACATCCTGCGTATTGACACTGAGCACGCGATGAGGAGTGTAATAGCACCATTTGAAGTGACCGGCTTTGTCCAGGATATGGACGTTACGATCCTCAGAACCGATAACAATCTCTACCTGTCCATCGGCATCAATGTCTCTCAAAGAAAGCCCCTGCGCGAGGTCTCCAACCCTATCACCAACTTTATATGACCAGAGTAAAACGCCATCCCGTTTATAAGCATAAACACGATCATCCTCACCAGCCGCAATAATATCGGCCAGGCCATCGTCGTCCAAATCGTGTAGACCTACAACCTTGATGCTGTGGGAAGTAATAATAGGCTCAATGACCGGAGAGAAATGATGATCGTATATCTGTATCCGCCCCTGATTTCCGCTTAAGCCTACGACCATTTCAGCATAGCCGAGCGACTTTACCTCATTGATATACACACTTTCAATCGGGTGATCGAACCGGGATTGCCACTTTTCTTCCCCATCCTTGCCGAAGATGCGCAGCCAGCCGTGAGCAGACCCTACAGCAATTTCGAGCACACCATCAAGGTCGATGTCTCCTATATAGACGGTCAGAATGCGATCGTCATACATACGAGACCAGAGTTTCTCTCCCCGCGCATCAAAAACATACAAACCTCCCTCGTTCGTGCCTGCTACGATCTCCAGCCGCCCATCATTATTCAGATCACCGGCATAAATGGCGCGGATATGACCTATTTCCCTGCTCCATAGTATCTGAACTCGTTGCTGAGCAAGCAGCATCAATGTTGAGAGCATTTCCAGGTAGTTTCCCGACTGGCTGTACTGTTTCACGCTGGCAAGCGTTAGAAACTGCTTATCAAGGGCGCCTTCATTGGTAATCTCTTGCAGGAGGGTAATCTCATTGGCTGATAAAGGGAGTTTTGGGGCCAGTGGTCTGCCGAGCATCATATGGGTCGCGAGAATACTTTCGCGTAAATTCCTTATCAATTCAATACGCAAAACGCGTATGCTATCCTCAGTGCCAACAAGAATTTCTACGAGACCATCGTTGTCGAGATCAATGGCGTAAACACTGAATACCTGGCTATTGAGCGAATGGCTCCAGAGTAACTGCCCTTTCTGATCCAAAAAGTAGAGATGCGTATCTTCCGCGGCCGCGATAATCTCCAGTTGTCCGTCCCTATCGAGGTCGGCTATGGTAAGTGAAAGAACACGCTTATCGAGCGGAAAGTGCCATTTTTCTTGCAACTGGGCAGTGAGAGCATAGATGCCCTCCGCGTTGGAAGCAAGGAGGATCTCAATCTGGCCATCTCCATCGATGTCGGCGGCAAGGATCGAGAAGACCTCGGCGTTCCTGGCGGACTTCCACTTTACCCGACCCTGACTATCCAGGCTGTACAGGTGCGCGTCCCCAGAAGTGACGAGAATCTCAATCTCGCCATCCAGATCGATATCGTCGGCATCCACCGCATGGACTACGCCGCCGGTGGCATACTTCCAGAGCACCTCTCCGGTCTCACTACTAAGGACATGGAGGCAGTGATCTTCAGAAGCCACCAGTATCTCACTTTTCCCATCACGATTTATATCACAAGGACGCACTTCACAAATCTCACCACCGGCCAGATAGCTCCAAAGCACCTCCCCATTTTTATCAAGCGCCTGCACTCTGTTATCCCTTGATCCCACCACAATATGGGTTTTGTCGCTATCTCCTGCATTGTCACCGCCTCGAATCGTCCTGATCCATCCTCCGCTCGACCGGTATTTCCCTTCAAGCGTTCTGTCCTTCGCCAGAATATAGATGTTGCTGTTCCTTGAGGCAAGCAATATCTCAACATCTCCATCCCCATCAATATCAGCAGCATGCACACTCGACACCCAATCGCCGATAGGATAGCTCCATATCTCAGTGGCAACAGTCAAGCCTAATCTGAGCGATTGTTGTAGGTTCCATGCAAGATTACTGGCCATTCTGCCTCCTCACAAGTCTTTCTGAATCGTCACTCCTGACCCTAATATAAATTGAGTGTGCCTGAAAGCAACTGCAGACTCTGCCACTTTTCTGCCAGAACAGAAAAACAGTGAGAAGGCTACACCCTTTACTCTTCGCCGTTGAAGCGATAGCCAACGCCGGAGATGGTGAGGATGAAGCGAGGATGAGCGGGGTCTGGTTCGATCTTGCGCCGCAACTGGCCGATATAGACGTGCAGGTAATGAGCTTCGGCCCCGTAGCCTGTTCCCCACACCTGCGAAAGCAACATCTGACGCGTCATGATTCTGCCGTTATTCTTGATAAGTGCCTTGAGCAGGTCATACTCGGTGGGCGTCAATTTGACCTCCTCGTCGTTGAGCGTCACAAGCCGCCGGGCAAAATCGACCCGCAGCGGCCCGGCTACAAAGATCGGCTCCGTTCCGGCCTGCACCTGCGCAGCATGGCGCAAGGCCACGCGAATACGCGCCAGTACCTCGTCTATGCCAAAGGGCTTGGAGACATAATCATCGGCTCCCAGGTCGAGCGCCAGTACTTTATCGCGTTCGGTATCCTTCACTGAAAGGACGATAATCGGCAAACTGGACTCAGCACGCACGCGCTTACACACCTCCAGGCCGCTCATGCCCGGTAGTCCCAGGTCAAGCAAGATGAGGTCAAGGCGGTGACGATTGAGGGCCTCTAAGGCTTCCTCGCCGCTTCCTGCCGCGAACACCTCGTATCCATGCGCAACCAGGCTGCGCTGGAGGGCGCGCACAATCTCTATCTCATCATCAACAACCAGAATACGCGCTCCACTCTTACTCATATCTTATTCCCTTGAACAGTACAAACTGGTAATGTGAAACGGAAGATGGCTCCTCCGCCAACTCGATTTTCCACACGGATACGCCCACCATGCGCCTCCACCAGCCCTTTGCACACCGCTAAACCCAGGCCAGAACCGGTAGCACGTGCAGTAGCATCGATAGCCCTTACACGATAGAATTTGTCAAAGATGAAATTTATCTCAGCAGGAGGAATGCCTGGGCCACGATCCGCAACGCTGATCTCTATCTGCCCATCCCCGGCTTGCGCGCCCACCTCAATCGGTGAATGCGCAGGCGTGTAACGCAGGGCGTTCTCGATGAGATTGGTGAGTACCTGATCGATCTCCAGATAATCCAGTTCCACGGGCGGCAAATCGTTGGGAAGATGCGTCTCCACTACGCGGTCGCGAAGCAGCGGTTCCATATGGCCTAGAACGTCGTGAATCAGTTCATCGACTGGATACCATTCCTTTTCAGGCTTGAGCGCCCCGGCCTCAATGCGTGACATATCCAGCAAGTTCTCTACCAGGCGATTGAGCCGGTCGGCCTGCCGTTCTATCGACATGGTGAAACTGCGCCTCGCCTCCTCATCCCACTGTACATCATCCTGCAAGAGGCTGCTGGCCGCCGCTTTGATTGACGAGAGCGGAGTGCGCAGGTCATGTGAAACGGAGGAGAGCAGGGCAGCGCGTAATGTATCTGTTCTGCGCAGCACTTCGACCTGCAAGCTTTCCTGCCTCAGTCGCGCACGCTCGATGACAGCGGCAGCCTGATCAACAAAGGCCCAGAAAAAAGCGGTCCTGTCATTTGCGCGATCACGCGCTCCACCCAGGCGGCTTTCCACATCGAATACACGCGGGTTGTCTTCAATCAGCAAACGCATGACTCCCACTACCTTTTTCCCCATCATCAAGGGAATCATACGCACATAGCGGCGCATCTCGTTCGGTGAGGAAGTACTGCGTACAACAGCACGAGGAGCGGAAGTGGGAGATTTCTGTGATACCAGCGCGGAGTCGTATAACTCGACCGTCTGACCATGCTGCATTACCCAGCAAGCTGTTACCCGCTCATCTGGTGGAAGTGGCATTCCCTTTCCCGCTTCGTCCGCGCTTCCCTCCACAAGCAGATTCCCTTCCTCATTGGGAAGCAGTATGGTACAATCACGCATTCCCCAGAAAGAAAACACTTTAAGAACGGTGTCCGCGATGATGTTGAGTTGCCGCTCGAGGTTTTCCTCTTTATTGGTAGCCTGCATCAACTCGTAGAGGATACGTGTCTCCTGTTCCTGCGCCTTCGCCTGGTCGGCCCGTTGCCGCAGCGCAACCGCCAGTTGACTGGTAATAATAGCTGTGACAAGGAATACAAAAAGGGCCAGCCACTCCTCAAACTTATCCACGGTAAAGGTGTAGAGTGGAGGAATCATGAAAAAGTCAAAAGAGAGAAAGGCGATAATCGAGGCCAGCACAGCCGCATACAGGCCACGAGTACTTGCCAGCGTTAATATCACCAGCAGATAGACTAGTGAGATATCGGGAATGCGCGGGTAGAGATGGAGAATATAAATGAAGACGGTGACGAGAAGCGTACTGGCGATAGCCAGTATGCTGTCAACACCATACTGTTCCCGCTGCGGCTTCCGGCGCAGGCTCAGCACCGGCAATCGTTGTATCTGTTTCATCATTTATGCTCAAAGATATGGTAAACATCAGACTATATGACAAGTTTAGAAGACGCATGGATTGCTGTCAATAGCCCACTTTTTTTGCATTTTTCTCTGCTGATTGCTATACTAAGCAGGTAATGCAGGACAAAGGTCATAGAGATGAAATCAAAGCTTACCATTATCTTCCTACTGCTGCTCCTCATCGCGTCTGGTCTGGCGGCGTGCAGTCCCGGACACGTGGGGGGAAACGAGATTGCCTTTGTACGCGACGGCCATATCTGGACGATTGACCCGGATGGCGCGAACGCTTATGAGATCGTGTCACAAAACACACCCGTGGTTGGCTATAGCTGGTCGCCCAACCATCACATCCTCTCATTTCGCACGCTTGATGAGAGCTTTGCGAAGACAGCCGCCGCGAAACACCTGTCGAGCAATCCTATCACACAACTCCCCGGCGACGTGCCGTCTACCCTCAACACGATCGGCATCGATGGCGGCTCTTCCATCCCGATTCTCTTCTCCGACTCCAGTACCGCGTATAGCAATGCGTGGTGGGTTGTGGATAGCAACCACCTGCTCTATCGCGAGGAATCGGTATCGCCGCCTCCCTATCCCGACAGCGTGCTCTGGTGGATCGCGCAAAGCGACCAGCCCGGTGGCATCGCTCGCAAACTGCTGCCCGGCTCGTTCTCCATCCCCTCGCTTTCGGTTAAGAATAATATGGCTATAGGAAATTCAAAGGCGGGACTGTTCACTGTGACGCTGTCTGGAACAAATCTCCAGTATCTCACACACGGCCCGCTGCCCGGCCATCCCTTGCCCGCGACGCTTGAGCGTGTGCTCTGGCAGCCTGCGCAACCGCACCCGGCTATCCTTTATGCCATTGCTCCGACCAGTCAGGCCTTTAATGCGCCGCCTGATACCGTCCAACTGGTGCTGCGCTCTCCCAATGGACATACTACCACGCTGACCACCTGCACCTGCACGCAATTTGCCTGGTCGCCCGATGGCAGGCATATCCTGTATAGCAGCGGCACAACCTACACCGTACTCAACATGGATGGCAGCCTGTTCTACAGCTTCTCTGCCGAGGCGGACAGTGTTCCCTACTGGTCGCCCGATGGACAATTCCTGCTGCTCGATGGTCTACATACCTTGCTGCTTGCCAAACCCGGCAGTAAGCAGTCACGTATATTGTTGAGTGACGGGAGCAGACCGGGGTCGCCCGCAAACACGGGCAATTCCTCCGCCGGGGTTTCTACAACCGGTAGCATTAATGCGCTCTTACAACCTGCCTCCAATAGCCCGTGGGCTGCCGATAGCCGCCATTTTCTCTTCCTCACGCGTGGCCGCCTGCTCTGGCAGGGCAAAGTATTGCGTTCTGGAAGAGGCCTCTATACAGTGACCATCGACGAGCAAGGGAACGTGCAGGGCACACCCGCGCTTGTTGACAACGGCAATGATATCCAGGCCGGGTGGTCATACGAAAACCCGGACACATCCTTTCTGTTGCAGTGATTATTCATGATTGCTGTTGTTCGTGCCACGCTTGCAGGAGTCGCGCTTCCTGCTCGGGCCGCAACCCAGCGCGCAATGGCACCGATGGCATTGCTGCCTCGCGCCAGCCCAGCGTGTCACGGACAGTACTGCTAAGAGGGCGAAACACCAGGCCCGCCTCGAAAGCCTTGTTACAGTCAACCGTGGCTACACCTGTTTCCCTGGATGGCGCCCAGATAGGCAGTTCCACGTTATGTTCGGCAAGGAAGGACTCACTCACCCAGACGAAGCGGGCATTGCTGCCGCTCACCTTCCTGCACGTTTCCAGTAAATCCTGCATGGTCAGGGTATAGTTCGGCCCGGTCGCGTTATAGACGCCAGTCTGCCGGTCTTCGATCATGCGCACAATCCAGGAGGATAGGTCGCGCACATCGATGAACTGGAGCGGGGAATCCGGTTTGCCCGGAGCCAGCATAGCGCCGCCACGTGCGACGCGATAGGGCCAGTAGGTGAAGCGGTCGGTGGGGTCGTGCGGGCCAACGATGTAGCCTGGGCGCACAATCAGTACGCGACCGGGCATAGCCTGTTCTGCCGCCCGCTCGCATAAAACCTTGAGCGGCCCATAGGTTTCGGCGGTAATCTCCTCGACCCCTTCATCCTGCAGTGTGCCTACAGGAGCACGCTCGTCCATACCGGCTTTTGTAAAGTCTGAGTAGACAGAGATGCTGGAAATAAAGCTGTAGCGGTCGACAGAGCCAGCCAGCTTCTCTGCGGCGGCGCGCACGACACGGGGAAAGTAACCGGAAGTATCGACAGCCGCATCCCAATATCTGCTCTCCAGTGCCGACAGCCCTCCATCGCGGTCGCCGCGCAACTTTTCAACTTCAGGAAACAGGTCGCTATTATGCTGCCCTCGATTGAACAGGGTAACTTCATGCCCCCTGGCGAGGGCGGCTTCGACGATGTGGCGACCGAGAAAAACCGTGCCGCCGAGGATTAAAAGCTTCATAGAAAATTTCCTTCCGCGCAAGTATATGATACGCGCTGCTATGCTCGCGCTTTGAATCATTGTACAATACAAAGAAAAATATGCGAAACGGAGGAACTACTGAATGGATAACCGCAAGCAAAATAACCACTATCAGGAAGACGAGTTGGACAAAGAGGGCTTCGACCAGGAAGAATTTGATGAGATGGAACTTTTAGAGCGACTGGAAAGCCTGCGCGAGGACATGGAAGATCTGGGCGTAAGCACACTGAAAGAAGTTAGCCAGCGCATCGCGGAGCTGCATCAGAAGCTGGATAACGGATAAAAATATAGAATGTGGCAGTGGTCTCACGGCATGATAAGCTTTTTACGACCAAAATCGGAGATCAGACCACTCCCGTAGGCCCTATCGTGGGCACTGGCGATAAATCGGGGCCTACGAGATTGCGTTACCATTTTTGAGAGCAGACAGAGGACCTTTAGGCGCCACCGAGGTAGGCCTGGCGCACAAGGTCGTTAGTAAGCAGGTTGGCTGCGGTATCACTCAGGACAATCTTGCCAGTTTGCAGGACGTAGCCACGGTCGGCGAGGCTGAGCGCCATGGAGGCGTTTTGCTCGACGAGAAAGATGGTCATGCCCTCCTTACGGATCTCAAGGATAGTATTGAAGACGGTTTCCACCAGGATCGGCGATAACCCCATCGATGGCTCGTCCATGCAGATCATACGCGGGCGCGACATCAGGGCACGGCCCATCGCCAGCATCTGCTGCTCGCCGCCCGACATGGTGCCAGCGACCTGCTTCAGTCGCTCTTTGAGACGGGGAAAAATCTGGCAGACATGTTCGATATCCTGCTTGATCTCTGTCCGGTTGCTGCGAATAAACGCGCCCATTTCCAGATTCTCGAGCACGGTCATACGCGGGAAAATACGACGCGCCTCCGGCACCAGGGCAAGGCCAGAACGCACAATATCACCGGTGAGCTTATGATCGATAGGCTGCCCCTCAAAGACAATGGAGCCGCTGCGAGGGCGGACAAGTCCGAAGATGGTTTTCATCGTCGTGGTCTTACCGGCTGCGTTTGCGCCCAGCAAGCAAACAATTTCACCTCTGTTCACACGAAGTGAAACATCATGCAAGACCTGGCTGGGACCATAAAAGGTGTTGACCTGAGTCAGTTCTAGCATTGCAGTGCCGGTTCTGGCTGCTGCATCCTCTGTATAGGTTGCGGGAGACTGCAATTCGTCTGCCATCCCGTTTTACCTCCTGCGCTTTGCCGTTGGCTTCTCTTGCTTGTTTCGACTCCCACCCGACCCTCTGGTCAGGTGCAATACAACGAACAGTATCAGAAAACTCTCTTGATGTACCTATCAATTCACCGTCGCTGCTTTGCCCAGGTACGCCTCGATGACGCGAGGGTTGCGACGTATCTCTTCGGGCAGACCTTCCGCAATCTTGCGTCCATAGTCAAGAACGGCGATACGATCTGACATGCCCATTGTAACCGCGAGCTTGTGCTCAATCAAGAGAATAGTCAGGCCCAGTTCGTCGCGCAGACGCCGTACATACTTGACGGCTTCCAGCGTCTCCGCCTCATTCATGCCCGCCGTTGGCTCATCGAGCAAGAGCAATTTGGGATTGGCCCCAAGTGCTCGCGCAATCTCAACGCGCCGCCGGTCGGCATAAGAAAGGTTAATCACATATTCTTCCTGTCGCTCAACCAGCTCCGAGCCGAAGAAACTTAACAATTCAACAGCACGTTTACGGGCCTCGGCCTCCTCGTGCCGTACATGAGGAGTACGGAAAAGAGACTGTAGCACGTTGCTCCTGAGCTGCGTATGCTCTCCAACAAGCACATTTTCAAGCACCGTCATGTTGTTGAAGAGACGAATATTCTGAAATGTGCGCGTGATGCCCCGTTTCACCACCTCATCAGGGCTTATCCCAACAATTGAGCGCCCCCCCAGACGAATATCGCCCGAAGTGGGACGATAGATGCTGGTAATCAGGTTGAAGACGGTGGTTTTACCGGCCCCATTGGGGCCAATAATACTCACAATCTCCTGTGGCCAGACCTGGAGATCAACATCCTGCACTGCCGCCAGACCACCAAAATACTTGGTGACTTTGCTCAGGTTCAGTAGTGGCTCACCGACCTGTCGGCTCGATTGTTCCATAGAAAACTCCTGCTCTGTTACTTCTATTCTCTCACGTTCCCCGCGTCCTCAGACTACTCCACATGCACTTCAGACTCGAAAGCGGGGGTGCCGGGCGGGACATCCAGAGAGCCGACCTCGACCTCTTCATCGTTGCCATGACGCAATTCGCGCCTGCGGCGTGCGCTTGGAATCAAGCCCTCCGGTCTGAAAATCATAATCACGATGAGAATGATTCCGAAGACCAGGTTACGGATGTTGCCAAAGGTAAAGGCCGGGAACACATGGGTGATAGCGACTAAAACCGTATGCATGAAGTTTGTTGGGTCCGCAGCCAGCGTATCGAGCTGTGCCAGGATAAACTCGTTGATCGAGTAGACGACCAGCGCACCGACGATCACGCCTGGGATGTTTCCGATGCCTCCAATGACGACCATGGCCAGGTAAATCACCGAGTCGCCAAAGCTGAAATTGTCAGGAGAGACGCCGCCCAGCTTGGCGGCGTGGTACATACCGGCGATACCCGAGAAGAAGGCACCGGAAGCAAAGGCGAACAGCTTCGTTCTGACAAGATTGACGCCGGAGGAAGCTGCCGCGATCTCATCCTCACGAATGGCGATCCAGGCACGACCAAGACGAGAGTCGCGCAGGCGGATGTTCGCGAGGATCGTGAGGCCGATTAACACCAGGATGAGGTAGTAGTAGGGAATCGGCGTAATGAGCGACCAGATCACCCCAGGGAAAGACGGCGATTGGACACCAACAATGCCGTTAGCGCCATTGGTATACTTATCCATCTCCAGGAAGACAACCGGAACAATCTCGCCAAAACCGAGCGTGACAATAGCCAGGTAGTCGCCGCGCAAGCGCAGCGTAGGCGCACCGAGTAGAACCCCCCACAGAGCGGCAATTAAAGCCGCAACGATAAGGAACGGCCAGAAGAGCCAGGACATCAGAGTAGCATTGAATGGGATATTGAACACGTAGTTCAGCTGCGTTGAACCAACCATACCCCAGACATAGGCGCCAATAGCAAAGAAAGCGACATATCCCAGGTCGAGCAAACCGGCGAAGCCTACCACGATATTGAGGCCAAGAGCGAGAATAACGTAGAAGCCCGCATCTCCATAGCCCGCCAGGCGTCCATTCGTGCCGGAACCAAACAGGATGGGGTCCAGCACCGGATAGAAGAGGAGGAAAACGACCAGCAGTACCATGAAGAAACGCTGCGCTCCCGCGCTCCGCAAGGGCAGATCATTTGGCACCAGGTCCTTTGCCTCTTCACGAGCGCGAGTGGTTGAAAGCACCTCCAGCTCGCGTTTGCTGATCGTACTATCAGAGCCATCAGCACCATTTTCACCGCTCTTCCCTCCCTTCGCCGGAAGAGCGCGACGCAGGGCAATGGTGCCACTGAGCCTTCCCAGAAAATAACCCGCTACGGGGAGCAAAATAGTACGAAGGGCGACCCAGATCAAGAGGATAACCGGGAGAGTGCCACTAAAGAAGAAAATCAGGTCTACTACCAGCCAGAGGACAGCGAAGACAGTAGCGAACCAGAAACCTCCCTCGACAGCTCGTCTCTTCAGCGCTGCTCGCTGCTCCGCATTGAGCACCGCGAGATTTTGTAGCGGTGGTGGTGGTGTAATGTGGGCCATCTTGCGCACAAGATTGCGCACGTAGAAATAGATGCCCCAGATCAGCGCGCTCAGCGCCAGACCGATGATGAGACCCAACGTCATCACGAGAAAGAGGGGAATGACAGCGAAGATAAGGACATCCAACCAGACTTCCAGCATGCCACGCCGTCCTGTATCCACCGCAATCAGGTACGCGGCGAACGCGATGGCAGCCGCATAGAAGAGCAGGATAAATAACGAGAGCTGGATCAGGGTTGGAGTGTCGTAGTTTGAGCTTGCGGGTGAGATGATGCCCAGCAAGGTGGTATTAACGATAGCCTCCCCGCTCCAGATAAAGGTAAATACAATCAGTGGAACCAGCAGCGCCACCGTCCATTTGATGAGCAGCGTGCGTGTTTGACGAGCAGGGAGCAGCGCAGCCGCACTTACAGGCATAGACATACTGGCATCACCTCACTTCCGCTTTCATTGCAGCCTGTTGACCGGGTTGAACAGAACAAAGCATGTGCGTGTCCTTTAACTCACACCTTTTCAGGTGTCTGTTGACCAAGCAAACCTGAGGGACGAAATACCAGAATGAGGATCAGGATAGCAAAAATGATGGCTTCAGTCCATGCGGCACCACCATGGGGCAAACCAAATCCTCCATTATTTGAGTCAGGAATGAGCGAGGCAAGGGCAGAGATGACGCCAATGAGCACGCCGCCAAGCATCGCGCCCACCAGATTCCCGATGCCGCCAAGCACCGCCGCCGTAAAGGCGATCAGACCAAGCTGGAAGCCAATATAGAAAATGGTGCTCCCATACTGCAGGCCGTAGATGAAACCGGCAGCTCCGGCCAGAGCTGCTCCTATGAAGAAGGTGATCGCGATGATACGATCAACATTGACGCCCATCAATGCTGCCGCCTCGCGATCCTGGGCAACGGCACGCATAGCCCGCCCGATACGAGTACTGCTTACCATCCACTGTAGGGCCACCATAAGAATGAGGGAGATCACTATTACGAGGATATTGACACTGGTAATACTAATAGGGCCGATATAGTAGTAAACCTGGGGAAAGATTTGAGGAAAAGAAACGTAGTTAATGCCCTTCCAGAGCAAGCCTACATTCTCCAGAACTAATGATACTCCGATAGCGGAGATCAAAGGAGCGAGTCGCGGAGCATTGCGTAGGGGCCGATAGGCAATCCGCTCAATCACAACACCAAGAATAGCGCAGCCAAGCATGCCACCAAGGCAGGATACGAGCATAATGCTGATCAGGGCCCAGCCCGTCGGATGAGAAGTCGTTGTAACACCCATTAAATTCATAATACTGATGCAGAACAACGTCCCCATCATGAAAATATCGCCGTGGGCAAAGTTAATGAGTTCGATGATGCCGTAGACCATCGTGTAACCCAGAGCAATGAGAGCATAAATGGCCCCGGTGGCCAGCCCGACGACCAGTTCTTGTACGAACAATGTCATAAGCGTTCACATCTCCACTTTCTTGACTTCATTCGCTTTGACAGTTATGAGTTTAGCGTTATCAGCACCTGACGCCAGGAGAGAACGCTCATAACAGGCAGGGGTGTAGCCTCACAGAAAAGCATCTGCCGGACTACGCCCCTGCGCTTCTATGATCCTGATAGTTTTTCTATCAGGCCAGAAGAGCGATATCCCTACCTGCTAAGACTACGCGATGGTCTGCTGCGTGATGAACTTCCAGCCGGGCGAGCCACTTACATCAGCAAGCTGATAGATCGAGATGACTTTATCAGTTGTGTCACCATTCTGGTCAAAGGACTGGTGACCGGTGACGCCATTGTAGGAGATATTCTGAATGGCGTTGATGACGGCCTGGCGGAAAGCGGGCGCATCAGCAGTATCGCTGGAGCTTGTCGGAACCTTCGCGCCATTCTGGATGGCGGTCTTGATAGCCTGAATCATGATGTTCATGCAGTCATAGGCAGCGGCGCTGTAGGCACCGTAGGCAGATGCGCCATAGGTCTGCTTGAACTGCTGGATGAAAGTCTGGGCCTGAGGCAGCACATCAGCATTCGCGGTAGCAACGGTAGAGTAAATCGGGCCACCTTTCAGACCAATGGTGCTGGCGAACGTGCTGGTTTGAATGCCATCACCACCAGCATACGGGGTATTCTGCAGACCGGGAATCTGCTCCATCTGCTGGCGCACCAGGATACCACCTGTGGAGTCCAGACCGGCGAAGTAGATCACATCAGGATGCATCGCAGCAACCTGGGTCAGCAGGGAAACATACGAGGTGGTCGTGCTTGGCTCGCTGCTATGGCCGAGAACCGTGCCACCATCTGCCGAGAACTCCTTGATAAAGGCGTTAGCAATACCGATACCATAGGTCTCAGCGTCATCGATGACGTAGGCTTTCTTATACCCCAAAGTCTTATAGAGGTAGTCAGCACCCACGCCACCCTGGTGGTTGTCGGTGGTGGCAATACGGAAGTATGTGACCTTGCCCGTGGGGCGCACAGTCTTGATTATATCATTTTTGCCCGTGCAACCGGTATCCGGCGTATCCTGCGTGAGGCAGGTGTTCGTATTGGCCGGGCTAATCTGAGCGATGGGGGCCTGATTGGTAATCGGCATCTCCGCCTCTGCCACATTACTGTTAAATGGCCCTACAATACCAGCAACCAGAGCGTCGCCGATAAGCGCGGTCACATTCTGAGCGCCCTGCGCGGGATCATGAATACCACTGGGGCCTACATCATCCTTGGGAACAAACACCAGTTGGTAACCTGGGATGGTATGATTTGCGTTTGCCTGGTTAAGCGCCAGAGCCGCACCATCCTGGGCCGGCAGCCCACTACTCTCATCCTTACCGGAAACCGGCAGATCACTACCAATCTTAATGATTTTGGTGGCAGTAGGCGTCGAGCCACCGCTGCCAGTGGTGCCCGTGGTACCAGAACCACAGGCTACCAGAAATGCCAGCAACAGGGGAATCCCCAGTGACAAGGCAAAGATACGCGACCAACTTCTACGCATGTTGTCGTCAGCCTCCTTCAGCGATACGAAATAGATTACGTCCACACTACGAGAGTTCACGGCTTTCAGGGTGCGCTCCGTAAAAAAACCGCTTCTCCCTCATACGATATACGTCAGGAAACCGGTAAAACTCACCAGTTTCAGGAAAACTGCTCAGGTTAATGTGAGAAAGAAATAAGCAACGGATTTGAATAGTCATAGATTAATCATTAAGCTTCAGTTATTGACTGTGAAGTATTGTGCGCATTTAAGGAGATCTGATTGTGCAGATTATACGCACTGAAATTTCTCATGTCAATAGCCGAAAAAAAACTCTTTTTTTGTGGATAAGTTCCAATCAGACAGGCAAGCAAACAGCCTACAATAAGCCGACCGAAAGCAGAGGCATCTCATGCAAAGCTCTCTCATCTCAAGCGGGGAAGCGTTTCGCGAAACGCTCGAAAGCTGCCTCAACCTGACGGCGTGTCTCTTCAAACGAACCACCGTTGTCGATAACCTCATCAACCAGGGCAAATTTCGGACCGAGCGAGGGCTGGGCGCGCAGGCGCGCTCGCGCCTCCTCCTCACTAAGATGGTTACGGGCTATCAAACGGGCCAGTTCTTGCTCCTCCGGACAGATCACCAGCCACTTACTCTGAGCGAGTGTACCAGAACCCCCTTCCAGTAGCTTGACGGCATCAATAACGGCGATACCTGTAGGACTGACCTGGGAGAGTTCATCCAGCAGGGTCTTGCCGACGGCGGGGTGAACAATTGCTTCCAGCCGACGCATAGCGCCAGCATCGTGGAAGACCAGTCCCCCCAGCGCCTTGCGATTCACGCTACCATCAGAAGCTATAACAGCAGGTCCGAATGCTTCCGCCACCTTCACAGCTATCGGCTGACCACACTCATACAGCTTATGCACCAGCGCATCGGCATCGATATAGCGTTCGGCTCCCAGCTCCAGCAGCATCTTTCCGACCGCCGTTTTCCCACAGGCAATATTGCCTGTGATCCCGATGATACGCGGCATGTATCTCTCCACCCTTCTCTTAAGCAAATATTCCGGCTACCACAGTATATCATGAAAAAGCCTCATCCGCATGTCGTCCTGAGCAAAGCGCAGGAAGAATACTCATCTTGTGTCAGAAAGTCCCCTGATATTCCTATTTGCTACTCAAGAAGTCATCAGTATCGTACAATGAATCCGTTGTATTCAATAAAGTAGGATAGATCAGGAAATGGAGCAGTTATGGGTAGGCGTCTGGGCCTTGTCATCGGTGTCAATCAGTATCAAGATGCAACCTTTCGACCCTTGCAGTATGCTGAAACGGATGCGAAGGCGCTGGCTCAGTGGCTGGTCAATGATCGCGGGGGCAGATGGCAGCCAGCCGATGTGCAACTGGTTCTGGGCGCACACGCGACAGGCGAACTGGTCGAGACACTGATTACCCAGGTCTGCGTCAACGTCGCAGGCCCCGGCGACCTGGTACTGATCTATTTTGCCGGGCATACTTTTCTGGATGAAAAAACCGGTGATGGCTACCTTGCCCTGGCCAATACGCGCTACCAGCAGGCAGCAAACGGGTTAAACCTGCTCCAGGTAGCCCGGCGAGCCATGGGGCAGAGCCGCGCCACCAATATCGTGTTTCTGCTTGATTGCTTTCAGACAGGTCAGCTATGGAGTATACGACGTCAATCCCCCTACGACTCGCGACCACTGCTCGGACCCGTTTTGCTGAACGCGCTGCAACAGAACAGCGGGCGGCTCATTCTCACTTCCTGTCGCGGCAACGAAATGGCTCCGGAAGTCGGCGAGAAAAATCTGGGCGCGCTGGCCTACCGCATGATTATCGGCCTGTGTGGCCCAGCCAGCGACCCCGACACCGGGCAGATCACCCTGCAGCGGCTGCACGCCTTCCTGTTTAACTCACTGGGCGAGCAGCAACGACCACAGCTTTTCGGGCAAGAGCAGGGCCACGTCGTCCTGGTCGGCCATAGCTCTTCCTTACCCGTGATCTCCTCACCATCGCCGCCTTTACAAAGGCAAAACGAACCGCAAGCAGCCAGCTTTTCAGCAGCGCGAACTGCCGCCAGCCCTGCCAACATGTCCGGCGGCCGACGTACAGCTACCGCGTCATTACCCGGGCAGATGTCGCCTGCATCGCTAGAAAAACAGCGGCAGGAACAATGCGAAACATTGCTACAGCAGGCCCGTGCGCTGCTCCAGATGCAAAACCCGGCTCAGGCGCTGCAATTGATCGAGCAGGCACTGCAGATCATGCCTGATTATCTGAACGCCCTTATCCTCAAAGGGCAACTACTCGGCACAGCCGGACGTTTTCAGGAGGCAATCGCCGTCGTTGAACAGGCCATGCGCATCGATGCCCAGAACGCCTTGCTCTGGAGTATGTACGCCGCGCTTTTGACCAACACCGGGCGCTACCAGGAAGCTCTTGCGGCCATTGAGCGCTCGCTCGAACTCGATTCTAGCAACCCTGAGACATACGCGATCAAGACTTCTATTATGGGCCAGATTGCCAGGGTAGAGCAACTGAGCGGGAAGCAGCAGGCGTTTGCTCCTGCCAGACGCGGTGGGCCAGCCTCTTTTTTTCTGGCAACAGGCATCTCGGTGCTCGGCTTGCTTATGGGGGTCGCAGGCGCGGCAATTCCTATCCTCCAGCCCAATCTACCCATCGCAGTCGCCATTCTCCTGGAAAGCCTGGGACTGGCCCTGCTCTGCGTCAATGCCGTTCGCGGCTCGTACCTCTACGGCTTTACCCGCTTGCTGCTCACGACCTTCTTCAGCCTGCTTTCCGCCGGGATTCTGGGCGCGCTGTACCTCCTCAAACCTATTTACAACAGGATCATCGCCGCCATCCAGGATCACCCACCCATGCTGGTGCCAGTTCTCTTCCTCGCCGCCTGGCTCATCGTGGCAGCAACGCTTCCGCTGCTGCTCTCCATCGGCGGCCTCATCACCGGCTTCATTCGTGGCGTGAGACGCAAGCGATAGACGGATTAGCGCGACGATTCGGCTTCTAAAAGGCGCTCCCACTCGGCAAGAAGCTCGTCTACACGCACTTTTGCCTGATCGTATTCAGTGGAAAGCCGCGTGAGTTGGGCGGCGTCGGCTTTGAGAGCAGCTTCAGAGAGGGCAGCTTCCAGAGTCTTGACGCGCTCCTCCGCCTTTTCGATGTCGCGCTCTACATCCTCTACGCCACGAACCTTGACTTTCGCGGGCTTCTTATGGCTTATCCGGGTCGGTGCGGCCACCACTTTTACCGGGGCTGACACACCTTTGCCATTGGTGGCAGGCCTGGCCGGCTCGGGGATGTCGAGCACGATGGGACGTTTGCGCGTGCGATAGTCGGTGTAGTTGCCATAATAGGGGATCAGCACGCCGCCATCTTCAATCACCCAGAGTTTGGTCGCAAGGCTATCGATGAAGTAGCGGTCATGGGAGACAAAGAGCAGCGTCCCCTCGAACTCGCTCAGAACCTCTTCCAGAAACTGGCGTGATGGCAGGTCAAGGTGGTTGGTCGGCTCGTCAAGCACCAGGAAATTGGAGCCTTGCAGCGTCAGTTTCGCCAGGGCGACACGGCTGCGCTCTCCACCGCTCAGGGTGCCGATGGTTTTGAAGACATCATCGCCCGAAAAGAGGAAACGGCCCAGGAAGCTGCGCACACCCTCCACGGTGAGTGTCGTGACCTGGAGAATCTCATCGAGAATGATGTTTTGCGGGTTGAGGCCCGCGTGCGTTTGCGAGTAGTAGCCGATGCGCACATTGTGGCCGAGATTAACCTGCCCGCTCAGCGGAGCCAATTCGCCAATGATGGTGCGCAGCAGCGAGGTCTTGCCCGCACCGTTGGGACCGATCAGGCCGACAAAATCGCCGCGCAACAACTCCAGATCGGCCACACGTACCAGCACATTCGGTTCGGCAGCGGTCGCCGACTCATTGCGATAGCCAACCGCGAGTTTCTGGGTGGAGAGCACCATCTCGCCGCTATTGACAACAGGAGTGAACTCGAAATGCATTTCTGGAAAATCTTGCGGGCGCTCGACACGCTCCAGCCGGTCCAGCAATTTCTGGCGACCGCGCGCCTCGCGGCTGCGCTGTCCGGCCTTGTAACGACGGATAAATTCCTCAGTATGGGCGATATGCGCCTGCTGCGCCTCGTACTCGCGCTGGCGACGCTCCATGCGTTCTTCACGCAGCCTTAAGTATTTGCTGTAGTTGCCAGGATATTCTTCGATACGCCCAAAAGCCAGCTCGATGGTACGCGAGACGACTTTATCGAGGAAGTAGCGGTCGTGCGCAACCACAACCAGCGCACCCTTCCAGCCGGTCAGATACGTTTCGAGCCATTCGAGGGCTTCGAGGTCAAGGTGGTTGGTCGGCTCATCAAGCAGTAGAAGGTCGGGTTCCTGCAAGAGGAGCTTGCCCAGCGCCGCTCGCGTCTGCTGCCCGCCGCTCAACTGCGTTACCGGCGCTTCCTGCTGCTCGCGGCTGAAACCGAGGCCGTCAAGCACCTGCGCCACGCGATTCTCGTAGGTATAGCCGCCCGCGTGCTCAAAGCGGGTCTGTAGCTCGGCGTAACGCGCAAGAAGGTACTCGTGCCGTTCAGCACCAGCAGGCACAGCAGCCAGCTCCTGCGCGAGATCGTTCAGTTCCTGCTCCCATTCACGTACCTGTGCGAAGACGGTGAGCATCTCCTCGCGCAGCGTGTTCTTTGGGTGAAAGTCGGCAGTCTGCGTCAGATAACCAATGCGCATATTGCGGCCAATCGAGAGCACGCCTTCGTCTGGCTCCTCGCGGCCTGCCAGAATATTCAGCAGCGTAGATTTACCGGCCCCATTCGGACCAACCAGCCCTATACGATCCTGTGGGTCAATTTGAAAGCTTATCCCGGAGAAGATACGCTCAGCCCCAAACGATTTTCCAACCTGTGTCAAACTTACTAAAGGCATATATATTTCACCTGATTAAGATTTTTATTGTTTTTTTCTTGCACGAACAGAGTACCATAAGTATGTTGCCCACGCAAGCTACTCTTGCTAACCATTTCTTCCTTGACAAACCACAGCTTTGCAGCTAATATTTCAATGAATGCTGAAATATTGAAACATTGAAATGGGATGTCGAGATGCTTCAGCAGAAACAACCGGCTGAAGTGAGAAAAAATCTGAAAGGACAGTACAATGGATATAGCGCAACAAATAGTCAGCGAAGTGGCGCGGGGGAATTTTGACGCGGTGGAGCAACGGCTGGCGGAGAACATCAAGCCATTCATCCCTGCGGGGGCAATCAAGGCCACATGGCTGGGACTTGAGCAGCAGTATGGAGCGTTTCAGGGGCAGGGACAAACAGCTACCGTACAGACGCCAGAGGGCCAGGTACATGTTGTCACCTGCAACTTCGAGCGGGCAAGTGTCGACGTGAACATCGTCTTGAATGGCGCGGGCAAGGTCGCCGGTTTAACGGTGGCACCTGTGGGAACAGTCGAACAGCAGGCGAATGCGACCTATGCGCCTGCGCCCTACGCGCATCCTGAGCGTTTTCACGAGCGAGAGGTACAGGTAGGGCATGGCAAATGGGTTCTGCCAGGCACACTGAGTATTCCACAGGGTGAAGGACCATTTCCGGCGGTGGTTCTGGTACATGGATCGGGGCCAGCCGACAAAGATGAGACGATCCCGCCCAACAAACCATTCCACGATCTGGCCTGGGGACTGGCATCGCAGGGCATCGCCGTGCTGCGCTACGAGAAGCGCACGCAAGTCTATAAGCGTGAAACGAGCAGTGAGTTGGATACGTTCACCGTCAAGGAAGAGACCATCGATGATGCGCTGGAAGCGGTGGCCCTCTTGCGCGCACAGCCAGAGATAGACGCGCAACGCATCTTTGTGCTGGGACACAGCCTGGGCGGCTACCTCGCACCACGCATTGGCGCTGCCGACCCGCAAATTCGCGGCCTGATTATCCTGGCCGGTTCCGCGCGACCGTTAGAGGATATTCTGCTCGACCAGATGACCTACGTGCTTTCCCTGAGCATCCCCGATCCAGAGGTGCGGGCGCAGCAACTGGCGACGCTCAAGAAACAGGTGGCGCTGGTCAAAGATGCCCGGCGCCTGCCGACGGCCAGAGCTTCCGACCTGCCGTTCAACGTTCCGGCGGCCTACTGGCTCGACTTGAACGCCTATCATCCTGAAAAAGTAGCACAAACGCTGAACATGCCCATGCTCTTCCTGCTCGGCAGCAGCGACTACCAGGTCACGCAAGATGATTTCCAGATCTGGCAGAACGCTTTAGCCGGGCGCAGCGAAGCGCAGTTTATCCTCTATCCCGGCCTCAGCCATCTCTTCATACCCGTGGAAGGTGGGCGCAAGGCCACTCCCACGACATACACCATAGCTGGTCACGTGGCCGAAGAGGTGGTAAACGATATCGCAAACTGGGTCAGGCAGCACTGAAGCACATTGTCTTTCCTCGCGGTTTCCTGATACGGTTGGAAACCGCAAGGAAAGGGCAAAATTGTTAGTGAATGAGGCCATACTGCATTTTGAGCAGCAGGATACGTTCCACTGACTGATCTATACGATCAATGGTCAACTGACCATCCTGAAGCGCCTGCTTAAAGGCGGCAATGACGCTGGCCACCAGCGCCGGTGTATAGGGGCCTTCTATCAGATCATCACCCGCTTCGATGGCAAGCACTGCCGCCTGCGCCAGCGTCCAGGTATCGCTGATGCCCCGCATGTAGAGACCATCAGTGATGACGACGCCGGTGTAGCCCAGTTGGTCGCGCAGGATGCCGGTAATGGCTTTGGGAGAGAGTTCGGCGGGCAGATTGGGGTCGATGGCAGGCATCAAGACATCAGTAGACATAATCATCGCGGGGTTGTCCTTGCCAATCAACAGTTTGTAGGGTTCAAGATCGATACTTTCGAGCTGGGAGAGGCTGCGATTGACAACAGGCAGATCAGCGTGCGGATCAGAGGTTATGGCCCCAAGTCCGGGGAAGTGCTTCAGGGTGCCCGCAACACCGTTTTCTTGCAGGCCGTTGAGAAAAGCGCCCGCGTAGGTAGCGACAGTCTGGGGATTGCTGCCGAACATACGCGTCTCCAGAACCGGCGGATTCACCGTTTGCACATCGACAACAGGAGCGAGGTCTGCGTTCATGCCCAGTTGTCGCATCCATTGCGCAGCCTGCGCGCCCTGTTGCAGGGCCACATCGGGATTGCCGGTCGCCGCCATCTCGGCAGCCGAGGGCAAATAGCCGTGAAAGGTGTAGAGACGATTGACCAACCCGCCCTCCTGATCGGTCGCGATGAGCAGCGGTATGTGTGCATCGCTCTGAGCCTGCTGCGAGAAGGCAGCCAGGTTGCTGGCAACATTGTATGGAGGATCAAAGTTGCTGTTGCTCTCCTGGTACATAAAGCCGCCGACAAATTGCTGCGCAATCATCTCCTGCAAGCCGCTGGCCTCGTAATTATTGCCCAGGTATTCCACAATGATCAATTGACCAAGCTTCTGATCAAGCGTCATACCATCCATGAGCCGCTTCACCTTCTCCAACTCATTCCTGGTAGCCTCTTCTGAAATATAGCTATTGCTATCCGTCTTGGGAGCAGGCAACACTGCTACTGGAGTAGGCGTCGAATGCGCAGGCCGCTGTGTGGGCGTGCTGGCGGGAACCTGGGCGGGTAGAGTATTCGAGCAAGCTGCAAATAACAAAACCATACAACACAGCAAAAGAGATTTGAGCGCCTGTATGGAAGTCAGCCGTGGCTTGTGCCGAACGAGAAATCGCATTATAGAAGCTCCAGAAACGCGATACAGAGCGAATAAATCAATCAAAGAGATTATAAGAGACTGTTACAGAACAGCTTGCAATGGTAGCCTCTGGTTCATACACGTTATCGGTCAGGAAGATACTTACACCTCCCTATAGTATCATATTATGATGACGGAAGGACTGTGATCCGCATCACACTTCAAGCGAGCGATCAGACAAGGACGATGATCTCTACTGACGGTCAGGCCATATAAAGAGCCAACTCTTTGCAGAGTAATCATATTTGTGCCCGTAACCTCTCGCGCAGTACAATACGGTGGAGAAACTATGCAAAGGGGGTAAAGACTGTGGCCCAATTAGCTGATGTCGACTTGACCGAGCGCCTGCTGCTCAAGGCATATCCTTTCAACAGATATGCGCCTCGCCCTGGCGACCCTGTCGCGATGACGGTGACGCCCTTACGCAAACCGTTATCGGAATGCACGGTTGCGCTTGTTACCACGGCAGGCTTAAGTTCGCCCGGTCAACCTCCGTTTGATACCTCGATACGCATGGGAGATAGCTCGTTTCGCGAGTTTCCCGGTGATATCTCGCCACAGGCATTACAGATGAACCATCGCAGTTGGGCATTCGACCAGACGGGCATCCTGCGCGACCGCAACCTGGTGCTGCCACTTGATCGCCTGCGTGAGATGCAGACACGGGGAGAAATTGGAACTATAGCCCCCCACCACTACAGCTTCATGGGTTCCATCATTGGCCCGGCAAAGCTGATCAGGCAATCGGCCCCGGAGGTAGCACGCCGCCTGGCAAGCGATGGCGTCGATGTTGCGCTGCTCACCCCCGTCTGACCGATGTGCAATCAATCAGTTGGATTGATCGAGCGTGCCATCGAATACGCAGGCATTACGACGGTTTCGATCTCGCTGCTGCGCGAGATCACGGAGCAAATCCGGCCTCCCCGTGCGCTTTTCGTACCCTTCCCACTCGGCCACCCGCTCGGCGAAGCAGATAACCCCGAACTGCAAACACGCATAATGCGCGCCGCCTTCGCGCTCCTGCCGCGCAATGATACTCCCGTACTGGAAACGTTTGCGCCATAGCTTCGTGACACAGCGCAGAGCCACCCATCAGGAGCAAAATTCGTTGATAGTCGCGACCAGCACATCGGCGCAGCGTTGCAATTGGTCGAGATCGGCCCACTCGACTACGGCGTGCGCGCCAGCGCCGCCGGGACCAAAAATCACGGTGGGAATACCGGCAGCTGCGAGCAAAGCCGAATCCATCCAGCCAAAAGCGCCTCCGACGCCGGGTTCTTTACCAAGAACGGAAGTTGCCTGCCGCAGCAACGTCCTGACAATCGGCTCGTCCTCGCTGATCTCAAACGGCACCTGCGTCAACATAGTCTTCATTGTTGCCTGAAACTGGGGGTCGCTGGCGGCTATGCGATCGAGGATGACGCGAATCTGCTGCTCGACAAGCTCTCGCGTTTCGCCCGGCACCGTGCGACGCTCCACACTGAGCAGGCAGCGTTCGGGATAGCTGGAAAGCTCCTGGCCGCCGGTAATCAGAGCAGCATGCAGGGAGCCGGTGCCCAGCAAGGGGTGAGCGGGTCCCGCTTGCAGCGAGCGGTCTAATTCCTCCAATCCCACCAGCACTTTGCCCATTTTGACGATGGCATCAACGCCCACTTGCGGCAGCGAACCGTGCGCGGCAACGCCTGTCGTCTCAATATCGAGCCAGCAGAACCCCTTATGGGCAATACATATGTCCAGTTGCGTCGGCTCGGTCAAAATAGCGGCATCGGCATGCCAGCGTTTGACGACGGAGGAGGTGCCGATGCTGGCAAATTCCTCGTCACAGACGGCAGTGAGAATCACGTCACCACGCAACGATTGCCGCCGGGCCATTGAAGCGGCTATCATAATAGCGGCCAGACCAGCCTTCATGTCGTATGCGCCACGTCCATAGAGACGGTTGCCTTCGATGTACGGATCGTGCGGTCGCGGCATGCCTGACACTCCGACGGTATCCAGATGGGCATTGAGCAGGAGAGAACGCCCACCACCAGTCCCACGCGCCAGCGCGATGACATTCGGGCGTTCTGGCGCGGCCTCCTCTATCCTGACCTCTAAACCTGCCTCTTCCAGCCAGCTCGCCACGAAGCGGGCAATCGCGCTCTCACCAGCGCCGCCTGCTACAAGATCGGGATTGACCGAATCGATAGCAACTAACTGCCACAGCAGTTCGGTAATTTCACTCATATCTTCTATCTTTCCTCTGGCGCTGACCGGGCGACGAGTTCCTGGGCGATATAGCTGGCGACGGTCAGCGCCGTCGTGCCGGGGCCAAATCCGGCATCGTAGCCCAGCTCTTTCGCAAAGGCGTGGGAGATGCGCGGGCCGCCGACGATGAAAAGGTAGCGGTCGCGCACCCCTTCGGCCTCAGCCAGTTCAATAAGTTTGGTCAGATTATGGACGTGTACATTTTTCTGCGTGACCACCTGAGAAACCAGAATGGCCTCGGCCTGCTCGCGCCCGGCACGACGCAGCAGGGCCTCACATGACACCTGCGCCCCCAGATTGATGGCGCGAAAGGCGGGGAAACGTTCCAGGCCATAATTACCGGCAAAGCCCTTCGCATTGAAAATAGCATCAATGCCGACTGTATGCGCATCACTTTCGATAGCCGCGCCGATCACCGTCACCCGGCGCTTCAAGCGCCGCTCGACTAGATCGTTGACAGCCTGAAAATCGAGTTCGTCATGGGCCAGTTCGTCCGCAATCACCTGATCCGGGTCGATGGTATGAGTACAGGCCCCGTAGATCACGAAAAACGAAAAGCGAGGGTCAATGCTTTCCGCGTGCGCCACTATCGGGTTGCTGATGCCCATGAGCGTGGCATAGCGGCGCGCTACCTCACGCGCCTTTGCCCCCAGAGGGAGCGGAAGCGTAAAGGAGAGTTGCACCATGCCGTCATTGGCGGTGTCCCCATAGGGACGTATCTGCATAACGAGACTCCTCTCCAGCAAAGAGAAGCGAAAAATTGTCACAAGCACAGTATAGCACGGGGTCTCATACAATCTCTACCTTATAAAAGCTGATAGGTTGTCTCATAATATTTTTATAGATGACTTGACATATTTTGTCAGATAATATACAATTTTCTGAGGGAGAGCAAGCGGCGCAGCGCTGTGTAGAGGGAGCAATAAGGAGCGCGAGGCGCCTGTGTTGCAATACTCTCCACATCCTATTGAAGTTCGATGGAAGCAAATCAGAAAGATTACGAGGAGGTAGATCACTATGGCACTGTCACGCAGCAACAATCCTTATGGTCTGAGCCTGCGCAACGCAATGGATCAACTCTTTACACAGAGCTTCGTCAACCCCGCTGTGTTCATGGGGATGATGGGTCCGCAGAGTGTGGTTGCTCCTATGAACGTTTACGAGACGAACAACGGCTACGAAGTGCAGGTTGCCCTGGCGGGCGTTAAACCCCAGGATATCGACCTGACGGTACAGCAGAATACGCTCGATATCAAGGGCAAATTCAGCTACACCATGCCACAGACCGCACAGGCGCAGCAGGGCAACGTCGTTGAGTCAAAGCCCGTCCAGCAGAGCCAGACACAGCAGACTCAAGGACAGAGCCAGCAGGGGCAGGCAAATTTCAACACCTTGATTCAGGAGATCCCCAATGGCACCTTTGAGCGCACGATTACCTTCCCTCGCGCCATCGATGCCAACCAGATTCACACCAATTTCGAGAACGGTATCCTGACCATCTGGGTTCCGGTCAGTGAAGCGAGCCGCGCCCGCAAGATTAGCGTTCAGAGCGGCCAGGTCGGCCAGTCGCAACATGTGTCGGTCAGCTAATCGGGTTCATCCCTTTCAGGAGAGGATCGTCTTTGCGGTCTTCTCCCAGTGCTGCTTAGCTGGTATTTAGCTGAGCAGCCAGCATTATCAAGCAGCCCTGACAGGGTGGAGTCCCTCGATTTCTTTCGTGTAAAAACCACCGGGAGAAGCGATAGAGGGATACCCGTCAGAGCGGCTTTCTTTCTATTCCGCCACAATATTTCTTCTGCCCGCTGCGAGGAACTTTTTTTACTCCTTTGTCGTCATCTTTGTTGAAAAGATGGGTCAGTTGTCCCATGCAGCTAACGCAATGTCCGTCTATAGTCTCCCCAGTACCCACTTTTATTGAGATGGCTATGAATGAAAACTATTGGGACAGCGACCAGAAGGAGCTACACATATGGAACAGGCGAAAAAACATTTCAGGTGTTCTGTCCTGCTGTGCGGAGGTCTCGTCATGCTGGCATTATTGCTTGTTGCCTGCGGCGCTTCGTCAGCTTCAACGACTGGTTCTGCCAGCATGGCTAAGATGCCTGCCAGCTCTATGCACGCACCAGCCAATTATTCAACGTTGCAGGGGTCCAACACGAACGCGAGCGGCCAGAGCACAGGAAACTCGTCGAACGCTTCCAGCACCTCGTATAGCCCGCGCTACCTGATCAAAGCCTTACAGGTGGATATGGCAGTGAAGGACACGGTGAAAGCCGCCAGCGACCTGCAGAGTTGGATCCAGACCACCGACCCCCGTTCCACCTCGGAGGGCCTCAACTATCAACAGGACCCCAATAACAACAATCTGTACGACATCACACTGACGTTTGCCGTCGAGGCGGCGGATTACCCACGGGTTGAGAGCTATCTGAGTGGTTATGCCGCGCAACACCAGGGCAGGCTGCTCGACCTGCACGAGACTGTCCAGGATGTGACCACCAACTACATCGATACTCAATCCCAACTAAAGAACCTGCGCGCCGAGCAACAGCGTCTGCTGACACTGATGGGTCAGGCTCAATCACTCAACGATATCCTGACGGTTGAGCAGAAGCTGACCGACGTAGAGGGGCAGATCGAGCAGATTGAAGAAAATCTTAACGCGCTCAACGGGCAGATCACGTACTACAACGTCACTATTAACCTGCACCCCACCGACGTCGCGACGCCTGCTCCTGTTCCTACACAGCCAGGATGGAATCCCGGCTCCGTCTTCCACGGCGCGCTCTCAGTCGCTCTCGCCATCGGTGAAGCCCTGATTTCGCTCATCATCTGGCTGGCCGTCTTCAGCATCTACATCGTCCCCGCCGCCATCCTTGCCTGGTTCGGCTTCCGTCTCAAACGCGACCACGACCGCCGGGCTGTCCCGGTTCCGGTAGCAGTCCCATCAACTCATCCAAAGGACACCTCCGGGGTAGAATAAGGTTTTTCTCGCATCAAGGGAAACGGAAAGGCGAGCTTTGCTGGATTGCATACCAGTAAAGCTCCCGTTCTTCGCGTTTCTCTTTCAAGCAAAACCCAAAAAGGCGCTCTCGCATGTCGGCCTGATTTTTTATGAGATGTAAAGATCAATGCTCATAGTAAACAGCAAGGTGGCATACTCAGCTTTATGGATGATATACTATCCCCATACGTTACACAACGTCGTTTACCATCCAAAGGAGTCTTACCACATGGCAAATCAGAGCGGGCAACACGATGTTATCATTATTGGGGCCGGACATAATGGTCTTGTCGCGGCGGGTTATTTAGCTCGTGCAGGCAAGAAAGTCCTTGTTTTGGAACAGCGTGACCGTGTAGGCGGCGCATGCACACTTGAGGAGCCATTCCCCAACTTCACCATGTCACCGTGCGCGTATGTCGTGAGCCTGCTGCGGCCTGAAATTATTCGTGACCTGGAGCTGCATCGCTACGGCTTTGACGCCTACGTCAAAGACCCACAGATGTTTGTTCCCTACCCCGATGGCAACTATTTATTCTTCCGCGCCAGCACGGAGAAAACGGTAGAAGGTATCCGCCGCCTCTCGCCACACGACGCGGAGGCTTACCCAAAGTTTCTGGAGTTTTTCGACCGCGCCTCGGAGATTCTCAATCCCATTTTGCTCGAAGAGCCACCCTCGGTAGCTGATCTGGCAGGGCGTTTCCGGGGCAAGGACGAAGAGATTTACCGCTATCTCATGTTCGGCAACCTCTACGATATGCTGGCTGACTATTTTGAGTCCGATTACCTGCGTGCCGCCTTCGCGGGCCAGGGCGTCATTGGCAGCTTTATCGGGCCTAAGACACCGGGGTCGGTCTATGTGATGTGGCACCATATGTTTGGTGAGGTGAACGGGGAAAAGGGAATGTGGGGCTATGTGCGCGGCGGCATGGGACGCATCAGTTTCGCGCTGGCAGCCTCCGCCGAAGCACATGGAGCCGTCATTCGTACCAACGCTCCCGTCGCGAAGGTGCTTGTCCACAACGGGCAGGCCGAGGGGGTGCGGCTAGAAAATGGGGAGGAGTTGCGCGCCAACGCCGTATTAGCCAACACTGACCCCAAACGGACATTCTTCCAACTTTGCGCGGACGCCGATCTCGATAAAGGCTTCCTCAAACGCATCTCTGAGTTCAAGACGGAAAGCGCTGTGATTAAGATCAATATCGCGCTGAAGGAACTGCCGAGCTTCACCTGCCTGCCCGGCACGGAGCCGGGTTTGCAGCACGCCGGTTCCTGCGAGATCAGCCCGACGCCCGACTGGGTGCAAGAGGCATACGAGGACGCGGCACGCGGCGAACTATCGAAGAAGCCATACATCGAAGCATACATGCAGTCGGCCACGGATCCCACGGTTGCCCCTGCCGGATATCATACCATCTCCATGTTCTGCCAGTACGCCCCTTACCATCTGAAGGGGCGCGAATGGTCGGAAGAGGTGAAGAACGAGATGGCCGACCGCATCATCGCCACCATGACGCAGTTCGCGCCCAATTTCGCCGATGCCGTGCTGCACCGCCAGGTGCTCAGCCCCGTCGACATCGAGCAGCGCTACGGCATGCCCAACGGCAACATTTTCCACGGTGAGATCACTCCCGATCAGCTCTTCTCGCTGCGGCCTTCCCCCGAATGCGCCCGCTATCGCACTCCCATCGAAGGGCTGTATCTCTGCGGCTCCGGCACCCATCCCGGTGGCGGCGTCATGGGCGCTCCCGGTCACAACGCCGCTCAGGCCCTGCTGAGCGATTGGGCCAAACAAACAGCTTAGTCTCAGATCGCGAGACATGACCGGTGCTTGCAAACTGGCCCGGACACGTCATTGTGAGTGGAGCGAAGAATCTCAGCGACCACCTTTGGAGAATAGTGGCTCAGATTCTTCGCCGCACTCACATCGTCCTATTCCCCCTTATGAGGAATACGTTCCATTTCACGTTCGGCCTCTATTGCTTTATCGTAACGGCAAAACTACGACAAATGTGCTGCCCCTGCCAACCTCCGATTCGCACCAGATGCGTCCCTCGTGTTTGTCAACAATCTCTTTGCATAGAGCAAGACCGAGACCCAGACCCGGTTTCAGCGAATGGTGTGCCGCTGCTGTACGATAAAACAACTCGAAGATACATTCTCGCTGATCGTCAGGGATGCCCGGTCCACTATCAGAGACACGAATCAGCGCCTCACGCTCCTGCATGTCGACAATGACCCACACGGGAGCCTCTTCAGGAGAATACTTCACAGCATTCATCACCAGGTTGGTCACTGCCTGGCCGAGCCGACGGTAATCCGCCAGCAATAAAACAGGCAGCGGGGGAATTGCCAGCTCAATTCCTCGCCCGCTCACCAGCCGCTGCTCCTCAACTACATCGCGGCAGATAGCCACCAGGTCGCACTGTGTCAGATGAAGCTCCATCTTCCCTGAGCGAATGCTGCTCCAGTCGAGCAAATCATCTACCAGAGCATTCATACGCTCCGTTCGGGCCTCGATCTTTGCAAGGTCTTCACAAAGGCTGGCAGGCGCGGAAAAAGCAGTTGCTTCTCTTTTCAGAGAACGCTGCAGCAACTGCGCTTGCAGGAGAATAGCGGTCAGCGGTGCCTTCAACTCATGCGAAACAATGGAAAGGATTTCGATTTGCCTCTGCTCATCCGTAGCAGGCCGTTTTCTATCTATAATGCTCTTCATCGCCCCTTGTCTTTCTCTCAACTGTTCCACCAGTTCATCCGTAGACAACACCGATGTGGCGTTGCATCGGAGTAAGCATAGTATAATAGTTGAGTATGAGACAGGTCTGAACCATCACTGAGATGAACCTGAGAAACTGTCGCATCTCTTCAGGCAAGGGGCAGCCAGACGCTAAAGGTGCTCCCGTCACCAGGAGTGCTTTCGGCGGTGAGGCGTCCACCAGCCTGCTCCGCCAGCGTCTGTGCGATAGAGAGGCCGAGACCGGTTCCCTGACGGGAACGAGCACGATCAGCACGATAAAACCGTTCAAAGATGTGTTCCAGGTCTTCGGGTTCAATGCCGATACCGCTATCATGTACGCGCAGCACTGCTTCTCCCTGCACCAACTGCAAAGAGAGAAGCACTCGTCCCCTTGCCTCTCCGCTCGTTGGTGTATACTTGATGGCATTATCAAGCAGGATAAGTATCACGCGGCGCACACTTTCTTCATCCGCGCGAATACGCACCGGTTCAACATGGCCCAGTTCAAGTTTCAGCGCTGACCCTTCTACGGCCAGTCGGCGCCGCAGCTGGCGCACCAGTTGCAACAGCACGTGATCCAGTTCAATCAATGGCTTTGCGCCCTGCTTCTCCGCTAGCTCTGTTTCCTGCACTTCAGTAGCCGTACCCATGCTTGCATCGGCACGAGCCAGGAGCAATAACTCTTCCACAAGTTTTGCCAATCTCAGCGTTTCCTCGTGCGCATCTGCCAGCATCATGCGGCGTTCCTCGCCAGGAAGCTCATCATAATGATGCTGCAAAAAAGCCAGATTTCCCTGAATGGTCGTTAAAGGAGCGCGCAATTCGTGGGAAGCATCAGCGACAAAACGACGTTGGGCATTCGTTGCGCTTTCCAGCGAGGAGAGCATCTCATTAAATGCATCAACGAGCAACGCAAGCTCATCACGGCCAGATGGACGCGCCACACGCTGATTGAGACAGCCCAGGCGCGTTCCGCGCCGGGTCGAGGCGACAATAGCGCGAGATGTCGTCACGATACCGGCAAGAGGACTCAATACGCGTGAAGCAATAAGCCAGCTCGCGATCAATATGGCGCCCAGTGTCGCCAGCCCCGCGAACAGAAGCAGCGATTGCAGCAAAAGCAACGTCGAACTCACATCGTTGAGTGTTCGGGCAACTAGCAAGACTCCGATCAGAGAACCTCCCTTACTGCTCTGTCCCTCGCTTGCTGTATCGCCGACTTTCCCATCACCGCCGACATCTGGTGCGTACACCGGCAGGGCTTTCACCTGCACATGCTCGCCATCAACAGTGGCTTTGTACCACACAGGAGCCTGACCGGTCATTATTGCGTGCTTTGTGGCAGCGCTGAGAGGAATATCCTGGCCTGAGAGGGTGCTGTATCGTTCATGGCCCTGTATATCCTCAACCTCAACCGCAATGCCCGGATCGTGGTAGGTATCTACGGTGTTCAGCGACAGCCTGTCCGGCCAGTATGGCGGGCGCGAGAGCAACTCACGTTTCACATTCAGGGAGGCAATTCTGGCTTCCGCATTGATGGCACTCATGACGCTTTGATTGAGTGCGTTGGTAGCCAGAGCCAGCACCAGCAGGGAAAAGAAACCCAGCGCAATAGCCAGCAGCGCGCCGTACCAAAGCATCAAACGCAGGCGCAAAGAACGCGGCTGGCGCAGAACAGGCGAAAATGTACGTATGTTATGCGATTTCCTTGAAAACATAGCCAATGCCACGCACAGTGTGGATCAGGCGCGGCTCGCCTCCAGCTTCCAACCTGGCACGTAAGTACCCAACATAAACCTCCATCACATTAGAGGAACCTTCAAAATCCAGGCCCCAGACACGATCCAGGATAATTTCACGAGTCAGTACCTGACGTGGACGGCGCAGAAAGAGCGCGAGGAGTTCATATTCGGTTGGTGATAGCTCAATTTCACGCGCTCCTCTATGAGCTACGCGAGTGCCGGTATCCAGTTCGACATCGGCGTAGCGCAGCACCTCGTGACGCTCCTCCTGACTGCGCCTGAGCAGAGCCTTGACACGCGCCAGCAATTCCTCCGGCGCAAATGGCTTCACCAGATAGTCATCAGCGCCGGTCTCCAGACCAGCGACACGGTCGGGAACAGCATCGCGGGCCGTGAGCATGAGAATGGGCACGTTATCGCCAGCAGCCCGCAGTCGCCGCGTCACTTCCAGGCCATCCAGACCCGGCAGCATAATATCAAGCACGATCGCGTCAGGGGCATGTTCGAGTGTACGTGTCAAGGCCTCGCTGCCGTTTACCGCGATAGCAACACTGTAGCCTTCATATGCCAGAATACGACGCAATAACTCCGTAATGCGCGGGTCATCATCAACAACGAGAATATGTGCTTTCACCCTCTTTTTGTCCTCTCGTATCAGAACCAGCTGCGACAGATTCTGCATACAACCTGCCACCGCTCACCTGGCCCCACTCCCTTTTCACTACATGGCGCAAATATAGCACGTTCAGGTGAGGTGATACTGAGACGAACCTGAGCCGAAGCTGAAAATCCGACCTTTCTCCTGGCTAACGCAGTTCGCCACGCACAAGCGCCCTTGCAATAGCATTATGACGACCGACGAGGGCGGCCAGGTCGACATCGAGGAGGGTCTGATCCTGAACGCGCACGCGGCCATTGATGACGCTCAAATCCACACGCGGAGGGTGGCAGAAGACAAGCGAGGCCAGTGGATCGTGGGGCGAGCCGCCAGCAAGTTCCAGCGTGTCCAGGCGGTAACCGATGAAGTCAGCAGCCATGCCGGGGGCGAGATAGCCAATATCGTCACGTCCGAGGACAGAAGCGCCTCCTCGCGTTGCCAGCCAGAGAGCTTCTCTCGCGGTCAGCGCGGCGGGGTTGCCCATGACACGGTGCAGGAGCAGGGCCTGCCGGGCCTCGGCGAGCATGTGCGAGCTATCGTTGGAGGCGGAGCCATCCACGCCGAGTCCCACCCGCGCTCCGGCAAGCCGGAGCGCGTTAAGCGGGGCGATGCCCGAGGCAAGGCGCATATTGGAACTGGGGCAGTGCGCGACGCCGGTACGTGTCTGCCCTAACCGGTGTACTTCGTCCGCCGATGGGTGAACCATGTGCGCGTGCCACACGTCCGCGCCCACCCAGCCGAGGTCTTCCGCCAGTTCCACCGGTGTGCGGCCAAAGGTTTCGGCGCAGTATTCGGCCTCATCAAGTGTTTCGGCCAGATGTGTGTGCAGATGGACGCCGTAAGCACGTGCCATCTCCGCGCTCTGTCGCATCAACTCCGGCGAGACCGAGAAGGGCGAGCAGGGAGCCAGAACAACGCGCAGCATGGCATAGCGGCTGGCATCGTGATATTGTTCGATAACACGTTGCGAGTCGCGCAGGATGGCAGCTTCGCTCTCCACTACGCTATCCGGCGGCAGCCCGCCCTGAGATTCTCCTACTGACATGGAGCCACGAGCAGCGTGAAAGCGAAAGCCCATCTCAGAGGCAGCCGCAATCTGGTCGTCGAGGCGGGAGCCATTGGGCCAGATATAGCAGTGATCGCTGGAGGTGGTACAACCGGAAAGCATCAACTCGGCAATGGCTGTTTGCGTGCTGACAGAGATGGCTTCGGGCGTGAGACCGGCCCAGATTGGGTAATGAGTGCGCAGCCAGTGAAACAGGTTGGCATCCTGCGCCTCAGGAAGATTGCGAGTGAGCGTCTGGTAAAAGTGGTGATGAGTATTCACCAGGCCGGGCAGGATGATCATATCCGACGCATCGATCACACGCTCCGCATCCTGTGGCAGTTTCTCCATCGGCCCGATTTGGCGGATGACGTTTTCCTCCACGTAGATACCGGCATCTTCCCATTCGGTACCGGCATCGTCCATTGAGACAATATGGGCAGCATGCTGTATGAGCAGCGATGTCATAATGATGAGTCCTCTCTCATGGTCAGTCTAAAACAAAACTTGCAAACAGTATATTACCACTTCAGGAGGATTTCTGCCCCCAGACGGTGAGCAAGTAAAAGCTGGCAGAGAATTCATCATCAAGCATGTCTGCTAGCACCAGATTATAGAGGTGGTCCAGTTCCTCCTGGTCGGGTATTGCGGCATCAGGAAACTCAGCACGGACACGCCTCTGAAGAGGCTGAATGAGTTTCCAGCAGTACCTGATGCATGCCTGCTCCATGCGCACACTATTTCCACCTGAAATAGAAGCAACATGGCCCATGAACGCAAACATAGCAGGAAACCCCGCACAAGTCAACTATTCGATCGATTCTCTGAATCACTGGCAAAGGTCCAGAAGCGCATCCAGGCGTAGGAGATAATAGTACCGACAACTATGGCTATGAGCTTCGCTGCATTGCCCCAGAGCGTGGGATTGGCAATCACCGGCTGCAACGCCTTCCCTGCCAGCCAGATCAGCACATTACTGTAGAGAACTTCAAAGAAGAGAGTGATGATAAAGCGCCTTACTTCTTTCCAGGTTGCCCTGTGCGTGCGCCCGAATGTCCAGTACTTGTTCAAGAAGAAGCTGCTAACCGCGCCGCCACAGTAGGCGACGGAATTGTAGAGCACCAGCACCTGCACGTTGTTCGTAGGGAAACGCCAGAGAAGAATATTGAGAATCAGCAGGTCAAAACCCGTGTTAATGCCGCCCACCAGGCAATAGCGAATAAACTGCCTGATCGTCTTGCTCCAGGCATGAAAATGTGACTCACCGTCATCCTTTCTCTTCATGGCTACCTTCGCTGCAATCGACTCCTCTTTCGTCTCTCTCAAAGATGCTGCCTCATTTAATCCGTCTCCTAAATACCCCGCTTACATAATTCCGCAAACGAAACAGCGCCAGCGCAACTTTTGGTAATGCCAGCGCTGCGCTGGTAACAAGATAGCGACTCTCCCAGCAGGGATGAAACTTCTGCTTGAAGTTAAAAAGGGTCTGGCGATTCTCCAGTATGCCCAGCCGGTTCGCGATAAAACTGGCAAGCTGCCGCTGTACCGGCGCCATTTCCTGTCCCGTATCGGTCAGGGCAGCCATACCCATACTGACGACCTGCGCTCCGCGAGATCGGAAGCGCTCGATGGCACGCACAAGCAGGAGTTCCATCACCCCGGGCGGCGCATCAGGAACCCGGCGCATTAAATCGAGCGTCCATCCCCACTCCTGCTTGCTGCATTGAGCACCTGGAGCAGTCGCATCAACTGTCAAATAACCATAGATGGGAGTAAAGGTCACAAAGGCGCAGGCTTTCCCCGAACTGGTCGTTGCAACTCCGACCACAAGTCGTGGGGCGCAAGGACCGTTTGTCCCCACAGAGTTTGTGGCAATGATATCGGCCTGTTGAGCAAGATAGATTAACTCATCAAGCCTTCCCGTACTGAAACCGGTCTCTGAAGCATTTTTACCGGCTTTCTGCATTAACCAGACATCCGAAACGAGCCGCAACTGCTGCATCACTTCCATAGGAGGAACGCCTTCATACCAGTCGAGCGTGACCCCATCACGCTCGGCACGCCTGCAACTCGTTCGTACATTCGCCATAGCCGAGCCGTTGAGGGTAAAGGTCTGAGGATGGAGTATCGCCTCCTCACCTATCTTGAATGCCTGCAATTTGAGGGCGCGATACATATCCAGATACCGGGAGGAGGCCTGGTAGAAAGCTACGCGCCACTCATGACGCGAGCAAAAATCCAGGAAGCTGCGAGTCACATATTCAAATGCTTCCGGAGCACACACAGGATCGCCAGGCACAATTGCCACATTGTTCACCAACCGGTAGCTCACCAACCCCTCTCCATCCGGTGCCAGAAAATGACGATTCTGTGGTGTTAGACCAAAGAAAGCGAGGCTATTGCCTCCATAGCGATACGTCAGTTCCGCCTCTGTATGGCAGCTCCGTGCAAGCTGCTCCTTTGTATAGGACATTAGCAATACCTTCTCTACTGTTTCCATCTCAAAATTTTCAAGAGATTTTAGAAAACCTGTACACCGGTCAGCTCCCGTTCCTCACGCCGCCACTTCCTGGCATACACGAACAGTTCGCGCAAGGCGCGAAGAATCACACGAGGGCGCGCTCCGGTGGCCCGTCCAGCCTTACGGGGCAAGTGATGCACCGCGAGTTCCTTATAGGTAAAACCGCTTCGCATTAACTTATACAGCAACTCCGCGTTGATCATCGCTCCCCGCGTCTCCAAAGGATGCTGGTGGAGAAAGTCTGTATGTAAGAGTTTAAAAGCGCAATCGATATCGCGTGCATGAACGCCTAATACCATGCCAACAAGGAGACGCCATCCCCAGGCATTCAGCTTACGGACCCAGGAATCCTGGCGATCTTGCCGGTAGCCGATGACAGCATCGTAGGTATCGATGAACTGGAAAAAACGTCGTAGATCGTAGATATCAAACTGCCCATCAGAATCCATGAAGAAGGTCAGTTCCTTCGTCGCGGCGGCAAAGCCACTCGCCAGAGCAGCGCCATAACCCTGATTGGTCGCATGTGTGACCAGACGAAGTCGTGCGTTCGTCGAGGCGAGAGCAGCAACAATAGCCTCTGTTTGATCCGTGCTGCCATCGTTGACAACAATCACCTCAAAGTCGCCGACCCAGGCAGGCAATACGTCGAGGATAGTCGAAACGGTGCGAGCAATAACTTGCTCTTCGTTGTAAGCGGGGAGAACAACAGAGAGGCTATGATTGCATTGAAAGGTATCCCTGTCCTCAACCGCAAGGACAACGACATGCTTGCCAGATACTTCAGTCTGCGTTACAAGCCCCTCTGTCTCTTCTCTAAAAGCATTCACGTCTTTCTGGCGCGAGACCTGCATAGAGAATCCTTCCTCCAACCTGATACACGAGAACACCTGAAGCCCGGCAATAGTACCAGATCAGTGATGTTCATCTGCGTTGTTATGTTGTCTCTCAGTACACTGGTATTTTAGGACAGACTTCTCTAAAAATCGTGAGAAATCCTTAAAAGAAATGTAAAATTTCTGGCAAATTACTGAAATGCTAAAACGTGCAAAAAGGACAAAGAGAGACAAAGGAGGAAAAAGCGACAAACCATTTTCTTGACTAAAATGCTAGTCGTATTCAACGGCGTATCGGATAAAGCCACTACCCGTCTCACCGGGATGGAGTTCAAGCAGATGAGCAATCCCTCCCATGCCCCGCTGTGCCAGGTTGACAGCATCGGTTGAGCAGGTCTGATTTTCAAGGCAAAAGTAGGAGATGTGTCCTTCGGGAGAAGGCGTGTAGATCACTATGTGCGTAAAATCTTCGGAGGTTGAGATGCGCAGTTTCAATCCCTGTTTTCTGAACTCAACGAGCGCGCTTGCATCCTTCTGTAAATCCGTGTAGACATGATCGAGCTTGAGGTTACCAACCGGCACCGGTTGGCGCAGGTCAAACATAGCATACATCACGCCCGTCACATCAAGCACCCGTCCGGTTGGCAACAAATCCTCATCCGCCTCCATCACTGCCCGAGCGGGCAGACTGACCAGTGTTTCATCTCTCCCTGAGAGGGTAGAGAAATAGGGATGCAACGCGAAGCCAAACGGCATATCTTGAGTGCCAGTATTCTCTACAGCATAGCCAACAGTCACGCCACTATTCGTGAGTGTATACGTCAATGACAGGCGGCTCTCAAAGGGATAACCCTCCCAGAAAGGACTCTCCGGCGTGATCTCAACAAACGTTCTGACACTGGCAGCATCCTGCCCCACAACAGGCATCTCATACTGCCAGCGCCGATCAAAAACCAGCCCATGCACCAGAACCTCATTTCCACGAGGTCGCTTCAATCCAGCCAGCGCATAGTGTTTCCCCTGATAGACATACGATTTATCCCTCACCCGGTTCGGCAGCGGCCACAACACAAAGTTTCCGGTAAAATCCCTTTGCCTGAGCAAATCGGGATCAGCATAGATAAGATCGTATTGCCCTACCCGGAATCGAAACAGATTGCTGCCCAGATCAGGAACGATGCCGACCTCAAGACTTCCCGCCGCATTCCCTCCATCCCTGTATGAAAGCGTTATTACAGAGGTATCTAACCGCTGGTCGAATCCGACTCGTGCCGAGAATAGGCTATGGTGTGCCTGTGATCGATTAGCTGATTCATTATCGTTGGGATTACTCATTGTCTCAACCATTCCTTTTCAAAATGCTTCTGTTTCAGGGGATTGCATTGCTCAACCAGGAGCAGAATATCCGCTAATCATCCTATCACAGATAGCCACAGCGACCAAGTCGCTGTTACATCCTCCTGTCAGATTCGTCCTCTAGCTGTTGCGCAAGCACCATCTACCCTCTATAATATGGCCAGCAACTAGACAGAGGACGGACTATGACAACATCAATTCCAACCGCAGCCCACCTGGCTCGTGTCTATAATCTGCTCATTGAGGCGTATGGCGAACCGAGAAACGAACCTGATTTCGACCCGCTGGGTGGCCTGCTTGGCACCATCCTCTCACAGCACACCTCTGACATCAATTCTGAGCGCGCATACCGGAAGCTGGTTGAGACCTTCCCGAACTGGGAAGCTGTGCGCGACGCTCCCACCGCTGGAGTCGCGGAGGTCATTCGCTGCGGAGGGCTTGCCAACATCAAAGCCGTGCGCATCCAGGACGTTCTGCACACCCTGACAGAGCAAAAAGAGGGCGAAGGCTTTAGCGGCGCGCTCACGGAATATCTTTCCGCAAAACTCGCCACACTCGCGCCAGAGGAGGGCTGGCGCTACCTGCGCACGCTGCCGGGCGTCGGCCCCAAAACCGCCGCCTGCGTGCTCATGTTTAACCTGGGTGAGCCTGTCATGCCGGTCGATACGCACGTGCATCGGGTGAGCAAACGACTGGGCCTGATTGGCCCCAGAGTGAGTGCCGATCAGGCTCACGAAGTCTTCGCGAAGATGGTCCCCCGGCAGTGGGTCTATCCGTTGCACGTCAATCTCATTCGGCATGGGCGAAGAATCTGTCATGCTCAGAAGCCAGAATGTGATACATGCCTGATCTATCGAGAGTGCGCGTTTGTAGGGAATGGCAAAGGGTAAGGGGCAGGCTGGCGGGGGGTGCCCGTTGGTGACAATGATAGAAGCGCCACAACGTCTGTCTACCTCCCTGACCCAGGCTTCGACTTTCTCCCGTTCTGTCATCGGCTCTCGCCAATAAATGAGAATCTGAGAACTACGCAAGACCTACCGCGACTACGCCCGTGGACGTCCCTACAAAGAGACGGCCATTCGAAATTGTTGGCGTTGCAAAGTGCGCAACAGCAAAGCCCAGTGCGAGTTGTGTAATCATCTGGCCTGTAGCAAGGTCGACGGCATAGAGAGTACCCTCCTGATCGAGGCTGTAGACTGTGTTCCCTCCCACGACAGGAGGCAGGGCTATCTGTGGCAGAGTATGCCATTCAATCTTCAGCTTCGGCCCTGGCTCGACCTGGATGGCACGCAGGCCATCGGAGCAGGGTACCAGGATGGTTAAGCCGACGGTGGCGGCGCCGCCCAAAGACAAGCCATCGCAGATTTTCGCCGTCGCGGCTTGACCTCCTACCCCCCCCAGGGCGTCGGCATGCAACAGGTAGCCATCACCAGATTTGCCGGCAACGAAGAGGTAGCCGTCGGGCAGCAGGACTGGTCCCATTGAACCCAGGTCTTGATTGCCTGTGTCTTGCATGCGCCAGTTGGCCGGGGCAAAACTATCCTCCAGTTGCAGCGTGGGTGAAAGTCGCAAGACAGCATTACTTAAATCCCAATTCCAGTACTGGGTCATGTGGTCTTCATTGCCCGTCACTTCATACACCTTCCCATTTTGGTCAATGACAGGGCCGGAAGTTCCCCAGAATCCGCCTGAGTCGTGAGTAGGAACCTGATAGGAGAGTAATGGCCCCTTGCCATCTGTCTGCGCGGCAACAAGCGTTCCGTGGTACTGCCCACAGTCATCGGCAAGACCTCCGAAGGCGATGTAGACCATTCCATGAGAAAGGGCCAGAGCGGGACGCTGTAAGTATATTCCGGGCGGCTGCATTTCCGGCACGTCCACCCGGCGTTGGATGCGTATCTTGCCGGTCTTCACATCGATGCCCACCAGCAGATGCTTCGGACCGGTGACTTCCGCAACCGCGAAGACCAGTCCGCTGGCAGGGTCATAGACAGGAGTTCCGGTGATCCCGATCAGGTCGATAGTCCCGCTACAATTCAGTGTTGACAAAGGAACGGGTTGCCCAATGCTGGTATGCCATTGTATCCGCCCTGTCTGAGCACTAAGGGAGTAGATGGTATCTTCTTCCGTGGCAATGATGACGTGGTCACCAATGACCAGCGGTTCCGCATACACCGCACCACCCAATTGCGTCGTCCAGAGCCGGAAGAGCCGGTGAGGATCAGGCTCATTTGCTACATAGCCGCTATGCATGTCATCATCATGATAGTTCAACCAGTTAACATTTTCTGAAGTCGCATGGAGGAGGTGTGGAGGATTTAGCCTGGGGTCCTTCGTTGGAACTTTGCCGCTATGAATAAAGGAAATACTCAGCGCATTGCTGCTAACCACAAACGCCAGGAGCAATGCGACGCCGACCATCCAGAACATTCTCTTGTAAGCAAATCTCCTCTGTTGAGAAATCCTCCACGACAGGCGAGTAAAGACGTAGCCGAAAAGAAGGCTAGCCAGTATCGCAACCGCGAAAGGAACAGCACGATACATTCTTCCGTACTCCTTTGTTATACTAAAAAGATAATTGTCGGTAGAGTTTGAATTACCTCAACTGTGGGTGAGACCTCAATCATGTCTTCCACAACCGACTGCACTTAAGTCCTCGCGGCAGGAAGTATATGTGAGAAAGCGCCATGAAAACATTAGAAGCATCGCAATGAGAAATAACCTCAGTAATACTGAGGTGGCAGAGAAGGGGGAATAATCCGGCCGAGAACAAAAATCGCCTCGGCTGGCGACGATGATACGGTGCAAGTCTGGAACGCGATCACAGGGGAACTTTTGTGCGTGGCTCTATCGCTGCCGGGAATGGGCCAATGGAGCCGCCTGATCTGACGATAGGAAGTAGTATCGCCTCAGCCAAATTCAACAGGACCGTTCAGAACTGGAACGGTAAAACGGGCAAGTGCGCGCTCAGCCGCGCCAACCAGCGTAGCGAGATGGTAGCAGTGAGATGGTCCCCTGACGAAGCGCGCATCGCATCGGGTAATGGTGACGGATTCTGTATGAGCAGTGCCAACGCTCAACAAACGGCTATCCCAGGTTCATAGTAGAAGGAGGCATGCAAGAAGGCATGTCTTGCATGCAAGAAGGCATGTCTTGCATGCCTCCTTGCATTCCTGAGTTCATGTTTTTCCACTGTGCATTCAAGATGTAGTTCACAAAGGCCGGATGATTCTGCAGGAACTGCGAGAAGGTGGTTGATTGTGATTGCGTCAGGTCACCTTTGCTGACCGCTGCAGTAAGCGCGCTCTGGATCGAAGTGAGCACAATTGTATGCAGTTGCGGGTTGCTGACATGTTGCATAGCAGCGATCTGGCTCAGGCTGCGCCCGGATCGCAATTGCTCTGTAAGCTGAGCACCGGTCATATGTAGCCCGGATGCAATCGAGTTCTCAATCTGGCCGTGATATTTGCTCATAAACTGCCAGGCAGCGAGAGCAAGGATTTTGGCATTCCAGTTCCCCGTGCAAACCTGATGAGATTGCATATGCTGCCTGATACCGGTTGCCTGAGACTGGGTGAGCTGACCGTCTCTCACCAACCGGTTCAGCATATCATCGAATGCGGACCGTTGACTTTGCTCCAACGTTGTTACCGAGACATGCAGGCGGTTTGCCAGATCGTGCAGGTATTGCTCGCAGTAAGGATTCGTAGCAGTCGAAGTTGCGCTGTTTGCCGGTGCATTACTCCTGGCTGAAGCCAGCGGAGGATGGGCAAAGAACGTGCCGAAAGCAATTGCCGCGATCAGGAGAACTGCACCGCTACCAATCAGCAAGTTTTTTTTCATGTGTCTTCTATCCTTCCTTGTGGGCATCTCCCAACTTGACCGGGTAGCGTCAGCTACTCCAGCCTGCCGTCGTAGATTGTTCCTTGTCTTCGTCTATGGCAACGCTAGAGTTGCTGACCTCTCTGCCTACAGTATAAGAAGGATGCGTCATGAAAGCGTTATGAACAGCGTCATGGGACCTCTCACAGACGCGGCGAGGCTGCCTCGTCCCCCCTCCTTGCTTATTGGACCCACCTGCTATTGAGTCTTCCCGGAATGCAACTTCGTCCGCCACGCTTCAGCCTGGAGGACTGCGGCCTGCCGTGGAAAGACTTTGGACAGCAGAACGCGCTGGACTTCCTCATCGCTATCAAAACAGCAATCGGCCAGCACAGTCAACTGGTAATCTTTATCGGCCGCTTCTCGCAGGGTTGATAAGACGACTCCACTGGTCGCTATGCCAGAGAGCACCAGGTGCGTTATGCCCTGTGCCCTCAACACCACCTCTAAGTCGCTCCCGCTAAAGGCGCTCACGCGACGTTTCGTGACCACAATGTCGGTTGGCTGTGGGGTGATGGCGGGATGAATTTCTGTCGCGGTCATAGCTGCTGGCAGAGAAGCTTGTTGCTTGATAGCGGCGAAGGACTTATTCCTCGGACTGATCTCAGGATAGCCCGGACGGAAGGCTACAGCCACGTAGATCACGGGAATCGATGCTGCGTGAGCAGCATCAATAGCTACGCGTACAGGCTTGAGGACAGCATCAGACTGCGCGAAGCGGTTGACAATTCCTGGCTGCATGTCCATCACTAACAGGGCAGTGCGCGAATGGGTGTCCATATCAGACATTTATTTTTCCTTTCCTACATGTGCCAGAAATTGCTAGAGATTCTGGCCTGTAACATACTCAGGCTTCATGTATAAGATTACACGCTGATCGCCACGGTAGCCCCAGGGCGCGTTATAGTGTTTCGCCAGCGTATTGTAGAAAGCGCCGGTTGGGTCCTCTTCAATCCGCTCAACAACACCACGAAACTCTGCAGCGATATAGGGGTCATCTATATCGGTGATAGAAACAGCGACACGCGGGTCTCGCTGAATATTCTTATACTTCCTGCGGCTGGGAGTAGTTGTGAATTTGATGTATTCACCATCCCATAGAAACCACATGGGAGAAGACTGTGGTGCTCCATCGGGTCCAATGGTCGCAAGGTGCGCAAACTGCCTTGAATGCAGGATTTTCTGTACCTTCGGGTTATTCAGGTCTGCCATGAGAAAATCACCTCTAACTGTTCAACAATCTCTTCCAACGTTTCAGAGACTTCCCCTACTCAATCAAGAGCGGGGTGCCCCGTACCCATCGTACCACAGAGAGCTGTTTAAACCAAACTGGAAGCGGGAACGAGCAAGAAAGCGGGATATCAAGTGAGGGGTTATGAGAGAATATCTCAGTAATTCCGTAGACAAAGCTGTAAGCCCGGCTTATAATATTACTATCGCTTCCTTCCTTGATTTCAGGAGGGAGATACACACTTCCGGGGATTTTCTTTCTAGAAACTAGAGCTTATGCAAGACTACCACGCACTAGCAGACGAGGCGAAGGCGGTATTAGAGCGCAATACAATTACGGTAAAGGTCCATGGAAAGTCGTATGAAAGAGTCATTCCATCGCGAGACTATTATGTGCATCAGTGGCTCTGGGATAGTGCTGGCACAGCGATGGGACTGGTACACGTCAATGAAGAGATCGCCTTCAACGAGCTTCTAGCATTGACCGCGGGACAGTGGAATAATGGGCTTATCCCACATATCATCTACAATCCAGATGAGACAAGATACTATCCGCCATCGGGTGAATGGCAGACAGCAACCTTTACCAGGCCGGGCATAAAAACGTCGGGCATTACCGATCCTCCGCTGCTGGCAATTGCGGTTGAATATCTTTGTACGCATAGCACAAATGAGCAGCGGAAACAAGATTTTCTCAAAATCATGCTGCCATCCCTCACAGCGTACCACGATTATTTGAAAGAGTATCGCGACCCCGAAGAGTGTGGATTGCTCACCGTCGTCCATCCCTGGGAAACCGGAACCGATGACTCCCCGCGCTGGGATAGCATCCTGAAACGCATTGACCTGAACGATATTCCTGCGCGCATCAAAGACAATGTGGATCGCAATAGAAAGGATACCCGGATTCACACTTCTGAAGAGAGGCCCACAGAAGAAGATTACTACAGGTATATCTACCTGATCGAATGCTTCAAAGAGCTTTCGTGGGACTATAAGAAAATCGTTCAGCAATCCCCGTTTGCCGTAAAAGATATTCTCTTCAACGCAATCTGGCAAAGAGCGAATGAAGCCCTTGCTGCGTTACTGCATACATATGGACGACAGGAGGACGCAGATAAATATCAACAATGGGCAGAGGAAACACGGAAAGCGCTCATAAATACCTGGAACACGGCATATAATCAGTTTTGCGATATTGATGTGACGCAGGGAAGCCATCGAACGATCGCCGTTCCGACGATTGCCATGTTCGCGCCACTGTACGCGGGGGCGGTGACAGATCAACAGCTGGAGATGTTACTGAGCCGCCTCTGCCAGCCCGATCAATTCTGGACCGCCTATCCCGTTCCCTCTACTGCCATCAACTGCCAGTATTTTGATAAAGACCGCTACTGGCGCGGACCAACCTGGCCCATTACGAACCATTTCATTATCGAGGGACTGAAAAGATGCAGAACGCGACACAAAGACGCGGGGAAACTGGCGGATTTTCTAACAGCCAGAACCATCCAGATGATCAAAGATAACGGGTTCTGGGAATATTTTGACCCCATAGAGGATGGCACAAAAGCTCCTGAGAAAGGCGAGGGGTTCAGCTCATTTAGCTGGACGGCAGCCATTCTCATTCAGCTTATACAGCATTTGTAATGGACATTATCCCTGGTTCTTACTCCACGCGCTGGCACCATCGAGCGCGGCCATCTCTTCCGCGTTCAGTTTCAGGCTGACCGATCCGAGCATTTCGCGTACCTGCGCCACCGAGGTGGCGCTGGCGATGGCGGAGGTAATACCGGGCTGGGCCAGAATCCAGGCAAGCGCGACCTGCCCATCTGTGGCGTGGTGGGCCACTGCTACATGATCGAGCTGCGCGAGGACTTTGAAGCCGTTCTCGTTCATGTAGCGCTCCTGTATTCTCTTTGCGCGCGGACTGGTGGGCAAAGACTGACGTGGGCGATACTTGCCGGTAAGGAACCCACTTGCCAGCGAGGAGTAGGTGATGACGCCAATGTCCTGTTCGATACACAGGGCCTGCAGACCACTTTCATACTCTCCCCGATTGACCAGGTTATACGGCGGCTGCACGCTTTCAAAGCGAACGAAGCCGTGGAGCTGGCTGATCTGGAGAGCCTTGAGCAGGCGAGCAGGACTATAGTTGGAAGCTCCAATATAACGCACTTTGCCCTGCTGCACCAGTTGCGTCAACGCGGACAGCGTCTCATCGAGCTGAGTATTCTGGTCATCGCGGTGCGTTTGATAGAGATCGATGTAGTCGGTCTGCAGGCGTTTCAATGAGGCTTCAACCTCACTGAGGATATAGCGCCTGGAAAGGCCCTTCATCTCTGGATTATTATGCATCTGGCTGCCAACTTTTGTGGCGAGAATGACACGTTCCCGATTGTTGCGCGCCTTCATCCACTTTCCGATGATGGTCTCGGATGCCCCATTTCCATAGACATCGGCGGTATCGATAAAGTTTCCCCCACCCTCGAAGAAGGCATCAAGCACCGGGAAAGCATTCTGTTCGTCAACAGTCCAACCAAAGACATTTCCACCAAAACAAAGCACCGATACGGAGAGGTCTGAGCGACCCAATTTGCGCTCTAACACAAGCAAATTCCTCCTGGTTAAGCTACCTTTCGCTATTTCTCAGCCTGGGGCGTTGCTTTATTCTAGCAAATACTTCGCAAAGGGGGCAAGCAGTACAATAATCCGGTTCAAACTCCCTCCTTTTGCCAGAGCCTCAACTCTTTTTTGCTCTTTTACACAGCGTGAGACTTGACTTATCCTCAATCTTTGATTACACTACTATATGTACGAATAATTTATTTGGACCTGGTGCTTCACTTCTTTCCTTTTGTTCAAGGTTACGGGAGGAACATGTCTGCTCACAACACAACAAATGATCTCCCTCGTCGCTTACTGTATGCTTTGCGAGCCGAGGATAGCAGCATGCTCAAAACGCTCTTGCCGGAGCTTCAAGCGTCTCAAGACCGGGCCGTCTTTGAGGTTTTGCACAGAACAGCGCGCAATGATCGCAGTGTCATTGCCCGGCAAAGAGCGGTAAAGCTCCTGGGAGCGCTGGGGTATCCTGAGGCACTCGATGATCTCCATTTTGCTCTGGGAGAGAGAGAAGCCATTGTACGCCAGGAAGCGGCAAAAGCCTTAGGGAAATTCAAATATGCCCATTCCATCGATGATCTCTCGCAGGCCATGCGCCATGATAGCGATGAGAAAGTGCGAGCTGCCGCGGCTCTGGCGTTGGGACAGATCGGGCATGGCAATGCAGTAGCGCCCCTTCTCAAAGCTCTTCAATACGAGCCATCATTACCTGTCTGCCAGGCAATAGTCAGGTCTCTCGCCTTAATTCCAACCGGATATTACGCTGCAATACCAGAGCTTTCTCGAATAGCCCTGGATGAACAGAAAGAAATTGCTTTCCGTCAGACAGTTATTGCGGTCCTGGGAGAGATGGCTGATACCAGCGTGATCTCTACTCTTCTTAAGACCCTCTATGACAGAAATACCGCTATCAGTAAAGCGGCTGCGTTAGCACTCGATCACATCGAGGGCCTTCAGATAGTACAGGTCAGTGATCGCGCTATCCTGACTTCTCTGCGCAGGACGCTACGTCGCAGTAATGACTCCGATGTACGTCGCATTACAGCCCGCTTCCTGGGATATATTCAGGATCCGGACGCCATACAGGAATTGCTCCAGGCTCTTAACGACAATGATGCAGCCGTAAGCCGGGAAGCCGGGCTTGCACTTGGCAAATTCGGCATTGCTGCCGAATACGGACTCATCGATACGCTTCTGAACAATCCCAATCCATCCAGCCGCATTGCCGCTGCTTGTGGCCTGGGATTGATCGGAAGCGATAACGCTGTAGATGCACTCGCACAGGCTCTGGATGATAGTTATGTACGCCGCACAGCATGGAAAGCTCTCAGCCAGATACCCACGGCCAGAGCGAAAAATATTCTCTCACAACAACCACTGCTGAGAAGACTGTGGTTTGGGCTATCGGGCTAGCGATATACTCCATCACTACACGGACATCTTCCGTGTCTTGCCTGCGGCAAAAGCGAAAGGATCATCTTTCTTATCTTGAAATTCATTCATTTCGATTTTTTTAATGAAAAATACACTCCCTTGCCCTCCCAAATTCATTGATATGATGGTATACTACCGGGGTAGTAATATGTCCCACACAGGGCATCACCAGGACTACATGGGTGGAGACAGAGGTAGTGATATTTCACTTGCGAAAAGGCGCAGGAAGGAATTGACGTACAATGGGCATTGAGAAGGAACTTGCCAGACAGTCCAGGAAGCTGAGGGGAGCTTCAAGGACAAAGACGATCCACGAAGCTGAGCTACCATACGGGTCAGATGGATCAGAGCAGGAAAACAGTACCTCCGGTTCGCCAGATATTTTTACTGATACACCCGCTGTATTTTCTCTTTCCCCATCTCAGGCTTCCGACTACGATCAACCAGCTTCCCCTGACAAAGCATCTCTTTCATTATTTAGCGCAACCCTGCGTGCTCTCCTGCCAACTCACCAGGATGTAATTGCCCTCGCCGCCCGGTTAGGAGTTGCGGAGAACACTATCTATCGCTGGATCAAAGGCGATTCTGATCCACGTCCCACTCATCTACACAACCTCGTACAAGTCTTCCCAGAACACTTCCAGCAGCTCTCCACAGCCATCCAGCAAACCTTTCCTGGCGCGCTCGAAACAGCCATCTCCAACATTCAGGAGATACAGAAAGACCTGTACCGGAAAGTTATTGAACTGCTCAGCATAACAGGCGAAACCGAGGTACGCTGGAAAATTATGCAGACGATTTTCGAAGCCGCTATCACCCAACTGGATAGCGAACGTCACGGTCTGTCAGTCACGTTCGCGCGACTCATGCCTGAGCGCGAGAACAGTATCCACTCCCTCTACGAAGTGATGACCTCCGGCACACCGCCCTGGCTTCCCACCGCAGAAAGCCATGTGTACCTGGGTAGCACCTCGCTGGCAGGCATGGCAGCCATGTCCCGGCACACGCAAAGCTGGAACATTCTGGATGACGATGAGCGGGCGCAGGTCGATGTCGATATCTACGAACAGAGTGCTTGCGCTCACCCGGTGACGCGCGGCAGCAAAATCGCCGGTGTCCTGGTCATTTCCAGCACGCAGCCCACTTTCTTCGATGATGCCCTTGCTCGCCAATCCGTCGTTGAATACGCGCAGTTGCTCGGACTGGCCTTCCGTGACGACGAATTCAAATCCTTTACCAGCCTGAATCTCATGCCATTTCCAACCGTGCGCTGGCAACGTGCAGAAATCAACCGATCCTACATCAATCGCATCATCACCTGCGCTCGCCAGCGCAAATTGACCCGTCATCAGGCAGAATTGCTCGTACAACAGCAAATGGAAATCGAGTTCGAGCAGTATATGCAAACCGGAGGCCCGCCGCCTGTCACAGACGAATTGGAACAGGTCGAAGAAGAAATGAACTGACATCAGGAGAGTAAGAAACCGCGCCCCAGTTCATCACGCGGATCGATGATCCACTCGTGCCGCCCGGTGATCCATGCCCGTCCACTGACTTCTGGTACAATGGCCGCGTAGGGACCAACCTGGGTCAAACCTGCGACATATCCACCAAAGACACTCTCAGCCCCCAGAATACTCTCAATGACGATGTGCTGACCATCAGTAATTTCGCCTTTCGCGTGATGCAGCGCGAGACGAGCAGAAACACCGGTACCGGTGGGCGAGCGATCAATCTCGGCATTGGCAAAGATGCAGACGTTGCGGCTATGATGAGCCGGGTTCTGAGGGGGCCCGGTAAAGATGGTACCATACAGGAAACCAAGGTCTTCTTCAAATGGATGGTTGATGGGCAACACAGCGTTGACAGCTCGTGTAATGCTATCTCCTGCCGCCGCAAGCTGATACGCCTGCTCCGGCGCAATGCTCAGCCCCATCTGCTCGGCTGGAAGAAAAGCATAGAACGCGCCGCCAAAGGCTACATCCACCCTCAACCGTCCGCAGGCAGGTACGTCAATCTCCACATCTCGTGCATAGAGGAACGAAGGGACATTCAGAAACGAGACGTATTCGACATGCCCGCTCTCATCGAGGTGGGCCATCGCGCGCACCAGCCCGGCAGGGGTATCGAGGGTGACTGGCGTATGCCGTCCCTTCGCGGGTAGCGCCCCCGTTTCAACCAGCGTCGTCACCAGCGCAATCACCCCATGCCCGCACATCGTGCTATACCCTTCGTTATGCATAAATAAGACGCCCAGATCAGCTTCTGGCGTCACCGGCGGAGTCACGATGGCACCATACATATCACGATGTCCGCGCGGCTCCCACATCAACGCCCTGCGCAGCGCATCGTAGTGCTGCTGCATATAACGCCGCCGCTCCAGTATCGTCTCCCCTCGCAATTCGGGCATGCCACCGATGACAATGCGCAGTGGCTCTCCCGCCGCGTGCGCATCGATGGTGGTAATCACAGTGGCATGTTCGGTCAGCGGGCGCGTGTTCCAGTTCAGTTTCATCTCTTTCCTCCTGTCCCCTGTCTCAAAACAGCGAAAGTCGTTGGTGATACAATGAAGAAGGTAGTAGATTATATCACTCAGGAGTAAGCATTTATGGTTGTAGACTTACGTAGCGATACCGTAACACTGCCCTCGCCAGCGATGCGGGAGGCGATGTACCGTGCTGAAGTAGGCGACGACGTCTATGGGGAAGACCCCACCATCAATCGCCTGCAAGAGATGGCTGCGGAGCGTCTGGGCAAGGAGGCGGCGCTCTTCGTACCCACCGGCACGATGGGCAACACCGCCTCCATCCTGGCTCATGCCGGGCGCGGTGAAGCGATTATCGTCGGTGATCAATCACATATTTACCATTTCGAGGTCGGCGGAGCCTCCACACTCGGCGGCGCGCCCATGCTGGCCGTTCCCACCGATGCCTATGGCATGCTCGACCTGCACCGCGTCGAGGCGAGCATCAGCGATGGCAGCGACGAGCACTCGGCCCCCACCGTCCTGCTCTGTATCGAGAATACACACAACCGCTGTGGCGGCGCCGTCCTCAGCGTCGAGCAGGTCGAAGCACTGAGCGCACTCGCGCACAGACACGGGCTGGCTGTTCACATGGATGGCGCTCGCGTCTTCAACGCAGCCACCGCTCTGGGTGTACCAGTCGGCGAACTGGTGCGCAGCGTCGATTCAGTCACGTTCTGCCTCTCAAAAGGCTTGAGCGCGCCCGTCGGCTCGGTCATCGTGGGCAGCAGAGAGTTCATTCGGCGCGCACATCGCATGCGCAAAGTGCTCGGCGGTGGCATGCGGCAGGCAGGCATCCTGGCGGCAGCAGGCATCATCGCCCTTGAGCAGATGGTTGACCGCCTGGCCGAAGATCACGAGACCAGCAAACAACTCGCTCGCGGCCTCGCCGACTTCCCACAAATCGACATTAACCCCGAGCGCGTCGTGACCAACATACTTATCTTCTCCGTCTTCGACTCCCGGCAGCAGCCACTCGATGACGCTGGCATCACCCGCTTTCTGCATCTGGCACGCCAGCACGGTGTCCTCATGGGCGGCATCGGCGAAGGGCGCATTCGTGCCGTCACCCACTATGGCATCGAACCCACAGACATTGAAACCGCCCTCGCAGGCATTCGACGTGCTTTGATCGAAATGCAAACGTAACAGATAAAAAAACAGGTCAGAAATGTCATTCTGAAGCGTAGCGAAGAATATATGGCCGCCTCTGCTCGACATGGGAGTCTGAGATTCTTCGCTGCGCTCAGAACGACATGCGAGAGGATAATCTGAACTTTTGATAGCCCTCGTTCGTAGATATTGGAGTACAATACGTGCCAGACATAAGAAAAATTTCTTCGGCGTCAAAAGGAGTTGACTATTATGAATCCGATACGAGGCATTACAAATGCACTGGCCTGCATTCTGGCGCTTGCGGCTGCCGGGCTGGCCTTTCTCTTAGGTGGGGGTAGCTTTAACCTGCCCATTTTCTTTTTTGTGATGGCTTTCGTCATCATTGTTGGCTCGCTTGGATCGCTGCGGCCACGGGCCATCTACGGCAGCCTCTACGGCGCGGCATGGATGTTTATACTTGCCCTTTTCTTCCTGACCGGTTCCTGGCTCTGGTTTATTGTCGGAGCGATCATCAGCATCATCTTGAGCGCATTGATGAGGCCGTTAATGGCCGTACTCCTCGGCATGGGCTTGTTTGCCGCGTTCTCAGCCACTCAGCAGCAGCAACAACCCTACCAACCTTATCAGCAGCCCTATCAACAACCGTACCAATCCTACCAGCAGCCTTATCAGCCCTACCAGCAAGGGTATCAACCGCCCCCGCAAGCAGGAACCTATCAGGAGGGTGGTCAGCAGTACCAGTATCCTGCGCAGCAACAACAACAATATGAGCAACCCCAGACACAGTATCCGCAGGAGATGCCGCCACAGCAATAAGACCCGGTCAATAGTATGGTTTGCCACGAGAAGGGACTCTGGCATGACATGCTTCGCTCTCGCACAGAATAACATATCCGACGTTGTCAAGGGCTCGGGGCAGCGTTTTCGTTGACATGTAGCCTTCCAAAAGATAGATTGAGGTGGTATAGAATAGTTGTACCACCTGATTTTTATGTGAGAGGAGCCGGAGAATGGCACTGATAGACTTCGCGGGAGCAGTCACGGTGATTACCGGGGGAGCAAGTGGTATCGGGCTGGCAACGGCCCGCGCTCTCCATAGCAAAGGCGCGCACGTGGTGCTGGCGGACGTTAATCGCCAGGGGTTGCAAGAGGCAGAACAGCAGATTCGGCAAAGCAGCATTCCTGAAGCGGCGGCAGATGTGCAAGGCATTTACACGGATGTTACAGACGAGGCCGCGATGCGGGCGCTCATGCAGCAAGCCGTTGACGCTCACGGGCGCATTGATCTTGTTATCACGAGCGCTGGCATCGGGCGCGGCGGCTCGATTGATACCTTCACGTCGCAAGAGATGCAGACCATGATGAATATCAACTTCATGGGCACCTTTAACGCGGTGAAGGCAGCCCTGCCGACCATGCGCAAGCAGCAGAGCGGGCATTTCGTCTTCTTAAGCTCTGTCGCGGGTAAGCTCGCTGTTCCGCTGCTTAGTGGCTACTGCGCCTCGAAATGGGCTGTGCGCGGCTTCTCCGGCGCGCTGCGTGCTGAACTGTACGGCAGCGGCATCGGTATTACCACCGTCTATCCCGCCTGGGTGGATACACCAATGATTCATCAAGAGGCTGATCCAATGGCTCAGATGAATATACAGGCGCTGCTCACGCCCGAGCAGGTGGCACAGGAGATTCTGCAAGCAGTACAGGAAGGGCGCAGCGATCTGACCCTGGCACCCAACCCAGATATTGCTTTTGCTTTGCAGCTAATGCGAGAAGACCCTGAAAAAGCTGAGATACTTGCAGGAAAGGCATACCAGAGAAACCTGGAACGACAGCGGCAGGCAGAGCAGCCATAGCGACGGTATTACACGCACAGAGACAAACACAATGGTAGAGAAAGCGGGTGACTCATATGCCAGACTCCCGGTCAACAGCAGGAAGTGTCACCTGGAAGATTGCGCGGGAGGCTATTATCAATCTCGGAGGGGCACGAGCCGTGCTGATGCAACTGGCTCACCCTCTGGTCGCAACAGGGGTAGCGCAGCATAGCACCTACCTGAGCGATCCCATTGGTAGATCAGATCGCACCTTTGTGCTGGGCCAGTTGCTCACCTTCGGCAACACGGAGAAAGCATTCAAGGCAGCGCGCACCATCAATCGCCTGCACACCCATGTCCACGGCTCCCTGCCAGCCAGCGCGGGTGACTTCGCTAGCGGCACATCCTACAGGGCACGCGACCCCGAACTTCTGCTCTGGGTCCACGCTACTCTGATCGATACCATCCTACTCATCTACCCCTTGCTGGTCGGGCCGCTCAGCGAAGAGGAACAGGATCAGTACTATCAGGAATCGAAGGAGCTGGCGCGGCTGCTGGGCCTCTCAGCGCGTGATATGCCCGCGACCGCTGATGACCTGCGCCAGTATGTCCATGATATGGTCTACAGCAATAAGCTGGCTGCCACACCGCAGGCCCGGCAAATCGCTCGCGTCGTCCTCTTCCCACCTGTTCCCAGGATATTCCATCCCCTGTTCCTGTACAACTTACACTTCACCATCGCCACGCTGCCGCCGCCCATACGAGAAATCTACGGTCTAGAATGGAGCAAACACCAGCAGGTCGCCTTCGATCTCTCGACTCTGGCTATTCGTACCGCTGTCTCTCACCTGCCCCCAAAGCTACGCGTCTTGCCTATCACACAGCGATTGATGCAGGAAACAGAGAACCAGTTATCAAGCGCATAATCATCGCAGCAGAAAAACAGACCCCGACATGTCAATTTGAGAGAGATTTTCAAAGGAGAAATTCGATAAATCTGACCTTTTCCGACGCATCATTCGACTACGTGCTGGGCAGCTTCGCCTATTTTTTCTTTCCCGATCTGCCACACGCGCTCGCCGGGTTCTACCGCGTCCTGCGCCCACAGGGAAAAGTCGCCTTCAATAACCGCCGACGACAGATTTTCACCATTGGCACAAAACCTGTGGTTTAAGGGTGGTCTATTCAACTTTCCAGTAGTTCGCAAACATCTCACTTGCTTTTGCTACTTCGACCCCCAGCGCGTGCAACCGTTGTCGGATAGTCGCATCTCGCGGCTGCCCCTCTTCATCAAAAGCGTTGGGGCTATTGGGTACGGCGACCATTGAGGGCACAACCCAGGCACGCATGGCGCGGGCGGCAAGGATCATCGTTGTCAGCGTATTGTTGCCCGTGCCGGAGGTGCCAAGCTGCACTGAGATGACGCCCACCACTTTGCCCTCAAGCCGGGGAGGATGGTCATTTTTCAACAGTTCCATATAATCCAGCGCGTTTTTCAACGAGCCGCTGATGGTGTTGTGGTAGGTGGGAGAGGCGAGAATAAGGCCATTGGCCTCGCGTGTCGCGTTCAACAGTGTGAGAATAGCCTCGCGCCCTTCGGGGGTATAGCCATCCAGCTCATAGGTGCCATTAAACATGGGCAGGGGTACCTGCGCCAGATCGATGGTGCGCGTCTCTGCCCCCACGCTTTCTGCCCCGGCCAGCGCAACCTGCAAGGCCAGCGCGGCGATCGAACCGGGGCGCAAACTGCCGCCGATACCAAGAATAATTGCCATATATGCTCCAGATAATCGAGTGATGGTGTTAGCAATTACGGGAGCTTTTCTGATCTCAGCAGAACAAGCCCCACTATAGTTATAAGGCATCTTGAGCGCTTCGTGCCAATCTTCAGGACTTTACCCTTGCACAAAAGGGGTACCCTATGCTATACGTCATAGGGAACAGTTTCTCAACAAGAGGTTAGGAAAGGATAGTTACAGCATGTCAAATCAGGCACAGCCACAAAGCGAACAGCAGCAGGCACACATACTCCCGTTAACGTTAGTGGTCAACGGGCAATCATACGCGGCGGAGGTCAATCCACAGGAGATTTTTCACGAGGCGCTGGAACACACCCTGCCGGAGGGTTTGCTGGTCGGCCATCGTATTCGCATCAGCACGCCAGGAGGTGACGAGGTCTTTCCTGATATGTTCATCGGCGAAAGCGTCGCACACTTCAAGACCAGTACGTTTCATGTAGAGGCAAAGCCATTAAGCGAGGCAACCGCGACGGGGCAAGAACGCACATGGACAAACTTTGGCTTCGATCACCTGGCAATCACCGTTGCCGACCGCGAGGATGCGAAAAACTTCTTCAGCGAGGTACTGGGCATGACCATCGTGCGCGATGATCGCCACCAGACGGTGCTGACCACGGGCAACACGGCCCTCTTCCTCTTCGCGGCTGAAAAGGCCCCGCTCTCCGATGGCCTGCCCAGCCGCTGGCACCACATCGGCTTCGTCGTCGACAGCCTGGACGCCGCCTATCACCACCTCGCCCGCCATGCAAAGGAACGCCGCGAACGCGCTGGCAATGGCTCCGGCTCCATCTCGTCCGATTTCACCCTGCTGGAACGCAACGAACGCTGGTCCCTCTACTGCCACTATCGCAACGGCGATACACGCCTGATGATCCAGCTCTCAGAAATCAAGCCTGAGAATCGTGGCTTCATCGACCCACACCACTTCGCCGACAAGATGTACGATTACCTCAGCGGACGCTACGGCGTCCGCTTTGAAGAGCCTCAACCCCAAACGGGACGCCAGGCCCCGGCTGGGGAAGAAGCTTTTAGACAGCAAGATCAGTGAGCAACCGTGGCGAAGAAAGCGAACACGATCAGCCAGCTGAGCACAAAGGCAATCAAAATACGTAGGGCCAGGCCGGAAACGATTACGCGAGGGCGGCGTGCCCGATCCTGCACAGCCGGAACCTCGGCGCTAACACCATTCATAGCCATAACATTTCTCCCGTCTTTACCGGAAGCCTCCGGCATAAAAGCGCCCGGAAGCTTCCCTGCTATTCGCATCTTCCAGTAGATATAACGGGATTCGTAACAGATGTTAACGGGGCTAGCGCATTAGTCCTGACCGTCTGCGACACTGCTCGCACTCACAGCTTGCCCGCAGTTTCTCGTAGGTGTAGATACCGGTGTGGTGGCCGTCCTCCCAGACGGGGGTCAGGCCATAGCGGCCTACGGGTTCGATGTTGACCAGCGTGGTTTCTTCAACGCTCAGGCTCTGCTTTTTGGAAAGCATGCCGGGTAAGCCACCTTCGCCCGCGCACCAGGCACAGGGACAGGCCCAGCGCAGCGCTTCCCAGCTATGAATACTCTCGTGCTCGTCACTCCATGTCAGAATAAGCTTCCGGTTCTCCTCATCCAGCAAAAACGAAACCGGCGATGGATGATCGTATGGCATATGGACCGTTCCTCTTCGTGCAAATCTATCGAATAAAACGCGAACCTGCGGACAGGCTTCACCAGTAATAACACCATGTCTATTATAGACCCATCCCTCTCAGGAATCCATCACTTGCTCCGACACTACCGTATATGAGGTAAATTGGTGAAAAGTTACCCCTCATAGCTCAGTCACGTTGTACTAAGCACAGGTAATCGGGAGTTATTTTTAATGAAGATATTTGTGTATTGAAGTACGGCAATATAGAGTGGGAGAAAATGCTTTATGTTCGGGATAGTGATTGTGGCCGCCGTCACTGCTTTACTGGCTGGCTTTCTGGGAACGTTGATAGCGCTCAAAATCCAGTACCGTTATTTACAGAGGTCACAGGCTCAGCGCACCGCCTGGGAACACGCTCAAGAGAGCGGGCAACGCAACTGGGAGATCAAGCAAGAGAGACGCGCCCTCGCATGGGACGCGAGGCTGACAGCCCGTATCCAGCAGGTAGAGAACGATTGGAATATCTGGAAGCAGAAAAACGCGGAACTTGCCCAGACCGTTGCGCAGCAGCACGCCGAGATAGCTACTTTCCTGCATATTGAGCGCGAACTGGCGCGCATCCCGCTTGTCGAAGAGATGCCTATTGCCTTCGATAGCAAAGGGCAGCGTCTGCCAACATCGTCACGCTGGCACCCACTCTCCCTCGCCCGTGTCGATCTCTCCGACCGCGACCTCTCCCGCCGCTATCTGAGTCAGGCAAATCTGCACGATGCCAGGTTACGGGGTGCCAACCTCTTCATGGCCGATCTCTCCGGGGCCGATCTCTCCGGGGCCGATCTCTCCGGGGCCGATTTAACCGGCGCGAACCTTTCTCATGCCGACCTGCACGATGCCATCCTGGTCAACGCCAACCTGCAAGTTGCTGATCTACACAGCACCATCCTCTTCGGCGCAAACCTGCGCGGCGCCCGTAACCTCAGCCACAGACAGCTCGACACCGCCATTTACGATGCCACCAGCCAGCTTGATACGGCCTTCGATCTCACTATTCCCCGGCTGCCCGGTGTCAACCAGAACATGCTTACGTCAACATCAAGCATGCCCACTCCAACCACCCAACCGAGGCTCTCCGATATGCACCTCACATCAGACACTCCTGCCGCAAAAACAAAGAAGCAGGTCCACGAAACAGCAGTAGGGGGAGATTCTCTAGAAGCAGATATCCCTGATCTGGATGTCTCTCCCACTCCTGTATTACGACAGGAAATTCCTTCATCTCCAGCGCCTTCCGCAACCGATGAGGTCATTGAGGGCGAGATTACCGAGATCTCCGAAGCCGTTACCCTCGATGTCGAGGTGGTCGCTGCTCCCGACGCGCCAACCGATGCCGAAATTCGTGAGATCACCGACACCGAAACTCATGGGACCAACGACACCGCAATCCCTGAGATCACCGCTTCCGAAATCCACGATACAGCTCAGACAGAAAAAACGCCCGCAATCAGCACAATTGACGAGTTGGCATTCTTCGCAATTGGTGAGAACGGCAGAGGGGCAGACAGCAACGATAGAGCAAGCCTCAGCGCAGCCGGTGAGGCCGCGTCGGATGTAGACAGTGAGCCGACCCTGGAGCATACGGAAGAGGCCGAAACGCCTGATCTCGTCCCTTCATCAGCACTAGAATCCTTTGCATCGCCCGTCAACCAAAGCGAGCCACCCGTTCCTGAAAGCGAAACCGCAAACGCACTGCCTGCGGAGGGGACAGGCAGTTTTGAACCTGATGTGCTGGCAGAGACTTCTGTGTCTGAATCTGAGCTTGTGCCGTTTGAAGCCGAGCAGAGCACAAATGAGAGCGAGCATACAAATGGAAATGGGAACGGGCATACCAATGGGAATGAAAAGAAGCCTGATACATCGGCAGGTACAACTATGCAGAAGGGCAAAAATAGTAACAGAAGGCGAACAAGAAGCCGGTAGCGCCCACGAAGAGAGGCAGCTTTATTTCCTTCTCTGGAAAACCCGGCAAAGCTCGTCACAGGCAAGACCTAATGTGCTATACTAGCAACGATGGGCCGTGACGAGGTTGGGAAATGCCCTAAGAGGAGGAATGATGTATGTCGAATGAAGAACAGCTGCCTCTGGCAGGAAAAGTGGCAGTCGTAACCGGCAGTGGTCAGGGCATTGGCCGTGCTACTGCTTACCGGCTCGCCCAATCAGGGGCTGATATTGTAGTGAACTACCGCAGTAACGCGAACTTCGCAGCCGAAACAAAAGCGAGCATTGAGGCGCTGGGGCGGCGCTGTATAGCCGTTCAGGCCGACGTCAGCCAGGAGGAAGAGGTCACACGTCTTTTCGCCGAGGCGAACTCAGCCCTGGGTCCAGTTACTATTCTGGTCAACAACGCGGGAACCACCCGCGACAGGCTGATTATCCAGATGTCGCTCGCCGACTTCGAGCACGTTATGAATACCAACCTGCGCTCGGCATTTCTCTGTACGAGAGCCGCCCTGCGCACTATGATGAGGGCGCGCTGGGGGCGCATTGTAAATGTTTCTTCTCCGGCAGGATTGCTTGGCAATGCCGGTCAGGCGAACTATGCCGCCTCGAAAGCAGCTATCATTGCCCTGACCATCAGCACGGCCAGGGAAATGGCGACCCGCAACATCACCGCCAATGCCGTTGCTCCGGGCTTCGTGCCAACCGAACTGACCTCTAACCTGACCGAGCAGCAGCGGCAGTACATGCTCTCCGTCACCCCGATGGGCTATTTCGGCAAGCCGGAAGACATTGCCTATGCTATCAACTTCCTCTGCTTACCAGAAGCAGGCTATATCACCGGGCAGATACTCGGTGTCGATGGCGGCATGACCATGCATATCTAGCGCGAAACTTTGCACCCAATCAATGAAACAAAATGGGTGTAGATCTTCTCTAAGCCTACAAGACATTCCCTGGTAAAGGAGACTACACCCATGAGTTTAATCGAAACTGATGAAACAAACAAGTTTACATTCGAACCAGTTACCGTTCATCCCTTTTATACCATCATCAATCGTTCGCTTGTCCGGCAGGCGCTGGCCCATTTTACAGACCGTCCCGCCAGCGAGAGCCTGACTATCGTCGATATGGCTTGTGGAACTGGATTAGTGACACGCCTGATCGCGGAGGAGATGGTTCGTCAGGGACGGCAGGCACGCCTTATTGGTGTCGATCCTTCCGCCGAGGCGCTGCGCCGCGCTTATAGAAGCATGCAGGAGATAGGGACAGAAGCAGAATTCATCCAGGGTGAGGCCGACGATCTCCCCAACATCATACGCAGCGTCGACGCCGTCTTCTTCTGTAACGCCATTCACCTTGTCCCTGATAAGGTCGCAGCATTCCGGCAGGTCGCTACGATTCTCACACACGGAGGCATATTTGCCTGTAACAGCGCTTTCTATGAGGGTACCTATGTGCCCGGTACAGAGCGTTTCTATCGCCTCTGGACGCGCCGTGCCGTTGGCTGGCTGCGCAAGGAACACCCGGAAGTGAAGCTCTCGCGCGAAGCTAAAGCGGTCGCCAGGCAATGGCTCACACCGCGAGAGTACGTTGACCAGCTCAAACAAGGCGGCTTCAGTCAGGTACAGGCCATTGAGGAAGTCATTGATGTCCCCGTCGACGGGTGGCGCGATCTGGGACGCTACTGGCTCTTCATTGAAGGAGCCTTGCCAGGCGCACCGCTCGCCTGTGGAGCCGATGCCCTCAGCGTCGCCGTCTACGAGGCAGGAGAGGAAACAGGCCTGACCGCCGTGCCGCGCAACTGGCTACAAATCGTCGCCGCAAAAGGCGCATAAACGGCAGCATCTTACGGGGAAGCAGCCGTTGCTAGCTGCACAATGACACCATCTTCTCTTCTCATTGTACGGGGCACCCGAACGGCACCGCAAGGGTCGTGCGTGATTACAACAAGCGTCATAGCGCATGCCCGCTACAATTGCTGCAAGGGGTTCCATTCGATGAACTGCTTTTCGTCGCCTGCTGGCTTCCAGCCGTCGTTGTTGTGTTGCTATTTTCGCAGGCTGCCAGCCCGATAAGAGCTAGCAGGATGCAGCATGCCAGAACAAGCCAGAAAACGCCTGCGCGCGTACGCATTCAGTCAATTGTCGTCTCATCCGAAGCTCCCTCATCATCTTTTTGAGCAATTACCTTCTTCCTCTCGTGAATTTCACGAGAGATTTCTTCGCTGCGCTCATACTGACATGCGAGAGGTCCTTTTCCAGGGTATCGAATACGACCTCTCGCACCTGCGCTGACAGAATAAACCAGGCTGCTCCACGGTTTTGCAGCAGACTGGCACAAATGGGTAGATCAGCCGATCAGTCCATGCCCCCTTTTCAGAAACAGCGTGGGGAAAGGGATTGACAGAATTTATCCATCAGTGTTATATTTTGACCATGCGGACAAAAGATAAACCAGATAGACAAAATAAGCTTACTTTCACCGAGACGGCCAGGCGGGCACAGATCATTGAATGCGCTATAGAGGCGCTTGCTACTCTGGGGTATGCCCAGGCATCCCTGGCGCAAATCGCCAAACGAGCGGGCATTAGCAAAGGTGTGATCGTCTACTACTTCAACAGCAAGGAAGAGTTGTTCGAGCAAGTCATCAAAGCGATCTACACAGACGCCGCGTCCTTTATCGGACCGAAGATAGCGGCACAGCCCACGGCCACCCTGAGGTTGCAGGCCTATATCCAGGCACATGTCGAGTACATCAGCACCCATCTTATGCAGATGATGGCGATTATAGAGATCACCATCAACTTTCGCACCGAAGGTGGGAAGCTTCGCTACGGCTTTGCTACACAGGAACCGGTGTTGATGGCCTTAGAAGGCCTTTTACGCAAAGGTCAAGAAGCAGGCGAGTTCAGAGACTTCGATCTGCGTGTGATGGCGGTGTCCATCAGACGAACTATTGATGCGCTGCCCCCCCTCTTTATAGCCAACCCAAACCTTGACGCGGGTCTGTACGCGCGGGAGCTGGTGACGCTGTTTGACCGGGCAACCCGGAAGGAGTAAATCATATGATTACATTCGCGATCCATGGATACGAGGGTGTTAACCCGGCAGGGGGATTCGGCCCGTTGCGGGCCGAATTCGAGAAACGCGGCTTCCCGTGCCGTATTTTCCTGTCCACGAGACAGCGAATCTATCGTTCCACTCCGGGACAGCAAACGAAGATGACGAATCAAGGCCGTGTCACTTTCAAAATCGAGGCAACAAAGACGCCAAATCAGGACCGCGCAAAGTTCATGGTCGAGGCTCTGCGCGATGTTGAGGGCGAGATTGCCCTCATCGGCGTCTCCAACCAGGGGCTGTTCATGCCGCTGGTGGCAGCGGCCAGGCCAATCCGACGCATCGTGATGATCAACGCGGTGATTCCGCACCCGGGTCAGTCTTTCATAAAAGGGTCCAAAGGCGAACGGGTCTGGGCGCATTTTCTCACCGGCTTCATAGCGCGGCGTGCCATTGGCATGAACGAAGTCTGCCCGCTCACAGAGCTACCGAAGGTGGAGTACGTCTACATCTGCGGGGAAAAAGATGACGCGATCCGCCCGGAGTGGGAGCAGTGGGCAGCACGCCAGTACCTGCACGTAGAACCGGTCGTCATCAAAGGCGCGGGACACGCCAATATTGTCCTGGACTATGTCGGTGAAGTCGTCGACGCCGCGATCAAAGGGCTATAACCGAATTGACAGGAGAATCGGTATGGTTACGCAACAACATGGCAAGATGAGACTCCAGCTTGTGAGACTGGCAATCAGCGGCCTTTCACCTCTGCTCGTCTACTTCGTCATCCGCCCACATGTGGGAAACGACACCGAGGCGCTTGCTCTCGCCTGGTTTATCCCGGTCGCCTGGACGCTCGGCTCCTCGGTGTGGCAGCGCCGTCTCGATGTGTTCAGCCTCCTCGGTGTTGTGGCATACGGCATTGCCCTTGCCATTGCGATTTTCTTTGGCGCGGGCGCGCTGCCGCTGAAGCTCCACCACGCAATAGTAGCCGGTGCAATTGGGCTGGTGTGCCTCGTCTCGGTGGCAATAAATAAACCGATCTTCTTGCTCTTCATCCGCCGCTCCACAGAAAAAACGGACTATGCTACACAGGCCGCATCTGCACTTGCCAATCCACTGCTTGTTAAGAGAATATCCTCTCTAACACTGATCATCGGCATAGCCACGCTCACCGACGCAGTCTTACAGACTGTGCTGGCACTCGTCCTCTCGACGAGTGCCTTCCTCATCGCGACAACCGCTGTACATATTGCGGCCATTGTCGGGATCGCCCTCGGAGTGTTTTTGCTCATCTGGATAAGGTCCCGCAGACAGGATGATATTGCACAAAGCGGGGAAAAGCGCGAACCTATGTTATAGGTGCTATAAAAGCGCGCAACATTCGAAAGGAATCCGCATAATAGTTCTTCTCACACGTGGTTCCTATTTATGCTGAGCAGGCTGGTAATTACCGGCAAGCGTGCGGAAACTGACATTGAGGCGGTTCCAGCCGTTGATAGCGACGATGGCGAGGGTGAGGTTCACCAGTTCTTCTTCGCTAAAATACTGGCGGGCCTGCTCGTAAACACCATCCGGCACGTGTCCGTCGGCGACGAGGGTAACGGCCTCCGTCCAGGCGAGGGCGGCGCGTTCGCGGTCGGAATAGAAGGGGGCTTCGCGCCAGGCATCGAGCAGGTAGAGACGCTGCTCGCTTTCGCCTTCGGCCCTGAGGTCTTTCGAGTGCATATCGATGCAGTAAGCACAGCCATTGATTTGTGAAGCCCGCAGCCGGACAAGATCGAGCAGTATCCGTTCCAGCCCGCAATTGTTCACATATTCTTCCAGCCCCAGTATTGCCTTGTAGGCTCCCGGTGCAACTTTAGCATACCTGATTCGTGGCTCCATAAACATCCTCCTTTGCATTTGTAGCACTATCTTCATTGAAGATCATCTTTCCTGTTTGTACTTCTGAATATAGCCGCAAAGTGGCCCTGAGACAAGAGCCAATTTCGTTTACAACGCAATGCCCATTAAACCAACATTAACAGGGAATGGAACGTGTCATATATTGGAACCTCGGAACAGGACGCGGGGAATGTGCTAGAATAAAAGGCAGGACATTTCCCGCAGATACAACTGTGAACATCGCACGGTAGAACAGGAGCAATCATCTATGGAACTGGCATGGCCTGTCTTTGTGGCCGCGTTTCTGGCTTCGGCGGTCGAATTCGTCGAAGCGTTTACCATTGTCCTTGTCGTCGGCATTACCATCAACTGGCGCAGTTCGGTGTTGGGGGCGCTCTTAGCGGCTGCTACGTTGGCGGTGATCGTAGCAACGCTCGGCGTGGCCCTCGTTACCTATGTACCTATTGTCATCTTACGTCTCGTAGTAGGCATCATCCTGATTCTCTTCGGTCTGAAATGGCTCAAGAAGGCCGTACTTCGCTATAGCAAGCACAAGGCGCTGCACGATGAAGAGGCTATCTATGAAGAGAAGGTCGCCGAACTGAAGGCACGCGGAGAGAGCATACAGCGTGTGGATACCTTCGGCACCGTCCTTTCCTACAAAGCCGTGCTGCTGGAGGGACTTGAGGTGGCCTTTATCGTGATTACTTTTGGCAGCAGCGCGGTCACCAATACCTGCTCCAGCGCCTGCGGCATCGGATCCGCTACCATCGGCGCAATCCTGGCCGGTATCCTGGTCATCCTCCTGGGCGCACTGGTACGAGCGCCACTTACAAAGGTCCCGGAGAACACCCTCAAGTTTGTTGTCGGCCTGATGCTGACTACCTTCGGCACCTTCTGGGCAGGCGAGGGCTTCGGCATTACCTGGCCCTTCTCCGATGCCTTCCTCTTCGTTCTGCTCGCCATCTACCTGCTGACCTCGTTTATCCTGATTATGGCGCTCAGCCAGCATAAGCAGCGACAACTGGCGGCACCAGCTTCTGATAGCATGGTCAAACCCCAGGAGGTACGGCGGTGAAAGTCATCAAAGCCATCTACAACTTCTTTGTCGGTGACATGATCATCCTGATCGGCGTCGCCATCGCCGTCATCCTGCTCGCGCTCATCAACACAATCAACGCGCTCTCACCACTGCGCGGTACCGTCGAGGCCATCATCTTCATCGCCGCCGTCATCATCAGCCTCACCACCACGCTCATCCGCGAAGTGATGGGGTAATAGAGCTACCGCAAAGGGCCGGTTGATCGCATACAGTGCCGGTTGATCGGCCCCCGGCCTCATATACCCGATCAGGAGCCTCCGCTGGCAGCTGTCTCCCGTGAAGTGGACGACCGCGAGGCACCACATGCTTCACGCATAATCAAGCGCGGCTGTATATGTACCACCTGTGGTGGCGCGTCACGCTTCTCCAGCCGCTCAAGCAAGAGCTGAGCAGCTTTTTAGGTTGGCTGGCATACCGTTGTCAGGCGAGGATGCATGACATCCGCCCATGCAAAGTCATCGCAACCAACCAGCGCCAGATTCTGTGGGCAGCAATGAAGAGGGCACGACCACTACACCGTTCGACATGGTCGTGCGCAACGAGACGAGCCGCTACCATCTCTGTATTGAGGCGATGCAACAGGCAACCCGTGTGCGAGGGCTTACAGCGCCCCTGATCGCAGAGCGCAACGAATTGCTTGCGAATCGAACGGTATGCCGGGCAAGCAGTGCTACAACGCTCCTGAAATGAGAGCCAGAGCAACAACTACCCGGTTTACTGTTACCTGATTACACCGCCGGAGCGGCCCCGGCGTCAATTAGAATCTCTGCTCCCGTGATGGAGGCGGCGAGGTCGGAGACGAGGAACAGCATCATGGCCGCGATCTCTTCCGGCTGCACCATCCTGCCCAGTGGCATCGCGCGCAACCGCTCGGCCTTGACCTCCTCTACGCTTATCCCGCGTGCGGCGGCTTGCTGTTCGGCGAGTCGCTCCGCACGGGCGGTAGCCGTGTTGCCGGGAGAAATAGCGTTGATGCGCACATTGTGAGGCCCCAGTTCTTTAGACAGTCCTCGTGTCAGGTTCAACAAGGCAGCGTTGGTCGTGCCAGCAGGCAGCATTGTTGACGTTGGAGCGCGCCCGGCGCCGCCGACGATATTGACGATACGCCCGTCGTGCCGCTCGATCATCCCTGGAGTGACAGCTTTGATCAAACGAATATAGCCAAGCAATTTCAGGTTCCAGGCATCTATAAAAGCCTCTTCGGACAGATGCAAAAACGACCCTGCGCGTGCGGACCCTGCGTTGTTCACCAGAATATCGACCTTTCCCAGCTTCTGTAGTGCGACATCCACCACACGCTCGATATCAGCCCCCCGGGACATGTCACCCTGTACGGCAACGACCTGCGCCTGGCTTGCCGCGCCGCCCCTGCCGCGAATTTCCTCTCCCGCCTTTTCCAGCCGCTCACCATCGCGGGCAGTAATCACAACGTTCACCCCCTCGCTATACAGCGCGCTGGCGCAGTCAAAGCCAATACCCGCGCTGCCACCTGTCACAATAGCCGTCTTGCCGCTCAGTTTGAGATCTAACATCGTCGTACCTCTCTTTCTATCTGTTTCGCTACGGACAAACAAAAAGGTTTTTTGCAGTACAGTATAATCACATTCCTGGAAAGGACGAAAGAGAAGCTGCTGGTTGTAAGCCAGCAGCTTCTCTTTCGTCTCCCCATGTAGCTAAAACATCAGAATTGGGATTGTTGAGCGGCGGTGCCGACAAAATCGGATGAGATGGGCTTGACACCCGCCGGGGCGCTCGCATCGACCTGGTAGATGATCGAATCACGGGTGGGGACGCGCTGGTTCGGAGAGGAACCATAGGTCACCGGAGGATAGAGACCGCCAAGACTGACCGTTTTGAGCGACTCGAAAGCCTTGAAGAGGCCGTCGCGGGTGAGGTCTTTGTTGGCCAGAGCCTGCTTCAAGATATCGTAGGTGATATATGACTCGGCATAGCCGAACTCGAAGTAGCCATCCGGTTTCTGGTTCGGATAGTATTTCTGGAGGTCCTGCAACATCTGCGCCATACCGGGAACGCTCGTATCGCCCCATGCCGCGCCCTGTCCAACTACCCACGCATTACTGAGCAACGCCTTCAAAGCCGGGACCGCCAGCAATTCTATAGCGAAGGCCGGGCTTTGCAGTATCCACTGCGGGTTATAACCCAGTTTGTAGGCGGTGCCGATGATGCCAGCTGTCGCGCTCGGAATCGTCGTAAGGAAAACATACTTCGCGCCTGACGCCTTCAACTGGGAAACCTGCCCGGTGAAGCTGGTATCGGTCGCCGCGTAGGTCACTTCGGCCACATTGTGCAGGTTATAGGCGCTGATCGACTCTTTATAGCCCTGCAAGCCATCCGCGCCGTAATCGTCGTTCTGATAGACAATCGCGGTAGAGGGATTCTTGACGCCGAGTTTGTTGACGATGTAATCGAAAGCATTCTCGACCTGCAGGCGGTAGGGCGTTCCCACGAGAATGAGATATTTCTGGCGCGCCAGTTCCGAGGAGAGCGTGGCGGCTGAGACCAGCATGTGATCGGCGGTAGCCAGGTTATTGATGGCAAAGGTCGTAGGCGTTCCCAGACTATCGGCAATCATCAAGACCTGATTGTGAATCTGGTTGTATTTCTGCACCTCTATCTGCGGGTCGTACTGGGTATCCTCTTCCAAAAATTTGACTTTGAAGCCGCCGAGCTGATTGTTATCGTTCACATGGTCGAAGAAGGCTTTCACGCCGTTCGCCAGTGGAATACCAATCGGATCGGCCACAGGACCGGAATACGGTGAGAGAATACCCAGGGTAATCGTTTTGTGCGTGAGGTCAACGCCAGGGCCAGCTTTTATGCCGCCTGAGCTACTGGTCGAGCCGCTGTTGCTGGCACAGCCGGAGAGAATCAGCAGCGCCGTGACAAGGGTGAGAATACAAGTGGAGAGGAGCTTTTTGCTTACCATGCGTGACACCCTTTCGTGAACAACTGAGATGACATTGAAAAGAATGGAGTGCGGCCCCGACCCGGTTCCTGCCGCAATGAGCCTGCAAGCATCCGAGAGAGTTATTCGCTGTCTCCTTTGACAGGTGCCGCATCTTCAAGATTCACCGAAGAACCAGGGCCAGACGAGAGGTCAATGATTTCGGCAGGTTCACCTCCTTCCGCTTTAGCACGATTGGATTTGTGTAGCAAGGCTTGAATCCGGCGCACCAGGCCGATTACCCCTTCTGGCTCGAAGAGCAGGAAGATAATAATCAGCGCGCCGTAGATGAGCGCGTTCAGGTTGCCACTGGTCAGACCACCGGAGTTGCTGCTGGTGGGCAGCAGCGAGAAATAGTCGATGACCTGTGGCAGCCCGAAGACAAAGGCCGCGCCCAGGATCGAACCCCAGATAGTAGCGATGCCTCCGACGATGATAGCAGCTACGAACTGGATTGCCAGCGTCAGACTCCAGTAATCCGGCGTGACATAGCTGGTGTAGGAAGCCAGCAGCGCGCCCGCGATACCGGCCAGGAACGACGAGAGGATGAAGGCTCCCATCTTTGCCTCGAAGAGGTTCACGCCCATAATGGAAGCGCCTACCTCGTGATCGCGCACGGCCCGGAACGCGCGCCCGGCCCGCGAGCGCATCACATTGGCAACAAAGAGCGCCGACAGGATGAGGACAAGCAGGATCAGGGCAAAGTATTGCTGGCCTGCCGTAAAGGCGATGCCGAAATAGTCATTCTGTTGATTGAAGGCGAGGTCGCCGAAGCCCGGTATCGGAAACGAACGACCCTGCGGGCCACCCGTGATCGGCGCGACGTTCATGAAGATATACTGCCCGATGAAAACCAGGGCCAGTGTCACAATCGCCAGGTAGAAGCCCCGCAGCCGCAGCGCAACCGGGCCGACCAGCGCACCCACCAGCGCCGCCGCGACACCGGCAGCCGGGAGCCAGATAAGAAATGACAGGCCAAACCCCTGTGGATCAAGAGGACTCGTCGGCGGCGTACCACCAAGCAGAGCGGCGGTGTAGGCCCCGATTGCCATGAAGAATGTGATACCAAGCGAAATCTGACCGGCATAGCCGGAGAGCACATTCAGCGACAGCGCCGCAATGGCCGTGATCATCGTGTAATTGACAATCGAGAACCAGTCCTCGCTGGCGAAGGAGAAAAACATGATGACCAGCAACACCCCGATACCGAAGCCAAGCCAGCGCGAGCGACTTCCCAGAAAGCGCGGCGGCTGAGCGCTGGCGTGTGTCTTTTGTTCAGTCGCGGTAAGGCTCATATGCGCTCCACCTTTCGCGTGCCGAAAAGCCCATATGGTCGAATAAGCAGGATCAGAATCATGATGATATACGGCGTAATCTCGTGGATGCCCGCGCCCAGGAGGCTGGCAACATGACTCTCATACCCGGCAGTCAATAGCTGGATGACACCGATCACAATACCGCCGACCACCGCGCCACTGATCGAATCGATGCCGCCGAGAATAATGGCGGGAAAGGCGATGAGAGCGGCGCCGCCGAAGGTCGGGTCGATGGCAAACGAGTCGATGGCGAGAAAGACGCCGCCAATAGTTGCGATGGCGGCGGCTATGCCCCATGCCAGGGCATAGATAGTGCGAATATTAATGCCAACTGCCAGCGCAGCTTCTTGATCGAGCGCGGTGGCGCGCATCGCCAGGCCATAGCGCGTATAACGAAAGAAATAAAACAGGACAGCGCACAGGACAATAGTGACGGCGATAGTCCACAGGTCGTTGGCCCCAAAATGCACGCCGCCATAGTTGATACCGCTGATGGTATTAAAAGGGGAGGCGGCGGGAATTTGCTGCGATCCCCATATGATAATCACAGCAGTACGCAGGATAATATCCAGGCCAATTGTGATCATGAGGATAGAAAAGACAGGACGACCGATCATGCGTTGCAAGATGATGCGTTCAAAGAGCAGGGCAATAAGGACGGTGACGACCAGACCGGCAACAAGAGCCAGCAGGAACGGCAGGTGCCACTCGAAGACCCCGGCTGAGACGACATAAGCCCCTACCAGCAGCAGCTCCCCTTGCGCGAAATTGATGACTTCGCTGGCCTTGAAGATAATGGAAAAGCCCAGCCCGATGAGCGCGTAGATACAGCCCTGCGCGATGCCAGCAAAGAACAACTGGATAAAATATGCCATGTGTCCTCCTATCTGTACCTCACGCCCCTTCACGATCATTAGCGTCTGGAAGTGCGACGTTTGCCCCATTACCGCCGCTCACAGCCTTCTCCCCGAACTCTTCACCCAGATAGGCTTTGATCACATCGGGGTCGGCCTGGACTTGCGTCGGTGTACCCTGTGCGATGGCGCGCCCGAAATCGAGCACCAGCACGCGGTCGGCAATACCCATCACCAGCGCCATATCGTGCTCCACCAGAATCTGGGTCACGCCGAGCTGCTCCTTGATATCCAGAATGGCAGAGGCGATTTCCTCCGATTCCCGCAAGTTCATGCCCGCGACAGGCTCATCCAATAGCAGCAACTTTGGCTCAAGTGCGAGAGCGCGAGCGAGATCGGCCCGCTTTTGCAGGCCATATGGCAAAAGCTTGAGAGGAATATTCGCGTAACGCTCCAGGCCAAGCAGTTCCAGCAGGTGCATGCAGTAGGCGCGATTTTTGCGCTCCTCGTCACGCGTCGGGCCGAGATAGATACCGCCCAGCAGAATGCCGCTCCGCATACGCGTGTGCCTGCCAAGAAGAAGGTAATCAAGGACGGGCGTGTTGGGAAATTGCCCCAGGTTCTGGAAGGTGCGCGCAATGCTGAGACGCGCTACCTGGTGTGCCCGGTAACGCAACAGGTCATGTCCATCGAAGGTGACTTTTCCTGAAACAGGCTGATAGACCCGCGAAAGCACGTTGAAGAGAGAGGTTTTGCCCGCGCCATTAGGGCCAATAATGGCAAAGAGTTCCCCCGACTGTACCTGGAATGAGACATCCGTCAAGGCATGGACACCGGCGAAACGTACCGATATCTCCTCAACCTTGAGCAAGGGCGAAGCGCCTGTTGTTGGAGAGGGCGCGTTTTCTGCTGCTGTGCTGACATCGCTCACGGAGTCCACCTCCTTGCGGTTCTGCGCTGGCGGAGGGTCGCCATGCTGCTGCGTTCGCTGCCCTCGTGCAGCCCGAGGTAGAACTTGCGCACACTCTCATTCTGAAGCAGGGCGGCGGCGCGCTGGGCCAGCACAACCTTTCCCGTTTCGAGTACATAGCCAGAATGCGCGACGGAGAGGGCCATCTGCGCATTCTGCTCTACTAACAATACGGCAGTACCACCACTATTTATCTCAACAATGATGTTACGAATTTGCTGAACCATAAACGGCGCGAGGCCGAGCGAGGGTTCGTCCAACAGCAGCAACCTGGGGCTTGCCATAAGAGCGCGAGCGATGGCGACCATCTGCTGCTCGCCACCGGAAAGATAACCGGCAATACTGTTGCGGCGCGCACGCAGCACCGGAAAGAGTTCCATCACCCACTCGTAGGCGCGGCGCGTGGCTGCCACATTGTGGGAGGCAATGGCCCCGGTGCGCAGGTTCTCGTCAACGGTCAGATCGGCGAAAAGACGGCGCCCCTCCATGACCTGGGCAATACCGCGCTGGACAATTTGCGTGGTATTCAGGGTATCGATGCGGTCGCCATTGAAGAGAATAGAACCGTGTATGATGCTGGCTTTGTGGATGTTGAGCAGCCCGGAAATAGCGCGCAAAATCGTCGTCTTGCCTGCCCCATTCGCGCCCAGCAGCGTCACCACGCTCTTATCCGGCACCTCCAGCGAAATGCCCTGCACGGCAGGAACAACGTTTTGATAGGTTACCGCAATGTCCTGAAGCTGTAACATACAGGCTTCTCCCTCGCGCTGCATCTTCGCAGCAATCGGTAATTTTATCAATGAATCTCAGGTGTTACCAGTTTTAATTATACTGGTTCTCTGTAAAAAAGAGATAAACAGCCTGTGTGAGAATATAAACAGATGTATAAATATCTGTTCGCCCCTCGATAATTCCTCCGTGCTCTCCTGCAATTTTCATATGCCTGCTGTGCCTATTGTATAGAAGCAGGAGCATAGTATACAATGTTCCCGTCTCCAAATTGGAGGCGAGTATTTGTTCGTGCGCACAAAGGCGGCTTGTATGGAAGAGAAGCAACTCGCGGCCTGGACAGCGGTAACGCAAGCCCTGAAGAACGCGGCACTGCAGCCACAACAGCGTGATGATTTCATCTCGTGCGCCCTGGAGCAACTGCTGATCAGTCTTGCGGCAGCCGGTACGGCCTTGATCTGGCCGCGCTGGAACAGAAAAATTCCCTGGAAGGTCTACTACGCGGGCATCCAGCGTAACGCCATGCAGCGCTGGCTCTCGGCTCGCCTTGAACCCTCAACGGAGGTAACTATCGAGGTGATCCAGCATGATCTCGTGAGCGGTCTGCCAGATATGCCAGCAGCCATGTCGATACGCCTGCAGCCGCCCCCTCCTTCCCCTCACGGCCTATGGATCATCTGGGCCAAGCCGCCCTTAATGTCTGCTCAGCAAGGCCTGGTTAGCGATTGGATAGAGCGTATTCACAACACATTGGAGGCTGTGCTTGAAGTTGAGGATCGAGAGGAACAATATTTTTCCGCCAGTTCTCCCCTCTATGATCGAGAGCTTATCAGCGCGCTGGCACACGGCGATACTCACGCACTGTCTGCCCTGCTCAGCCTGACACGAGTGGTTACAAAGGCGGATTTCACTTTCTGGGCGAAGGCGTATCAAGATATTATCGAAATCGCCGGACACCTGGGCGCGAAAAATGGAGGGTTTGGCTTCGCCCTGCCGCGTGGGCGCGGAGTAGGCGGGCGCGTCGCCGCCTATGGCAAGCCGATAGAGCGCGGCGATTACCTCAACTCACCCTACCGCGACCCCAGTGTCAGCGATATTGTTGACGCGGAGCAGATTCGCTCAGGCATGGCCCTGCCCATTCGCTATAACACCACACCCGGTACCAGCGCCCAGGTCGCGGCAGTGCTCTACGCCACGCGGCGCAATGTCGCGCCCTACTCCCTTGCGGAACGCATGCTCGCGCAGCGCCTGGCACACATGGTCGAGCCATTGCCACTTGAAATTCGTCCTTCCTCCTTCTCCTTGCTCGCCGTGGAGCAGCTTTCCGATGCCAGAGCGGCCTGGTACGATATCGTCCTGCATGCTAACCGTATCGAGGCGGTTGAGGCCTGGGCCAGCCAGCTTATCAAAGGCACGGTCATCGTCACAGATAAGGATGGGCAACCCTACGTCTTTGCCCATAGCGAGCGATTAGAGCAAATGAAAGTGGCTCGCGACAGTCAGCCAGAGGCAGTGCAGGTGCTCTCGCTGGCTGCTCCCGGCGTAGATTTGCCTGGGCAGGTCTATCTCTGGCCCTCTATCCCCCTACCTCCTCCTCACTGGCCCGATTTCTGTGTCGATCTGACGCTTGCCTGCAATCTAGTAATCTCACGTATGGAACAGGGGCAAGACCACCTGAGCCGCCAGCGCGGGCAGTGGCTCCATGCCCTGTTAAAAGGGCAGTCAACGCAGTATGTCGAGCAGGAGGGATATCGCCTGGGCCTGCCGGTTGAGCGCGGGCAGGTCTGGGTACTGGCCTGGTCCGCCGGTTCCTCGCAAACGAACAAAGTGGCTCGCAGGCGCGTAGTTGCCGAAAGTGTCGTGCTGGATACCTTGAAAAGCCCTCTTATCTTTTTCGATGATGATACTGCCATTATCTTACTGGAAGGGCAAACCTCGCAGCTTCCTTCAAAGCTGCGTGACACCTTGCTTAAGCATTGCGGACCTTGCCCGCTCTGGATTGTGCATGGGGCACGCTACCAATCCCCGCACGATCTGAAAATGACGCTCACCCATACAATCGCGCTTGCTCAAAAGGCCCGGCGCGAAGAGTACGGCCAATACCTGCTGGACATCTACACCTTTGGTCTGGACGGCCTGCTGGAGAATCCCCGTCTGGCCGCAGACCTTGACGCCTTCGCCAGAAAATTGCTCTCCCCATTAATCGGGTACGACGCAGCCAACGGCTCGCATCTTACCGAAACCTTCGTACTGGTACAGATACTCGGTTCGGTGCAGGCCGCCGCCGGGCAACTTGCTATACATGTCAATACCGTGCGCTACCGCCTGCGTAAAGCGCAGGATATCCTGGGCATAGAGCAGGCTTCACCAAAAGAGCTAACCGCGCTGGCCCTGGCCGCCTTTTGCTGGCAGCGCTTTCATACATAAAGCATGAGAAGAGGGTATATCATATGCCGGAAGAGAGAAAGCTGGTCACTATTTTGTTTACCGACTCATGTTCTTCAACGAGCATGGAGCGCCCTGTCCCGAAGCTCTTCTCAAGCTCATTGCGAAGATGGGATCTACTGATGGTTTTCTATGTCCTCATGGTCGTAGCCAGTTTGCCTGGTAGCGTACTGGGAGGCCGAAGGTAAACAGCTTTCACGGGCAACGGTTTTTTCCTCAATTGGTATCTATCTCCATCGCCTATTCAGCAAATTATCAGCAACCCTCAGCCCATTTTTCAGCTACAACCTGCACAATATTGACGACAATTACATGTCGCACGGATGCAGGTAACTATACAAGACGGTGGGCGACCGGAGAGCTATTCTCCAACCTGCACTCACCGGATGTATGACGAAAGGTTGTACCGGTAGTAGATGAAAATATTACTCAGTTGTATTTCAACAAAACATTCGGTTCTCAAACAGCATTGGGCGGAGACGGGTCAGGTCAGCGCCTGCCCCCTTACGACTTTAGGTAGTTACCAGAAGCCGAAAGATGACACAGGCGGACTTTTATGCTCTTTTGACGATGGCGACGGCTCGCAAAAGACCATCGATCTCAAACTGGCTGCTGGCATGGTTCCCACAGACGATGGCGTGCTGGTCACTTCCTTTGGCAGCGTCCACAGGCTCGATGCCAGCAAAAACATGCTGCAACACGACGTGGTGAGTTCACTCCTGTTCAATGCCCTGCACTCCATTTCCCGTACTCACCAGGGATACCTTGTAGCAAGCACCGGACTTGACCTCCTGGTAGAATTCGACAGAGCGGGGAAGATTCTCTGGACATGGTGGGCTACTGATCACGGTTTTGATCTGACGCCCAACGGGCAGCGCCGCATCATTGACAGAGACGCCGATCATCGCACCATTCAGTACGGGACGCTGAGCCAGACCACCCATGTCAACGCAGCAGCGGAACTGCCTGACGGGAACTTGCTGGCTTCCCTGTTCCATCAGGGCATGGTGATTCTCATTAATCGGAAAAACGGCGCATGGCAACCGGTACTGGAGGGCCTGGACCATCCCCACGCTGTGCGCGTCCTGGACGAGGAACATTTTACCGTCGCAGACACGGTTCGGGGTAGGGCCTTGCTGGCGCGAATAAAGAAGGATGGCGGGCACATCGAGCAGGTGGTAGAGGCAGAAACAAACTGGTTACAGGACTGCCGCTACGATGGGCAGTACCAGTGCTGGGTTCTTGTTGACGGCAAAAACTCTCGTATCCTCCTGCGTCGCGGACTCTCTGGCGAAAAAACCCTCGCCGAATTCAATTTCGATCCCGAATGGCGGCTGTACGAAGCATACATTCTGGCATAGCCTGATAACAAAGCAAAGGAGCCGGTTATCATCGACTGGCCCCTTTGCCTGTGATATACTGATTGAGGTATTAGCTAGAATTCACTTTTTAATCAATCGAACAGGGAAGAACATCTATACGCCTCTATTGTTCTGTAGCAGTGCGGTCTGATAGGGAGACTCCAGCATGTCTACATTAGAAGAAACGACCATCGAGGAAAATATATACGCTTCTGTCGTCAATGCCTACCTGGATAGTGAGAGAACGCTCATTGTCAAGCTCACTCACCCACTCATATTACCAGTCGCCACGAGCAGTGTGACGCTGACCGACACAACAACGGGCGAGATAATACCTGTTGCCAATGTCGGTCTGCCTCAAACTGCTCCGATAGTCGTTTCCGGCAATTTTCCGCATGCGGCAGGAGAGAGCGCACTCCTCACTGCTGTAGGCATAGAGACAGACCTTGTGGAGGTGATACTGGAGCGAGCACCCGATGGGACCCATAACCTGGAAATCGCCTTCGATGGCTATATGCACGGAACCGCTCGCATCAGCGAATGCAAGCAGATGATCCAGAGCCTGCACACCGAGGGTATCGGGGTCAGCATGGATGTGGTATACAACCACACCTTCTCCTGGTACTATTCCGACTTCAACAAGATCGTCCCTGAATACTTTTATCGCACCGACGACGCCGGAAACTACACCGATGGCTCTGGAACCGGCAATGAGTTGGCATCCGAGCGTTCAATGGTGCAGAAATTTATCCTCGACTCGCTTGAGTACTGGACGAGAGAGTACCACGTGGATGGCTTCCGCTTCGACCTGAAGGCCTTGCTGGGCATCGAGACCATCAAAAAGGCGCAGGAAATGCTCTATGCCATCAATCCTCATGTCCTTCTGTATGGAGAGCCGTGGACGGGCGACACTTCCGGCTTGCCCCATAGCGAGCAACTCACGAAAGGGCGGCAGAAAGGACTGGGCGTGGCCGTCTTCAACGATACCCTACGCGGCTTACTTTGTGGCAGCGTTCTGGGTCAGGCTTCGCGATGGGTTGTAGTACCACCCCTCTCGTGTATGATTCTCTATCAGGGATAGCTTCAATTTCTTCGGCTTCCTCGCTACCATAGGCTCTCTCGGCATCCTGGTAGCCATTTCAGGCATGGTCTTCTTCTTACGTTCGCGCATGGACACAGGATTAACCCTCGTAGCCGATGCAATATTACCGGTGATTGCCATTCTCCTGTGCGGAGCCACGATATACAGTACCATCACTCCTGTACCACCACCTCCGCTCAACCCTGCCCCTGGTCAGGATCAGAACTGGAGAAAGTCGTGAGTAATCCACCGGGCATGTGACGGTCATCCATTCCTGGACTCCGCCAGGCCGTCTCCAAGACGCTCATATTCAAGAACCACGTTCGTCTTGAAGAAGTCACGGAGCCGCTCCACTTCGGCTTCAATCCCCTTCTGGATCACGGCTGTGGGTGAGCGGAACAGCTGAACCTTGATGATCGTTTGGGAGCGCCCGGTGGTATATTGCCAGACTCCTTGAATGGTGCCGTTGATCAGAATGACCGCAGAAATCCATCCCTGGAGCAGGTCTTCACCAGAGTGTGATCCTGCCAGAGAGCGGATCTAATATCTTCCACAGACAGTCCTTCCACCCGGGTACACAGTGCCAGTTCAGCCGCAGACATGACCTGTGCCTGCACCCCACCTGTGCGCTTCACAGCCTGAATAACATCCTGCGAGTTCAAACGCGGGGTGAGGCCGTGTTGGGACAAACGCCAGGCATAGACCTGATACCACTTCAGTTCTTTCATCTTTATTCCTTTCAATCCAAAAACGCCTGCCTGGGCCGTACCCTCGTGACGGGTGCTTACTCACCGCCCTCATTGGCTTTTGCCTGCGGAACCCAATCAGAGACCCCATCAACAGCGTTCTGTCCGAGAAACAGATTCAACTGGGCCGCGTGTTCTTGCACATGACGCATGTTGTACAACTGAAGTTCTAAATAGCTCACCGGATTTCCTTCCATCCAGGGGTAATCAACCTGCTGGCGCGCTTTCTCGTCTGACAGCCCGGTAACCGCTGCCTGGCATTTCTGACGCAGATACACCAGGTAGGCGTGCAGTTCCTCCCGCGTATAGGGTCGTTGGGGCGATACAGGGGGGTCTAGCTCAGTCCAGATAAAAGGAGCATGGGGAGTGAAATCCTCTTCCCGGGCTCCAGAGAGATATAGGTCGAGCCAGAAGAGCGTATGATAGGTGATATACCAGAACTCCGCGAACTCCGATGGCAGGGAGTTATCCGAAGGTGCGCGCCAGAGCTGCTGACTCCAGAGCGAGCCAGGACAGGCAAGCAGAGCGTTTTCGAGCATGTCTATCGTCGCGCCGAACTGCTGCCAGAGGGCGCCTCTCCATAATGAATCCATCTGTATACCTCCAAATCTCCTTAAAAACTTACAGACGCAGTGCTTTTGAGCAGCATAGCACACATGTTCTGCTTTGTACATCGTTGCCCGAAATGTATCCGTTGCGCAGATGCAGCGCTGGCACAAATCGCCGTACAGCAACCCATTCTCTCAGCCAGGGAAGAAAACGGTAAAAGGCATCAAATCCCTCACACTATTTGACATAATCGCCATATTGTGATAAAATGAGAACACAATTTCAATGTATTTTGTACACTAAGTAAGATATACCGAAAAAAGGTTCGTAAAAAGAATAGATAGGTAGACAAAGAGCAAGCCGAGGCTTGTGAAGGAGAGGAGCTGAGAGAGATGATACAGCTCACACAGACAATACAATTTGTACCGCCGACGCTGAACAGGCACAGGAAAGGAATCGTGCAACCGATGCTCCCAGGCATGGAACCAGAAGAGGTGGCACCAACGATTGTGACGAACCGGCAGATTGCCGAAGTGCTTTCGAGCATTGCCGACCTGCTGGAGTTTCAGAATGCCAATCCGTATCGCATTCAGGCGTATCGCAACGCGGCACGCGCAGTGCTGGACATGACCGAACCGGTAGCGTCCATTGTGGAGCGAGGCGAGGAACTGAATATTCCCGGCATAGGCGAGCGCATGCGCGGACACATCGCGGAACTGGTCGAGCATGGCACAGTGACGTTCTGCAACGATATCGCCACCCAGACGCTGCCCCCGGAGGCTCGTGCGTTGATGGCTATCGAGTACGTCGGCCCGCACACAGCCATTCGCCTCTACGAGGAACTGGGCATCGACTCGCCGGAGAAGCTCTATCGGGCCGCGCAGCAGCAGCGCATTCGCCAGCTCAGCGGCTTCGGCCCGCGCAGCGAGGCCCGTTTGAGAGATGCTGTAGCCCGCTACAGAGCCAGCCAGCAGCCGACAGAGCTGGACGGCGTCGCGTAACACGTTTTCTATAAGTCCATAGCAAGCCCTGGAAACCTTTCTTTCCGGGGCTTTTTTGTACAGGCTTCCTCTGGTATACTTGAACCGAAGGGTAATACATTCAGGTTAACAATTCTCAAAGGAGCCAGATGATGATATCTCATCCAGAATCTCACAGCGAGCGGTTCGCGGTTCGTTTTCAGGACCAGAGCGTGGTGGATCGTTATCACCTGCGTCCCACTTATCCGCCAGAGACCTTCACTATTCTGAACGAATTGATCGTGGATGAGCCGCGCACGGTGCTTGACGTTGGCTGCGGTACAGGCAACATCGCCCGTCCTCTGGCCGAATACGTCGAACGAGTTGATGCTGTCGACTTCTCGCTACCAATGCTCTTACGCGCCAGGACACTGCCTGGAGGCGATTCGCCAAAGATTCGCTGGCTGCCTGGTCGTGCAGAAGAAGTGGAAACCCAACCGCCTTACGCCCTGATCACAGCCGGTGAGAGCCTGCACTGGATGGATTGGGGAGTCATCTTGCTCGTTTCGCACGGGAAATTTCGCCCCACGGTGTGCTCGCTATCTTGTATGTGGAGGAACAGTCCATTCCCTGGCGCGATGGTTATTACCAGATTGTGCGGCGTTTCTCCAACACCTCCAGCTATGCGCCGTTCGATTGGATCGGCGAACTGGAGAAATACCAGCTATTCCAGAAACTGGGCAAACGCGAGACCGCGCCCGTGACCGTACAACAAACGGTCGAGGACTATGTCGCGGGCCAGCATGCGCGTAGCGGCCTCTCGCTTGAAACCATGGCAGCTTTACAGGCAGCACAGTTCGACTCGGAGATGAAAGCGCTACTCTTATCTTTTGCGCAAGATAGCCTACTCACCCTCAATGTGGTTGCCGGGATCATCTGGGGCAAACCGTTGAGCGGGAAGAGTTGAGCGGCGGAGAGCAAATTAGCCGGTACCACCACGACCTTGCCGTTCTGCTCTCCACGAAAATATGGTACAATTGAGCAGAACGGTCTCTTTTCCCGCTCTGTCTATGGTACACCGTCTTCTCAATCCAGGAGGCTCGCATGTCCGCTACCAATCCATCTATCCCCGGAGAGAAATCGCGTGAGCTTATGGCACGACGCCAGGAGTTTGTCGCACGCGGAGTCAGTTCGTACACCCCCGTTTTTGCCGCGAAGGCCGAGGGAGCCATCGTCTGGGATGTCGATGGCAATCGTTATATCGACTTCGCAGGCGGGATCGGCACCATGAATATTGGGCATACACGCCCGGAAGTGACACAGGCCATTATTGAGCAGGCCCAGAAGTTTACCCATACCTGTTTCAGCGTGATGATGTACGAGCCATACATTGATCTGGCTGAGCGCATTGTCAAGCTGACTCCCGGCAACTTTCCCAAGAAGGCTATTTTCTTCAACAGCGGGGCCGAAGCCGTGGAAAACGCCGTCAAGATAGCCCGCTACGCTACGGGTCGACAGGCAGTGATCGTCTTCGACAACGCCTTCCACGGACGCACGCTTATGACTATGACCATGACCTCGAAGGTGAAGCCATACAAATTTGGCTTTGGCCCCTACGCGCCGGAGGTGTATCGTGTGCCATTCCCCTATCCCTATCGCATGAACATGACGCCGCAGGAAGCTTCTGACTTCTGTATTGGGGAGATCGAACGCATGTTTACGAGCAGTGTCGCCCCCGAACAGGTCGCGGCTATCGTCATCGAACCGGTGCAGGGCGAAGGCGGTTTCATGCCCACGCCGCCGGGATTCCTGAACGCGCTCAAGCAACTGGCCGAGAAACATGGCATCCTCTTCGTGGCCGATGAGATTCAGAGCGGTTTCTACCGCACGGGCAAGTTATTTGCCGTCGAGCACGACAACGTAGAGCCTGATCTGGTGATTATTGCCAAATCGATGGGCGCGGGCATGCCGATCAGCGGCGTGGTCGGCAAGGCCGAAATCATGGACGCGGCCCCACCTGGAACGCTGGGTGGCACCTATAGCGGCAATCCCCTTGCCTGCGCCGCCGCGCTCGCTGTGCTGGACCTCTTCGAGAAGGACGACTACGCCGCCCGTTCAACACAGATCGGCAAAGCAGTGATGGAACGCTTCCTGAAGTTGCAGCAGCGCTATCCAAAGCTGGTAGGCGATGTGCGCGGCCTGGGCGCTATGGTCGCGATGGAACTGGTCAAAGATCCCGTCACCAAAGAGCCAGACGCGCACGCTGCCAGCGATACCCTGACAGCCGCCCTTCAGCGTGGCCTCGTATTGATTAAGGCAGGCATGTACGACAACGTGCTGCGCATCCTTGTCCCGCTCTGTGTCACCGACGAGCAACTCCAGCAGGGTCTCGACATCTTTGATGCCGCCCTCACCTCCGTTGCAGACCCTGCACCAGCAGTCACCTCTGCCGCCGACTAGATTTTTAAAGCAACAAACAAGCTCAGAGCGCAGCTTTCCTGAGCTTGTTTGTTGCTCTCTCCAATATCTCCAGAGAAAAGTTCTCCTCTTCCCCTATGCTGGAAGACGAGCTATGTGGGGTCCAGTCGCAACCCCATCATAAACACATCAACAAACTGCCCATGTAGATAGAACTCGCGTGTCCGGCAGCCCTCGCGCACAAAGCCGTATTTTTCATAGAGGTGGATAGCGGGAAGATTATCGACGCGCACTCGCAGGTCGATTTTTCGAATGACGTGGGTTTGCCTGGCCCACTCAATGAGGTAGGCCAGCATTCGACCGCCTATCCCTTGATTCCAGTACTTTCGCAAGACAGACATCCCCAATTCCCCCACATGCTGAACGCGAGGCCGCTTCTCCGCGCTGAAAGTGAGCGTTCCAGAGATTTCGCCCCCAATTTCAGCAAGGCTGAAGCTGGTTCGCCAGCATCACATGTTGGGCGAATTTTTCAACCATTATCTCAAAACTTTCCACCATTCACCATATCGATGAAACGCTGCTCCAGTTCAGTTGTGCGCGAACCGGGTTTGCCGGTACCGATCATGAGATCGTCGATCTGCACCACCGGCACAATCTCTTTCGAGGAGGCCGTCACAAAGGCTTCGTCGGCTGCGGCCAGCTCTTCAAGGAGAATGGGACGCTCCTCGACGCGAAAACGCTCTCGCGCCAGTTCCAGCACAGTATTGCGCGTGATGCCCATCAGGACCCCCTCACGCGGCGTTATCAGCGTATCGCCCTTGAAGATAAAAAAGTTACTGCGCGTCGATTCCAGCACATGTCCCTGTTCATTGACGAAAAGCGCATCCTCCGCTCCCTGCCGGGCAGCTTCTTTCAGAGCGCGCACGGCAGCCACGTAGCTGGTCGTCTTAGCTTCCGGCGCGACTCGCTGCAAGCGCGTAGTAATCAGCTTATAGCCTCTTGCGAAACGCTCCATATCGCGCTCCGGCAGCGGCGTAATCAAGACGTTCAACGTTGGTTTATCCGAAGGCAAAATACCATCCTCGCTCACGCCGCCCGTGACAAGGATGCGAATTGCAGCGTGCCGGTACGGATTGCGCGCAATGACCTCGCGCACCACGTCGGCAATCTGCTCCCACGACCACGGAATATCCATCTCTATTATTTCCGCTGAACGATAGAGCCGGTCAAGATGCTCGTCCAGGTGAAACGGGCGACGATCATACGTGCGCAACGATTCAAAGACGCTATACGCCCGCAGCAGCCCAATATCATTGATGGAAATGCTAGCTTCGTCCGGGTGTACCCAGCGCCCATTAACATACCATAAAGCCGTGTTATCCATGCTTTTATATTACAATATTTGTGACCTTCTCGTACGCTTTACAAGCGGAGGGTGAGAAACAATGACAGTCCTGTTGTTGTAGCACAGTTTTTCCTCGGTCCCATTTTTTAATGTCATCTCTCCCTGTATCTCCTATAAGCCACGATACGTGGTGTAGATAGGACTGTTTCACGCCACAACAAGAAGGAGAAGATCCGATATGAGCAAGGATTCAAAGGAGACAAAGCAAACTTCTGGTGGGACAAAGACGCATGTCGAGATCAAGGCGGAAAACCTCACGCCGGAAGAGCGAAAGTTCCTGGAGGAGCACGCCAGTGAGTTATCGCCGACCACGCTGCGCGCGAAGTGGATTAACAATCTGAACGAGCACGAAGACCAGCCGGGGCAAACACTGGCAACGCAAAATCCCGAAGTCATCAAGCACTGGGCAGAGGAGCGCGGTGGCACCCCGGCAACGGTGCCGGGAACGGAGCATGACAATCATCTCGGCGTGCTGCGCATCAACTTCCCGGGCTATGGTGGTCAGAAATTGCAACCGGTGAGCTGGGATAAGTGGATGCAAACGTTCAAGGACCGCAACCTTGTGTTCCTCTTCCAGGAGCGCATGAGAAATGGTCACCAGAGCAACTTCTTCCACATGGACAGCCCCTACCGCGAACACAACTGATAGTAAACGCAACCTTATGTCAGGGAGGAGGTGAACACAGGTAGCGTATATTCCGATGGACGATATAAGGGAACTGTGGTCGGAAACGCCCAATCATAACTGGTCAGCCCTACAAAAAACGTTGAATGCACACAGAGGAAAAGCTCAGGGCATCAGCGATGCTCTGGCCCGCTACGAAAAATACCGCGCAGAATCTGAAGCGATCCACCGATGATCGGTGGATCGCTTCAGATTCTGCGCGGCGTTCAGAATAACATGTTTGCACCTGTTTTTCTATGGTTTATTGGTATTCCGCAAGGCAACGTTAGAAGGCGCTTTTCTGCCATAGCCATCCTATCATGTTATCGGAAAAGCTCGTGGTGAAGGTATAATAAAGGAGAGATCACGATAGTTCCATCAATCAGAACAGTCAGCGAAGAGGTAGCTCTCTTTTTTATTTTAGCCGATGTGTGCAGCGTTCAGAGTCTCCGAGCGATAAGGGGAAACGGTTGCCAGCTGAGGATTCGTATCCGGGAGACGCAGAGAACCGGGCATGAGATGATAACGGACGGTCATGTCCCAGAAGCGGCGATAGGGTTTCACACCATCATCAATTTCTGGTCTGAGGTAATCTCTTTTGATGAGGAGCCTGCAATTGTTGCGATGCGCACGATCAATGGGACTGTCAGCAGGGAACACATCCTGCACATAGCAGTAATTCTGGCCCCAGGCTCGCAACAACCAGAGTGCTGCTGTCTGTTCTGGAGTCGGCAGTATCATCCTTTCACCTCTTCACAGGCTCAACGCTCTACTTATACACTACTCAATACAACGTTTTCTCTTAGAAGATTGGGGCAGCAGAAGCGCACATTTCCGCTACCCCGGAAGGCCGGGGCCACGAGCAGCATGCATCCACGAGAACATATATCGGTGCCATCACGAGCAACCTGCCTTCCACTAATTGCACGTATGACCGTTAGAAAAAGAGACAGGATTGTGGCCGCATCTCCTGAAAAGCGTTCAACCTTTATCAGGTGTCTCCGTATAGTAAGTGTAGCCGTGATGATAAGAGATACGACTGCAACCAGACAGGTCTCTCCCGCTTAGAGCAATGGCAAACCTGCTCTGGAGGTTGATTGTACTTTCCTGCTAAGTCAGTGATACAGAGATAAGGAGAAGGAGAAACAGCGTATGACACAGAATGATACCGGAAATGTGGAGACCAAAAACTACACGGATGAACTGCAAGTGATGGGCGAGCAGTTGCTCTCGAAGGTGAAGGAACTGGTTCACGAAGGCAATGTGCGCCGCATCATCATTAAGGACCAGAACGGCCACACCATCCTCGAAATCCCCCTGACCATCGGCGTCGTTGGTGCCATCCTTGCGCCAACAGCCGCCGCCATCGGCGCCATCGGCGCCCTGCTGGCCCAGTGCTCAATCCAGGTTGTGCGCAGCGAACCCCCCGGTTCCAACGAACCCCCACAGGGATAGGACCTGCGTAGATCGTTAACACGGGTCGGCTGCCTTTGCTGGCAGTCGGCCTTATTTTATTACTCAAACCACCAGTCGGTTCGAGTTCCGACCGTCCCGTACTCCCAGGTCATAACATGTTTCACATCTACGCGGTAGAGATCAACATTTTCGTGAAAGATGGTATCCCTGGCCCCACTGTGTGGGTCCACATATTTTTCCTGGTATGCCGCGTTGATACGGTTCAGTTCTTCCTCGTCGGTCACAACCTGCACTCGGCCTTCCAGAATAATCACATCATCGCCATCGCCTGCGTGGACGATGACCCAGGGCTGCCGGGCCAGATTCTTCGCTTTTTGCATATCTCGCCGCGTAATAAAGTAGATATTTTTGCCGTCCCAGATGAACCAGACAGGCACAGCATGCGGTCGCCCATCCAATCGCGTAGTGCTGATCCAGATGGAGCGCATAGCACGCAATGGCAAATCCACCTTGTTCCAGGGAATAAAGCCGGACATATCACCCTCCCTTTGCTGCGTAACTTGCATTGACGACCTCTCCCTCAATGAGAGTACAGAAGTTCTCTTTTCTGCCTACGAGAACAACCAATTTTGCCATACAAAAGAAAAAATGCATAGAATAGAGGTGACGGTAAACACTGTCATGCCCTTTCGTGTAACAGAGCGGAAGCTCTATACAGCAATCTATTCTTTGTGAGAGAGCATATTATGGCAAAAGCTTTGAGGGAACTTCCCTTTGCGCGCGCCAGAAATCGTCGGCAAGCCTATGTATTGCTGGCTCTGGGCGTATTATTTCTGATCGCGGCTATCATTGTGCATCTTGTGCTACGCATCAGCCCATTTACCGACCCGCTTGGTATCTTTCTGCTGGGCATCGGCCTGCTCATCGCCATGCTCTTCAATCCTCGTCGGCTGGCGGTCGTAACATGGATGGCCCTGTTTATCGGACTGGAAGTTTTCTTGCTCTACAAGAATATCATTCCGGGAAGGCAGACGCTCCCAACGTTTATTCTCGCCATCGGGCTGGCGTTGCTCGGCATCGCCCTCATGGGCAAACGCGGCTATGTCAGAGCGGGAGCGATATCATCAGCAATCATGGTGCTCGCAGTGGGCGTCGTCGAATATTTTCTGTTCGCCAACGAGTTACCATCATTCGTGGTTTCATTCCTGCTCTCGCTCTGGACACCCACCGCCGGATTGCTGCTCTTCGGACTCTATTATCTGACGACAGTGGGCGGAAAGTAGTTGTTTTACCACATACACAAGGAACATGTTATGCATACATTTACCCCTGAAGTCCGCACTTTCCTTTTGACAGGAACGCGCACCGCAAAAGTAGCCACAGTGAGGGCGGATGGACGCCCGCACGTAGCCCCGGTCTGGTTTCTTCTGGATGATGATAGCATCGTCTTCACCACATGGCACACAACGGTCAAGGCGAAAAATATACGACGCGACCCGCGAGTATGCCTCTGCATTGACGATGAGACCCCCTCCATACGCCTATGCCTTGATTGAGGGAACAGCAGTAATGAGCGCCGACCCCGACGTCCTGCTCTACTGGGCCACGCAGATTGCCGCCAGATATATGGGAGAGGCGCTCGCCGAGTCCTACGGGAGACGCAATGGAGTTACTGGAGAGCTACTGGTACGGGTCACGCCCACAAAAATTCTCTTTGAGAAAAACATCGCCAGCTAACCTGGCACGGAAATGCGCCTGGACGTGTCCTGTTTCGCTGCGTTCAGCACGACACATTCAGTCCTAATGGCTTGACACACCCATCAGGCCCATGTTACTATTCCGATCAGATGAAATGTAACCATCCTCACTCCAGAGGAGAAAGCAGACAAACACATGGGAAATCTCGATCAGGTACAGATACAAATGAGCGATTTTGCCGCGTAAGCGAGCAGGCCAGGGCTTGCGCGGCAGGATATGGCGCTCACTGATGCACCCTCTCACCTACCACAGGTGAGAATTCTCTATACCGGTTGAGCAGCTTCTACTTTCCTTCCCCGTTCCAGGACCCGGCGTGTCTCGCACAGGCAGGCACGCCTTGTCGTTGATTCCCCCGTGATTGACATTGCTACCCATCGTCATTCACCGCCGTTGTTCCCACAGTCATCCACAGGCGCGTGTCTTCCCCGTTTTGTACCCATTCTATACGCTGGTCGGCCAATGGCTATAAGAAATCCGTGAGAGGGAGCAAGCATATGTCAACAATGCGCGATGATTCGAGAGAAATTGAGGATGTAGAGCAGGCGGTAGTGCAGGCGGGGTCAGCGGAAGCAGGAGGGCAGCAGGAAATCGTGCCGCTCTGGCGCAACCGCGATTTCCTGCTGCTCACAGGCGGGCAAGCAGTTTCCCTGATGGGTTCGCAGGTATCACAACTGGCATTTCCACTGCTGATGCTGGCGCTGACGCACTCACCGGCGCAGGCAGGTTTCATGGCTGCTGTGCGCGGCCTGCCTTTCGCGCTGCTGTGTTTGCCAGCCGGGGCGCTGGTAGATCGCTGGAATCGCAAGCGTGTGATGATCCTGTGCGATACGGGACGGGCGCTGGCATTGGGCAGCATTCCCCTGGCGCTGCTGCTCGGCCACCTGACGTTTGTGCAGCTCTACCTGGTCGCGCTAACCGAGGGAACGCTCTTCGTATTCTTCAACATGGCGGACGCGGCCAGCCTGCCACACATTGTGGCGAAAAGGCAGTTGCCAGACGCCACCGCGCAGGCATTGCTGGCCGAGTCAGTGTCGAGCCTCCTCGGTCCCGCGCTTGGCGGCCTGCTCTATGGTATCGCAACCATGCTGCCTTTTGGAGCCGACGCCGTCTCCTACGCCGTCTCAGTCTTCTCGCTGTTCTTCATCCGGGCAGAGTTCCAGGAAGAGTGGGCGGTAACGCAGAAACAGAATCTCTGGAAAGAGATCGGGGCAGGTCTGCACTGGCTCTGGCACGAACCGCTGGTGCGCTTCATCGCCATCCTCACCGGCGGCATCACCTTTCCGGTAGTGGGCTACGGGCTGATACTGATCGTGATAGCGCAGAGACAACACGCCTCACCCTCAACCATCGGCCTCATCTTTGGCTGTGGCGGCATCGGCAGCATCCTTGGCGCGCTTCTTGCAGGACCACTGCAGAGACGCTTCAGCTTTGCACAAATGTTGATCGGCGCGACATGGGTCTGGGCGCTGACATGGCTGCTCTTCGCCATCGCCCCCAACCCCTTCGTCCTGGGCATTGTGACGGCCTTGAGTTTTATTGTTGTGCCTATCTACACAGGTACACAGTACAGCTACCGTATGGCGGTCATTCCTGATGCTTTGCAGGGGCGTGTGAATAGCGTGTTTCGCCTCATCGCCTTCGGCACGCAGCCGCTCGGCCTCACACTCACCGGTGTGCTGCTGCAAGCCATCGGCCCTGTTGCAACCGTGCTGGCGCTTTTCATCCCGCAGTTCATCCTGAGTATTGCCGTCACCTTCAACCAGCATGTACGGGATGCAAAGCCAATCAGTGAGATGAAGTAGGCAAGAATCTATTTCACCTTCACCCTGAGTAGATTCGGCACGGAGAAAGCAATGATGATGGTAGCGATGATGCAGACGAGGCCACCGGTAACGACCGAGATTTCGGGGGTGAAGATGCCCGCAACAAGGCCGGACTCGAACTGGCCGAGCATGGGTCCGCCAATGACGAACATGGCGTTGACCGCGCTCATACGGCCACGGAACTCATCGGGCGTGATGAGCTGTATCACGAGTCCACGTAAGATCATGCTCACCATGTCCGCCGCGCCCGCCGCTGCCAGGAAGACGACGGAGACCCAGAGCGGGCCGATGAAAACGCCGAAGCAACTGATAAAGACGCCCCAGGCAATGATCGCCAGCACGATCCCCAACCCTTGCCGCGAGATGCGGCCAATACGCCCCGTTAGCGGCGTGAGGGCGACCGCTCCGATGGAAGCTGCGGCAGCCAGAATACCCAGGCCCTGCGCCCCGACATGCAGGATAGAGCCAGCGTAAACTGGCAGCAGCGATCTCGGCGAGCCGAAGAAGGAGGCGAAGAAGTCGAGCGAGAGCACGGCCAGGATGATAGGGTGAGTGCGCAGAAAACGAATACCATCAGCCAGCGCGCTCAGATCAGTCTGAGCGCGCTTCTCGACGGGCACGCGGGGAATTGTCATGAAGAATAGGGAACCAATGACGACGAAGTAAGAAACGACATCGACCCAATAGGTATTGGCAATGCCTATCCAGGCGATGATGAAGCCCCCTGCCATAGCCCCGACGATCGTCGTCAACTGCATCATCGCCATACTGAGCGAAATAGCATCGGCCATCTGCCAGCGCGGCACAAGCGTGGGAATAATCGATTGCTGCGTGGGGAACTCGAAGGCCGAGAAGGCAGCAGCCACCAGCACCACGGCATAGATGATGAACATGTTGATAACGTGAAAGATCGTCGTGAGCGCGAGCACTGCCGATGTCGCTGCCAGCGCAACCTCAACGACGATGAGCAGTCTGCGCCGGTCCAACGCGTCAGCAAAGACGCCGCCTATCAGGGAGAGTATCAATCGTGGAATAGCCTGCACAAGTCCAATGACGCCGAGGGCGATGGCGGAATGGGTGAGCAGATAGACCTGCCAGGCGACGGCTACCACCTGCATCTGCGTGCCTGCCGAGGAGATCATCTGCCCCCAGAACAAAAGCGAGTAGTTGCGATTGCGCAGCACACTCCACGAACCGGGCCCTTTTACCGGCAACGTGGGACTTTCAGGATACTCCTGCGCAATCCTGTCGGCAAACGTTTCTTTCTGCGGTTCAGCCTGCATCTACAACCTTATCTACAATGAACGATGGGAATACGAAAAGAGAAGACTTCAGAAAGTATATCATAGAAAGCGAGACTTTGCTGAGCGATGAAGGGCCAGTTCAGAAGCATTGCATACACATCCTCAATCTCAGTTTACTGCATCCGTCAACAGCCCACATCGTCCATACGGACGATGTGGGCTGTTGACGGATATTCAGGTATGCTTCCCACATCAAGAGAGAAGGAAGGTCTATACGATGCCTGAAACCGATTTTTTCCTGACGCTGTTGCGGGAGCAGTACGCAGTAGACATGGAAAGCATTCGGCATATTGCTCAGCTTGCTATAGAAGAGAATTACATGCTGGCGCGAGTGCAATTCCTCGATGGCACATCGTGGCTTGCCAGGGTCTATCGGCGTTACCAGCCAGCAACGGACTGGTTTCGCTACTTTTATCCCTGGCATAGCGGTGATATGGCCGACTGGCTCACAACGCGGGCAGGAACGCTGGCATCTCTGGAAAAACAGAGCTATCCGGCGCCTCGCGTCATCAAAACCAGTGTCGGCAATCTTGTGGGAGTAACCGCAGACCGGGCTGTTCTTGTGACAACATTTATTGAGGGCAGCGTGCTTCAACCAACATTAGAGCAATTGCGGCTACTCGGTGAGACGGTCGGTCGGCTCCATGCGCTGCCTCTGGATAATGTATCAGGCAAAACGCCCTTGATTGGGAAATCTTACTGGCCTGCACCTGATGCGCTTTCCCGTGTGCTTGCCGTTCTCTCCGCGATAGAAGATCGCTTACCTGCGGAGTGGGCGGCACTACACGCTGCTTTTCGGCAGACATTTCAGCGCCTGCAAACCTGTAGAGAAATACCTGGAGTGATTATTCACGGGGACGTGTGGGCCGCCAATGCCGTGCAGGTGGCGACGAATCTGGTAGTTCTAATTGACTGGGACTGTGGTGGAACAGGACTGTCGGTGCTTGATCTGGGCAAACTGCTGCTGGAATGTCACCTGGATAGCAACCTCGCGCCAGAAGTTCCCTCAGTGTGGCACATCCAGCCCGTCGTAGAGCGTATCCATGCCGTCGTGGATGGCTATAGCCAGCAGCGCATGCCCACCACTGCCGAACTGGATGTGCTGCTTGAGGCCGTGCGTTCCGGCGTTGCCTTCATCGGCACACTCCATTTTACTCAAATGTTAGAGGAAAAGACACGTGATGATGTGTGGAAACGCGGCATGGAGCAACGCTTCGCGCGCATTCAAAATCGCTGGACCGTCAGCCAGGAGATTGCTGCCATTGCAAGAGAGCAATTCGTGGAGATAGAAGCTACGAGCCAGAGATAACGGGCAGGACGATGATTTCCTGGCCAGACTTGAGCGGGGTTTGCAACCCATTAGCGCCGGTAATGAGTTCGTTGCTGACAAACATTTTGACGTGTTCGCGCAGGTGGCCCTGTTCGGTACACAGATGCTCCCATACGCTGGGATGCTCGCTGGCAAGGGCGCTCAGCAGTTGCTCGACAGAGTTGGCCCGCAACTGTATCTGGCTCTTGCCCCCGCTATAGGCGCTCAGCGTAGATGGCAACCGTAACGTCACCTTCGCTCGATCATCGTCACTCATATCTTTCAGCGCCTCTCTTCCAGTGCAGGTTGTCACTCAGAATTGCCAGTCAAAAACCGAACCATTTTCATACACGTGTTCTATCTGGCTGTTCATAGTATACTTGTTATGAGAGAACGTTGGCAAGTAGAAACCGGATAAACCCAAGAGGAATAAAAAATGAAGTATATCAGTCAGCAGATCACCTTGTTGCGCTGGACGACAGAGGAATTGTGGGATTTGTTGCAACACAGATACCACAACGGCAGAGCAATCCACCTGCTACAAAACCAGGTGCAGGTAAGATAATGCAGCATTACTCTTCACTCGCTAATACCCCCATCTTCCTGATAATCTCTACCACTTCCCCTACCGAACCAACCACAATAGCACCAGCTTGCAACAGTTCACGCATACACTGCACCCCTTGCCCTTCTGCATAGTCGCGAGTGAGAATGCCCGTTTGTTGCAGGAGCATTTCTTGAGAGGTTTCTGCATCAGGCTGCACGTCATTTTGAGCAGGGGCAAGTATGAGAACGGGCAAGCCATTGCGGGCGGCGGTGACGGCTGCTTGCAAAAGCGCGAGATTGCCGGTGCCGACAGGGGTGGGGCAGATCACGAGCAAGGAAGCATGCTGGAGACCGGCGCGTAGCTGCTCCAGGGTTGCGGGTGAGATGGGAGCGTAGGGCTGCTCGGTAATGACTGCACTGGCAAGACGCAGGGCGAGGGTGTGGTCACTGTCGCCGATATTGAGCGCGCCCGCGACGAAAGGGAGGCGGGCATCGGCCAGCGCACGCATCAGCAACTCGCCGGAGCCACCTCCAGCCATGACGTGAACTCGCGGGCCGGAATGGTGCTCTGCCTCATTTTCCGTGGGTTCGCTGCCAGGCGGCAGGACGCTGAGGTGTTCGGCGCCGCGCAGGATGCCCACCTGTACGTTGATGCCGTAGACGCGACTGAGCAGCGCGGGATCGAGCACTTCGGCTGGCCCCGCGTCGGCGACGATGCCGCGCTGGAAGAGCAGCAGGCGCGGGAAGTAACGGGCGGCAAGGTTAAGGTCGTGCATGGCCGCAATCACCGTCACCCCGCGCTCGCGATTGAGTCGCTGCACAAGTTCGAGCGTCTCGATCTGATATTTTATGTCAAGATGAGAAGTTGGCTCATCCAGCAGGAGCAGGCACGGCTGCTGGGCAAAGGCCATCGCGATCATCACGCGCTGCCGCTCGCCGCCGCTCAGTTCGTTGAAGATGCGCCCTGCAAGCGACGCAATGCCCGCCGCTTCCATCGCCTCCTGCACAATCTGATGATCCTGCTTGCTCAATGTGCCAAACGCGCTGGTGAAGGGGGTGCGACCGAGGCTGACCATGTGCTCAACGGTGAAGGCAAAGGGCATGTGCAGTTCCTGTGGAACCACTGCGATGCGCCGCGCCGCTCCACGCCTTCCCAATTGTTGCAGGTCACGCCCTTCCAGCAAAATCTGTCCCGAGTGAGGGCGTAAAACGCCGCTGATGAGCCGCAGCAGCGTGGTTTTGCCGGAACCGTTCGGCCCCAGCAAGCCGACGAGTTCTCCCGCGCCCACCTGCATAGTGAGATCATACAGCAGCGGCTGCCGCCCATAGCCAAAGGTAACGTTGTGTACCGCCAGCAATGGCGCGTCAGATGACGATTCTCGCGTTGTGAATTGCGACCCCATGCTCACCACCGATATTCTCGCCTGCTGCTTCTGAGCAGGAACAGGAAAAAGGGCGCGCCGACGAGGGCGGTAAAGATGCCAACGGGCAGCACGGCGGGCGCAATGAGGACCCGCGCCAGCAGATCGGAGAGCGTCAGGAAGATGGCCCCGGCCAGCGCGGAAGCCGGAAGCAGGAGACGATGACGCGGGCCGAGCAGCAGGCGCATGGCATGCGGCGTGACAAGGCCGACAAAGCCGATCAGGCCGCTAATGGAGACGGCGGCAGCGGTGAGCAGCGAAGCGACGACGACGATGAGCAGTTTGCGCCCCTCCACGTGAAAGCCCAGGTGCGCCGCGCCCTCCTCACCAAGCGCAAAGGCATCGAGCACTCCTGACAGGGTACACGAGTAGGCTATGCCTGCCAGAATGATGATTGCCACCACCACGACCGGCGGCCAGCTGGTGACGGCAATGCCGCCAGAAAGCCAGTTGAACAGCCCCTGTATGCCAAACTGCGCGCGCGGGCTGAGCGTGAGGATCAGCGTCTGCATGGCAACCAGCACGGCGTTGACCACGACTCCCGCCAGCAAGAGCGTGACGACAGGGGTATGCCCATCCGCGCGGGCGATGCTGTAAACTAACAGCACGGTGAGCATGGCCCCCCCGAAGGCCAGCAGGGGCGTCAACGGGAAGACGGAGCCAAAGACGGTATCGAACGGCAGGACAAAGGCGATGGTAGCGCCCAGCGCGGCCCCCGACGAGGTGCCGATCAAGAAGGGATCGGCAAGGGGATTGCGCAGCATCCCTTGAAAGAGCACTCCAGCTACCGCCAGCGCGCTTCCTACCAGAGCCGCGCCGATGACAACGGGCATACGCACCTGCCAGATAATCAATTCGTCCGTCGGATCCCACTGCCGGGCAAAGTGGAACAGCCCGGTGCCATTGAGCAAAATCCGCACAATCGCACTGACCGGTATCGAGGTCGAGCCGAAACTGACCGCCACGACGATGACGACGAGCAGCAGGCAGCAGAGCAGCAGCAGAACAAGAGGAGCAGGTAATCTACCCGGCCCGTACCGGCGCTGTTGCTCTGGCCTTTGAGCTTTATTCAGTTCAGGTTTGCGAATAGCGAGTTTCACGTTTCGTTACGACAACCTGTTACTCCTGTGTAAATTACGACTATGCTGTACAATAAGCAGGTAGCGGGATGCCGGAATATTTGTCTGGATGGATAAGCTGGGCAACACATTGCAGCCCCTCGACGAGACGCGGGCCGGGACGTCCGATCAGGTCGGTGTTGACGCGATAGACCTGGCGCAGTTTGAGCGCGGCAATGTTGCCCCAGTTCGGGCGCTTGTAGACGGCGGAGGGGTCGCCGCCGTACTGCGCTGGTTCCGTAAGGATGATGAACTGTGGATTATCGCTGATGATGGCCTCGTCTGTCACCTGCGGATAACCAGCACCACCGGTGTCATTATGAAAGATGTTGATGCCGTTGGCATCCTGCAGAAGCTGGTCGCCGTAGGAGCCACCACCGAAGACGTAGGGCTTGCCGGGCGTACTGTCATCCAGTTCAATCATCACCTTCGGCGCGGTTGTGCCTGCCACTTTTGCTTCGATCTGCTTGATCTGCTGCTGTAGTTGATTGACCAGGGTTGTCGCTGTGGACTGCGTGAGTGTCAGGCGACCAACTGTCAGGATTTCTTGCAGTATCTGGTCAAAGTTCGCGATAGGCAGGTCGACCACGTGCAGGCCAAGATTGGCAAGCTGCGCATCGTACTGCCTGGTCGATTCGCCGTAGCTGAGCACGAGATCAGGATGCTCGGCCACGATCTGCTCGACATTGTATTGCCCGTCGGCGTTCGAGACTTTCGGCAGCTTTGTCAGGTCAGCCGGGTAGTCGGTGTAGTAGTCGACGGCGACAACGCGGCTGTCCAGGTGCAGCGCGCCGAGAATCTCGCTGGTCGTAGGTACCAGCGAAACAATGCGCTGCGGGGCCTTTGAAGGAAAGGTAATGGGCGTGCCATAGGCATCGTGTGTGATGGCAAGCGTAGCAGTGGGCTTCGGCGCTGCACCGGAACCCGTACTGGACTGACCGCTACAGGCCGTCAGCAACAGGAGAAAGGCCAGCACAAATACGAGAACAAGGTAAATCCGGTGAGTTGGGCGAGTAGAGATGACATGAGAGCGCATCTTTCTTCAACCTCCGTGTAATGTTGAACGCTCGCTGTGTCACCTCGCGTTGACGGAGATTCAGCAGAGACACGAGCAGGAAGAGGCTGGCAAAACGATGCGAAATATGCTCTTTCTGACCCGGTGGCTTGCTCCTCTGACGCGAAGGAACGTGAGCCGGGCGACACGTGCAGCGAGGCTAGAAATGATGCTTCGCCGGACAGGTCGCCTTTACAGGCACCGGGCAGGTCTCCTGACTCCTGGCTGCGAACGCTACCCACCCGACCTTCCCATCTCCACTTCCAGGTTTCCCATTGCCCGGAAGTTCTCGACAGTGGTGTATTTCGTGCTCTCCGCTTACCTCCGTGCGCGGATATACGCGGATATGCATGAGGATGGGCACTGACCAGTTACAGTAGCGCGACTGTGGCGGGTTCTCACCGCCTTCCCTATTCTGCCTGTCCGCAACGAACAGGCCACCCGGTGCCGACAGCCACATGCTGTTCGTGGACATAGTATACGAGAGAGGTGAAGGTGGTGTCAACAATCTTAATAGCCTCCCTGCCCACTGTACTTCTGGACAGTTGACAAGAAAGGCGAAGAGGATGATACTACTAATAAATGGTTAGAAGCAAGAACTGGAAGGGTCAATGGCGAACCCCGCCCGGATAGCCCAGTCAACAGCAACTCTCACCAGCACCGTACCCTGTGTATGAAGTTCCATCATCATAACAATGGGTACATTTCTTTGAGGAATAAAAGGATTTTTTACTAGATGGCACTCGAAAAAGATTTTTTCCGGCAGGTAATGGGCCGGTTTGCGACGGGCGTAACGGTGGTCACCGCAAAAAGCCCGCACGGGGTGGCAGGTTTAACCGTCAATACTTTTTGTTCAGTCTCCCTCAATCCGCCGCTGATTCTGGTCTGTGTCGATCTCAACAGCCAGACGCTGCCATACATTCGTGAAAGCGGCGCCTACGCGGTCAACATGCTGACAATTGAGCAGGAGCACCTTTCGCGCTGCTTCGCCACCCCTTCCCTGGAACGTTACGAACGTTTTTGTGATGCCGAGTATACCGAGGCTGTGACCGGATCGCCCATTATCAATGGTGTGCTGGCCTTTGTCGATACTCGCGTCGTAGCCGAATATGCGGGGGGAGACCATGTCATTTTCCTCGGCGAAGTGGTGGCAATGGGGACGGCGGGGCAGGTCGCATTCGCAAACGAGGACGACGCAAAACACGCGGATACTCTCTTAGCCCGGCATAACGGCGAAGAAATCACCGTCGACAAACCGCCCCTGGCCTACTATCGCGGCCAGTACCGCCATCTCACCGGCGATTATTCCAAACCTAGTCTCGCAACAACCTCGAATGAAGTTCTTGAAAGAAGATAGTGATACAACACCATCAGACGTGCAACAAGAAACGCAGCACCAACTGAGCAAGCAAGAGGCAGCAGTCACGCGGCTGCAGCAGCGTATTCGCGCCTGCCGCCTATGCCAGGAACATGGTTACATCCCCCAGGCGCACCCGCTTGTAAGTGGGCGCGCCAGCGACTGTATTATGGTTATAGGACAGGCACCCGGCCATCGTTCAGTGGAGAATGACCGGCCATTTAGCGGCCCCGGCGGGCGCATCCTGCAAAAATGGCTGGAGCAGGCAGGCTTTCCACCCGGTTACCTGCACGAGCACTGCTATCTCACCTCGCTCACGCACTGCGATCCCGGTAAAAATCCTCGTGGCGATGGAGACCGCAAACCATCGCCGCAGGAAGTGGCGCTGTGCAGGCCGTGGTTAGACGCGGAGATACGCCTGGTGCAGCCACAGATCATTCTGCTGATAGGGACAATGGCGATCGAGGCCTTTTACGGCAGAGCGCGCCTGGAGGATATCATTGGCACCTACAAAGAGCAGAACGGCACTATCTTGATCCCACTCGCCCACCCGTCGGGGGTCAGTCGCTGGCTCAACGACCCCAAACATCAGAAATTGCACCGGCAAGCGCTGGAAGTACTTTCTAACTGGCGCGTTAAGCTCGGACTTTAGAAGCATTGCCAGAGTTTTCTCTTGTCCATGGCCGTTAACCTGGCACATTCCATGCTCGCCTCTTTCCTCTCCGCACAGTTCAGGTCACTGCCCCTGACGATGCTCATGACGCTTTCATGACGCTTCCTCTGTATACTCCGGCCAGAGAGAGCGAAATGTCTCACTTGAGGAAGGAGACCGAACTCCTTGCGGGTAGGTCTTGCAGTTATGAAATGCTCTCAGGAATACCCTTTATATTATGCCAGATTGTGCCATTTTTATAGGTGGCAAGAGAAATAAGAGTGTTGCTCTCTTGATACCTCTTCCTCTTATGCGTCAAAATAGTGTAGGAATGAGTAATTTATAGTAAAGCTTTGTTGTAATCAATCAGGCTACGATACTCCATAAGGAGGTTCCATCATGCGAGATGATCAGTGTGTATCGCACTGAAGGGAGAGGTATGCGAGAGACTTTGCATTAAGAGCATCGCTATTCTCTCCTTTCTGGCAAAGGACTGGTAGATTTTCAAGACAGAAAAGCTATGAAGGGAGAAATAGTTCTTATGTTATATAAACCTGAGAGGAATCATTGGGGCGCTGCTGCAACAGTGATCGCCATCTGTTTGTTGCCTGTCATCGTCTTCATACTGATCGCGCTCTGGCCGCAACGAGTGCTGGTAGCATGGATCTTACTCGGGCTTGGAATACTGGCAGTCCTTGTAAAGCTTGCTCAGTGGCTGATCAAAAGCGGAACCGCCGCAAAGATACAACTGGCAGAAGAAGCACTGCGATCGGGACGACTCTATGCAAATGAACGCCTGATAGAGCGTGATGCACGGCGCAAAGAGGAATGGGCCGAGCAACGGCAGTTGATGGATGAACCGGAAGAGCCATATATACAACGGCCATACACGCATTCTTCTCGCCGACGCGAACCCACGCCCCACGAAGCGCCTGATGTTCCCTATGATGGCGGCCTCCCACCTATGAGTATCCGTAGTGACTGGGAAGACTACAAACGCTAGATTGCGAATACATAAAGAAGCTTCGACTATCGAAGTACGTGATGGTCAAAGCTTCTCTACTTGTTCGTTTCGGTTTTGTCTGTCCCGGCAGCTTTATGCATGCGATATTCATGTACGCCCTGTTTCAGGGTGCCGAGGGCGAGCGTAGCGCAGGTGGGGCGCGTCATGACCAGCTCTTTGCCAAGCTGCTCCATGAGGTCTTCAAAGCTCATTTGCTCAACCTCTTCGGCTGTCATGCCCTGCGTGATTTCCGTCACGTAGGATGCCGCCGCCTTGCTGATGGTACAGCCTTCGCCCTCCCAGTTCACGGCCTCCAGCCTCCCATCCTTGTCGAAGCGCGCATGCATCGTAATGATATCTGAACAGCCGGGATTGCCGCCCGTGAGACTGATGTCGGGATGCTCTAAAGGCCCGGTATTACGCGGATTCTCATAGTGATCCATTAAAAATTCGATAGCTTCTTGTCGATCCATGTATTTCTTTCCTCAATGCTCGCGCAGCGGCCTGTTTCGCTATGGGGTGGGCTGCCAGGCTGCGCCGCTTCGCCGCGCAGCCTGGCAGCCCACCCCATAGCGTTGGCGAAGCGCCACAGGCGTTGAGCGGGCAACGCATAGAAACATACCTATCAGGCTGCCATCTACTTCTCTATAGGGGCGCGTACCATGTTGCCCCATTCCGTCCAGGAACCATCATAGTTACGTACACGTGGGTAGCCAAGCAATTGCGTCAGTACGAACCATGTATGGGCTGAACGCTCACCGATGCGGCAGTAGCTGATGACATCGTTTTCAGGAGTGATGCCCTGGCCGCCATACAGAGCGCGTAGCTCCTCGGCTGATTTGAAGGTACCATCGGGGTTAGCAGCCTGCGACCACGGAATATTCTTCGCCGTCGGGATGTGACCACCGCGTTGCGCGCCTTCCTGCGGATAGTTTACCATGTGAATCAGCTCCCCTGTGTATTCCTGTGGGGAGCGCACATCGATCAGCCGCCGCTCCGGGTTGTTCAGACCGCTCAGTACATCCTCACGGAAAGCGCGAATCGACTCGTTGACTGCCGGTGCCTCGAAGTTGGTCGGCTTGTAATGCGGCACCTCCTTCGTCATCGGGCGGCCTTCCGCCTCCCACTTCTGCCGTCCGCCATTCATGATCTTCATATTCTTCAGACCATACATGCTGAACAGCCAGAAGGAATAGGCGGCGTACCAGTTGTTCCTGTCACCATAGAGCACAATGGTGGTATCGTTATCGACGCCATAACGCCGCATAAGTTGCTCAAACGCCTCCCGATCGATAAAGTCGCGCGTGACGGGGTTCTGTACATCGACATGCCAGTCGAGTTTGACCGCGCCGGGAATATGGCCCGTCTCATATAGCAGAACATCCTCGTCGGCCTCGATCAGGCGGACGTTGGGATTATTGAGATTCTGAGCAACCCAATCGGTCTCTACCAGCACCTCTGGATGGGTATACCCGGAGTTCGCGTTCTGGTTAATTGCCTGCGCATCTGTCGTCATTTCCGAAATCCTCCCTCAAATACAAGAGATTCTGTCTACTAGCCTGACCCGCTACCCGTTTGTAACGGGCCTATGTCACGAGGCCCCGCCTCGTTGAAGATAACAAAGTTGATCTAATTTATATTCTACCTTTTTACTCGGAATTAGGCAAGCCCCCACGCATCCTGTGCGCTACAGGCGAGAGCAGGCAAAAGTTTCCCTATTCTGCCCTTCATATTAAACTTACGTGCTAATCAAGGTGCCGCGTACTGGTGGAAGTTCGAGCGTTTAGGAGGGGTTGCATGGAGGAGGTAAAGCAGCATCACTGGATGCTTGTGCTGTTTTACTTCCATCTGACAGTATTTTTTAGTTGTCTTGCAGGGTCATATGGCTGCTATAGCGCCACCTGTCCTGTTTGTTGGGGAACTACCCTGGCCTCCTGAACATTCCGCCACTATCAAATGGCTTGAAGTGGAGGCCATGTCCTACGTTGAGATCAACGTCTATCAGTAGATGATCGAGGTGTTTGTCGAGGGTGATGTCGAGCTTCATCTCGTACCATATCCATGTGCCGCAGGAGATAACCTCTCCAGACGGTTCGTGCTATCGACTTTCACGAAGGGGATACCTTCAATGAAGCTGCGTTAAAAGCACTCCTTCCGGGAGCTGTGGGGCCGAACAAGTCAAAAGCAAATGAGCGCTCATGCTACGAAAGCCATCATTTATGATGACCTTTTAGATTGTTTATCGAGCACCCACTGTACCGAAGGGCTGACTGCCTTATCCGTGCGGTGAATACAGCCATACCAACAGCAAGGTCGGCGCATGCCCTCTTTGAGTTCGGTGCGCACCCTTTCAATGTGCTGCCTTCTGGTTTCTGGTTTTTTCACGGAGATCGCCCAGCAGATCCATTCATTGCGCGCAAGAGGCGTCAGATCCTCCCATGCCGCGAGCGCCTCTACGTCAGAAGCGAGGGTTTTCCGTAAATCCTCTGGCAATTCGTGGACAACACCGCCGGAGATTTCATTGGTGGTCATGGTCATACCTCTATCCGTGTTTAGTTGGTATTGTAACAGCTTTCCATAGCAGGGAAACGACTCAACAAGTGACCGGAAACTAAGGGGTAAAGCCCAGTTGTAAGCCTACCCAGATACTATAAGCAGCTATGGCAACAAAAATAACGACTGCTGTCGGCGTTACTGTGATCTCCAGTTTTCGGGAAACTGGCTCTCGTTCGTTTATAAAAGGAACTCCTTTCTTGTTTTGTTTACATCGTAACAGATTTCTGGTTGTCTTCTCAAAACGGAAGTCCCTCCATCTCCATAAGGTCGTATAGCGCCCGCCCATTGCTCTGCGGTTTCAGGCGCTCGGCAAGGCCCGTGTTGCGCTGCATCACGCGCTCGTTTCTGACGGCGAGGCGCAGGGCGCGGGGCTGGCCAACGAGGACGCAGAGACGTTTGGCGCGAGTAATGGCGGTGTAGAGCAAATTGCGCTGCAGGAGCAGCCCGTGCTCGGTTGTCAGGGGGATGACAACGGCGGGATACTCACTGCCCTGGCTCTTGTGGATGGTAATAGCATAGGCAAGCACCAGTTCGTCTCTCAATTCGTGAAAATCGTATTCGACCAGCGTTGTGCCTGATTCCTCCACGAACTCGACTTTGAGCATCTCGTCCTCGCTATTGATATAGCGGATGCGCCCCACGTCGCCGTTGAAGACGCCTTTGTCGTAATTGTTGCGCACCTGCATCACCTTGTCGCCCACACGCCAGGTTGCCCCGTGCAGTTCCAGTTGCCCGAACGTTCTGGGATTGAGCCGCGCCTGTAGTTCCTCGTTCAGACTGGTAACACCGGCAGGGCCGCGATACATGGGGGCAAGCACCTGGATATCGGTGAGCGGGTTGAGGTGGAATGTTCTGGGCATGCGGTTCTGCACCAGATCGAGCAGGAGATGCTGGATGCGAATCGGCTCCTCCTCTGGAAAGAAAAAGAAATCGCCCGTCTTCTCCTTCTGGATAAGCGGCATCTCCCCGCCATTGATGCGGTGCGCGTTGACGATGATCTTGCTCTGCTGCGCCTGGCGAAACAGGTCGGTCAAACGCACCGAAGGAATGGCCTCGCTGCGCAGCAGATCGCGCAGGACATTGCCCGGCCCGACGGAGGGAAGCTGGTCGGCATCGCCCACCAGCAGCAGGTGGGCATCCCTCGGCAGCGCCTTTAGCAGGTTGTAGAAGAGGAAAATATCGACCATCGAGAACTCGTCGACGATCACGAATTTGTACGGCAAGGGATTGCTTTCGTTGCGCAGCCAGCCATTGTCGTGCGGGATATATTCGAGCAGGCGGTGCAGCGTCTTCGCGGGACAGCCCGTCGCCTCGGCTAAGCGCCTGGCAGCACGGCCTGTTGGCGCGGCGAGGGCGAAATCGATGTTACGCTTGCGCAGCAAGAGCAGCAGCGCCCGCAGCGAAGTCGTCTTGCCCGTACCGGGACCGCCCGTGAGAATGCTCACCTTCTTGTTGTACGCCATCTGCACGGCCTCACGCTGCTTATCCGTCAACTGCATCTTTCGATTCTGCTTCAGATAGGTGAAGATGCGATCCCACTGCTGCTGCGAAGTGCGCGGCAGGCTGCTCGGTGAGTGCAACAGGATGCGCAGGAGACGGGCAGAGCCGTTCTCGGCATGCCAGAATGTGCCAAAATAGACTCGTGGCTGCGCTTCAGGCTGTTCCAGACCCTCAGTATCAACCTCAACCTCGCTAGCGGGGACGAGGGCAGCAGGTGCATTGGCCTGTGTATCCGCTTCAGATTTCTCCATGGCTGGCGGAGGCTCAATAAACATGTCGCGCTCGCCGCGCAGGAGGTCCATGCCTGCTGTTAGCGCTTCGACAGGAACTTTCAGCGCACGAGAGGCACGGGCAAGCAGTTCATTCTCCGGCAGGAAACAGTGTCCATCCTTCTCTGCCGCGTCTTCCAGCACGTATTTGAGGCCAATGGCGAGACGCTGCGCGCTGTCCGGCTGAAAATCCAGCTTGAGCTTATCAGCAACCTTCCTGGCAATCTCATCGGCCATGCTGAAGCCAATACCGGTCACTTCACGAGCCAGTTGATAGGGATTCTCGCGCAATACCTTGATAGCGTCTTTGCCGTACTGTTTATAAATGCGCGTGGCCTGATTGATGGAAATGTCGCAATCCTGTAAGAAAAGGTGCAGTTCCTTGATCTCACCCTGCTCTTGCCAGGCGTTGATGATGCGGTCGCAATCTTTCTGGCTCAGCCCCTTGACCTCGCGCAGGCGTTCAGGCTGCTGCTCGATGATGGCCAGTGTCTGCTCCCCGAAGTGCTCGACAATACGCTCCGCCTTTTTCGGCCCGATACCCTTAATCAGTCCCGAACTGAGATAGCGGACAATGCCCTCCTTCGAGGTCGGAGGCCGCACGGTATGGTTGGTGATGTGCAACTGGAGGCCGTAGCGCGGATCGTTCTCCCACTCACCCTCAACTGAGAGCACTTCCCCGATGTTGACACGGGGCAGCATCCCCACAATAGTGATTACATCATCACGAAAAAGCCGCCCGCCGTCATTCGGGCGGAAGCGTGCGACGGTATAGTGGTTATCCTCGTTGCGAAATACAATATTCTCGATAGAACCTTCAAGGACGGGCATACGTAATCATTCCAGAACAGGCTTGATCTTCCGGCAATGGCGCTGGTATCTGTATCTTAACACACTGTATTCTAATCGTCGAGACTTTAAGACAGTGGCTCGGAAAATCCGTTCTAAGAAAGAAGGACAGATATTTATAATGATACAGCAGAGCAATGATGCTCAGAAGAGCAAGGTGATAGCATACCGCGAGTTCTTCCGCAAGACGCACGATTTTGATGACCGGACGGCGCGCTCGAAGATGCCGGTTGAGCAAAAAGAGCAACTGGCGCGGTTTATATTAGAGAGCAACGACCGAATCAAACAATACTTCGAGGTTGTGCAGCGAGCCGACAGCTCACTGGAGAGCTTTACCAACGATTTTATCCCGCTCAAGGGTAGGAAAATCTGAGTATTTTCTCCGGTGGGGATGTACTCACTATCTATATTTCCAACTGGACTCTCTTTTAAGGTTGACAATGTAACAACTGTTCAGTATAATATCGGTAACGACTGTTACGAAACCATTTGCGCGCATCATTATAATACATTCTGGATAAACATTTTGTGGGAGCATGACCGGTATGAATCAGTATATGAACACTTCCCTGTCTGGTTATTCGACACGCATGATGGCATTGCTACAGCATATGCGGCGCAGCGTAGCCCAAATTTTAACACGCTTAGAGAAAGTGCCGCTTTCTGAATTGATCGTACAGATCGAGGAAGTGACGACGCCGGAACAGTTGAACAGGCGTGTGAACCACGTACAGGAACAACTCTGGAACATGCCGAAGCAGGAGCACATATTGCTGCGCCGGAACCTGGTCGACGCGCTCACAAACCACGTCCTCTGCTCACCACAACGCTCTGTGCGTATCGAGGCCGCGCGCTGGCTGCGCTTGCAGGTACAGGCGGGATTTGCTGCACGTCCCGCAGATATTTTCGTAACGCTCGTTACTGCCGCAGTTCGCGTACCCGCAACTTCCGCAGCAACAGCAGCAGTGAAGGAACAGCGCACCTACCTCAAATTGCTCTTCGAGTGCTTCTGGCCTTTTCGTCACCCATACCCGGCATATACATGGGAAGAATTTCCCGCCAGCGAAATCTTCTACCCGCTTGCCTCCTTGCTGACAAAGGTTGATGGAAAGACGCAAGAGATTCTCATGACCATTTTCGCGGAACTGCCAGCATTAAATGACAGAGAAATTACCGATGTATTGCTGCCAGTGGCCTTACAATGGGCGCGGCATAGCGACCCCGAGTACCGGCGCATCATTACCAATGTCCTGGCCCGTATAAGCGCTCCCCAGGCCCACGAAACCCTCCAATGCCTGCGCGCAGACCCGGACCCCGCCGTGCGGCTCAGCGCGCAGCGCGTCTGCTCCTATCCGCAACAAGCCTGAAATCTCCCTCATCTTTTGCCCTCTTTGCTCTTAGATAGGTAAAAAATACTGCCTTACCTGTACTTTACAGGAAAATGAGACAAGAGAATTGTAGGATGCATCTCATCTAGTATATAATATGTTTGTCTTATCTAAGACTTTGTCGACAAGAAAGTTGTGGGGAACAACTTGACCTGTGTGGTTGTTTTAACTTTCTTCTCCGGCATGAGCGCTCTTAGCTTAAAAGGGAGCAGGCGTTGAGTAGGGCAAATAAAGTTACCTATCGTCAGCAGTATACACGCTGTGGTAAGCAGCGTTGTCGAAAATGCCAGGAAGGAAACGGCCACGGGCCATACTGGTACGCCTATTGGAGCGAAAATGGGCGCACTGTCAGTAAATATATTGGGGTAGGGCTTCCCGATACTATCAAAGAGGGAAATCAGGCGCAAATCCTGGAAGTCGCTGCCAGTCTTACCCGTGAAAATAGCGGCGCTCGACCAGATAGCAATCAGGGAAAGGCTACGGGGCAGGTCGAGATAGCGTCCCACCTCCCATATACACAGGATACACAGATATTGCGCGTCTACCTGTTGGGTCAGTTTCACATTGAGCGGAAGGTCGGCGATGAATGGCAACAAACCGATAATCAGTTGTGGCGCAGGCGCGCACGCGCTCTGCTCGGCTGCCTTCTCAGCAGCGCGAAACGCCGCCTGGGACGCGAACAGATTATGGAAGCACTCTGGCCCAACCTGGACGCTATTACGGCAACTAACCGCTTGAACGGGGCAGTTCATGAACTGCGCCGCCTGCTTGAGCCGGAGCTGAGACGCCCCGCCACATCGGGTATGCTGCGACTGGAACAGAACGTTCTGGTACTGGCAGATGCCTCTCTCATCTGGGTCGACGCCGAAGCTTTTGAAATGTTGCTTGGTGAGGCCTTTGCGCTGCTGAATAATGAGACTGCCAGCGCACCCTCCTGCAAAAAGCAAGGAGAGCGACTGCTTGAGGAGGCGGAGAGGCTCTACAACGGCGATTACCTGCTGGAAGAACTCTATTCAGAATGGTCGTCTTCCCGCCGTGAAACCTTGCGCCGCGCTTATAGCAGCCTCCTCTTTCGCCTGTCGCAGCTTCGCACGCAGCGAGGCGCATTCGCGAGCGCCATTGAACCACTCGATCGTCTGCTTGCCAGTGATCCAGTAAACGAAACAGCCGTCCGCCAGCTCATGCTACTGCTTGTCAGGCTAGACCGCCGTACCGAAGCCTTACACGCCTACCAACGGCTCGTGACAGCCCTCCAACGCGATTATGACATGGAGCCACTGGCGGAGACACGCGAACTGTACGAGTCAATGAAGATGGGGAAACTCAACACGCTTTTGCAGGCAAGTGTGATCGATCACTCCCCTACAGGTAATGCAAAGGGGGCAGGTGCTGTCGAGCGCGGCTCTGTAGAACAGCGAGCACCGGTTGAGGCCCAGCCAAAGGTTTTTCCCCGTCCGGTTTTCCAATCAAGCCGCCATAACCAGAGTCCCCTGGTCGGGCGCAGCCGGGAACTGGCTACAATGCGAGAGTTAATGCTCTCAATAGAAGGCGCTGCCAGTACCTCACGCACAAGCAATCATAGCAGGACCGTCACCCCCCACTTCTTACTCCTGACAGGAGAGCCGGGTATCGGCAAAACGCGACTGGCAGAAGAATTGAGTCTTGAGGGCAATGAGCACGGCTGGGCCGTTGTCTGGAGCAGGTCTTACGAACAGGAGAGCACGCTTCCCTACAGAGCGTGGACAGAACTGCTGCACACACTGGTCCATGATCTCTCTCCTGAACAGCTCCTTGCCATCTTGAAACACTACGTCTCCGGCTTTGAGGAAACAACGCCTTTCCGGTTTGACAGGCTCGCTACCCTGCTGCCCAGACTGGCGACGCTGGCCGACAATGGACCACCAGCTCATCACCCTCAAAGCAAGGTGCCTCCTGAGCAGGAGCGACTGCACCTCTGGGAAATCACACTGGGTTTGCTGAGCGCCTTCAGTCAGGAAGCTCCCCTGCTGCTGGTAATCGACGACCTGCACTGGACTGACGAGAGCAGCATTGACCTGCTGGCATACCTTGCGCGCCACCTGCAAGGCCTGCGTATCTTGCTGGTAGGTACCTATCGGGATACAGAGCAGCCTTCAAGTACTAAACTGCGCACACTCATCAACGACCTCAGGCGAGAAGAGACTATTTTGACGTTGGCGGTACAGCCTCTGACCTCGACACAGATCGGCTCGCTCGTCTCCTATTTGCCGGAAGAGGTTGTGCGCCGTATCCAGACGCAGGCAGGCGGAAATCCCTTCTTCGCGGAAGAACTGGCCCGTTGTTCTTTCCCCGACAGCTCCTATTCCGGAGGGACAGCCGATGCAACAGACAGTAGTGACGAGAGTGATTTACCTCCAGCATCCGCTGTAGAAGCTGTCGAGAGAGATCGGATCCCTGAAGCGATTGCCGCCGTACTTGAGCGCCGCCTGGCAGGCTTGAGTAGCCAGTGCCGGGGTCTGTTGAGCAAAGCAGCCGTTCTGGGAGGGTCATTTGAGCTTCGACACCTGCTGGCGATGACGAACGACTACGACGAGGACACATTGCTTGATCTCCTGGAGGAAGCCCTGCGCGCCGGATTGCTTTCCGAAGAGGGAAGCGGAGATGGCATCGCCTATCATTTCTGGCATCCCTTGATCGTCAGTCATCTCTATGAGCACCTCTCAGCAGCGCGCCGCGCCCAACTGCACCGCAGGGCGGCGAGCATGCTGGAACAACTCTACGCGGAGAAAGGACACGAAGGCGCGGCTGCGATTATGTACCATCTGAGCAGAGCAGGCAGTGACCCTGCGCGCCTTGCCCACTACTCCGTCCTTTCCGCCAACCAGGCCTACAGCCTCGCGGCATACTCCGAAGCAAAGCAATACTATGTTCAGGCTATCCAGATTCTCTCTCGCGAGTTGAAAAGTCCTGATGCTTCCTTGCAACTGGCTCGTCTAGAGGAGCGGGTGTGCGAATGCTGCATGGTCCTGGGTGACTACGTTGAGGCGCGGCAACGCTACGAGCACATACTGGAACTACGCCATGACATTGATCACAGCCCGCAGGAGATACAGATTCAGGCGCTGATCTGGCGCGAGATCGGGCATACCTGGTCGGCTACCGGCGACTACATGCTTGCATACAAATGCTTTGAGCAGGGCAGAAGGGTACTATCCAGCGCCGGGATAATAGGTGGCCCGGCCTGGGCCTGCCTGCTCATCCAGCATGGAGCGGTCTGCTGTTTGCAAGGCAGTTACGAACAGGCGCGCCGCTATGTCTACGAAGGATTGGGAATACTTGAGCGAGCTATACAGGACTCCCAGAACATGCCGCGACACATCACGACCGATTTTCAGACACGCACAGAACAGGCCATTTCCGGCGACCCCCTGGTGTTAGGACAGGCCCACGAGTTGCTGGGCGTCGTCGCGGCCAGCGTCGGGCAGGTTCCGGAGGCGCTCAAACACCTCTATACTGCGCTAGATATTTTTGAGCGGCACGACCTGGTGATCGCTATGGCGAAAGTCTGCGGCAATCTGGGCGCGGTTTATGCCATGAAGGCCGAACACAGGCAGGCTCGTCTCTATATGCATCGCTCGCTCGAACTGGCTGAACGCATGGGAGACCTTCCCAACATGGCCTTCGTCACAGGCAATCTGGGTGAGATGGCGAGTCGCTGCGGTGATCTACAGGAGGCTGAAGAATGGTTTATCCGCAGCCTGGCAATTTCAGAACAGATCAATGATCGCGAGCACTCAAGCTGGTGTAATGTGGCGCTGGGGGCGGTTCGACAGGCACAGGGCAAATTTCATGAAGCTGCTGTGAATCTAAGGCGGGCGCTTGCCCTCGGTCGGGCTATGCAAAATCAGCGCTGTATCGGCTCCGCGCTGGTCGCGATGGCTGATTTACGCATCAACCAGGCTGTGGCCATAGGCATGCAATATCTCCCGTTCTCGTCAGATGACCGGTCGGAAGGACCATCTTCCGTACAGAAGGCACCTTCCACGCCCACTTCATACCCCATAGCCCAATGCCAGCGCCTGCTCTTACGAGCACGTGCCACCCTGCACAGGGCGCTTGCCATCGAGGGGCTGGAAGCCGAAGCCATCACCGAAGGTAGATTCCTGCTGGCAACAAGCAGTTTCCTGCTTGGCCAGCTAGAAACCGCGCAGGCGCAGGCATTACAGAGTTTGCAAGAGTCAGAAGAGCATGAAATTACCCGCATCCTTGCTCGCTCTCATCGCCTTCTTGGGCGTATAATGGCAATACAGGGACGTGATGAGCAGGCTAACGCCGTCTTCGAGCAGTCGCTGCATATTTTTCAGGAAAATGAAATGCGCCTGGAGTATGCCAGCACTCTGCACAGCTACGGCCTCTCACTCTTGCAGCGCGAGCAGGCGGGAGAGAATGATTATCGGCGAGGAATGGCCTGTTTGCGGCAGGCGCGTGACATATTCACCGCCTGTCACGCTGCCATCGACCTGGAGTGGGTTACAGTTCAGCTCGCCGGATACGAACAGAGAGAGCTAGCTTTACTGGCAAAGGAATTTTGAATGAGCGAACACAGCAACGACACGACGCGATTGGAACAACTAGAACAACAAGAGAAGATTCGCAACGCTATTGTGACTACGATTAACGAGCGCTTTGCCCCCGAAGATGAGGGGTTGCGCTACGCGCTAGAAGCAGGAAAAGCGGCAGGACTGCCCCAGATCCAGATTTCACCCAACCAGGGCCGCTTCCTACAATTGCTCGCGGTTGCCTGCAATGCGCGCAAGATTCTGGAGATCGGCTCGCTGGCTGGTTATAGCGGCATCTGGCTGGCGCGCTCGCTGCCAGAGGGTGGTCGTCTGATCACGCTGGAAGTCAGTCCGGTTCACGCCAAGGTAGTACGCAATTCCTTCGCACACGCGGGCCTGGCGGATCACACCGAGGTGCGTGTGGGCAAGGCGCTTGATCTGCTGCCACAGCTTGAGAACGAAGCGCCCTTCGATCTCGTCTTTATCGACGCCGATAAGCCCCCCTATCCACAGTACCTCGAAGCCGCCTTGCGCCTGACCCGTCCCGGCAGCATCATCGTCGCGGACAACTGCATTCGCGGTGGTAAGGGTCTCGGTCTCCAGTCCTCAGAGGACGAGGGCAACCAGGGCGTCATTGAATACAACCGGCGCATCAGCAGCGACCCACGCCTGGTCTCGCTCCTGCTGCCGATGGATGATGATTACATGGACGGATTTGCCGTCTCGATTGTGAGGTAGACAGCGCAATAAGGGAAAACCACTCGTATGGTTCTCGATAGCGATTTTCACAGCCACGTCTCGCGCAGTTCGGCTTTGCAGATGGCGCGGAGCGCCCATGCAAAAGGGCTGCGCGTGCTCGGCATCTCCGAGCACATTTTCCAGATGCACGAAGCCCATCCCCTACTCGACCACATGCCGCAGGAAGGCCCGATGATGGCCTTGGCCGACTACATCGAGGCGGTGCGCTCAGCAGGGCAACAGGCGCGGTGCGATGTGCGGCTGGGCATGGAAGTGGACTTTATCCCGCAGCAAAATGAGCAGATCCAGACCATCCTACAGGGTCACGACTGGGATTTTCTCATCGGTTCCGTACATGAGGTCGACGGACTTCAGTATGAGAACGACCTGCACGTGAAACGCGAGGAGGGCGAAGCTCTGTGGCAACGCTACTTTGAGCTACTGCGCCAGGCAGCGAGCAGTGGCTACTTCAGTCTCGTCAGTCACCCTGTGCGCATGCGAGCGCGCAACCCCTTCCTGCCACCCAACATCGACGAAGAACTCGAACGCCTTGCGGCAGAGGCGACGCGCCATGATGTTGCCCTCGAAATCAACGGCTTCGATATACTAACCTATCCTGGTCTCGTACAGCGCCTCGCCCGCGCCTGCGCCGCGCAACAGACACCCATCTGTGTTGGCTCCGACGCCCACGATCCCAGGCAAATCGCCCGCGCCCACGCCGAAACGGAGACGCTTTTGCAAGCCGTTGGCATTCGCAAGATCAGGATATGGAAACAGAGATTGCCAGAAGAGTACATAATTTAATAAATTTAATAGTGCCAATTACTTGCGCCACGCCCGGTACTTATGGTATACTCATGGTGGCTTTTTATGTGCCTGACACTTTGCAGTACGGATTATCCGTAGAAAGGCGTCCGACATGGCCCTCAGAAGCGATGAACTGAATTATAACCTGCAACACCTGAATGGTATGTTGACTACCCACGAAGCAGCACGCCAGCTTGACCTCAGTTACTGGCATTTCATGCATCTCGTAGAAGCAGGACGTATCCCCGGTGTGCGCGTTGTCGACCGCTGGCTTTTTTCCCCCGTCGACCTGGATGCATACAGACGAAGTAAGTATGGAGAGCTGGAAGACCTGGCGAAGACCGCCCTTGAGCACCCGGCAGTAGACCTGACAGAGAAGCAAGAAACGATTTGCCGCTACCTGGTTGACAGTCACCGCCCATCTGACATCGCCCGCAAGCTTCAGCAGTCCCGTCAGGCAGTTCACTCACAGATAACCCTGATCCGCGAAAAAGTCTCCCGTATCCAGTCTAGAAAAACCTCCTCACCCTCCGCTCAAGCCCGGCACTCATCGAAGAAAGACCCTCCCACCAGACGCAGAAAGTAGCATTTCTTTCACAGAAAATACCCGGGCAGAAAAAAGCGGGCTAGCTCAGATCATTTGACCCGTGCCTCCCATATCCTCCACACTTTCCAGGAGGTCTTTTTGTCTCTCAGCAACAATACATCCTTGAAGCAAAAATCTCAGCAGGTATTTTTAATGAGCTTGCCCCCTCAAAGAGTACTATCTGGAGATTTTTTTTATCGTCCAAACGTTGTTACAGGTGATGCCATTTTTCACTGTTTCAATCGGGTTTCAGGATTTCAGGGATGTGTAGATCGTGCAATTGAAAAATATGCTTCAGTCCGCAGGCAGGTGGCTGGGGGCTTTACTGGAAGACAACAAACCGAAAAATTCGATAGCAGTCCTCGACGGAGTACGAGCCACAGCCATCATCTTCGTCATTGTGTACCATATCAATCGCCAGACAGGTGACAACCTCTGGACGCAGTTCAAGTACCCGTTGCTCTCCTCGATCTCTACTTCCGGGTCATCTGGCGTCGTGTTATTCTTCGTGCTTTCCGGCTTCCTGCTCTTCATGCCCTACGCGAAAGCCCTGCTGTTTGAGGATAACTGGCCCTCGGCAAAAGTTTTCTACCTGCGCCGCGTCCTGCGCATCATGCCTGGCTACTACCTCTCGCTTTTCCTGCTCATTCTCATAACAGCCCCCCAATATCTCCAGCCCGGCCATCTCCACGAGCTGCTGCTCTTTCTAACTTTCTGGATGGATTCTTCCTCTGAAACCTTCCGCCAGCTCAACGGCCCCTACTGGACACTGGGTATCGAATGGTGGTTTTACATGTTCCTGCCATTCATCTGCCTGGGCTTGTATGTAATTGCCCGGCACATACCGCTCAAAAAGCGCTTGCCGGTATTGCTTTGCTGCCTGGTGGCCCTCATGATCTGGGGTCTATTCCTTCGCTACTGGGGTTACTACCTCTTGAAGCATCCAGGTGTGACCTTGCTTGTCCCACGTCATATACTTGATACTGTCATGTTCTTTCTCTTCGGGCAGTACGGGAAGTACCTGGAAGTCTTTGCCCTCGGCATGGCCGTCAGCCTTTGCTATATCTACTCACGCTACGCCCCCCCACAAAGCCGATTTAGTGTGCAAATACGCAAGAGCAGCTACTGGCTCTGGGGGGCAGGCATCCTGATTCTGGTGTTTGCAGATATGTGGCACTTTGTCCACGATTACAATTATCAAGGTTGGACTTTCTTCAACGCCATCGTGAATCACTACTTTTTCCTGGGCGATTTCACCAGCGGCATCGGCTACGCCCTTTGCATCACTGCGGTCCTTTTCGGCCCACTCCCTCTCAAGATAGCGTTTACATGGGCGCCACTGCGCTGGGTTGGCCTGATTTCCTACGGCCTGTATATCTGGCACCTTCCATTCATCTACCTTCTCAAGTACGAATTGCTTCCTCATGTGCACATTACGAATCGCTTCATCTCCTACAGCCTCTACTGGCTCTGGCTGCTTGTCATCATCGTACCCTTTGCCCTACTCATCTTTGTGCTGGTTGAGAAGCGCTGGATAAAGCTCGGTGACAGGTGGCGTGCTCAACTTGAAAAGCAGCGCCTCAGACTCCTCTCTGAGGCCTCTCCCACGTGATGCCTCGCTCAGAAAGGCATAATACGGTGCGCTTCTAGTTATGGTGGACCCTTTTGCCAAGACAGTGGTCGAAGGATGTTGAAGGTGTGTCCTCCTCTCTTTACTAATGAGCCAAGTTACATGGAGCCGTTCACTTGTGCATACTGGCCTCATTCAGCGAGTATGCGTTGACTGCTACGATCGTGAAATTGAGCGGTATGGTGGGCCTAAAGCAATTGATGCTAGAGAGAGTCTTTACCGCTAATAGTAATGCCACTAGCAGGTTAGTTGCAGCGCCTTATGCAAAGGAAATTACGCTTGATCCCATTGCGATTGCCATCTTCAGCTTAGATCAGTTCTTGGCAGCTTGGGGATTTGATATTGCCGAGAGATTGCACTATACACAAACGCAGACAAGCAAATACATGATAAGCCAGGAGTTCCATACACAAAGAAGGCTTTTGTGCGAGTTGTTGTCGCCTTGGGACCCCAACTATGATCCTATAGCAAGGGAACAGCGTAAAAGAATATCTACGGTCCTCTCGAGTCAGGATTGTGTGCTTAAGGAGACGGCTACGTATATTCGTGAGTTGGCTTCACAAGGAGAGTTGTGGCAGCCAGAGGAGAAGATCATCAGCAGCCTTATGCATGTACACCTGAATCGCCTCTTGGGAGTCAACAGAGAGCAGAAGATATATGTGATCTGGCGGCGAACACTTGAAAGTTTGCAGCGGCGTCCTGCAAAGAAAGAAGCGCAATAATTCGTGATTAGATGCTCACCTCAAGCTGTGCTCTGCCAACCTTCATGACAAAGCACAGTAATCGGCAATACTAGTGGTTTCATTTGTGAGCCTTAAAGCGAAAAGTTATGTGAGAAAAAACAACTATATGGTCTGATTGCCGAAAACAGCGTGCCAAACACAACTTGGAAAAAAGTTATGCGAGAAAAAGAAACAGCGCCGTTTACCAATGATGTTCCTTGCCAGGCGACTTGAGGAAGTTTTCTGGAAAAGTTATATGAGAGAAAAACGAAAGGTATTCTGAGAAACGTCAATCAAGGCCATCATCCAGTTCACGCGCAACAGCTACACTCTGCAACTGGATGACAGGCAGGAAACAATGATTCCGCTTAGCAAGCAATCCGAGAAAGAACTCCAGACGTTGCTGGATTATTAGTATGGAAAATCAGAGGGCGAAAAGACTGGACAAAATCGTTCTTCCCGTTTATACTTAAAAGTAAGCGAGCAATATTACTTACTAATTGCTCTCCTCGTCCCACAGCCTCGGCAGCTTGCTCATTCCTCTAAGAGCAACAGTTCTCAACTTCCCCGAAAGGAGATTCCTCACGACTATGTCACCCTCTGTACAGATTGCCCTCCTCCTCCTACCCATCATGCTGCCACTGTTCATCTCTCTCTCGGCACTCCTCTACCAGCACCTGCTGCAAAAACTGCCGGAGAAGCGGCGCGCAGCGGTCGAGCAGGTGGTACATACGGTTGTTTCCGCCGTCGAGCAAGCCTCCACGACGCTAGAAGGTCCGGCGAAGAAGGCGGCGGCGATGGAGATGGCAGGCGAGATGCTGGCCTACCTGCACATCTGCGTTCCCCAGGAAATCCTCTCCTGCCTGATCGAAGCCGCCGTCTACTCACTGCGTCAGGGCAATGAACGTGCGTAATAGGCCATCTGTGTGGGAGCTTCCGCAACACCTACAGTGATGGTACGCAAATTTGAGATATCATACTCGCCCAGTAGCCGGGACAGCTCATCGCAAATATATTCGGCGAGCCGTTCGGCGGTTGAGTTATCGATGGGCAGTTCGACAACGTCGCTGCGAGGGAAAACATAGCGTTTGCTGCCGAAGCGAATCTCCCACTCTTCGAGCGATTCGGTCAGTTCCAGGTGGGGATTGCGCATCGGCAGCAAGAAGCGATGATTCAATTGCTGGCAGACCTCTCTTGCCAGTCGCTTAATGATGGTAAAATCAAAGACCAGCTTATCACTATTGAGCGTTCCCTCGATCTCTACCATAACGCCGTAGTTATGTCCGTGCAGCCGCTCGCATTTGCCGCCGAAGGTGATAAAATGGGCGGCACTGAACTTGAGATTCCCGCCCTCCACCCTCACCTTGCGTAGATACTGTTCGCCAGCCATGAAACCTTTCCCTTCTTCCTCAATGACACGCCGACACAGCGCCAGCCAATCCTTCCATCTTCGTCTACCAGCATATCATTGAGGAGAAGGAAAAGACAAGAAAGAGGATTTTGTGATCTGGTTAACTCTTCTGTAGCACAACATGTGATATCATATGCTATACTATAGCAGTTTCGACAGGACGTTCCTGTATGTTAACCAGAGAAGGAGATAGAAAATTATGACTATTGCAGAGGCATTTGAGGCAATGCCAACCGTATTTAATCCGGCGGCGGCAAAGGGGCTGAACAAGACTTTCCAGTGGAACATCACCGGCGAGCAAGCCGGTAAGTGGGCGGTAAAAGTCGAGAACGAGACCTGCACCGTTATCCCCGGCGGCGTTGAGAAGCCCGACATTACCCTCACCGTCAGCGACCAGGACTGGCTCAACATCATCGAAGGCAAGCTAGATGCCATGAACGCCTTCATGACCGGCAAGCTGAAAGTCTCCGGAGACATGATGCTCGGCATGCGTCTTCAAAACCTCTTCCCCGTTAAACGCTAATATCACCACCACGCCAGATACCACGCTTTCATCGAGAGAAGCTTACGGAGAATGCCCTTTTCCTGAAGACATTCTCCGTAGTGTATTCTTTATTCTCGCCTCCCTCTTCTTAATTGCCTACTTCACAGACATCGTATCCCACCCCGGTAAGGCTATCTGCGTTCCTGGCTTGACCGTGAAGAGCAGCGTTTGATTGCCCTGCACGAGATCGTAGGAATAGACCTTGCGGGTGCCATCGGCGTAGTAGGCTTCGACGAACAGGGCGTGGCTGTAAGGTGCGAGGGCGATGCTGTTGTTGCACATGGGAGTGACGCCGGGCGCAACGCTGCTATCGCAGAGGGCGAGCGCATTGGGAGCGACATTATCAAGCACCAGCACATCGTCCTGCGGCGTATTTCCCAGCTTGTAGAGTTGGAAGTCGCCGTTGTTATCGCGCATAATCATCAGGGAGCCATCAGACGCGAAACCGACGGGGATGCCAGAGGGGCGCAGCAGGCGCGGATTGTTGCCGTCGCTGTCGACCGCGTAGAGGCCCGGCCCGGCAGCAGAGCCAGTGTTGACGTAGTAGATGGTGCTGCCATCGATGCTGTGCCAGAAAGTTGTGCCGGGCGATCGCATAGTAATCTGCCGTGGAGTGCCGCCGGAAAGGTTGACGCGGTAGAGCGAGCCAGTTGCCAGGTTCGCCCCGCCAACGAAGTACAGGTAGGGAGCTATGTAGAACGTCAATGCGCCGGTCTGCACGCCGCTCAGAAACTCTTGCGTCTGCCCCGTGTTCACATCGATCTGCTCAACACCTCCATTGAGCATGGAGATGAGCACAGTATGGCTATTGATCCAGATGGCGTTGCCTGCATTGGCGTCGTTCAATTCATAGAAAAATCCCGTGCCGGGCAGCGACTTCAGCGTCCAGTAGAACGTGTGGCCGCTACTGGAGTACTGGTAGAGCAGGTTCTGCCCATCCGGGGAAACACCGTCGAAGCGCGTATCCGGGGGCAGATTCCTGGGAACCAGCTGGGCGCTGTGTCCGTTCAAGTAATTGTAGTTGGCAATCGTCTTCTGACCCGAAGCAGCAGTAGTCACAACCACTCCCGAACTCCACGTGTTTGCAGGCGTGGGTACGCCGGGCACGGCAATCGTATCCCAACCCGGCAACTGCACCCCGATCTGCTGCTTATGAAGGGCCACAAGCAGATGTGTTTGCCCCTTTAGCAAATCATCATAGATGACCTGTGAGGAGCCATCGGGATAGTAGGCGTGCAGGAGCAGCCCGGAGCCATAGGGCGAAAGTGCCACATTGCCGTTGCATATGGGAGTGCCACCGTTTTGCTCATTCGGATCGCAAAGTGAATCAGCACCGGGCGCAGCATCGGGCATGACAACCGTTTCAGCCTGCTGTGGCGTCGCGCCCAGCTTCACCACCTGGAATCTGCCATTGACCTCTTGTAGCAGCATCAAAGCAGCGTCAGGGGCATAGCCGATTGGTATGGCATTGCCTGAACGCAGCAGTTGAGGAGTACCGCCTGCGCTTTGTACCACGTAGATGCCTACGCCCTGGGCCCCATTGCCTTCATAGAAAACCGAAGTGCCATCGCCACTGATCCAGAAGGTTGAGCCGGGAAGCGCCGGAGGTGCCACCTGCTGCACCTTGCCACCACTAAGAGCTACTCGATAAAGCGCCCCTTGCTCCAGATTTGAGCCATTGTTAGCAATAAAGTAGAGGTACGGGGCGCGGTAAATCAAGAGTTGGACAGCCCTGATATTGGGCAGGATAATCTGCGCGTTCCCTGTCTGTGTATCAACCTGTATCACACCCTGGCTCGCACTGGCAATCAGAGCAGACTGGTTGTCATACCAGATGGCATTACCCGCGTCACTACTCTTGATGCTGTAGAAGCTGTTGCCGCTCGTCGCAGGGGTAGTAGCGTAGTACATGTGCCCGTTCTGAGCGTACTGATAGAGCAGCTTCTGCCCATTATGCGAGATAGTGTCAAGCTGAGCATTGACAGGGAGCGCGAATGGCACTAACAGGACGCTCTGACCGCTGGCGGGATCATAGTTGGCGATGGTGATGTGACCACCATCAGCACCAGGATAGGAGAGGCCAATCACGGCAGAGTTCCAGCCAGATTCACCCGAAGTAGGTGATGTAGTTGGCGTCGGCTGCTTTTTGTTTCCGGTCGTCGGAGCAGGAATGACAAATTGCCTCAAAATGAGGATGGCCGAGATAATGATGACGGCAACCATTGCCAGGGAGAAGATATTGAACAAAGTTGTGCGCGTTTTGCGGGAAGATGGATCAGTTCCGGCATGCCGACGCGGCCTGGGCCTGCGCGGAACCGGTTGTGGTCTCCCCTGTATCGAGATAATCTGTGGCTCTTCCTGCTGGAGCGTGGGCATGTCGTAGATATCCTGATGATGATTCGTTCCAGCAGCTACCGATCCCTGTTCGCGAGCAATGGTTTGCATGATGGAGGCGACAGTCGATGGCACAGCCTTCTCACTATCCGCCAGCAAGTCGCGCAGCACAGCGTGTTGCTGCTGGCGCACGCGGCGGGCCTCTGCCAGGGTCGCAGTGCAGGTTGGGCAGGTGGGGACATGAGAACGCAGTTCTGCCAGCAAACGAGCATCTTTCTCATCTTCGCCGGCAAGTACCGGCTGGACACGTAGCCGGTTCCCGCTCGTATCCAGTTCATCGACGAAGCGCGGGCACTCAATGCTGAGAGGACAGGGTGGCAGATGCTGGAATCTGGATTCGCTCATGCTCCTCCCTCCTGACTAAGCTGCCGGTAAAGACGCTGAAAAGACTGTCGAGCACGTGAGAGGCGGCTGCGCACAGCAGAGAGTGAATCGTGCAGCGTTTCGGCAATCTCATTGTACGAGAAGCCCTCGGCATCCAGCAGCAAGCACAGAGCCGAGGTTGGCGGTAATTGTGCCAGTACCTGCCGCACCAGATCAAGTTCCACTACCTGTTCCTCAAACTGCACTTCGCTCACTAAGAACTCCTCACCTTGCTCGTTAAAAACCTCCTCATTTCCCTGCGGAGGCAGAAAAGGGATCAGGGACACGTGTTTGCGCCGCCTCCACTCAGTGCGCACCTGATTCAAGGCAATACGATAGAGCCAGGGCGCAAAGCGCAGCTCCTCGCCATTCATGCGCGACAGAGATCTGTACGCAGCCAGGAAAGTTTCCTGGCACAGGTCCTGTGTCAGTTGCATATCATTCGTCATACTATAGATCATGCGCCTGATGCGAGGTTCATAGGCTACTACCAGGCTCTCGAAAGCAGCTACTGATCCTCGACAGGCAGCAATGACCAGTTGAGACTCATCCTCTACGGCATCCATAAGTCTCCATTTATATACAAGTGCTGAATTCAGGTGCTCTGTTTATAACAATGTCTGAGCAGGTGCTTTTGTCTCGTTTTCTCCCTCCGTAGCCAGTAAGATCACCTACAGGCCCCGATTGATCGCGGGAAACGCCAATTTATTGGCCCGCCTTGCCGATTTTGCCAATCAATCGGGGCTACCTGGGATCAATCGGGGCCTACGGCCTGGTTTGATTACCAACCTTGTTCGTCAAAGCTCATAATCGCGACCCTACAGATTTTATCTCACCACTGGCGAGGAGGCAGAGGGACATCGATGAGGGTTGAGCCGGGATGTGTTGTTGCATCCTGAACGGCCTCGCTCAACTCCCGCGGAGATTCTACACGCACGCCCTTCATATTGAAGGCACGGGCAAGGGCAACGTAATCGGGAGCCTGCAAATCGGTCGCGATGTAGCGCCTGCCAAAACGCCGCGCCTGATCGCGTTTGACAGCGGTATAGGTGGAATCGTTGAAGATGACCACTACCACGTCAAGTTGCTCCTGTACAGCCGTTGCCAGTTCGCCTACGTTGAGCAGGAAGCCGCCATCGCCACAGAGCGTCACGACAGGACGTTGGGGCGTACCCGCTTTCGCGCCAATTGCCATCGGCAGTCCGCAGCCAATGGAGCACAATTCGGAAGCATGGATATAGCTGTGTGGCTCATAGACAGGCAGATATTCGGCGCTGGCATAGCCGAGCATAGTCATATCCGCCACGACCAGCCCGTTAGGCGGCAGTCCCTCACGCACAGCAGCGAGCAGGTCGATAGATTCGCCAAAAACACGCCGGACATTTGTCTGTATCGCTTCCCGCGCAGTCGCCACTTCCGCTGCTCGCGAAACCCATTGACGAGGCGTCTCTTGCAAAGCAGCGAGCAGGGCATCCAGCGCAAGGCGAGCATCGGCCATTATACCCAGGCTGACCGGATACTGGCGTCCAATTTCCGCCGGGTCAATATCGATCTGCGCCAACGTCTTCGGCAGAACTAATCGCCCGTTACTGGTGCGTCCCGCGCCCAGTTTACTGCCAACCACCAGTGCCATGTCCGATTCAGCTAGCAGCGCGCGCATCTCATCGGGCATGCCATAGCTGGTCATAGTTATAACCAGCGGATGATCAGCGGACAGCACATCGTGGCTCTTGTGACCCAGCAGGACAGGCGCTCCCAACCGTCCAGCCAGCCGCGCCAGATGGTCGTTCGCTCCCGCCCGAGAGACACCCGCTCCCGCAATAATCAAGGGGCGTTCTGCTTCAGTCAGCATCCGTACCAGCGCGGCAACCTGCTCCTGTGAGGGACAGGGAGGTGTAGCGGGGGCAGGTTCGGGAATCTCCATCTCGGCCTCGACCATCAAAAGGTCCAGCGGAATTTGCAGGTATGCACCACGCGCGCGGCTGCTGCGCATCGCCCGAAAAGCTGCGCGCAGGGCATCGGGAATCTCTTCCACCTGCGTGACCACACGCGCCCAGCCTGCCAGTGCTTCCATCATCCCAAACTGGTCCTTGACCTCGTGCAACTCACCGCGCTGCCTGCCAACAGAAGCGCGTGGCAGACTGGTGCTGATAACAAGCAGAGGCACGGAATCGGCATAGGCGCTGGCAACCGGCGTCGCCACGTTAGTTACACCCGGCCCGGTAATGGTACACACGACACCTGGTTTGGCACTGACACGAGCATAGCCATCAGCCATAAAGCCCGCTCCCTGCTCATGGCGAGCCAGAACATGCCGCAGGCCCGGTTCTCTATAGAGCACATCATAGATGGGCAGCGTATGCACACCGGGAATACCAAAAAGCGTGTCGACGCCATGAGAGCGAAGCGTGGCAATCAGCGCTTGAGCGCCGGAAATAGAGGCCATGATAGAAAACTCCTTTTCGATGAACACATGCGCGGAACAAAGATATGGTATTAACGTCCAGCCAACAATGTTTTCTCTCACCATTATATTGTATTTATCAGCAGGCGTCTCCTGAAACACACAGCAATCTGTTCCATGTTCCTCCTACTCCTCTGCATTTTTCACCCTACCTGCCACCTGGAAATACACGAGCAACATGGCTACCAGCGATTGCATCATCTCCCCGGCATCTTGCTGGGGGAATCGCAGCGCCTCCTCACCCTTGAAGACGTGAAAAAGGTGGCCGAGCCGCTGGCCGCGCTGCTGATTGAGCTGCCACAACGCGAGATCGGAGGGCAGCTTCCTGCATGGGAAGACCTGACTGCTCTCACAGATCGGGCAAGGGAACGAGGTATTGTGCTTCATCTGGATGGTGCGCGGCTATGGGAATGCCAGCCCTTCTATGGACGCGAATACAGGAAAATCGCAGCCCTCTTCGATACGGTCTATGTCTCTTTCTACAAAATCCTGGGTGGTATTGCAGGCGCGGTACTGGCAGCGCCGAGATGGCGGCAACCTCGTCCAACTCTTCCCTTACGTGCTCTCTGCCTGACAAAACACGTGAATCTGGTTAAGGTGACCATGAAATCTTTACCAATATTCAACTAGCTCTTAACCACCCTACCATTCACAAACGACGAGGCTATACAGCATAATTGTAGGTGAATGTAAGGCAGGTTGGAACGAGGTAGTGTTAGATCGCGCTCCTCTTCTGACGTCGCCACTCTATTCATATATTGATATGTCTTTTGCGGGCCAGGACAAAAGACAGCAAAATCCACGTAAGATTGTTGAAAATCGTTACGAAAAGGAGGGATCTTCTCTGTGAAGAATCTCAAGACTTCCGGTCGCTTTGTGAGCGCAGGAGTAGCGTTCGTCTTGCTCCTCGGCATTCTCGCGGGCGCATTCTATTTCCACGGGGTAGGCTCGGCTGTCCACGCAGCAGCGCCTTATAAATCTCATCCCATTAAAGTGAAACCTGCTACTACTCCGACAACATTCGATGGCAAACACAACCTGTTTACCTGCCAGGAGCCGGGCGCTCTGGTGCGCTGCTACAGCCCCTATCAGATGCGCGTTGCCTATGACACCCAGCCTCTGCTCAAGGATGGCGTGGACGGCGCCGGGCAGACGATTGTGATTATCGATGCCTTCCAGAGCCCAACGGTCCGACAAGATCTGAAAACATTCAACCTGACCTTCGGTTTGCACTTCTCAACATTGAACATCATCGCACCAGACGGCCTGACGCCGTGGAATCCGAATGATCCCAATCAAGTGGGTTGGGCGGAGGAAATTTCTCTCGATGTGCAGTGGGCGCATGCCATTGCTCCTTATGCCACCATCGACCTTGTACTGGCGAAGTCCAATCAAGATACGGACATTTTCAACGCCATCCAGTATGCAGTGAAAAACAATCTCGGTTCCGTTATCTCAATGAGCTTTGGTGAAGCAGAAGCCTGCATGGACCCCACCCTCATGGCAGCACAGCACCAGGTGTTCCAGAATGCTGTCGACAAGGGCATCACCATTTTTGCCTCCGCAGGCGATAATGGCTCTGCACAGCCCGCCTGTAACGGCAATGGTTACATTCAGGCAGTCAGCACCCCGGCCAGCGATCCTCTGGTAACGGGTGTTGGTGGCACCTACCTCAACGCGAACACGTCTTCCGGCATCTATTATGGCGAGCAGGCCTGGAACGAGACAGATATCGTTGATGGAGCCAGCGGCGGCGGCTACAGCAGCGTGTACTCACGCCCCGCATACCAGGTCGATTTTAACCATAATAAGACGCAGCGCGGTGTGCCGGATATTGCTTACAACGCAAGCGTGAACGGCGGCGTGCTGGTTCATCTGGGTTTCCTGGGCAGCAATAGCGGCTTCTACATCTTCGGTGGTACAAGTGCCGGTTCTCCGCAGATGGCTGGTGAGCTCGCGCTGGTCAATCAGGTGTTTGGTCGCCAGGGCAACATCAACCCTACTCTCTATGAAGGATTTGCCAGGCACGGCTACAGCGAATACTTCCACGATATCACTGTAGGTACCAACGCCCTGGTTACTACCGGTATCCCTGGCTACAGCACCACTACCGGTTGGGACCCTGTTACAGGCCTGGGCTCTCTCATTCTCGGTAATACCTTCGGCCTGACGTCCACATCAAAGACAGCCTTCAAGTGGTAATGTTGCGCTGAGCATTCAAGTGCCCCTGCCTTGATAGAGAATAACAGCTTCCAGGCGCAGGGATGAGGATTAATGCTCTCTACCAGTGACAACGCTGCCCTCTTCAAATGAGGGTAGCGTTGTTGTCTTTCGAGTCTCTCAAACAAACGTTTTTCCTCCCGCTTCTGATCTTGTCACGTAGGAGTGTCATGGCCCTGCTATACTATGCGATTTGAAGAAACTTGATAGGGATAATATCAGGTTTTCTAACAAAACTCTTACAATTCACATACGTTCTTCTAACGTCCCTCAGGTTATCTTATGGACAGAGAAAACAACCGACTCGTTCAAGTGAACAAGGTCGGTAAGAACAAACAACAATAACGATATAAATAAGCAAACCAGTAAGTGAAGCGAAAGGAGATACTTTTATGGCAAACCTGACGCGGTACAATCCATTCAACGAGGTTGTTTCCCTGCGCGAGGCGATGGATCGCCTGTTTGAAGACAGTTTTATCTCTCCCCGCCAGTTTGGCTGGAATGGGCGCACAGTGAACGCCAACCTGTATGAGACGCCAGAAGGTTTCATTTTGCAGATGCCCATGCCTGGAGTTAACCCGGAAGACGTCGACATCACCACACAGCAAGATACGATTACTCTGAAGTGGGAAGTCAAGATGCCCGCTCCCGAAGGCGCGACCGCACTGTGGCAGAGCTTCCCGTCCGGGCAGTTCCAGCAGACGTTTACGTTGCCCACCCCCATCAATCCTGAGCGCGCCGAGGCCACGACCAGCAATGGCGTCCTCTACCTGAACCTGCCCAAAGCCGAGCATGTCAAAGCCCGCACCCTGAAAGTCAACGCAAAATAACAGTTTTGTAGCTTGTTACTTTCGTAGTGCTTCTCTATAGATCAGGCCAGCTAGCCACGAGGCTAGCTGGCCTATTTTTGCAAGCGGGAGAAAAATATCAAGCAAAACATTCGCTGAAGCCCAGACCATCAAGGAAACTGTAACTAATACTCAGAGGCGGCTTCGGGGGACATTTCGCGTAATTTGCTGAAGACGTGGTAGAGGATGATGAGCTGGGTGAGGGCCAGGGGATCGCTCTGGCGCAGGACGTTGCCGACGTAGAAGAGGCCGAGATGGGCGAGACGTTCCGGGCGCAGGTGGCTGGCTTCTTCCATGTGCGACCAGATGCAATCTTCCAGTTCGCAGGCTTTCTGATGGCTAATATTGCCGTCGATCTCAAGTACATCGCGCATCTCACCGGCATATGCCTCTTCGAGGAGGCGCAGGGCCGGACGATGGCCGTTTTGCGAGACCTCCAGCACATCGCTGAGGTCGATTTTGGGAGCGTGTTTTGCCTCGATGAGGCGCACATCCAGGTGGGCGAGGTCGTGCGTGCGGTAGTAGAGGCTGCCCCGCGAGAAACGGATAACGATATCGGCATAGTGCTTTTGCGGCTGGATGTAGAGCTTGCTGTCACGACGGCGGGCCGCCATCTGCTGGCGTACCTGCTCAACAGTATAGCCACGAGAGGTGCTGTCGCGCATGATTTTCCACTGCTGCAACAGGGCAGTCTCCGGGTCAAGATAAATACGTACATGAGAGAGGCTGCGTAACTCCTCTGTGAATAGTGGGTGCAGACCGTGGACGATGAGGATATCGGCGGGATGGAGTTCAACCGGGCCGCCAATGGTGCCAGTTTTATGGTCATAAACCGGCTTGATGATGCTTTCTCCACGCGCAAGACGGCGAATATGTTCGGTCATTAAAGGGATATTATTTGCCTCCGGGTTCAGGGCGGTAATACCTGTACGCAGACGCGTCGCACGATCAAGAGTGTGATAATCATCCAGACAGAGGTGGGTAATTCGGTCTTGACCGAAGACACGCACCATCCCATCGGTCAAGGTTGTTTTTCCCGACCCGCTATCGCCACAGACTGCGACCACCAGACGCTGTTGCATACCTGTGCCACTTCCCATTGGCTACTGCTCAGCAGCCAGTTGTTTCTGAATTGCCGGGTTGTTTGAAACTCGTAATGTACCTGCACTGCGGTGGACGCCTTTGTCTGTCTGCATGCATTCTCCCTTTCTACTTTGAGCACTTGCCGTCAGTGGCAAAAGGAGTTCTCCTCTCCCTCCTATCAGAAAAGATACTATCATAAGTATAGCAGAGAAAGCCTGTGTTCTGCTATAGAGCCTTCTCTCATATTACGTTTTGCCAGAAAACACGGTACAATAGAGGCGACGAGTGTTATCGATAGATCAGCAGGGAGTATTTTTATGGAGCACCAGTTGCTTGAGCAACTGCAACAGCGCCCATTACTCTGTGATGGAGCAATGGGAACGTTGTTATACACTCGCGGCGTTACGTATGAGCAGTGCTTTGATGAGCTAAATTTGACACAGCCGGAACTCATTCAGAGCATCCATCGCGAATACATTCTCGCGGGGGCGCAGATTATTGAGACCAATACCTTTGGGGCAAACGGGGTGAAGCTGGAAGAGCACCACCTGGCAGATAAGGTGCGAGCCATCAATCTGCGTGCGGTGAAGCTTGCGCGCGAGGCCAGAGAGGAATCGGGTCTGCCCGTTTTCATCGCCGGGGCGATCGGGCCAAGCGGGCGACCGCTACGAGCGCCGGATGAGCAGCGCCTGAGCGAGCTGCGTGATATCTTTCGCGAACAGATCGTCGCGCTCATAGAGGGCGGAGCTGACCTCTTGATCTTCGAGACATTTTCGAGTCTGGTGGAACTACGTCAGGCCTTGCTGGCGACAAAAGAGGTCGGTAGTGTCTTGCCAGTAGTAGCGCAGATGAGCTTCTACGAGGACGGTCACACCCTCTCCGGCCAATCGCCTGCGCGAGTCGCGGCGGTACTCAACGAGTTGAATGTCGAGGTGATGGGCGCGAATTGCAGCGTTGGGCCAGCCGCTACGCTGGATGTGCTGCAAGAGATGATCGAGGCCCTCAAGCAGCAGGCGGAAATGGTACGCTCCACACCGGCTCTCTTTTCCGCCCAGCCCAATGCCGGTCTCCCTGCCCGTATCGGCAACCGTTTTTTCTATATGGCAACGCCCGACTATTTCGCCGATTATGCCCTGCGCTTTGCTCGCTCCGGTGTCCGGCTTATCGGGGGCTGCTGCGGTACCACCCCACGCCACATAGCGGCCATGCGCAAAGCCCTCGACGAACACTACGGGACACAAGCGCGCCTTAACGTTTCCATTGGTGAAGAGCTGCCGCAATCCAGGGCAAACGGGAATGGTGCCGCAGTTTCCAACGGCAAGACTCTCATCGCCAATCTGATCGAAGAGGAGATTATCTTACCGCCGCAGGGGTCAATGACGAAGCTGCAGGAGAAGTTGACTGCCGGTGATTTCGTGGTAAGCGTGGAGCTTGACCCGCCAAAGGGACTGAACCCGACAAAGATTCTGGAAGGGGCCGCGCTCTTGCAACAGGCAGGGGCAGATTGCATCAACATCGCGGACAGCCCGATGGCGCGGGTGCGCATGGGCTGCATCGCCATGGCGCGCCTGATTCAAGACCACCTGGGCATCGAGACGATTATCCACTTCACCACGCGAGACCGCAATCTGATGGCGCTGCAGTCGGAATTGCTGGGCGCGCACGCTCTCGGCATTCGCAACATCCTGGCCTTAACGGGCGACCCCATCCGGGCCGGTGACTACCCGAATACAACGGGAGTCTGGAATGTGGATTCGGTCGGCTTAATCGGTGTCTTGCACGGTATGAACGAGGGTCACGATGCCGCAGGCTCGTCCATCGGGGCACGGGCCAGCTTCCATATTGGCTCGGCGCTCAATCTGAACATGACTGAGGAAGAGGCTGAGCACGAAATTGAGAAGTATCGGCGCAAAATCGAAGCAGGCGCGCACTTCATTATGACGCAGCCTATTTACGAGCTGGCACCGCTCTTGCGCTTCCTTGATAGAGTGGGAAAGCCGCCGATACCGATGCTGCTTGGCTGCATCCCGCTACACAGCTCGCGACACGCAGAATACCTGCACAACGAGGTTCCGGGCATTACCATCCCGGACAGAGTACGAGCGCGCATGCGAGCAGCCGGAGAACACGGACATGAGGAAGGTCTGCGCCTCGCCCAGGAACTGCTGGCTTCTGCTCGCAGCATGGTACAGGGCGTCTATCTGATGCCTTCGTATGGCCGCTACGATGTCGTCAGCAAGTTGACGGAATTGCTGAAAGCAGAGCAGGCTGCCGGGTAATGCAGAGATTGCATTACCCGGACATTCACACTAGAGCCAGCCGTTCTCTATGACCTGGGCGACGACACAGGCATAGATCGCCCCCAGGATACCTGTACGACGGTACTTGTCGAGGCAGCCGTAGAGAACCAGCAGGCCGGTATCGCGCAGGTGAGAGCGCTTGCTGTAAGCGGCCATACGCAGCAGGCATTCGGCAGCGAGGGCATTTTCGATTAATGGCTGCTCGCGCAGGCAGAGACGCCCTTGCGCATCGGGACTCTCTGGATAATCATAAAACAGGTCGTTTTGCCCGTCCAGCAGCTCCTCACAGGCAAAATGCATAAGCGCGATGGCCGTCTCCAGGTACGCTTTGCGTTTATGCAGATCGTAAGCGTCCAGCAGGGCACGGGTCATCCAGACCTGATCGGCAAGCTGGCCGGGCAAGCCGGTATAGCCATTGAGGAAATAATGATACATACAGCCTGCGCGATGCACCATATGTTCGCAGAGCCAATCCAGGGCCCGCAAAGCCTTCTTCTCCATCAAGGCATCGCCCTGTATCCGCGCGCCGAGCAGATAGGATGAGATCGCACGGGCGTTCGAGGCTGTATAAATAGCCGTGTCGACGGGAGGAGCTTCGCGGGTGGCTCGTGAGTAGAGGCCAGGTTCGTAATATTCCTCGTCAGCGCTCTGACTACCGCTAAAGACGCCCATGCCCTCATTCCAGAGCGTCGTGTTCATGTAGCGCACGAGACGGTAGGAGAGGTCGTGCCATCTACGCGAACCAGTGGCTTCAGCGGTCAGCAATAGCAGACGAAGCATGGCGGCATTCTCATCCAGCATTTTCTCCGTATGCGGCATGCTCCAGTCGCTGGCAGCCGAGTAGCGAAAGAACCCGCCATCCTCCTTATCCCACAAACCACCCTCACACATCTGTTCGAGCGAGTAAGAGACCATGTGCAAGGCGTCTAGCAGCTCCGTCTGGTCAACCTGCCCTGATGGTTCATGCCGGGCAAGCATGAGCAGCAGTTCCAGCGCCTCCGGGTGAGGAAATTTCATGTGCGGATGAATGCAGAATCCGCCATAATCGGCGTCATAGAGGTCACGCAGCACGCTGCCTGCCTCAGCGGGGAGATTGGCTAGCTCGCTGCGTTCTTCAATCAGTAGAGAACGCAGGCCCGTCCTGGGAAGTGCTTGTGAAAGCTTGCGCGTGAAACGACGATCTTGCAATTCTCGCACCTGCACCTCAATCTCCTGAGCATGTTCACCATAGTAGCGGCGCACGTGACCCAGGTAATAGAGCATCTGCCTGGCAGGAACATAGACCCCACCCCAGAGAATCTCACCCTCCGGCGTCAGCAGCAGGACACTGGGCAGGCCATTCTGGTTGTAACGCTGGTTGACGTCGGGGCGCAGGTCACAATCGACCCTGATGGGAATATAATCGCCATTGAGAATGGAGATGATGGTCGGCTCAGAAAGGGTTGTCTCGTCCATGATATGGCACCACTGGCACCAGAGAGAAGAGATGAGCAGAAAAATCGGCTTTTTCTGCTCCTGCGCCTCCTGAAAAGCCGCCGCCCCCCATTCACGCCAGCGAATCAGGTGAGCATGATGAGGACGAGGAGAAAAGCGGAAAGTGGGAGGAGTCAGGAATGCTGACCGCCTATGGCCAGCATCCACATCACCGCTCATAAGAGTTCTCCTTTGATCTCTTGAGGCCAACCCTGCCTCTTGCAGAGAAGATAGTCATACATCTGTGTAGAAACTCTAAGGAAACGATAGAGCAATAGCGCCACGCAAAGGTCTGGGAGTTCTTGTATCAAGTGTACCAGAGGATGGAGAGATTAGCAAGGCCTGTCACCTTCATTCTCTTGCAAAAGGCACTTCGCGATTGACTGAAAAATTTCATTGACTTCACAGGAGTGATATGATACACTTTATGAGGCCCATTAGACGTGCCGTACAATTTCATTAGAAAAAAGGGAGGATTAGCCTATTAACAGGGATTTTCGGGGGAACGACCGTACACGCGAAACCCGTATGAATGAGCGCATTCGGGCGCGTGAAATCCGTTTGATCGATGAGAACGGAGAAATGATCGGAGTCATGCCCCCAGCGCGTGCGCTCGATATTGCTCGCGACCGGAACCTTGATCTGGTCGAGGTCTCACCCAATGCCGTACCGCCGGTCTGTAAATTGATGGACTATGGCCGTTACAAGTACGAGCAAGCCAAGAAAGAGAACGAGGCCCGCAAGAATCAGAAGACCATCACCTTGAAGGAAATTCGCCTGCGCCCACGTACCGACGAACACGACGTGAACGTGAAGACGCGCAAGATTCAAGAATTTCTGGCCGAGGGGGATAGAGTGCGGGTGAGCGTTCAGTTCCGAGGCGCAGAGATGCGCCACCCCGATATTGGCCGCAAGCTCCTGGACGAAGTCGCAGAGGTATTGAAAGGGTCGGCAGTGATCGAGCGCTCACCGACGATGGAGGGACGTATGATGTCCATGATCGTCTCACGCGCTCCCGGCTGGGAACCACCAAAGAAACAGACACCAGCAGCCGGTAAACAGAAAGCTGCCCCACAGTCCGCTCCCGAACCTGCTACCGTACCAGAGAGCAACGAGACAACAGGTTCCACATCGGCAGAATCGTGAAATCTTATTCATACCAGAATCAGTAGTCCGTGCGTATCCAGCATAAGCGGCAGCAATAATCCAGCAAGCATAATGAGGTGTAGTTCATGCGCATGAACTACACCCTTTTTTTCTCTGAACCCATACATTGACTTTTCAATGATGGAGGATTACGATACGACAAACGTCATCTGATTGTATGGGATGGATACGAGCAATAGAGCTTCACAATCTCTATCCAACTGAAGAAAAACACAGGGAGGCTATCGGTGAGCAGCTACGACGATCCACGCTGGTATGAACAGCCTGAGCAACATCAGATAGATACATCATCTCAATCTCAACCTCAACAAGCGCCACATGACGATTTTAGCCCGTTTGCTACGCCCCCAACCAATACGCAGCAGGCCGCGTCTGGGACAAATTCCAATCATCGCTGGTACAGACCCAATCCGGGCAACGATCGAGAGCGACGACCACTTTTCAGTTTCTGGCAGTTCGTGATCGTTGCCGTGCTTATCATACTTTCTTTTATAGGAGGTTGGTTCAGTCATCAGACCTTCTCAGGCACTTTCGTGGCGAGCAGCCAGTCACAGAAATACGAGAACCTTTTTGATCAGGCCTGGCAAGATATTGACCAGAATTATGTCGATCGCAAAGCCGTTAACTATCAGCAGATGTCATACAGCGCCATCCAGGCGATGGTGCAGGTACTACACGACACGGGACATACCCGCTTCCTGACCCCACAAGAGGTGAAGTCTGAGAATCAACAACTGAGTGGACAGTTCGTTGGCATCGGCATCTCCTTGCAGCAGGACGCCACGACCGGAAATATTGTCATCATCTCAACCATTCCCGGTTCGCCAGCGCAGAAAGCGGGTATCAAGCCGGGAGATATCATCACCGCCGTCAACGGCACGAGCGTTTCCGGAAAAAGCCTCGATCAGGTAACATCAATGATCCACGGGAACGCGGGAACCAGTGTCTCCCTCACCATAAAACGCCCCTCTACCAATCAGACATTGACGTTCAAGATGGTGCGCGCACAGATCAATGTGCCGAACGTGCTGATGTACTACATTCCACAGGATCATGTCGCCGATATCCAGATCGTGCAGTTTGCCAGCGGCGTCTCCGCCAACCTGCGCCAGGATCTCGATAAGGCCAAAAAGGATGGCGCTACCGGCATCATCCTTGACCTGCGCAACAATCCGGGCGGCTACCTGAGCGAAGCCGTCGACACCGCCAGCCTCTTCATGTCAAAAGGCGTCGTGCTGATCGAACAGGACAGCAGTGGAACACAGACAAAAGTGTCAGTCACCGGCGCTACAGACAATACCACCACCCCGCTAGTCGTGCTGACAAATGGCAACACAGCCAGCGCAGCGGAGATCGTCACCGCTGCACTGGAAGATAACCACCGCGCAACCGTGATCGGCACCAGGACCTTCGGCACCGGCACCGTCCTGCAAGAGTTCCCTCTCTCAGACGGCTCGGCCCTGCTGATCGGGACACAGGAGTGGCTCACACCCGACGGCCAGTTCATTCGCGACCACGGGGTGCAACCCAATATCGATGTCACATTGAACGCGAAGGCCAACCCGCTCACACCAGACATTGAGCAGGAGTCGAACATGACGGTGCAGCAAATCCTCAAAAGCGGTGACAACCAATTGGTGTACGCCATTAGCTACCTGAGCACACATAAATAAATGGACAGGTGAAGGAACTATCTTACGAAAAGCTGTAGGGACGAGCGCCAGGCAGCGTCCCTACAGCTTTTCGTAAGCTTCCTGCAATTGTGCTGCCAGCTCTTGTTTTCTGCTTTCGGGGAGGAATGAGGCGCGGATAGCTTCCAGATTGCAGTGGAGAAAGTGCAACTTCTCCCAGCCGAAGAACCGATGCAGCTTTTCGTACTCCTGGGTTAGCGTAATGTCGGTGATGGTACGGGTATCGGTATTGACGCTTAAAGAGAGATCGGCTTCGTAGAGACTGTTGATAGGATGATCAGCGTAGGTATCATAGATATTGGTTTGCAGGTTAGAAGTGGGGCAAACCTCTAAATGGATGCGTTCTTTCCTCAAATGCTCGACGAGAGTCGGGTCCTCGCTACTGCGCACCCCGTGACCGATGCGCAGAGGATGCAGAGAACGGAGGGTTTCCCAGACGCTTTCGGGGCCGCTTGCCTCACCGGCGTGAGCGGTACGTGGCAGGTTGCGCTCTTCAACATAGCGGTAGGCAGGGATATGGGCCTCGAGCGGGAAGCCAGCCTCGTCACCCGCCAGGTCGAGCGCAGCGACATGCGTACCACGAAAACGCTCAACCAGCCTTGCCGTGTGGAGACTCTGTTCGGCTGTGAAGTGGCGCAGCGTACAGAGAATTAGCCGGGCTTCGATGCCGGTGGATGCACTGGCCTGTGATGTCGCTACCTCAACGGCCTCGACAACCTGCTCCGGCGAGAGTCCTTGCTCAGTGTGCAGATAAGGCGCGAAGCGTATCTCCGCGTAGAGCAGGTTGTCACGCCGCAATTGCGCGAAAACGTCTGTAACGACCAGATACAGGTGTTCTTCAGTCTGCATGAGAGCAATAGCATATGGCGCGCGAGTCAAGAAATCGGCCAGGTTGGTACACTTCGCAGGCGCAATAAAATCACGCCGGTACGCCTCCTCGGTCACAGAAGGATCAATCTTGCGCGCAACCTCGTAGCTTAAGGAGCAATCGAGGTGAAGATGAAGCTCTACTTTAGGATAAAGATGAAAATTCATTCCTGTCTCCTTGTTTAGCCGATGGACAACACTCTCTCGCATGTCATTCTGAGCACACCTCCAATAGCCCCTCTATGGAAAAAATCTCTGGAGTATGCCCTGGTGGACTTTCTTAATAGCATGCCTCTGTGCCGGAACCGACAGCAGCCTGATAATACTTGCTGGTCGGGGCATGACCAAGCAGAGGGGCAATGAAACTGGTGGCGGCAACCACTTTCGCGAGATCAACGCCGGTAGAGATGCCGAGGCCGTTGAGCATGTAGAGGAGGTCTTCGGTGGCGAGATTGCCTGCCGCGCCCGGAGCGTAGGGGCAACCGCCGAGGCCACCAGCGGAAGAATCGACGATGCTGACGCCCATTTGCAGGGCGGTGAGGACATTCGCGAGGGCCGTGCCGCGCGTATCGTGGAAGTGAACGGCCAGTTTCTCCACAGGAATACCACCCCCGCCCATCAACAGGTCAAGCACTTCAACCACCTGATTGGGCGTGGCAACGCCAATGGTATCACCCAGTGAAAGTTCGTCGATGCCCATCGCAAGCAAGGCCTGTGCCACGTCGAGCACCTGGCGAGGAGCTACTTTGCCCTCGTAGGGACAGCCAAAGACGGTGGAAATATAGCCGCGCACGGAAATACCCTCTCGCTTCGCCAGCGCGACGACAGGGCGAAAATTGTCGAGGCTTTCCTGAATGGTAGCATTGATATTGTGACGGGTGAAGCTCTCACTGGCCGCCGTAAAGACCGCGATGGAGCGCACACCGGCTGCCAGCGCCCGTTCCATGCCTTTCAGATTCGGAACCAGCACAGGATAATCGGTGGTGGGCAATCGCTTGAGGCGAGCCATGACCATGCTGGCATCGCTTAGCTGGGGAATAGCACGCGGACTGACGAAAGAGGTTGCCTCGACGACAGGCAAGCCAGCATCGGCCAGCATCTGGATGAACTGTATTTTCTGCTCCGTCGGAACGAGCGCCTTCTCGTTCTGCAAACCGTCACGCGGGCCAACTTCAACGACGCGTACCGTGCGTGGAAGAGATGTCAGGTCTGGTTTCACCCCTATGCTCCTCTTTTCAAACCTTGCTGAGAAGATCGTTCAGGTGAGAGATTCCCGGATTGTGGCCGCTGCATGTGATCAGACACTTCCGGGTTATTTGCCTGTTGCTGCGCCTGTTCAGCCTGAGTTTCAGCAGGCTGCTGAAGATTTCTGGTCTGGCTGGGGTGGCGCACTACCTGCACCTTGGTAATGCGCCGACCACGCGTGGCCAGGACCTTAAAGATTGTATCGTTAAAAGTGGTGGTATCGCCGGCGACGGGAATCTTGTCAAGCTGCGCGTAGAGGAAGCCCCCGAGCGTATCATAGTAGGTATCGTCCAGGTGCATGTCTGTAATGTCGTTGAAATCGTTGATACTGATTTTCGCATCAAAGATATACTCATCGGGGCTAACGCGCTCGTACAGGTTCTCCTCACGGTCAAACTCGTCTTTGATATCGCCGACGATCTCCTCTACCAGGTCTTCGATAGTGACGAGACCGGCGACGGAGCTATATTCATCGACGACAATCACCATGTGAATGCGGCGCTGGCGTATCTCGCGCAGCAGGTCATCCAGGCGTTTGGTCTCCGGCACGAAGTAGGCCGGGCGCAGTAGATCGCGAATAGGCGTGTGATCGTGACCCTCGCGCAACTGCTTGAGCATATCTTTGGTATAGAGAATACCGATGATATTATCAATATTATCTTCGTAGACGGGAATGCGCGAGAAACCGCCTTGCAGGGCAAGGTCAACTGCCTGATCTACGGTGGCATCGCTTTCCAACGTCACCATGTCGATACGCGGAATCATCACCTCGCGCACAGTCGTATCAGCGAACTCGAAGATGCTGCGAATCATCTCAGTCTCTTCCTCTTCAAGTACCCCTTCTTCTTCGCCCACCGAGACGAGCAGGCGCAGTTCTTCTTCGGTCACGAAGGGACCGCGATGCTTCATCTGTCCGCCTCCCAGGAAACGAACGAAGAAATTGGTGATCGCACCCAGAGACCAGACAACGGGGTGCAGGAGCCAGGCGGCCCGGCGCACGGGGCCGACCATCAAGCGCGCCCAGCGTATCGGATTCTGCACAGCAGCCGTCTTGGGCGTAATTTCACAGAAGATCAGTACAACGAGTGAGGTAACAACGGTAGCAATCACCTCGCCGAAGGAGGCTGAGAAGGTCAGAGCCAGTACGGTTGCCATACTGGATGCGACGATGACGGCCACACTGTTGACAACCAGGATGGTGGAAAGAAAGACATTGGGTTCTGCGAGCAGGTGATCGATCTGTATGGCTTTTTGATCGCCCTCCTCTACCATGTTCTTGAGCTTGATGCGGCTCACTGAGGTAAGAGCGGTTTCAGCGGCGGAAGCCGTCGCGCTGAGAAAAAGAGAGATGATGAGTATAAAAAATTGTAACCACATTTCCCCGGTAAATTGTGGGAAATGAACAGCGATTGCGGCGGCTATACTTGCTAAGCCAGGGCCGTCCATAGAAACATTTACTCCTTTTTGCCACTTTCAGGCACCGTGTCTTCAGAAGACCGAGATTTTACCCGCCGTATCGCTCTTGCCGGAACTCCGACAACCAACGCACCGGGTGGAACATCTTTTGTCACAACGGACCCGGCCCCGGTATGGGCCTGATCTCCTACAGTAACGGGGGCAACCAGCATCGTATCGCTGCCGATAAAGGCTCCATCTCCAATGACTGTACGATTTTTGTGTACTCCATCATAGTTGCAGGTAATGGTACCTGCGCCAACATTGACATGTTCGCCTACAGTGGCATCACCAATATAGCTGAAGTGGTGCATATCTGTTTCTGCACCGATATGTGAATTTTTGACCTCTCCAAAGTTCCCCATACGTACACCACGCGCAAGATGGGCACCGGGACGACAATGGCTGAAGGGACCAATAGAGACCTCATCTTCAAAGACCGTCTCCTCCAGTACCGAGTTGCGGATGACGCAGCGGTCTCCAATAGTCGAGGAGTCGATGGTCGAATAGGGGCCAATATGGCAACCTGTTCCGATGCGCGTCTTTCCCGTAATCATGGTACCGGGCAGAATAACGGTATCGGGGCCGATCACTACTCCATCCTCGATATACGTGGTAGCCGGGTCGATGATGGTCACGCCTGCGTACATGTGCCGTTCCAGAATGCGGCGGCGCAGCACCTGCTCAGCATGGGCCAGTTGCACGCGATCATTAATGCCCATCGTCTCTTCAAGGGAGCCACTGACGGTGCTAATTGTACGTCCCTGCGCGCTGGCATAGGCAATGAGATCGGTCAGGAAGTACTCGCCGCCAGCATTGCGCGGCAGCATCTGCAAGGCAGGCCAGAGCCACTTGCGTTCAAAGCAGTAGACGCCAGAATTGACTTCACGAATGCGTTTCTGCTCCTCCGTTGCCCGCTTAAGTTCGACGATCTCGCGCACCTGGCCGTTCGCGTCTCGCATGATGCGCCCATAATCGCCCGGTCCCTCGGCTATAGCGGTCAGAAAGGTGATCGTGGCCTTGCTTTCAATATGCTCGACCAGCACACGTGCCAGCACCTCACTGCTGAGCAAAGGGGTATCGCCATAGCAGACCAGCACGGTATCCGGCAGGGGAACGAGCGAATCGACAGCATCTTCTGCTGCCAGCAGCGCATTAGCGGTGCCAAGCGGCTCTTTTTGCAGGGCGTAGATGTAGCGATTGCCAAAGCGGGCTTCAACCTGCTCCGCCTGGTGACCAAGCACGACGATAGGGCGAAAGGTCTCAATTCGCGTAACAAAGGGGGCAAGAATAGGGGCGGCGGGAATAGCCTCAACGGCATTCAGTACATGCGCCAGTAGTGGCAACCCGGCCAGAGGATGAAGCACTTTCGGCAGGGTTGAACGCATCCGTGTACCTTTGCCCGCTGCAAGCACTACGGTCGCATATGTATTCATGATGGATATTTAGTTCCTTTTTAACCCTTATCCCAATCAGATAAGAACACAACCCAACCTTGTTTCCAAGCCAGGTCGGGGTATTGTTATGCTGTCCACCGCCTTGATAAAAAGATCGGCTCGGGTGCCAGGATTCGAACCTGGGAATCGCGGATCCAAAGTCCGCTGCCTTACCGCTTGGCCACACCCGAATATTCTGTGAGAGACAGGTCGGATAGTTGGGGAAAATTGGCATTACCTTGTTCCATCCCCTCTCCCGTTTCGCACGCACTTTATGGTACACGAAATCAGGTATTTTGTCAACAGCCGCTTGACCAGAGAGCCTCAAACCTCTATACTCAAGAGGCGCAAAAACATCCTGGAGATAGAGAGGTTGAGAAGCTATGCAACAACCCGGCCCTTTCATCGAGCAACCCCGCTTTAGCAGCCTGCCTGAATTTGCCCTTCGTCTCTCGCAGGCGTATGCTGGCTGGCATGCTCCGGGGTCAGATGAAGACATCTTTGCCTATTTCGCCTCTTCCTCCACACACAGCGGCGATGAACACAGCCTGCGCGCCAGCCTGATACGGGAACGTATCCTGCCCGTCTTTCACTACACGCCTGAGCAGATTGAATATGAAAGCCAGCAACGCTACGATCTCACCTTATGGAATCGCAATCCTCAGGCCAGGAAGCGCATTGCCATTATCGAAACCAAAAGCTCATCCTCCCACAATCTGGCCGTCATGCGGCGCGGGCGAGAAACGCCGGTGGAACAACTTGAACGCTATCTGACCCAGGCCGGTCTCTATCTTGGCGTCCTCACCAATGGCGATGAATGGCACCTGTTCGACTTCGCCGTCGGCAACGAGCCGCTGGCCTCCTTCAGCCTGCTCGCGCTGGCGCAGCTCCTGCAGGGCGCAACTACCATAGAAACGGTCGAGGAGCGGCTGGCAAGTCAGCCATTGCTGCAACAGGCGCTGGCTATCAACCTGTACTATCTCGACGCCCAACGCTGGGAGCATACGGATGTCTTTCGCCAGCGCCTGGCCGACAGAACATATCACCGCGTCGCCTCCCTGCGCGACCCCGCCATTGTGGAGACGCTGGTGGAGCAGATCAAGCAGGTACTTGGCACGCTGCGCGAGACGATTCGCGCCCAGTTCGCCTTGCTGCAACAACGCTACGCCGAATACCAGCATGAAAGCAGCTTCACCGGCGCCAGCGATAGGCGCCCCTTCAACGAAACGCGGCAGGCAGCCATCGATCGCGTCGTGCAATTTGGCACCGCCTTCCGCATAGACCTGGACGGGCAACTGCGCAATGATATCGTCAATCTGCTACTGGAACTCTCCGACCAGTACCTGATCGATGGCGATATCTCCAGCTTTGAAAGCGAGTATCTGCGGCGCGCCTCCGATATCTTCGGCAAGCACCAGATCAGTCAGGCATCGTTGATCGAGAAAAAAGGCAAAGCTGTGCGCCTCTCGCCGCCGCCGCGTGAGGGGCTGGATGAGTTGAAGGCATTGCTGCAAACGCATTATCTCTACCTGCAATCTCTGCACGAAGATTACGCGCTGAGCAAGAAGACGATGGACGCTTATCAGGCGTGGCTGGCAAGCGTGCGCGGCGTGTTTGGCAATCCACAGGACGAGTTTTGCCTGCAAACCTCCTACATTCATTTCGTGCGTCTCTTTTTCGTGCGCGTCTGCGAAGACCACAACCTGATCCCGCGCCGCATCTCCGACGGCCCCTTCGCGCGCTATGAAGAGTACCGCACGGAACTGCTGACGGGCCTCAAGGATACGTATCTGCGCCTGCTTGAAGAGACGTACCAGCGCGCCCGTTCCGTCTACCACAACTTTTTCGGCCATCAGCAATTCTACGACTGGTTCCTGCTCGACGAGTACACCATCCTGGCCCTCTTCGATCTGCTTAACGGCTACGATTTTCAGGGCATCAGCGCCGACGTGCTGGGCCGCGTCTATAACGAGGGCTATATCGAAACCAAAGAGCGCAGCGAGAAGGGACAATTCTATACGCCGCCGCAGGTCGTCGATTACATGCTCGACGCGATCGGCATTCCCGGCAGCGACGAGCCGGACGAGGGGAAAGCGCGGGCGTTTCTGGAAAAGAGCGTCGGCGACCTCTCCTGCGGCAGCGGCACCTTTCTGGTCGCGGCAGCCGCGCGCAAAAGCGCCATCCTGCGCCGTCTCGTCGCCGCCCGCGAGGTCGATCCCGACTATGCCTTGCAGGTGCTGACCGATACCTTTCTGGGCTTCGATCTCAACCCTTTTGCCTGCTACCTGGCCGAGATGAACCTGCTCATTCAGTGCCTGCCCTTCCTGCTCGACGAGAAAGGGCAGCTCTGCCGCAGCGTTGACCGCTTCCACATCTACTGCGCCGATTCGCTCGAACCCACTCCGGCAGAGCAGGCCCGCGCCTACTTCGACGGCAGCGCGACCGACCGCCTGGTCTTTCGCCCGCGCCGCTCGCGCAATCAGCCCCTCACCACAGACGAGCAACACATCATCAGCATCAAAGAGGCAAAGGGACTGCCCGCCGAACTGGTGCAGCTTCACAGCGGCGGCCAGGGCATCGACTATCTGCTTGGCAACCCGCCCTACGTCAGCGCGGGCGAGGGCACCGAAAACCTGCGCTACCGCAACGAGGTCTGGAACTTCGGCATCTATCACCTGCTCTACCAGCGTTGGGATCTCTTCGTCCCCTTCTTCGAGCGCAACCTGCACTTCCTGCGCCCCCTCACGGGACGACTGGCCCTGATCGTCTCCAACGGCATCGAGACGGAGGGCTACGCCGAACGCCTGCGCCAGGCGCTTAGCCGCGACTATCGCCTGCTGCACATCGACTTCTTCCCCGGCCTGCGCCTCTTCCAGGATGCCGCCATCGAAAACACCGTCGTCATCCTCGAAAATCAGCCGCCAGACGAGGAACACGAGGTCATCCGCCGCCGCCACCTGCACACCGATTGTCGCCACTATGAGACGCTGCCGCCCGCGCTCCAATCCACCTCAAACGGCCAGATCTTCCGCTGGCGCTACGACCCCATTCTCGATCAAAGCCTCTCCGAAGGCACCATCCTGCTCTGCGCCATCGTCTATATCGGCACGGGCGTCGAGGCACAGAGTAAAGAGGATCTCGACCCGGTTGTGAATGGCAAACGACAGAAACTTTTTACCGTTGATAACGTCTTTCTGTCACCAGACACGGTAGCAAAACGCCCGGCGGACTATCCCGACGATGGCGTACTCGGCGATGATGTCGATTACTATTTCCTGCGCCGCAAACGCTACGTGGCCTATGAAAAATACCAGCCACAGATACGTCGTCCGCGCAGCCTCGCGCTTTTCAAAGCGGAGGAGAAACTGCTGCTAGGCGAGACTTCGGGCGGCTATTATGATCGCGACGGTCTGTTCGCCAATCACAGCGTGCAGGTCGTCGTCTCCTGGAAAGCATTGGAGCAGGCAGGCGCAATTGAGGAGAAGGGCATCAAGACGGTGCTGCGCGAGTCGCGGCAACTGGCAGGCATAGCCGAGGAGACAAATCTGAGCGAGATCGCCGCATTGTTTGACCTGCGCTACCTGCTCGGCATCATCAACAGCCGCTTCATTCGCCGCTATATGGCCGCGAACATGCTTGAGGGAACGCGCGAGGGGCGCATCTACCCCGATGTCTGGAAACGCCTGCCCATAAAAATCGCCGCGCCAGAACGCCAGCAGCAGATCGCGCAACTGGTAGACGCCGTGCAGGAACGTTACCGGCAGCTCGGCGCGCTGGCAACGCCTGAGACGCTCATCAATGACCCGACCATCCGCCGCCGCGACGTGCAGGGCTACCTGGCTCAAGGCATCCTGCGCTTCACCGGCGACGTGCAGAGCGCCATCGGCGAGAGACCTGCTCTGCGTGAAGGTCGGCTCATGCTGC
>Ga0209061_1000202_pt1 | contig 188209 bp, 176 predicted proteins | sample Coa_R1_10_FD_187157 | JGI IMG/M metagenome (GOLD analysis project Ga0209061, IMG submission 187157) | Surface soil microbial communities from Centralia Pennsylvania, which are recovering from an underground coalmine fire - Coalmine... | ecosystem: Environmental > Terrestrial > Soil >... | reverse complement strand
GCCGCCTAAGCCGCTTCGCCGGCGCAACGGCTGTGGACAAGCCTCCGGCTTGCCCACAGCCCCAACCACAGCAGAAGCGGTCATTTGATGCGCTACAAAAACCGGTCAACTTGACGCGTCAGCTACAGGCAAACGAGCCGCCGCCAAAGAGAAAATCGATCGCGCTGCGGGCGCGTTAATGTCCCAGAAGGTCGTTGCAAAGGCTTGGCTTTGCTGGCATGGTACAGCGAAATAATAACACGGCAGAATGCGGCCGAAGAGCAGGTAAGGCGTTGGCCACCAAAGCCTAAGGTAAATAATGGCCCTGTGGAAAACTGCCCTGGTGGGCGCTGTCCTCCTTGTCGGAGGATGTTCGTTCGCAACCGACTCCCTGCTCCCCACCTTGACCGGGGAAGAGCCGTCCGGAAAGCCCAAGGAACAAACCGCCGCCACCCAGGCTGCCGAAGCCGCTCCTGTCACGACGGAGCCGCTGACGACGCAGCCGGCGGCGCCGCCGCAGCTCAATTCCGGCAATCTGCAACTGGCACCCATCGAGCCCGGCAAGCCGACGGGGACGGCCGTCGGACAAAAGGTGGCGACGATGCGCCAGGATCTTGGTCGACTCCAGGCCTCCGTCAGCGCGCACAACAGCCAGCTCCAATCGGTGCTCTCGCAGACCACGAGCAACGCGCAGCAATATTATCAGCTCGTCGCGGCCATCAACGCCAAGCTTCAGGTTGGCACCACGCCGAGCAATCCAATCTTGGTTAATCAATGGAACCAGGCGCAGTCGATCCTCGGCAAGATCGACGGCGACGTCGCATCGCTCAACGCGCTCTCCAACGGGGTTGCAAACGACTCGGCGCAGGCGGCTTACCTGCTCGATGCCATCCGCGCCACCTATACCCTTCCCGGCGCCGTCGACGAGGATCATCGCCAGCTCGCCGTGCTGGAGGACGAGACCAATAAGACCGTTGTGCCGATCGACCGCCTGCTCAATGAGTTGTCCGAGGACACCAGCCGCCAGAGCCTCTACGTCGCGCGCGAGCGCAGCAATCTTGCGACCCTGTCGGTCGCGATCAAGAACGGCGAGCTCTTTGGCAGCAGCCTCGCCAATCGCGCCTACGGCGCGCCCGTCGCCGCAGCGCCGGCGCGCGCGAGTGCCTCGTCCAGCAAGCTGGCGGGCCGGCGGCCGCTCGTCGTCATCCGCTTCGACCGTCCCGACGTCAATTACGAGACGGCGCTCTACACGGCGGTAAGCGAGGCGCTGGCACGCAAGCCCGACGCGCGCTTCGACATCGTCGCGGTCGCGCCGACGCGGGGCGGCACCGCCCGTGCGGCGCTGGCCCGGGATCAGTCGAAGAAGAACGCCGATGCCGTCATGCGCTCGCTCACCAATATGGGCCTGCCTGCCGACCGCATGACGCTCTCGGCCACGACGAGCCGCGTCGCCGAGACGAGCGAGGTGCATCTCTACGTTCGTTGAGTTGGCGCAAGCCTGCGCCACGGATCGCACATTCACTTGCCGTCGCCCGAGACCGCCATGCTCACGCTCTATCACGCGCCGAGATCGCGCTCCTCCCGCTTCATATGGCTGATCGAGGAGCTGGCGGCGCCCTACGCGCTGAAGCTTGTGAGCATCCGGCGCGGCGACGGCAGCGGCGCCCTCGATCCCGCCAACCCGCATCCGCACGGCAAGGTGCCGGTCCTCGTCCATGATGGCGCGATGATCTTCGAGTCGCCGGCGATCGCGCTTTACTTGACCGACACATTTCCGAAGAACCGCCTTGGCGCTGCGATCGGTGCTGCGGGGCGCGGTGCCTATCTCACATGGCTCGCCTATTACGGCGACGTGCTGGAGCCGGCTTTCATGTCGAAATTCCTCAACACGCCCGTACCGCGCGGAACCGCCGGCTGGGTTCCCGCCGAGGAAGCGATGGAGTTCGTGACCAAGACGCTGTCCGGGCAGCCCTATCTCCTGGGCGAGGCCTTCTCCGCCGCCGATGTGCTCTACGGCAGCACCTTCGCCCTGTTCCGGACGAGCCCGCTCCTCCCCAAGAGCCAGGTCATCGAGGACTATGTGGCGCGCTGCACGGGGCGCCCGGCCTATGCGCGCGCCTTGGCGAAGGACAACGGCTGACCTCACCGCCCCGTCAATAAGCGGCGACGACGCCGTCCGAGCGCGGATCGCTTGCCCCCTCGATGATCCCGTCCGCGCGCCGCACCACGGCACCAGCATGCCCCATCACGTCGGTGAAGGGCTCGACAAGCTCCACGTTGTGGCCGGCCTTCCGAAGCGCCGTGACGGTCGCATCGTCGAATCGGCGCTCGATCCGCAGGCCCATGGCAGAGGCAGCACCCCAGGTGCGCCCGAGCACCCAGCGCGGCGCCGTCACCGCCTGCTGGAGCGGCTGTCCGAATATGGCATAGCGCGTAAAGAGGGCCGCTTGGGTCTGCGGCTGGCCATCGCCACCCATCGCGCCATAGACCAGGACCCGGCCGTCATCGAGCACGGCCAGGGCCGGATTGTTGGTATGGAAGGGAAGGCGGCGCGGCCTCAGCTCGTGGAGCGACCCCGGCTTGAGCGAGAAAGCCATGCCGCGATTCTGCCAGACGATGCCGGTGTCGCGCAGGGTGACCCCCGAGCCGAATTCCCAATAAATACTGTGGATGAAGCTGACCGCGAGCCCATTGCGGTCGATTGCTCCCATCCATACCGTGTCACCCGGCGCCGGATTGAGGGTCCATGGCCCGGCCTTCGCGAAATCAATCCGCCGCGCCATGTCGCCGAGGGCCGCGTCGCCGAGCCAGGCTTGCGGATCGCCACGCATATAGGCGGGATCGGTGAGCGCCGTGTCGCGCAGATGGAAGCCGAACTTGGTGGCCTCGACGACGCCGTGAATATGGGCGAATCCCTCGGCGTCCTTCACGCCGAGCCGATCGAAGACACCGAGGATCACCAGCGAGGCCAGCCCCTGAGTCGGCGCCGGCGTGTTATAGACGGTGCCAACGCGAAGACGGAGGGCGAGCGGCGACTCCTCGGCCGCGCGGTGCGCCGCGAGATCGCCGAGCGCAAGTGGGCTTCCCACACGCGCCAGCTCGGCCGCGATCCGGCGCGCCAGCTCGCCGCGATAGAAGTCGTCGAGCCCTACTACGGCCAGGCGGCTGAGGCTTTCCGCCAAGGCCGGATTCTTGAAACGGCTGCCCTCGGCGGGGACCTGTCCGCCCGGCAGAAAGAGGTCCGCAAAACCGGCAACGCTCTCGATCTCGCGCCGCTTCGCCGCAGTGTTGCGGACCTGCGTCTCGGTCACGGCATAGCCGTCGCGTGCATAGTGGATCGCATCCTCGAGCAGGCGAGCAAGCGGCATGCGGCCGCCCAGCCGCGCGCTCAAATCCAGGGCGGATTGCCAGCCCGAGACGTTCCCGGCGACCGTGATCGCCGCAAGAGGACCACGGGCGGGGATGGGGGCGATGCCGCGCGTCTTGTAGAAATCCAGATCGAGCGCTTCAGCCGCGCGGCCGCAGGCGAGGATCGCCCGCGGCGCCTCGCCGGGCGCCCGAACCAGCCAGAAGCCGTCGCCACCCAGCCCTGCCATGTGGGGATAGACGACGCCGGTCACCGCCGCCGCGGCCACCATGGCCTCGATCGCATTGCCGCCTTCGCGCAGCACGGCAAGCCCCGCCTGGGCCGCGAGATGGTGAGGGGCCGTCACGATGCCGCGCGCGGCGCGAAGGGTCTGAAACATGGAGCGATGCCTTCTTCTTTCCGTTCAGGATCGGGCGCCATCTTGGCCTATCTGCGCGTCACGGCCAAAGGCAATTCGTTGCCGTTTCGCCGCCCCTCGAGATAGCGCCTTGCTCATTGCGCAACGCCGACCGCGGCGAGTGATTGCCTCGCCTCTCCCGATCCGCTTTAATCCCGCGCGACGGCGACAAGGCGCATGGAGACAGCGGTGACATCGAACCAGCAATTCGCCAAGGCATTTCCGGTATCGTGGCAGGAGCTTCACCGCGACGCAAAGGCGCTTGCATGGCGGCTCAACGAGACGGGCCCATGGACCGGCGTCGTCGGCATTGCCAGAGGCGGGCTCGTCCCGGCCGTCATCGTCGCCCGCGAGCTTAATTTGCGGCTGCTCGATACGATCTGCGTCGCCAGCTATGAGCATCAAACCCAGGGCGATGTGCGCGTGCTCAAGGCGCCGCCCGGCGACGGCCGAGGCTGGGTCATCGTCGACGATCTCGTCGATACGGGCGCCACCGCGCGCGTCGTGCGCGAGCTGCTGCCCGCCGCCCACATGGCGACGGTCTACGCCAAGCCCGCGGGGCGGCCGCTGATCGACACTTTCGTGACCGAGGTCAGCCAGGATACCTGGATCCATTTCCCTTGGGATACCGAGCTGCAATTCGTGCAGCCCCTCGCCGGCGCCACTCGGCCCCGCTGATCCTTGGTTGCGGCTCAACCCCTGCCCCGGCTCGGCTGGGCGCTCCTCGGCGCGATGACGGTCTTCTGGGGCGCCAACTGGGCCGCGCTCAAGATCGCCCTCGCCGAGATCCCGGTGTGGCAATACCGCGCCATCACTTGCGGCGTCAGCGGGATCGCGCTGCTGGCGCTCGCCGCCCTCGGCGGGATCGCGATTCGCGTGCCGCGGGGATACGTGCCGCGCCTCGCCCTGGCCGCCCTTTTCAACGTCACGGGCTGGCAGATCCTGAGCGCCTATGGCGTCCACCTCATCCCCTCGGGCAAGGCGTCGGTGCTCGCCTTCACCATGCCCGTCTGGGCCACCTTGCTGAGTGTTCTTTTCCTCGGCGAGCGCCTGACCGCGCGCATCATCGGCGCCCTCGCTCTCGGCTTGGCGGCGATCGCGGTGCTCCTCTCGGCCGATTTCGGCGCCCTCCGCTCGGCGCCTCTCGGTACCCTCCTGACGATCGGCGCCGCCATTTCCTGGGCGATCGGCACGGTCATTCAGAAGCGCCTCCAGTGGCCCATGCCCGTCATCGCCGTGGCCGCATGGCAGCTCGCGATCGGCTCGCTGCCGATCGTGACGATTGCCTTGCTAACCGAATCCATCCGCGTGCAGGACGCGAGCGCTGCGGCCCTGTGGGCGCTGGGCTATTCCCTGGTGCTGCCCATGATCTTCTGCACCTATGCGTGGTACAAGGTGGTAAGCCTCTTTCCCGCCTCGATTGCGGCGATCGGCACGATCATGGTCCCCGCCGTCGGGCTCGTGATGGGGGCCGTGCTCCTCCACGAGCCGCTCGGCTGGCGCGAGATCACGGCCCTGCTATGCGTCGCCGGCGCCATCGCCCTCGTCTTCCTGCAGCCGCGGGGCGCCGCCGCGGCATCCCGCTATTAAGGCAGCGGCGGCTTTTCCACCGGAACATTGTCGATAAGGCGCGTCTGGCCGAGATAGGCGGCGGCGAAGACGCGGGTGGGCCCCTCGGCGCGCGCAACCGGCGCCAAGGTCTCGGCATCCCTTGCCTCGAGATACTGCACCGGCGTGAACCCTGCGCGGGCGAGAGCATCGCGCCCGGCTGCGAGCAATGGCGCGGCGTCCTTCCCCGCCGCGAGGCCGGCCGCTATCTCGGCGAGCACGCAGTGGAGCATTGGCGCCGCGCTGCGCTCGGCCGGCGAGAGATAGGCGTTACGCGAGGACAGCGCCAGCCCATCGGCCTCGCGCACCGTGGGCACGCCCTCGATTCGCACGGGGATGTCGAGGTCTCGCGCCAAACGCTTGATGACCATGAGCTGCTGATAGTCCTTCTCGCCGAAAAGCGCCACGTCGGGAAGCGATTGCAGCAGGAGCTTGGCGACGATGGTGGCGACCCCGGCGAAGTGGCCCGGCCGGAAATCGCCGCACAGGCCCTCGGAAAGGCCGCCGACGCTGACCGTGGTGCTGAATCCGGCCGGATACATCTCGGCGACGGCCGGCATGAAGAGCACGTCGACACGCGCCGCGCGGAGCTTCGCGAGATCGCCGGCCTCGTCGCGCGGATAGGCGCGGAAATCCTCATGGGGGCCGAACTGGGTCGGGTTGACGAAGATGCTAACCACGGTGCGGCGGCAGGACTTCCGTCCGGCGCGCACCAGGGCGAGATGCCCCTCGTGAAGAGCGCCCATCGTTGGAATTAGGGCGACGGTTTCGCCGCGGGCGCGAAAATCGCCGATCGTCGCACGGAGCGCCGCAATGTCATGTACCGTCTGCAGGGTGGCGGTTTCGAGCGCCTCGTCAATCATATGATGGCCTCAAGCCCATCCTGATGCGGCGCCAAGCCGGCCGCCGCCTGACGCTCTTTATTAATTCGGGTTTTTCGCAATGCAACATCGTTTTCGCCGCCGACGGCTGGCATAGCGCTCACAGTCCCCCGTCCGGCGGTGAGCGACCGCCGCCCTCCCGCGCCGACACCACTTTGAACGCCATGATCGGCAAGATGGCTTGCCCTGCGGTGGCCAATCCGCGCGGCGAAAACCAGGCCGCCCGCGATTAAGTCGCTGTGGCCTGGGAAGTGATTGCTGTGGGACGCTCTTGTCCGCCGGGTGCGAACCGCTATGCTGCGCCGCCATGTCCGCGCGCCCATCTCTTCGCCTCCGCCCGGGGCAGCACAAGCGGCTGCAATTCGGGCACCCCTGGGCATATTCCAACGAGATCGCCCTCGATGCTGCCGCCAAGATGCTGGCTCCGGGTAGCCTGGTCCGGCTGGAGACGGCGACAGGCGCGCCCCTGGGTGTGGCCTTTTTCAATCCCCACAGCCTTGTTGCCGCACGCCTGCTCGCCCGCGACCCCGATGCGCCGGTCGATAATGCTTTCATCGCGACACGCCTGCGCCACGCGCTCGCCTTGCGCGAGACGCTCTATACCGAGCCCTATTATCGCCTCGTCCACGCCGAGGCGGACGGCTTGCCGGGCCTGATCGTCGACCGTTACGGAGACGTTCTCGCCTGCCAGCTCAACGCCGCGGGCATAGACCGTCTGAGCGAGCCGATCATCGCCGCCCTCGAGGAAGTGCTGCAGCCGCGGACGATTCTTCTGCGCAACGATTCGAGCGTCCGCAGCCTCGAGGGACTCGAGCGCTACGTCCGGGTTGCCAAGGGCAGCCTCGGCGAGCCCGTCGAGCTTCAGGAGAATGGGTGCCGCTTCCTCGCCGATCTCGAAGGCGGGCAGAAGACGGGATGGTTCTTCGACCAGCGCGACAACAGGGCTTTCATGGCGCGTCTCGGCCGCGACGGGCGGGTCGCCGATTTCTATTGCTATACCGGTGGCTTCGCGGTGGCGGCCGCTGTCGCCGGTGCGCGCGACGTGATCGCGGTCGACCGCTCCGAAGCGGCACTCGCGCTTGCCGAGCGCGCGGCAGCCCTCAACGGCGTGGCGGCGCGCTGCCGCTTCGCGCGCGGCGAGGCCTTTGCGGAAATGGAGCGGCGCATCGCGGCAGGCGAGCGCTTCGACGTGGTGATCTGCGACCCGCCCGCCTTCGTCAAGTCGAAGCGCGACCTCGCGACCGGCGCCAAAGGCTATCGCAAGATGGCGCGCCTGGCCGCCCAGCTTGCAGCACCCGGCGGCTTCGTCTTCCTTGCCTCCTGCTCCCACAACATGGAGCCTGAGCGCTTCGCCGAGGAGCTGCGCCGCGGCCTCGCGCAGGCCGGCCGCACGGGCCGGATTTTGCGGAGCGCCGGCGCAGCGCCGGACCATCCCATCCATCCGTTCCTGCCGGAATCCGCCTATCTCAAGGCGCAAGCGCTGCAGCTCGATGGCGCCGGGTAAGGCCGGCTCTACGCGGCGGCGGCCTGGCGCGCCGGCAGCGTAAAGGCGAAATGAGTCATGCCGGGCCTGCTCTCGACGAGCCGAATGTCTCCACCATGGGCGCGCAGGAGATCGCGCGAGATGGCGAGGCCGAGGCCGGTGCCGCCCGCCTTGGCGCTCCCGGCGAAGGCCTGGAACAACTTCGCACGGGCCGCCGGCTCGATGCCGCGGCCATTGTCGATTACTGCGACCTCGACGCGCTCCTCTACATGGTGGGCCGTGATCGTCACCCGGTCGGCGCCGGCCTCATAGGCGTTGCGGCCGAGATTGACGAGCACGCGATAGACCTGGTCGCGGTCGGCGAAGACCGCAATGTGCTCGGGCACCTCATTGACCCAGGCGCATCCCTCCTCCGCCTGGGGCGAGAGCGCAGAGCCGACATCGTTGACGAGGGCGCCAAGAGGGAACCGCGTGAGACTCGGCGCCGGCGTGTCGTCCTTGGCAAAGCGCAGGGTATTGACGCAGAGGGAGATCGCCCGGTCGATGGCGTCGATCAAGGTAGGCGCCACCCGTTTCGCCGTCGGATCCTTGCTGTCCGCAAGCCGGTCGGTGACCAGTTGCGCGGTGGCGAGGATGTTGCGCAAGTCATGGGTGATCTTGGTGACCCCGGCGCCGAGGGCGGCGAGGCGGGTCTTCTGATGGAGGGCTGCGCGCAGATCCGTCTGCATGCGCGCAAGCTCATGCTGGGCGATGCCGATCTCGTCCTCGCGCCCGGTCGGCACGACGGCGTTCGTCGTATCCTCGGGGTCGAGGCGGAAGCGCTGCATGGCTTCGGTGATGCGCCGCATCGGCCGCACCAGGAGCCATTGCAGGCTGAAATAGACGAACCCCGCCGTGAATAGCGAGATGACGATCGAGAGGCTGAGGATGCGCCAGGAATAGTCGTACATCGCGCGGCGCAGCGGCGTCTCGTCGAGCACCATCTCGATGAGGATATGCGGGTCCTTGGGCGAGGGCCCCACCACGCGAATGATGCGGTTCCGGGTTTGGATCAGCGTATCAAACGCGTTGAGCACCAGGTTTATCACGCCCGCCTGACGCAGATCGTAATTGACGTCGATCTTGGGTGGCATGTCGCGATTCATGATCAGCATGCGCTCGCGCCCGTGCATGTCGAGCACGATGGAATACGCCTCGGAATAGCTCAAGAGCTCCATTTCGAGTTGCGGGCTGATCATATGCGTCGGTGTCGCCTCGAGCGCGAGCGTGGCGACATGAGCCTCGCCGATATGCTCTTCGAGATAGTCGCGCCGGAAGCGCGCGATCGAAGGCGTATAGATCAGCACTTCGGCCACCATCACGAAGAGGATGGTGAAGACGAGGAGCTTGGCAGAGAGGCTGCGTCCGAGCCTGGGACGACTGCTGGGCATTCCCGATCTTTCCCCGTTCATGCCTCCTTGCCGGCGCCGCATGGTTCTATGCCGCATGATTCTATATCGCTCCGGCGACGGCCCCTATTCCGATCTTCGGCGCGGCATCAGCCGAAGCGCGCGAGGAAGCGCACCAGCTTCTTGGTACGCTCGCTGAACAGCGAGCTCGTATAGAAGCTGCCAGCGGCACTCTTGCTGATCTCGCTTCGCGTCGGATAGGGCACGATCAGGCCCGCCAAAGCGCTCATCTTGATCCCGCGCGCAATGGCGAGCCCCCAGGGCGCAATGAGCTCGCCGGCATGAGCGCCGACGATGGTGGCGCCGAGCACGCGGCCGCGCTTCGTCGCCACGATCTTCGCGAAGCCGGTGGTGTCGCGCTCGGTGCGCGCGCGGTCGTTCTCGGCGAAGCTCCAGCGCAGGATGCGGATGGCGCCATGCCGCTCGCGCGCCTTGGCTTCCACGAGTCCCACATGAGCAAGCTCGGGATCCGTATAAGTGACCCAAGGCAACGCGCGCTCGTCGACCTTGGCCGGCAGGCGGAAGAGCACGTTGCGAACCACTATCCCCGCATGATGCGCGGCAAGATGGGTGAACTGGTACGGTCCCACGGCGTCGCCGATGGCATAGATGCGGCGATTGGAGGTTCGAAGATGGCGGTCGACGACCACACCCGTCTTCGAGTATGCGACCCCCGCAGCGTCCAGCCCGAGCCCCTCGAGATTCGGCCGGCGGCCGGTCGCAACGAGAAGATGCGATCCCGCGATCCGGCTCTCTCGCCCGGAATTCTCGACCGTGACGGCGATACCGGTACCCTGGCGCTCGACGCGGAGGAGCTTCGTCTCCTCATGGAGCGCAACGCCCTCGCGCATCACCGCCGCACGAACGACGGCGGCCGCCTCGGGATCGTCATTGGCGAGGAGGCTCGCCATCTCGATGACGCTCACGCGTGCCCCGAGCCGGCGCTGGGCCTGGGCGAGCTCCATGCCGATGGGGCCGCCGCCGATCACGATAAGATGGTCCGGGCGGGTGTCGAGATCGAAGATAGTCTCGTTGGTGAGATAGGGCGTCTCGGCGAGTCCTGGGATCGGCGGCACCGAAGGCGACGACCCCGTCGCGATGATGAAGCGCCGCGCGCGGATGCGGGCATCCCCCGCGGCCAGCTCGTCGGGGCCGACGAAGCGGCCGGCGGCGCGGATCACGGTGCAGCCGAGGCCCTCGAAGCGCTCCTGGGAATCGTGCGGCGCGATGCCTGCAATGATACCGCGGACATGGTCGCGGACCCGGGCGAAATCGGCCCTCGGCTCGCCGAGCTCGACCCCGAAATCCCCGGCCCGGCGCGCCATCGCCGCGTGTCGGGCCGCGGCGATCAGCGATTTCGACGGCACGCAGCCGTAATTGAGGCAATCGCCGCCCATCTTGCCCGCCTCGACGAGGGCCACGGGGCGCCCGAGCATGGCGGTGGCCGCGGCAACCGTGAGACCACCGGAGCCGCCGCCGATCACGCAGACATCCACCTCCAGCTTCTCGCCCATCCCGCACCTCAACGCTTCCGCGCGCGCATTCGCTTATAGGCCGCCGGCAACAGCGCAAGGAAGGCGAGCCCGATGAGCGGCAGCAGGATGTCGCTTTGAAAAATGATGCCAAGATCGGGCTGCCGCCCGGCATCCAGCACCTCGCTCACCCCACCGCCGAGCAAAGCATAGACGAACGTGCCGGGAATGATGCCGAAGAAGGTGCCGATCAGGTATGTCCGGAAGGGGACGCCAAGGAAGGCCGGCACCAGATTCACGAGCCAGAACGGGAACACGGGAATGAGCCGCAGCACCAGGAGATAGCTCAAGGCATTCTCCTGGAATCCGGCCTCCATGCGATGAAGAAAGGGGCCGGCCCTGCGGTGCAGCATCTCGCCGAGGGCGGTTCGCGCAGCGAGGAAGACGACGGCGGCGCCAATCGTGGCCCCGATCACGGCATAGGCAAGGCCGAGATAGGGCCCGAAGAGAAAGCCGCCGAATACGGTCATCACGGCACCGCCCGGAAGGGAGAAGGCGATGACCACCGCATAGGCGAGGATGAAGACAAGCCCTGCGACGACGCCGTGGCTCGCCACGAAGGCGAAGAGCGTCTCGCGATGCGCGCGAAGAGCCTCGAAGCTTACATAGCGCTGCCCGCCGGCAGCGAAGAAGAGGGCGCAGCCAGCCGCAAGAACAATGAGCGGCAGCCAGCGCTTGACCGAATCGCCCTTCACCGTCGTCGCCTGCCCCAGGCCGGCCATGCGCTCGCCACGTTAACGATGCTTTACCAGAGTATGAGCCGTTCCCCCGCCGCCGTCGCGCTCGGCAGTCTGTCGGAGCCGCGCACCCTCCCCGCCTTCGCGGATCGTGCCGCTTCTAGCACCACCCCCCGATGCCGAACCAGTCACCTTCCCGTGAGACGGCCGCTTTCTCGGCCCTGGCGCGAACCGCCGCCCATGCCGGGAGCCGCCTGGAGAATTGACAGCGGCGGCGCAAGCCCTTATACAGCCAGCCCTGTTTCGACGGAGACTGCTCGTGAAGCGAACCTATCAGCCCAGCCGCCTCGTCCGCAAGCGCCGGCACGGCTTCCGCACCCGCATGGCGACCGTCGGCGGGCGCAAGGTGCTTGCCTCGCGGCGGGCGAAGGGGCGCAAGCGCCTGTCCGCCTAAGCCTGGGGCCATCCCCGAAATGGCTGTTCCCGTTGGGCGCCTCAAACGGCGCCCGGAGTTTTTGCGGGTAGCCGCTTCCCGGCGCAAATGGGCGACGCCGGGCCTGATCCTACAGGCGATGGAACGGACTGGCGCCGAGCCCTGCGAAGGCGGGGCGGAAGTCGTCCGCGTGGGGCTGACGGCGAGCCGCAAGGTGGGCGGGGCGGTGGCGCGCAACCGGGCGCGTCGGCGCCTGCGCGAGGCGGCGCGCCGCGTGGTGCCGGAGCTGGCGCTTCCCGGCTATGATCTGGTGCTGATTGCCCGCGCGGGAACGCTGACGCGAGCATTCACGGCCCTGGTGGGCGATCTCGAGACCGCGCTGCGGCGCCTCAAGGCGGCGCGCAGGGCGGCGGATGACGGCGGCGCACGAAGGGTGTAAAAGTCGCGCGGCCAAACGAGGTCCATGATGAAGGCGATCACCTGCCTGCTGAGCGCTGCCGTGCGCGGCTATCAGCTTCTGCTGAGTCCGGTTCTGCCGGCCGCCTGCCGGTATCATCCGAGCTGCTCGCGTTATGCACGGGAGGCCCTGGCGCGCCACGGTGCGATCATGGGCTCGTGGCTCACGCTGCGGCGCCTCGCCCGCTGCCATCCCTGGAGCGATGGCGGCTATGACCCGGTGCCCGCGAGCCTGGCGGCCGGCGCAGCGGCGCCCGAGCGGCGCGCCCGGCACGGGCACGCCTCGTAGACCCGCGTATCACTGACACGCTTGGCGATTCGTTCACGTATTTGTTCGAAGGCCCCGGAAATCGACCCATGATGGAACAGCGCAATCTGATCGCCGCGATCGTCCTCTCGATCGTTATCCTCCTGGGTTTTCAATTCCTCGTCGAGCGTCCGCAGCTCGAGCGCGAGCGCGCGCACCAGCAGGCCGTGCAGCAACAGCAGCAGACCACCCAGCCGGCGCCGCGCGGCGTGCCGGCTCCCAATGCCGCGCCTGCGGCTCCCGGCGCTCCGGCGGCAACGTCGGGAGCGGCACCGGCGACCGCACCCAGCCGTGCCGAAATCCTCGCCTCCACACCGCGCGTCACCATCGACACGCCCAGCCTGCATGGCTCGATCGCTCTGAAAGGCGCGCGCTTCGACGACCTCTCTCTGGTCAATTACCACGAGACGGTCGACCCCAAGAGCCCGCAGATCACGCTGCTGACGCCGCCGGGAACGCCGGACGACTATTATGCAGAGTTCGGCTGGGTCGCGAACGGGCACGGGGTCAAGCTCCCCGATGCGGACACCCTCTGGCAGGCGGACGGCAAGACCCTGACGCCGAAGACTCCGGTGACGCTGAGCTGGGACAACGGCCAGGGCTTGCGCTTCTTGCGCACCTACAGCGTCGACGACGATTTCATGATCTCGATCACCCAGAAGGTCGAGAACACCGGCTCGGCGCCAGTGACGCTCTATCCTTATGGGCTGGTCTCGCGCGGCGGCAACCCGCCGACGAGCGGCTATTATCTGCTCTTCGAAGGCCCCCTCGGCGAGTTCGACTCGGTCCTCAAGGAGGTCAAGTACAAGGACCTCCAGAAGGCTCCGGAAGATGCGACGACGACCGGCGGCTGGCTCGGCTTCACCGACAAGTATTGGCTGGTTGCCTTGATCCCCGACCAGAAGGTCGAGGTCCGCGGCCGCTTTAGTGACACGATCACCAGTGGACGCAACAAGTATCAGGCCGACGTCGTAACGACGCGCGGTCTCACCGTCGAGCCGGGCGCGAGCATCGAGTCCCACAGCCGCATGTTCGCCGGGGCTAAGGAGGTGCAGCTCCTCAACGATTACCAGGATCGGCTCGGGATCACCAATCTGTCCTATGCGATCGACTGGGGCTGGTTCTTCTTCCTCACCAAGCCGATCTTCTTCGCGCTCGACTATCTCAACAAGCTCGTCGGCAATTTCGGCATCGCGATTCTCCTGCTGACCGTCACCATCAAGGCGCTCTTCTTCCCGCTCGCCAACAAATCGTATCGGGCCATGAGCAAGCTCAAGAAGCTGCAGCCGGAGATGATGAGGATTCGCGAGCGCTGCAAGGACGACCGTGAGCGTATGAACAAGGAGATGATGGAGCTCTACAAGCGGGAGAAGGCCAATCCGGCGGCCGGGTGCCTGCCGATGATCGTGCAGATCCCCGTCTTCTTCGCGCTCTACAAGGTGCTCTACGTCACCATCGAGATGCGCCACGCGCCCTTCTATGGCTGGATCCATGATCTCTCGGCGCCCGATCCGACGACGGTGTTCAACCTCTTCGGGGTCATTCCCTGGACGCCGCCCGAGTTCCTCATGATCGGCGCCTGGCCGCTCATCATGGGCGTCACCATGTTCCTGCAGCAGAAGCTCAACCCGCAGCCGGCCGACCCGGTGCAGGCGAAGATGTTCATGATCCTGCCTATCGTCTTCACCTTCATGCTGGCCCATTTCCCGTCGGGGCTGGTGATCTATTGGGCCTGGAACAACTGCCTCTCCATCCTGCAGCAATGGGTGATCATGCGCCGCGCGGGGGTGCGGTCCTGACGACAGTGGGGGCGGCATCGCCGACCGAGAACGCGGCGGCGCTCGAGGCCGGCCGCCTCCTCTTCGCGGCGGAATGCCGCTTCCTTTACGGCGTCGCCAAGCTCGATCAGCTCCCGGAGGCGAGCCTTCCCGAAGTCGCCTTCGTCGGCCGCTCGAATGTCGGCAAGTCGAGCCTGATCAACGCCCTGACGGGGCGAAAGAGCCTCGCGCGCACGTCCCAGAGTCCGGGGCATACGCGGCAGCTCAACTTCTTCTCCCTCGCCGACCGGCTTCTCCTCGTCGACATGCCCGGTTACGGCTATGCCAAGGCCTCGCGCAAGGACGCGGCATCCTGGCAGGCGCTCGCACGCGACTATCTGCGGGGACGGCAAACCCTGCGGCGTCTTTGCCTTCTGATCGACGCCCGCCATGGGCCCAAGGAGAGCGATCGTGACATGATGACACTGCTCGACCAGGCGGCGGTCACCTTCCAGATCGTCCTCACGAAGGCCGATAAATGCGGCGCCGCTGGGCTCGCGGCGGCCCGCGAGGCGGCCCTCGGCGAGGTCGCGAAGCATCCGGCTGGCCATCCCGAAGTGCTGGTGACAAGCGCCCTTGACGCGCGCGGCATCCCCGAGCTGCGCGCCGCCATCGCGGCGCTGGCGAGCCCCGGCTAGTTCGGTTACAGTCGCCGCCCATGGCCAGCAAGGACCCCCGGAGTCGCCACATCGAATGGCTCGCGAAGGCGGGCATTCTGTCGGAGGCGCTGCCCTATATGCGCCGCTACGCGGGCAAGACCTTCGTCATCAAATATGGCGGCCACGCCATGGGCGACGAGAAGCTCGCGGAGAATTTCGCGCGCGACATCGTGCTGCTGAAGCAGATCGGCATCAATCCTATCGTCGTGCATGGCGGCGGCCCGCAGATCGGCGCCATGCTCGACCGCCTGAAGATCCAGAGCTCCTTCGTGGACGGTCTGCGCGTGACCGATGCCGCGACCGTCGAGGTCGTGGAGATGGTCCTTGCCGGCCGCATCAACAAGGAGATCGTGACCGCCATCAACCGTGCCGGCGGCACGGCGGTGGGCTTGTCCGGGAAGGACGGCAACCTCGTCGTCGCGCGCAAGCTCGCCCGGACCAAGCGCGATCCCGATTCCAACATCGAGAAGGTGCTCGACCTCGGCTATGTCGGCGAGCCCGAATTCATCAACCCCCACATTCTTCAGCTGCTGCGGAACTCGGATATCGTGCCGGTAATCGCGCCGATCGGCGTCGGCGCCGACGGCGAGACCTACAACATCAATGCGGATACGGTGGCCGGCGCCATCGCGGCGGCGGTCAAGGCGGCGCGACTCTACCTCCTGACCGATGTGGCCGGCGTACTCGACAAATCCGGAGAGCTCATCTCGGACATGACGCTGAGCCAAGTCTCCGCGATGATCGCCGAGGGGACCATCAAGGGCGGCATGATCCCCAAGGTCGAGACCTGCGTCGCCGCCGTCGAAGGCGATGTCGAGGCCGCGGTGATTCTCGACGGCCGCGTGCAGCACGTTCTGCTGCTCGAGATCTTCACCGCCCATGGCGTCGGCACCCTGATCGCGCGCGGCTGAGCCGCGCAGGCGTCATTCGGCGCCGAAGAATTCGAGATGCCAGCGCATCTCCTCTTCGCTCAACGGAAAGCCCGCTCCCTCTTTGGCATAAAGCGCCTTGGCGCGGGGAATGCCGGCGAGACGCATCTGCAGTTGCGTCGCCAGCCGCATGCTGAAGCCCGCCCGCCAGGCCAGCGCCGTCACGCCTTTCGCGCCCCCGAGCGAGATGATCTTGCTGACGAGCGCGGCGGGCAGCCGCGCCTTGAGGGCGAGCGCCGCGACGACGAACGGCCGATCGCGCACAGCCACCGCGGCGGCGACCGCATCCTCGTCGAGCTTGCCGGCAGCGAGCAGGGCGCGCGCACGCTCTGCGGCGGACGGTGCCGCTTCCGCGGCGCCAACTGGCGGCGGCGCTGAAGCGATGACAGATCGAGCTGCCAAGGCGATGGGTGCCTCGGCGGTCGGAGCAGGCGGCGCGATTGGGGGAGGTGGCGTGCCGCGCGGCGCGACACCGTCGGGCCCGCCGATGCGGCTCTCAACGACCATATGGATCTCACGCAGAGTCTTCTCGTCGAGATCGAGCCGCGCCGCGAGCTTCTCGGCGAGCACGCCAGCGACGATATGGGCGAGGCGGGTGGCCGCGCGCGGAGAAAGCTGCCGCCGCTCGACCAGCGCCACCTGCCAGGATGCGACATTCGTCGACTGCTCGATGAGTCGGTCGAGCGTCTCCTCCCTGATCTGCGCGCTGTCATTGGCGAGCAAGGCGGCAATGCCGGGCTCGTCCGCCGTCGCCACGACGGCATCCGAGAGCCTCGGCCCAACATCGCCACGGCGCGCGACAGCGGAAATGACGGCGCTCGCGGGCTGGGTGCGGAGCGTCACCAGCAGGTCCTTCTCGCGCAGCACGGGCGAGGACTGCAGGACTGGGGCCGCGACCGCCGGATCCTTGTCCATCGCGAGAATACGGATGATTTCGCGGGGGATGTTGGCAACGCTCTTGATCGCTTCGGCGATCATCTGGCGAATACGAGCGAGCTCGTCCCGTGCCAGGGCCTTGAGCAAGGCGAAGAACAGCTTCGACCGGCCCGGCCGGCGATCGGCGCTGCGCTCTGCCGCCGTTCGCGACACCTTGATCGCCAGCGCATAGCGCACCTCCTCGTCCGCATCACGCGTAAGCAGCAATTCGGCCTGCGGCGGCGTTTCCGGATTGGCGGCGGCGGCGCGGCGCACGATGGGTGAGGGGTCGCTTGCGAGGTAATAAAGCACCTCCGGGGGCGCGTCGGCGCGCGCGGCGAGGGTCGCCCGCAGCCCGGCGTCGGGAATGGTCAGCAGGCGCTTCGCCTCGTCATAGGCGAGCGACGTCGCCGTGTCCGCAAGGCGCGCCAGGAGCTTGTCTTGCGAGAGCGAGTCCGTCATGCCGCGCCGGAACGGAGCTGCGGTGCGGCAATGCGAATCGTACCCTTCCCTGCCCGCTTCGCCGCGTACATCGCGGCATCGGCGCGGGCGGTCAACGCTTCGAGATTTTCGCCACCCTGGATGTCGAGGCAGGCGATCCCGATTGAGAAGCCGAGGGGTCTTGTCTCGTCCGCAGAGAAGGATTGGAGCCTCGCGGTCTCGCGAAGCAAAAGCGCCGCGCGGGCGCCGGCGCCCGCGTCGTCGAGATTGTCGAGCCAGAGGGCGAACTCGTCGCCGCCGAGCCGCGCGACCACGTCGGTCGGACGCGTACCGCGCTTGAGCACCGCCGCCACCTCGGCGAGGAGCGCATCGCCCCGCTGATGGCCGAAGCGATCATTGACGGGCTTGAAGTTGTCGAGATCGACATAGACGAGGGCACCGCCGCGGCGCTCGCGCGCGAGGCGCGGGAACCGGCGTCCGATCTCCTCGAAGAAGCCGCGCCGGTTCAGTAGGCCGGTCAGGGGGTCCGTGTGGGAGAGCCGCGCCAGCGCCTCGTGATTGGCGATCTGCTCGATAGCGATGCCGAGCTGATTGGCGACGGCGAGAGCAAGATTGCGCTCCTCCTCACTCCACGTCGCGCCGCGCTCGCTTCGCCAGAGGCAAAGCCCGCCATTCACCGCATGGCGATAGCGCGAGACGACGACGAGGGAGCCCTTCGAGATCAACGTCCAGCCCTCGGGCGCCTCGCGGCAATCGGCGAGCTGCTTCGGAAGGTCCGCGGGCAGCTTCTTCCTGTCCGACGCGGCTGCGAGCACGAAGCCCCGGGCAGGCGCATAGCGGAAGATCCGGCACCCCGCGTCGAAAGCGCGCGTCACCGCGCCGGCCGCGGCGGAGAGCATGGCGGTGGGCTCGATCACGTCTCGGATGGCGGCGACGATCTCGACAAAGAGTCGCTCGTGATGGCGCGCCCGCGCCAGCGCCGCGTCCCGCAGCAGCACCTCGGTCACGTCGCGGCACACCCCGCGAGCGCCGCGCCAAGCGCCGTCCTTGTCGATGAGCGGACGCGCCGCCGTCGAAAGGATCGCAACGGAGCCGTCCTTGCGGCGAAAACGAACTTCGACGCCATCGAGCGGCGTGCGGGTCGCAAACGGATTCACCGCGTTACCGTCGACAACGCCGAGGAAGCGTCCGGCGGGCTGGCCGGCCAGCTCGCTCGCCGCATAGCCGAGCGCGCCGCGCGGCGAGACGAAGGCAAAGCGACCGTCCACCTCCGTCTCCCAGGCGAAGTCGCTAGAGATCTCGACGAGCTCCTTGTAGCGTTGCCGCGATTCGATCAAGGCCTCGCGCAACGGCACCGCCAGCGCGGCATCCGCGGCCGGTGGCGCAGTGCCAACAGTCTCGCTCGGCACCCCATTTTGCGGCTGGGATGAATGGCTTCGCCAGAAGCTTCTCATGGTGCGACGGCCTCGTGGTCGGAAGCGGGACCAGCAGGTCCCCGGGGCGAGCCTAGGCGATCACCGTTAACGCCCGCTTAAACTCGCCCTTGCCAAGCCGGGGTCCGCCGAGGCAAATCTAGGCCATGCCTCCCTGCCAAACCGCCCTGTCGCCCGGCCCCCTTGACCATGTCGCGACCTGGATATTCGATCTCGACAACACGCTCTACCCGGCCTCTTGCCGGCTCTTCGATCAGGTGGACCGCCGCATCGGGCAGTTCATCGCCGAGCATTTCGACCTCGACCCGGTCGCGGCCCGAGCCCTGCAGAAGCGCTATTTCCGGGAATACGGCACGACCTTGCGCGGGCTCATGACCGAGCACGGGATCGACCCGCATCGCTTTCTCGACTATGTCCATGAGATCGACCACACGCCGGTTGTGCCCGACCCGGCCCTGGATCGGGCGCTCGCGCGCCTTGCCGGGCGCAAGCTCGTCTTCACCAATGGCTCATGCAGCCATGCGGAGCGGGTGATGGCGCGGCTCGGGGTCGCCCGTCATTTCGAGGCGGTGTTCGACATCGCGGCGGCGCACTTCACACCGAAGCCCGAGCTTGCCTGCTACCATGCGCTCATCGAGCGCCATGGCGTGGCGCCGGCGGCGGCTGCGATGATCGACGACATCCCGCGCAACCTGCTGCCGGCGCACGGGCTCGGCATGACGACGATCTGGGTCATCACCGATACGGAATACGGCGGTACCGGCGAGGATGGGGGACATATCCATCACCGCACCGAGAATCTCGCGGCCTTCCTCGAGGCGGTGCTCGCCGCCCGCATGCCGGCGCAGGGAGGCGTCGCGGCCGGCGGTTGACAGGGGCGGAGGGCTGTCCCATTGTGCCGCGGCACTTCACCCGACGGGCCATTCCAGCCATGACACTCGACGAGATTCGACGCCGCATCGAGGCCGCTTGGGAAGAGCGCGACGGCATCACGCCGGCAACCGATGGCGAGCTGCGCCACGCCGTCGAGGCGGCGCTCGACGCTCTGGATTCCGGGAAGGCGCGCGTCGCCGAGAAGCGCGGCGGCGAATGGCTCGTCAATCAATGGCTCAAGAAGGCGGTCCTGCTCTCCTTCCGGCTCACCGATTCCGCGGCGATCCCCGGCGGTCCGGGCGATCCCGCGCGCGGTGGCGCGCCCTGGTTCGACAAGGTGCGCTCCAAATTCGAAGGCTGGGACGAGGCGCGGTTCCGCGCCGCCGGCTTTCGTGCGGTGCCTGGCTCGATCGTGCGCCATTCCGCCTATATCGCGCCCGGCGTCGTGCTGATGCCAAGCTTCGTCAATCTAGGGGCTCATGTCGGCAGCGGCACGATGGTCGACACCTGGGCGACGGTCGGCTCCTGCGCCCAGATCGGCAAGAACTGCCATCTTTCGGGCGGTGTCGGGATCGGCGGCGTGCTCGAGCCGCTTCAGGCGGGCCCGGTCATCATCGAGGACAATTGCTTTATCGGCGCACGCAGCGAAGTCGTGGAGGGTGTCGTCGTCGAGACGGGCTCCGTGCTTGCGATGGGCTGCTTCATCGGCGCCTCGACGCGCATCATCGACCGCGAGACCGGCGAGGTCTTCACCGGGCGCGTGCCCGCTTATTCGGTCGTGGTGCCGGGGACCACGCCGGGCAAGATTCTTCCCGATGGCAGCGCGACGCCCGGCCTCTATTGCTGCGTGATCGTGAAGCGTGTCGACGAGCGCACGCGCTCTAAGACCTCGATCAACGAATTGCTGCGGGCGTGAGCACGAAGCGCCAGAACACTGCCGTCGATCCGGTCGAACTCGCGCGGGCGCTGATCCGCTGCCCCAGTGTGACGCCCGCCGAGGGCGGTACCCTTGCGCTTCTCGAGGAGCGGCTCACGGAGCTCGGCTTCGCCTGCCACCGTCTCACCTTCAGCGAGGACGGCACCCCGGACGTCGAGAACCTCTATGCGCGGCTCGGCGAGGGGGCACCCAATTTCTGCTTTGCCGGGCATACCGATGTCGTGCCGGTCGGGCGCGAGGCCGCCTGGACGGTCGACCCCTTCGGCGGAGAGGTGATCGACGGCTATCTCTACGGGCGCGGCACCGCCGATATGAAGGGCGCGATCGCCGCCTTCATTGCCGCGGCGGCGCGGTTCCTCGCGGCGCGGGGCGACGGCTTTCACGGCTCCATCAGCCTGCTCATCACCGGCGACGAGGAAGGGCCCTCGATCAACGGCACGCGCAAGGTGCTCGACTGGCTCAAGGGGCGCAGCGAGCGGCTCGATGCCTGCATCGTGGGCGAGCCGACCAATCCAACCCGGCTTGGCGAGATGATCAAGATCGGCCGTCGCGGCAGCCTCAATGGCAGCCTCCTCGTGCGCGGAGTCCAGGGCCACACGGCCTATCCCCATCTCGCCGACAATGCCGCGCACCGCATCCTGCGCATGCTGGACGCCGTGATCCGCGAGCCGCTCGACGAGGGCAGCGCGCATTTCCAAGCCTCGACACTCCAGATCGCCAGCATCGATGTCGGCAACCCCGCCACGAACGTGATTCCCGGTGAGGCGAGCGCTCGCTTCAACATCCGCTTCAACGACCGGCACACGCCGGACAGCATCGAAAGCTGGCTGCGCGAGCGGTTCGACCGCGTGGGTGGGGACTACACGCTCACGCTCCAAGTCTCGGGCGTTTCGTTCCTGACGCCGCCCGGAAACTTGAGCCGCCTGCTCTCCGAGGCGATCGAAAAGATGACGGGCTTGACGCCCGAGCTGAGCACCACGGGTGGCACCTCGGATGCGCGCTTCATCAAGGACCACTGCCCGGTCGCCGAGTTCGGCCTCGTCGGACAGACGATGCACAAGGTCGACGAGCGCGTGCCCGTGGCCGATTTGGAGACGCTCACCGCTATTTACGCCGCGGTGCTGGAAGGCTTTTTTGCGCGCCCATGATCGGCCTCAGGGAGATCACCTACAGCCTTTACGGCGCCTATCGACTCTGCCGTTTCGATTCCGGCGGCCTCTCCTATCTGAATACGACGATCGAAGGCTTCTGGCGCTCGTTCTTCAGCGCGGTGCTGATCGCGCCCTTGCATTTCCTCATCGTCGCCCTCGGCTTCGATCCCACCCCGGCCGCGAGCCTCTGGCGCATCATCGTGATCGAAGCCTTGACCTATGTAATTCTCGTTTTCGCCTATCCGGTGATCGTGCATTCCGTCTGCCAGCTCCTCGACCGTCGCGGCCGCTACGTCTCCTATATCGTCGCCTATAACTGGGCCAATGTGATCCAGATGGCGCTCGTCTTTCCGGTGGCATTGCTGGCCGCGAGCGGCCTTGTGCCCGTCGCCGTCACCGATGTCGCGCAGCTCGCGGTAACGGCCGTGACCCTCGCCATGTTCTGGTATATCGCCAAGGCAGCGCTTCAGGTGCCGGGCTTGACGGCGGCAGCGCTCGTCGTCATCGACGTCGTGTTGGGGCTTATCGTCCACACTATCGCCGACGGCCGGCTTTCCCTGAGCTGAGTCAATAGACCACCTCGACGAGATAGAGACCGTCCGGAGGCGCCGTTGGCCCGGCGGCGCGCCGATCGCGCGCCTCGAGCACGCGACGCATGTCGTCAGGCGTCCATTTGCCGAGGCCGACCAGCTTCAGGCTGCCAACCATGTTGCGCACCTGATGATGGAGGAAGGAGCGGGCGCGGGCTTCGATCAGAATCGCCTCATCCGCGATGCGCAGCGCCAGCCGGTCGAGCGTCTTGACGGGGGATTGCGCCTGGCACTCCGCAGCGCGAAAGCTGGAGAAATCATGGCGCCCGACGAGGTGATCGGCCGCCGCCTGCATTGCCGCGACATCGAGGGGCGCCTGCACCAGCCAGGCCCGGCCGCGCTCGATCGTGAGCGGCGCGCGGCGATTGACGATGCGGTAGAGATAGGCGCGCTCGCGCGCCGAGAAGCGGGCATGAAAACGCACGTCGACGGCTTCCGCCCGCAGAACGGCCACCGCGTGGGGCTTCATATGGAAATTGAGTGCGTCGCGCACCGTCTCGCCATCGGTGGCTTTGTCGAGGTCGATATGGGCGACCTGGCCGAGCGCATGCACGCCGGCATCGGTGCGGCCAGCGACGTGGGCGACCACCCGCTCGCCGCTGAAGCGGAGGATGGCGCCCTCGAGCACTTCCTGGACGGAGAGCCCGTTGCTTTGACGCTGCCAGCCAACGAAGCCGCGCCCGTCATACTCGATCACGAGCTTGTAGCGCGTCACCCGAGCACCGTGCCGGCCGGAACCGGCCGGCCGCGGAGGAAGGTATCGGCGTCGAGGGGCCGTCCGCCGGCGCGTTGCACGCGGAGGAGCTGAAGCGCGCCCTCACCACAGGCGACCGTGAGGCGGTCGTCGAGGGTCACACCCGGCAGCCCCGCCTTCGCGACACTCCCACGCGCTGCCGCCAATACGCGGATGCGCTCGCCAAACAGCGTGAACCAGGCGCCGGGCGCCGGGCTGAAGGCGCGTACCTGGCGCGCCAATGTCTCGGCGGAAGCGCGCCAATCGAGGCGCGTCTCCGTCTTGGCGATCTTCGCCGCATAAGTGACGCCATCGCTTGGCTGAGGTGTCGTTACAATCCGGCCGGCGGCAAGCCCGTCGAGGGCCGCGACCAGGAGCTTGGCGCCCAAGGCGGCGAGCGCGTCGTGCAGGGTGCCGGCATCCATATCGGGTGCGATGGGAATGCCCTCGCGGCACAGCATGGGGCCGGTATCAAGCCCCTCATCCATCTTCATGATCGTGATGCCGGTCTCCGCATCGCCGGCGAGGATCGCGCGCTGGATCGGCGCCGCTCCCCGCCAGCGCGGCAGCAGCGAGGCATGCACGTTGAGGCAGCCGAGGCGCGGTGCTCCGAGGATCGCCGGCGGAAGAAGGAGGCCATAGGCGACCACGACGGCGGCGTCGAGGTCAAGGGCGCCAAAGGACGCCTGCTCTGCGGCGTCACGCAGGGTCTGCGGCGTGCGCACTTCGATGCCATGGGCGATGGCGACGCGCTCGACGGGCGAGGCCTGGGGGTGCTGCCCACGGCCCGCGGGACGCGGCGGCTGCGTGTACACGCGGACCATCTCGTGGCCGGCCGTGAGCAAGGCGGCGAGGCTCGGCACGGCGAAATCCGGGGTTCCCATGAAGGCGAGCCGCAGCCGGCTCATGGCGCAGCCCGGCGCCGCGCGCTCACGCGAGGGCGGCTTCTTTCTGCTTCTTCGCCTTGGCGAGCTTGCGCAGGATCATGTTGCGCTTGAGGGCCGAGATATGATCGACGAAAAGAAGGCCGTCGAGGTGATCGATCTCGTGCTGCACGCAAGTGGCCAGCAGTCCCTCCATCTCCTGCTCGCGAATCTCGTTCTGCTCGTCGAGATAGCGCACCCGGCAGCGCGCCGGCCGATTTACGATCGCATATTGATCGGGCAAAGACAGGCATCCCTCCTCATAGCTCGCGATTTCCTCGGAGGTCCACAGGATCTCGGGGTTCGCCATGCGCAGAGGGGCCGGCGGCTCGCCCTCCTTCGCCACATCCACGACCAGCACGCGCTTGTCCACACCCACTTGGGGCGCGGCCAAGCCGATCCCCGGCGCCGCATACATGGTATCGAGCATGTCGTCCATCAGCTTGCGAACCCCGTCATCCACCCGGACGATGGGCTTGCACTTGCGCTTAAGACGGGGATCCGGCGCGGTGATGATCGACAGAAGGGCCATGGCGGGGTCTTTGGAATTCTTCCAATGAGGAATGATGCCTTACCTATGGCTTCGCCGAGGCGCCGTCAAGCGCGTCGCGGGCACCCTGCGGAGCCTCGGCGGCCGGACCGATCCGAAGCGCGCTGACGAGGCCGCCTGCCAGCGCAAGCAGGGCGCCCAGGCCCAGGCCGATGCGCGGCGCGATACCGGCAGGCGCCAAGGTGAAGAGCAGGGTCATGATGACGGCGCCGGCGGTCTGGCCGGCAAGCCGCGCCGTGCCTTGCATGCCCCCGGCAGCACCGCTGCGCTCGCGAGGGGCGGAGAGCAGCATGTTACGGTTGTTGGGCGTCTGGAAGAAGCCGAAGCCGAAGCCGCAGAGCATCATGAAGGGCACCAGCGGCAAGAGGCCGCGGTTGAGGGGCCAGAGGGCGGCGAACGCGAGGCCGCCGGCGAGGCAAGCGCCACCGAAGGTGCAAAGCCAGGCTGTCGGCACGCGGTCGGAGAAGCGGCCGGAGAGCGGCGCCGCGAGCGCGACCGCGAGGGGCCACGGGATCATGTAGAGTCCGGTCATGAACGCGTCCTGGCCGAGCCCGTGCTGGAGATAGAACGGCAGAGCCACATAGCTCGACATCTGAGCGGAGAAGCAGCAGACCGAGGCGATCACCGAGACGCGGAAGGAGCGATCGCGCAGGAGATCGAGCGGGATGAGCGGGGCCTTGCGCGGCAGCTCGCGCCGGATGAGCGCTGCGAGCCCCGCGGCCGCCGCGGCGAGCAGCGCGCCGCCGAGTCCGGGCCGGGTCGCCAGCAGCTCGATCCCGATGACGACCGCTCCGAAGACGCCCGCATTGAGCGACACGCTCGGAAGATCGAGCCTGCGGCCCGAGCCCGGCGTGCGCGGCAAGCCGCATGAGGTCAGTAGCACGAGGCCGCCCACGGGGATATTGACGGCGAAGAGCCAGGGCCAGCTTGCGACGGAGAGGATCGCGGCTCCGATCGCGGGCCCGGCCGCGGAGGACAGCGCCACCGTGAGCGCGTTCCAGCCGATCCCGGCGCCGAGCAGCCTCCGTGGATAGATGAAGCGCAGCAGGGCGACCGCAAGCGACATCACCGCGGCGCTTCCGAGCCCCTGGAGGAAGCGCGCGGCGACCAGCCACGGCAGGGAGGGTGCGAGGGCGCATAGCGCCGAGGCTCCGGTGAAAAGCACGACCCCGGCAATGAAGACCCGGCGATACCCCAAGCTCTCGCCGGCCGCCGCGGCGGGCAGAAGGAACATGACGATCGCCATTTGATAGCCGGTGACGACCCATACGGAGGCGCCGGGCGAGACCTGGAGGGTTAGCGCGATCGTCGGGAGTGCAAGGTTGGCAATCGCCCCATCGAGCACGACCAGCACGATGGCGGCCAGGACGGAGGCCATGGCGACGTAACGGCGCGGCGTCGGCAGGCCATCCGCTTCGCCCTCGTTTCCGTGGGTCGCGTGAGGGTTAGCGAGCGGCGCCTGAGCCTGGGGAGAACGGGTCTGGGACGAGATCGACATCACGGCTCCGAGCCGAGTTGCGGAGGGGCGCAGCATAGCGGCTGGGAATCCCTGGGGAAGCTGCAAAGCCCGCAGCTTATCCCTGCGCCAAACGCAAGGCGCGACATCGAGCCTCGAGGCGCGCATGGATGCCGATCCCGCCCATCGCTGGCTGCGTGGCGCGATGCTGACGACGCGCCCGCAGACAGGGTCGCCGCGAGTCGGGTTTCGGCCTCCCGGCAGTCCTGGGCCGTCGCCTGCGCTCTTCGGCCATGCTAAGTTCGGCGAAATCGGAGTTGGGGCAGCATGGATATGGGGCTCGTCATTCTGGCCGGCGCCGTAATTCTGGCGGCGGCCATCATTCTCTTCTTTGCCTTCCGCGGCGGGCGGACCGAAGCGGATGCGAACCGGCATGTGGCCGAGCTGGCCGGGCGGCTCAGTCAGATGGCGGGGGCGCAAGCCTCGGCGCTGGCGCAGATGTCGGAGCGGCTGCAGGCGCAGGAGCGGCTGCTCACGAAGATGCTCGAGGAGCGGCTCGATACGGTGACCACGCGCGTCAGCGCCACCTTGGAGAAGTCCTCCCAGGCCCAGGCCGAGACGCTCGGCGAATTGCGCGAGCGCATCGCCCGCATCGATGCCGCACAGGCCAACATCACCGAGCTCTCGAGCCAGATGGTCTCGCTTCAGCAGATTCTCTCGAACAAGCAGGCGCGCGGCAGCTTCGGCGAGCTGCAGCTCCAGGACTTGGTGCAGAGCGTGCTGCCGCCTTCGGCCTATCGCTTCCAGGCGACGATCGGAGACAATAAGCGGGTCGATTGCCTGCTCGACCTTCCCAATCCGCCGGGCCCCATCGCCATCGACGCCAAATTCCCCCTCGAGAGCTATGTGGCCCTGCGCGACGCGGACGATGATGGTGCGCGGGTGCAGGCCGCACGCAGCCTGCGCACGGATATGATGAAGCATATCGGCGACATCGCGGAGAAGTATATCGTGCCCGGCCATACCGCGGAGGCGGCCCTGCTCTTCCTGCCTTCCGAAGCCGTCTATGCCGAGCTTCACGCCAATTTCGCCGATGTCATTGAGCAATCTTATCGCAAGCGCGTCTTCATCGTCTCACCGACGACGCTGTGGGCGACGCTCAACACGATTCGCGCGGTGCTCAAGGATGTGCGCATGCGCGAGCTCGCCGGCGTCATTCAAAAGGAGGTCATGGCACTGCTCGGCGATGTGCGCCGCTTGGACGAGCGCGTGGGCAAGCTGCAAAGCCACTTCAACCAGACGAGCGAGGACGTCCGCCAGATCCGCATCTCGACCGACAAGGTGGTCAAGCGCGCCGAGAGCATCGAGGAGCTGGAGTTCGATGATGCGGACGGCAATGCGGCGCTGCCGGCCGCACCGGCGCAGGCACGGGCCCAGGACCGAAGCGCTGGCGACGTCGAAAAGCTATGAGAGCTCAGGCCGGCCGGCGCGCCTTGAGAGCGGCCGCGAGCGTTCCGTCATCGAGGTAGTCGAGCTCGCCGCCAACGGGCACGCCATGGGCCAGGCGGGAGACGGCAATGCCGAGCGGCGCAAGCCGGTCGGCGATGTAATGCGCCGTCGTTTGCCCGTCGACGGTGGCGTTGGTCGCGAGAATCACCTCTTTGATCCCCTCCTCGCGCACCCGCTGGATGAGCCGGGGAATATTGAGCTGCTCCGGGCCGATGCCGTCCAGAGCGGAGAGGGTTCCTCCCAGCACGTGATAGCGCCCTTTGAAGGCCGTGGTGCGCTCGAGGGCCCAGAGATCGGCCACCTCCTCGACCACGCAGAGGACGGCACCGTCACGGCGGCTATCGGCGCAAATGGCGCAGGGATCGCGCGTGTCGATGTTGCCGCAGCGCGAACAGGCGCGGACATGGTTGGCGACGTCGGCGAGCGCTGCGGCGAGCGGATCGAGGAGCGTTTCGCGCCGCTTGATGAGGTGCAGCGCCGCGCGCCGCGCCGAGCGCGGCCCCAGCCCGGGCAGCTTCGCGAGAAGCTGGATGAGACGATCGATTTCGGGTCCGATCATGGGTTCGCCGCGGCCCGCCAGGGCCGCCGCCGCTCAGAAGGGCAGCTTGAGGCCGGGCGGCAAGTTTAGGCCGCCGGTCAGCTTTTGCATCTCCTCGGCGGCCTGCGCCTCGGCCTTGGCCTTGGCGTCGCTGAAGGCCGCCACGATCAAGTCCTCGAGCACCTCCACCTCCTTGGGATCGACGAGGGAGGGGTCGATCTTCACCTTGCGCATCTCGCCTTTGCCGTTGACGGTGACGGTCACCAGGCCGCCGCCGGAAGCGCCCGCGACCTCGACCGCGGCAAGCCTCTCCTGCATCGCCTGCATACGGCTTTGCATCTCTTGGGCCTGTTTCATGAGCTGGCCGAGATTCTTCATGTATCGAAGTCTCCGTCACTGAAGGATGCGGGAAGCTCATCGGCGGCGTCGGGCGGCTTCGCCTTGACCGCGAGATCGCGCACGCGCTCGACGGCGGCCCCGGGAAAGCGCTGCAGGATGGCCTGCACGAGCGGATGATGCTCGGCCTCGGCGCGACGGTCGGCGGCACGCCGCTTGGCCTGCTCGGCCAAGGTCGCGGCCCCCGCTTGATTGGAAACGGTGATCGTCCAGCGCCGTCCCGTCCAGTCGTGGAGCAAGGTGGTGAGCCGGGGCGCCAGATTGGCGAGCGCATGCTCGTTCGGGCGCAGCTCGAGCCGGCCGGGCTCGAAGCGCACGAGATGCACGTTGTTGCGCAGATGGGCGCCGAGAATCGGCTCGTGGATCTCGACGAGCTCGACGAGGGCCTCGAAGTCGCGCGGCGCGCCTTCCTCCGGCGCCGCCGCGGGGATTGGGTCCGGTGCGACCGCCTCGGCGCGGCGAGCCAGCATCGCCTGGGGACGACCACCCGCCGGCGCCGGGGCTCCGGTCGCGGCAACGCCCGTTGCGCGCGAGGCCGAAGGCGCTGGCGGTGCCGCCGCCCCGCGTCCAACCGCGCCATTGCCGCCCGATGCCGTCGCGGCGTCGGCTCGGGATGACGGGCCGGGTGATGGCGATGCGGGGGCACTCGCGCTCAGCGACTTCACGAGCTCGGCCGGGCTCGGGAGATCCGCCGCATAGGCGAGCCGGATCAGCGCCATTTCGGCGGCCATCAGCGGCATCGAGGCCGTCTGCGCCTCGCTCAGGCCCTTGAGCAGCATCTGCCAGGCCCGCGCTAGGCTGGGCATGGGAAGCTCGGCGGCCATGGCGAGGCCGCGCGCGCGCTCGGCATCCGAAGCGACCGGCCCTTCCGCCGCCGCGTCGATCTTGAGGAGGGTGAGCCAGTGGCAAGTCTCAAGGAGGTCCTGCAGCACCACGACGGGATCGGCGCCGGCCTTGTAGAGCTCGCCAAGGAGGATCAGCGCATTCTTGATCGCGCCCTTCATCAGAAGATCGAAAAGATCGACGATCTGCGACCGATCCGCGAGGCCCAGCATCTCGCGAACCTGCTCGACGCTCGGCGCGCCGGCGCCATGGGCGATAGCCTGGTCGAGGAGCGAGAGGCCGTCGCGTACCGAGCCGTCGGCTGCGCGCGCAACGAGCTGGATGGCCTCGGGCGCCAGCGCGGCACCTTCCGCCGCAGCCACCTTGGCGAGATGATCCGCCAGGACCGCCTGGTCGACGCGCCGCAGATCGAAGCGTTGGCAGCGGGACAGCACCGTGATCGGCACCTTGCGGATCTCGGTCGTCGCGAAGATGAACTTGACGTGCTCCGGCGGCTCCTCGAGCGTCTTCAACAAGGCGTTGAAGGCGTTCTTCGAGAGCATGTGCACTTCATCGATGATATAGACCTTGTAGCGCGCCGTGATCGGACGATAGCGCACGCCGTCGATGAGCTCGCGGATGTCGTCGACCCCGGTACGGCTCGCCGCGTCCATCTCGATGACGTCGACGTCGCGGTCGGCGGCGATGGCGACGCAGTGCTCGCAGACGCCGCAGGGCTCGACCGTCGGCCCGCCCTTTCCGTCCACACCCGTGCAGTTGAGGGCCTTCGCGATGATGCGCGCCGTGGTCGTCTTGCCCACGCCGCGGACGCCCGTCAGCACGAAGGCATGCGCCAGCCGGCTCTGCTTGAAGGCGTTGGTGAGCGTGCGCACCATCGCCTCCTGCCCGATGAGCTCGGCGAAGCGGCCTGGGCGATATTTGCGCGCGAGGACGCGGTAGGGGGTCGGGTCGCCCGAAGGGGTCAGGTCGGTCATGGCGCCCGGCGGTGATCCCTCGATCGCTGATGGGTGCGCGGAAATGGCAGGAGGCTGGCGAACGACCCGGGCCGAACTCGTTACGGCTGCTTCCTTCCGGACCTGACCGGGTTGGCGAGGAGCTCGTCCGCCGCCAACCTCCCAGAGGCACTATATCAGGATTGGACCCGGGAGTCGCAAGCCCCGCGATTGCGCGAAGCGCCGCCCTGTGCGAGGGTCAAGGCCATGATCCGCCGTCCGAATTTCTATGCCGAAAGCGGCCTCGACCGCATGAGCCAACGGCGCGCCGACGCCGAGTGGCTGGCCGCGCGCCTGAGCGATCCGCACAGCCGGCTGGTCCCGGTCTGGCGGGCGCAGAACCTGTTCCGCGCGACTGCTGGCGCCGACGGCTTTCCGGCGCCGCTCTTTCCCGCGGTCACGGCGCTGCCCAGCCTTCTCAATGGCGAGCGCAACGTCGTGCTGCTTGGCGTGATCGAGGAGGTCGCCCATTTCGCGGTCGATCTTTCCCATGTGGAGGATCCGGCGGAGGCCTGCGCGCAGCTCGGCGGCGGCGAGTTCGCCGATCTGCGTCGCTACGGCGCGCTTCTCGAGCGCCGCGCCGGCGCCATGCTCGCCTATGCCCGTGGCATCCTTCATTGGCACTCGCGCCACCGCTTCTGCGGCGTCTGCGGTGCGGCGACGGAGAGCGCCCATGCCGGGCATCTGCGCCTCTGCACGCGGCCCGAATGCCGGGCCCAGCATTTCCCCCGTACCGATCCCGCGGTGATCATGCTGGTGACCGATGGCGAGCGCTGCCTCCTCGGGCGCCAGAGGATATGGGCGCCGGGAATGCATTCGACCCTCGCCGGCTTCGTCGAGCCGGGCGAGAGCCTGGAGGAGGCCGTCGCCCGCGAGGTCTACGAGGAGACCGGCGTGCGCGTGACGGATGTGCGCTACCATTCCTCGCAGCCCTGGCCGTTCCCGGCCTCGATCATGCTCGGCTTCCATGCCAAGGCGACGACCACGACGATCGATGTGGACCGCGTCGAGCTCGAGGATGCGCGCTGGTTTACGCGCGAGGAGCTCCTCGCCTGCCCCGAGAACGACAGCTTCCGCCTGCCCCGCCGCGATTCGATCGCGCGCCGCCTCGTCGAGAGCTGGCTCGGCCGCGACTGACGCTCAATCGCCGGCGTTGCGCTCCGACTGGAAGCGATAGGGGTGCGCCGGATAGACGCCGAGAATCTTGAAGCTGGTGCTGAAGAAGCGCAGCTCCTCGAGAGCCAGGCTCAGATTGCGCTGGCTCGGATGACCCTCGACATCGGCGTAGAACTGGGTCGCGGTGAAGCGGCCGCCGAGCATGTAGCTCTCGAGCTTCGTCATGTTGATGCCGTTGGTGGCGAAGCCGCCGAGGGCCTTGTAGAGGGCCGCCGGCACGTTGCGAACGTTGAAGACGAAGGTCGTGACGACCGGCCCCCGCGCTGGATTGGGATCGATCGCCTCGCGCGCCATGACGAGAAAGCGCGTGGTGTTGTGCTCCGCGTCCTCGATATTGGCGCGCAGCGTCTCGAGCCCGTAGATCTCGCCGGCCAGCGGCGAGGCGATGGCTCCTTGCGTCTTGTCGTTCCACTTGGCGATGTCGCGCGCGGCCCCGGCGGTATCCGCGTGGACGACCGGCTTGAGCCCGAGCGCCGCGATCAGCTTGCGGCACTGGTTGAGGGCGTGGACATGGCTGTGGACCAGCTTGACGTCGCCGAGGACCGCTCCCTTTGGCGCCAGCAGCGAGTGATTCACCCGGTGGAAATGCTCGGCGATGATGTGAAGGCCCGAATCCGGCAGCAGATGGTGATTGTCGGCGACCCGCCCCGCGACCGAGTTCTCGACCGGGATCATCGCGTAGCGCGCGCGCCTCTCCCGCACGGCGGCGAAAGTCTCCTCGAAACTCTCGCAGGGCAGCGTCGCGAGCTCGGGGAACACGGCTCGGCACGCCATGTCCGAATAGGCGCCGGGCACGCCTTGAAACGCGATCTGGCTGTCCGGCGATGGCTTGTCCGACATCGTGTCCTGCGCGGCCCTGATGCGACGGCTCAATCTCGCCTGCCGACGGCCAGCATCTGCCGCGCCCGCGCGAGATCCGCCGGAGTATTGACATCGGGCGGAACCGTGTCAACGAGCGCCACGTCGATGCGCATGCCGGCCTCGAGCGCGCGCAGCTGCTCGAGACGCTCGCGCCGCTCGAGGATGCCCGGCGGCAGGCGCACGAAGCGCGCGAGCGCCACCCGGCGATAGGCGTAGAGCCCGATGTGGTGGTAGAGCGGGCCGTCGCCGCCAGGCACGGTGGCGCGGCTGAAATAGAGGGCGCGGCCCACCACGGCACCGGGTGGAAACCCGACCACCGCCTTCACCATGTTGGGGTCGCTGCGGTCTTCCTTGCGCGTGATGACGACGACGACGCTCGCGATGTCGACGTCGGGGTCGGCGAGCGGAGTGAAGACGGCGCGGATGACCGCGGGATCGATGCTGGGGACATCCCCTTGCACATTGACCACGGCGTCGTGGCGGCCGGCAGGATCGACGCGCTCCAGCGCCTCGAAGATGCGGTCCGAGCCCGAGGGATGGTCCGGGCGGGTGAGCACGGCGCGCCCGCCGACCTTCTCGATGGCCTCGGCGATCTCGGGATCGCTCGCCGCGACGACAACAGGCCCGATATCGGCGGCGACGGCGCGCCGCCACACATGCACGATCATCGGCTCGCCGGCAATCTCGGCGAGCACCTTGTTGGGCAGCCGGGTCGCGGCCAGCCGCGCGGGAATCATCACGATGGGATTGACGGGGACGGACATGGAATGGCTCGGCGAGGTCGCGCGGATTGCGACATTTTGCCGCGGCAACCCAGGAATTTCGCCGGAAATCTCGGGGTGACGCGGCGATGGGGGGACCATATAACGATTGCCCTTGAGGCGGAATCGATTTATCGACGCTCGCCGCCTCAAACGCTTGTGGCCGCCGCCTCCACGGGCCCGACGGGCGGCCGTTTCGCGCGTTACGTCTGCGGCGGATGGGCAAGAGGGACGCATGGATTCGTTCGAGTGGAACAAGGTCGCCGGCGCCGTATTGATGACCTTGCTCATCATGACGGTGATCGGCCATGCCGGCGACATCTTGGTGCCCGAGCCGGAGCCCGGCAAATCGCATATCGAGATCGCCGGTGCCGAGGCGGCGCAGACGACGCAGCAGGCCAAGGCGCCCGCCAACCAGCCCTTCTCCGTCTATCTTGCCAAGGCCAACCCCCAGCAGGGCGCGAAGGCGGCCCACATCTGCGAGACCTGCCACAACCTCCAGAAGGGCAAGGGCCCCAAGATCGGCCCCGATCTCTGGGGCGTCGTCGGCCGCAAGGTCGCGAGCAATGACGGCTTCCAGTATTCGGACGCGATCAAGAAGATCGGCGGCGATTGGGATTTCGACAAGCTCAACGAGTGGCTCGCCAGCCCGCAGAAGATGGCGCCCGGCACCAAGATGACCTTCGCCGGCATTCCCGACGAGCAGCAACGCGCCGACGTGATCGCCTATCTCAACACCCAGAGCGACAAGCCCGAGCCGCTTCCGAAGGTGACAAGCGCCGCGAGCGCACAGCCGGCCCAGGGGGCCGCTGCCGAGCCGAGCCCGTCCAAGAGCGCTCAGCCGGCGCAGGAAGCCAAGGCGCCCGCCAATGCCGGCCTCGACCAGCGCCTCGCCAAGGCGAATCCCGCGGAGGGTGCCAAGGATGCGCGGATCTGCGAGACCTGCCATAATTTCGAGAAAGGCAAGGGCCCCAAGATCGGCCCCGATCTTTGGGACGTCGTGGGTCGCAAGGTGGCGAGCCAGGAGAAGTTCAGCTATTCCGATGCCATCAAGAAGATCGGCGGCAATTGGGACTTCCAGAAGCTCGACGAGTGGCTCACCAGCCCGCAGAAGATGGCGCCCGGCACCAAGATGACCTTCGCCGGCGTGCCCGACGCGCAGAAGCGCGCGGACATCATCGCCTTCCTCAATTCGAAGAGCGACAAGCCGCAGCCTCTACCCAAGTGAGGCCGGCGCAAGCGTCGCGCGCGACGGCGCGTCTCTCCGCTGCCATTCCCCTTGGCAGAACGGCGCCTTTCGTCGACACTCCGCGGTCATGAGCGCGCCCGCTCTCGACGATCTCGTCGAACTTGCGCAGCAGCTCGCCGATGCGAGCGGCGCCGTGGCGCAGCGCTATTTCCGTACCGGCGTCGCCGTCGACGACAAGGCCGACCTCTCGCCCGTCACCGTGGCCGACCGCGAAGCCGAGGCGGCCATGCGCCGGCTGATCGAGCAGCGCTTCCCCGATCACGGCATCATCGGCGAGGAATACGGCCCCAAGCGTCCCGACGCCCCTTACGTCTGGGTGCTTGATCCCATCGACGGCACCAAGTCCTTCATCACGGGGAAGCCGCTCTTCGGCACCTTGATCGGCCTCCTCCACGAGGACCGCGCGCTTCTCGGCGTCATCAACCATCCTGCCCTGGGAGAGCGCTGGCTCGGCGCACGCGGCCGTCCCACGCTCTTCAACGGCAAGCCGGTCAAGGCGCGCGGCTGCGCGTCGCTTGACCAGGCGGCGCTCTACACCACCTCGCCCTATATGTTCAAAAGCGAGGGCGACGCCATCGCCTTCGAGCGCGTGCGCAAGGCGGTCAAGCTCGCCGGCTTCGGCTGCGACTGCTACGCCTATGGCCTGATCGCCAATGGCAGCGTCGATCTCGTCATCGAGGGCGGGCTCGGGGTCTATGATTATTGCGGCCCCATCGCGGTTATCGAGGGTGCGGGCGGGCTCATCACCGATTGGCAGGGCCGCCCCCTCGGCCTCCACTCCGACGGACGCGTGGTGGCGGCCGGCGACCGCCGCGCCCATGAGCAGGCCCTCGACCGCCTTGCGCAACAAGGCCCGAATTAGCGGCAAAAAGCCGGGGGGCGACGTTGGCATCCCTTTTTCGCCAACGCGACGCCAAGCCCCTGATCTGTCGGCCCTTTGCCCGGTTCCGCTTGATGGAGAGGGAGGAAACCCCCATGCTGGGGAGACTCGCGTTCGCACTCCCGCTCGAGGCCGCCATGCCGAGAATCCTCGCCGCGCTTTTCCCGCTGCTGCTATTGATCGCGGCCACCGCGGCACCCGCCCGCGCGGCTGACGCAAATCCCGGCAGCGAGGGCTGGTCGATCTATGGCGATCTCAAATACAAGCCCGGCTTCACCCATTTCGACTACGCCGATCCCGCAGCCCCCAAGGGCGGCGAGCTGCGCGAGGCGGCGACGGGAACCTTCGACAGCCTCAATCCCTTCATCCTGAAAGGCGTGCCCGCCTCGGGCATCGGCCTCGTCTTCGACACCCTCACGGTCCAGAGCCAGGACGAGCCCTCCTCGGAATACGGCCTGGTGGCGCAGACCATTGAGGTGCCTCCGGATCGCGCCTCCGTCACCTTCACGCTCCGGCCCGAGGCGCGCTTCCAGGACGGCAGCCCGATCACCGCCGACGACGTGGTGTGGACCTTCGATACGCTCAAGAGCAAGGGCAGCCCCCTTTATGCCGCCTATTACCAGAGCATCGTGAAGGCGGAAGCGCTCGGCCCGCACAAGGTGAAGTTCAGCTTCGCCCCCGGCGACAATCGCGAGCTGCCTCTCATCATCGGCCAGCTCCCGATTCTCTCGAAGAAATACTATGCCAGCCATGATTTCGAGAAGACGACCCTGGACCAGCCGCTTGGCAGCGGCCCCTACAAGGTGGCCGCGGTCGATCCCGGCCGCTCGATCAGCTATGAGCGCGACAAGAGCTACTGGGCCAAGGACCTGCCGGTGAACAAGGGCCGCTACAATTTCGATCGCATCCGCATCGACTACTATCGCGACGACAACGTGTCCCTCGAGGCGTTCAAGGCCGGCAATTACGATTTCCGCCTCGAGAACAGCTCGAAGTTCTGGGCGACGGGCTACGCATCCCCGGCCCTCAAGGCGGGCCTCATCAAGAAGGAGGCGATCCCGAGCAAGGACCCCTTCGGCATGCAAGGCTACGCCTTCAATATCCGCCGCGACATCTTCAAGGACCCGCGGGTGCGCCTCGCCATTGCCAACGCCCTCGACGTGGAGTGGGAGATCAAGGCGCTCCTCTACGGCGCCTACAAGCACATCCAGAGCTATTTCGCCAATTCCGAGCTTGCCTCCCACGGCCTGCCGAGCCCCGAGGAGCTCAAGCTGCTGGAGCCGCTCAAGAGCGAGATCCCGCCCGAGGTCCTCACCGAGGAATACCACCCGCCCATGACCGACGGCTCGGGCAATATCCGCCCCAATCTCGCCAAGGCGCTCAAGCTTCTCGAGGCCGCGGGCTGGACGATCAAGGGCGGGCGCATGACCAACGCCAAGGGCGAGCAGCTCGCCTTCGAGATCCTCCTCGACCAGCCCGCCTTCGAGCGCCTGACCCAGCCCTTCGTCGAGAATCTGAAGCGCCTTGGCATCGCGGCGCGCATCCGCACCGTCGACACGGCGCAATATCAGAACCGGGTGCGCGATTTCGATTACGACATGATCGTGGCGCGCTACGGCGAATCGATCTCGCCGGGCAACGAGCAGCGCGACTATTGGAGCTCCGAGGCCGCCGATACGCCGGGGAGCTCCAATTACGTCGGCATCAAGGACAAGGCCATCGACAAGCTCATCGACCTCGTCATTGCGGCCCCCGACCGGCAGAGCCTGGTGACGCGCGTCCACGCCCTCGACCGCGTGCTGCTGTGGCACCACTACATCGTCCCCCAGTGGTATTTCGACGGGACCTGGGTCGCCTATTGGGACAAGTTCGGCCGGCCTGCCGTGCTGCCGCCCTATGGCGGCGGCTTCGACCTCTACGCCTGGTGGATCGATCCCGCCAAGGTCGCAGCACTCCAGAAGAAGAGCGGAAACTAGCGTTATGATTTTGACATTCGATTCGCATTCAAAGGTCGTCATTCCGGCCGGAGCGAAGCGCAGAGCCGGAATCCAGGGCCGCATGCCTGGATGCCCGCTTTCGCGGGCATGACGGCCAAACAGAACGAACCGTTGGAGTCACAACACTAGCGCGCGGCACCCCTCCCCATGCTCGCCTATATCATCCGCCGCCTGCTCCTCATCATCCCGACCCTCTTCGGGGTCATGGTGATCAACTTCGTCATCATCCAGGCGGCGCCTGGCGGGCCCATCGACCAGGTGATCGCGCGCATCCACGGCCAGGTGGTGAGCGCCACGGCGCGCATCTCCGGAGCCCCCGGCGAGACCATCGGCGCGCGCCCGACGAGCGGCGAGGCGAGCCGATATCGCGGCGCCCGCGGCATCGACCCCGCGCTCATCAAGCGCCTCGAGCACCAGTTCGGCTTCGACAAGCCGCTCTGGCAGCGCTTCGTGCTGATGATGGGAAACTATCTGCGCTTCGATTTCGGCGAGAGCTTCTTCCAGGATCGCAGCGTGGTCTCCCTCGTGCTTGCCAAGATGCCCGTCTCGATCTCCCTCGGGCTATGGACGACGCTTCTCACCTACCTCATCTCGATTCCCCTCGGCATCCGCAAGGCGGTGCGCGACGGCTCGCGCTTCGATATCTGGACGAGCGCCGTGGTGGTGGTCAGCTATTCGATCCCGAGCTTCCTCTTCGCCATCCTCCTCATCGTGCTCTTCGCCGGCGGCGGCTATGTGCAGTGGTTCCCCCTGCGCGGCCTCGTTTCCGAGGGCTGGAGCCATTTCGACCTTCTCCACAAGCTCCTCGATTACTTCTGGCACATCTTTCTTCCCGTGCTCGCCCTCGTCATCGGCGGCTTCGCCTCGCTCACCATGCTGACCAAGAACTCCTTCCTCGCCGAGATCAGCAAGCAATACGTGCTGACCGCGCGCGCCAAGGGCCTCGGGGAGCGCCGCGTGCTCTACGGGCACGTCTTCCGCAACGCCATGCTGGTGGTGATCTCGGGCTTTCCCGCCGCCTTCATCGGCATCCTCTTCACGGGAGCCCTCCTCATCGAGGTCATCTTCTCGCTCGACGGCATGGGCCTGCTCGGCTTCCAGGCGACGATCAACCGCGACTACCCGATCATCTTCGGCACGCTTTATTTCTTCACCCTCATCGGCCTTATCACCAATCTCGTCGGCGATCTCACCTATATGCTGATCGATCCGCGCATCGATTTCGAGGCGCGGGAGAGCTGAGATGGCGCAGGCGGACGCGCGGGCGCGCTCCCTTCTCGGCTTGCGTCTCTCGCCGATCAACGCGCGGCGCCTCGCCAATTTCCGCGCCAACAAGCGCGGCTGGTGGTCGCTCTGGATCTTCCTGGCGCTCTTCACCGTCAGCCTCTTCGCCGAGTTCGTCGCCAATGACCGGCCGATCCTGGTCTGGTACGACCATCACCTCTACGTTCCCGTCCTGCGCAATTACCCGGAGACGACCTTCGGCGGCATCTTTCCGACCGAGGCGGATTACCGCGATCCCGATGTGCAGAAGCTGATTGATGCCAAGGGCTGGATGATCTGGCCCCTCATCCCCTTCAGCTACAACACCGTCATCTATAACCTGCCCGGCCCCGCGCCCTCGCCGCCCACGGCGCAGAACTGGCTCGGCACCGACGACCAGGCCCGCGACGTGACGGCGCGGCTCATCTACGGCTTCCGCATCTCGGTGCTGTTCGGCCTCGTGCTTACGGTGGCGAGCTCGATCGTGGGCGTGCTCGCCGGCCTCACCCAGGGCTATTTCGGCGGCCGGATCGACCTTTTCGGCCAGCGCTTCATCGAGATCTGGGGCGGGCTTCCCGTCCTCTACATGCTCATTATTCTGTCGAGCGTGGTCGAGCCGAATTTCTGGTGGCTGCTCGGCCTCATGCTGCTTTTCTCCTGGACCTCGCTCGTCGGCGTGGTGCGCGCCGAGACCCTGCGCGCGCGCAATTTCGTCTACGTCAAGGCGGCGCGCGCCCTCGGCGCCGGGAATTGGACGATCATGACGCGGCACGTGCTGCCGAACGCGACGGTGACGACGCTCACTTTCGTGCCCTTCATCCTCAACGGCTCGATCGCCACCCTCACCTCCCTCGACTTCCTCGGTTTCGGCCTGCCTCCCGGGTCGCCCTCCCTCGGCGAGCTGCTCTCCCAGGGCAAGAACAACCTGCAAGCGCCCTGGCTCGGCCTGACCGGCTTCTTCGTGCTCGCCATCATGCTGAGCCTGCTCATCTTCGTCGGCGAGGCGGTGCGCGACGCCCTCGACCCGCGCAAGGTGTTCGGCGGTGGCGTGCCGGCCGAGGCAGCCACGGCCAAGGGCGAGGCCGTCGCCCACGCCGCGCAACGCAAGGGCCTGCTCCAGGTCGAGGATCTCTCCGTCACCTTCGAGACGCCGGGGGGTGCCGTCGAGGCGGTGCAACGCGTCTCCTTCGCGATCGCGCGCGGCGAGACCCTGGCGCTCGTGGGCGAGTCGGGCTCGGGCAAATCGGTGACGGCGCTCTCGATCCTCCAGCTCCTGCCCTATCCCCCGGCGCGCCACCCCTCGGGCAGCATCCGCTTCGGCGAGGACGAGCTGATGGGCGCAGCCGCGGCGCGCCTCCGGGAGATTCGCGGCAACCGCATCGCCATGATCTTCCAGGAGCCGATGACCGCGCTCAACCCTCTCCACAATGTGGAGCGCCAGGTGAGCGAGGTCTTGCTGCTCCACAAGAAGATGCCGGCGAATGTCGCACGCCGCCGCGTGATCGAGCTTCTGACGCAAGTGGGCATCCCCAATGCGGAATCGCGCCTCGGCGCCTTCCCCCACGAGCTCTCAGGCGGGCAGCGCCAGCGCGTGATGATCGCCATGGCCCTTGCTAACCAGCCCGACATCCTCATCGCCGACGAGCCGACGACAGCCCTCGACGTCACGGTGCAGGCGCAGATCCTCGCCCTTCTCAAGCGGCTCCAGGGCGAGCTGGGGATGGCGATCCTCCTCATCACCCACGACCTCACCATCGTCCGCAACTTCGCCGATCGGGTCTGCGTGATGAATGCCGGGCGCATCGTCGAGGCGGGCAGCGTGGAAGATGTCTTCGAGCGACCGCAGCACGCCTATACCCGCCATCTCCTCGCCGCCGAGCCGAAGGGCCGGCCCGCCGCCGCCGCGGCCGAGGCGCCGGTGCTGCTGCGCGCCGAGGGGCTGCGCGTGTGGTTCCCGGTCAAGGCCGGGGTGCTGCGCCGGATCAAGGGCTTCATCAAGGCCGTCGACGGCGTCTCCCTCGCCCTGCGCGAGGGCCACACGGTCGGGGTCGTCGGCGAGTCGGGCTCGGGCAAATCGACCCTCGGCTTGGCGCTCCTGCGCCTCCAGCCCCGCGAGGCCTTGCGCGACGCCAAGGGCGCGCCGCGCGCCGCACCCCTCGAATTCGCCGGGCGGCGCATCGAGGGCCTCTCGCCCCGCGAGCTGCGCCCGCTGCGCCGGGACATGCAGATCGTCTTCCAGGACCCCTTCGACAGCCTGAGCCCGCGGATGACCATCGGCGAGATCGTCGGCGAGGGCCTCAAGATTCACAAGATCGGGGCGAGCGATGGGGAGCGCGAGGCCATCATCACCGCGGCTCTCGTCGAGGTCGGGCTCGACCCGGAGACGCGGCACCGCTATCCCCACGAGTTCTCGGGCGGCCAGCGCCAGCGCATCGCCATCGCCCGCGCCATGGTGCTGAAGCCGCGCTTCGTCGTGCTCGACGAGCCGACCTCCGCCCTCGACATGTCGGTGCAGGCGCAGATCGTCGACCTGCTGCGCGAGCTGCAGCGGCGCCACAAGCTCGGCTATCTCTTCATCAGCCACGATCTTCGCGTGGTGCGCGCGCTCGCCGACGAGATCGTCGTCATGCGCGACGGCAAGGTGGTCGAGCACGGCCCGGCGTCCCAGATCCTCGCCGCTCCCCGCCACCCCTATACCCAGGCCCTCATGGCCGCCGCCTTCCGGGTGGAAGCGAGCGAGAGCGGCGTGGTAAGGGTGTAATTGCAATATTGCATGCGATATCATAAAATATCGCGTGCGAATCGTGCTCGATACGGACGTCATGGTGGCAGCCATCCGCAGCGATGCGGGAGCGTCTCGACGCCTGCTTGTGGGGGCCTTGACGCGTCGTTATACCCCGCTCGTATCGGTGCCGCTGATCATCGAGTACGAAGCGGTGATGACGCGCTCAGAACATCTCGCTGCGGCGCGGCTTGCGGTCCGCGATGTTGGAGTCATTCTCGACGCGATGGCCGCTGTCGCAGAACCGGTTCGGCTGGTGTACTTGTGGCGGCCGATATTGAATGATCCGGATGACGATATGGTGTTGGAAGCGGCGGTAAATGGTAAGGCGGACTTTCTCGTGACGTTCAACCGCTCCGACTTCGCAAGTTCCGCGCGCCGCTTCGGCATCGCCGTCGCGTCACCCGCCGAGACGCTCCGCCGTTTGGAGGGATGAGATGAGAAAAAGCAACTTCGCGCTGCGCCTGCAGCCGTCGCTCCTCGATGAGGTCAAGAAGCTGGCCGAGGCCGAGGGCGTCGCCGTGAATCAGCTCATCAACATCGCCGTCGCCGAGAAGCTCTCGGCGCTCCGCACCGAGAGCTATTTCCGCGACCGCGCCGGCCGGGCAAATGTCCCGAAGGCATTGAAGATCCTGAAGCGCGCCGGCGCGGGCAATCCGCCACGAAAGGACGACGAAGTCTAGCCTCTACCCTGCGCCCGGATTGGCCGCGCGCACACGATCGCGTCGTCGCCTTCCGAGTGGAAGCAAGCGAGAGCGGCGTGGTAAGGGTGTAGCCGGACCAACCAACAGGCGCGAAGACCCATGGCACTTCTCTACAAATCCGAGACCGACCGCGCCGATTGGTGGCGCCAGGAACTCGGGCGGCGCATTCCCGATCTCGAGATGCGCGTCTGGCCGGAGATCGGCGACCCCGCAGAGATCGAATACGCGCTGGTGTGGAACCTCGCCCCCGGCGTGCTCAAGACGCTGCCCAATCTGCGCGCCATCTTCTCCTTGGGCGCCGGCGTCGATCACCTCTTCGCCGACCCGGACCTGCCCCGCCACATACCGGTCTGCCGCGTCGTCGACCGTTACCTCACCCAGCGCATGACCGAATACGTGGCGCTGCACGTGCTGCGCTACCATCGCCGCCAGCCGGAATTCGACGAGCTACAGCGCGCGGAGACGTGGGACGAGCTCTATTCCCCCACGGCGGAGGAGCGGCATGTGGGCATCATGGGCCTCGGCGAGCTCGGTGCGGACGCCGCGCGCAAGCTCGCGGCCCTCGGCTTCGCCGTGCTCGGCTGGAGCCGCAGTCCCAAGGCGATTCCCGGCATTGAGAGCTTCCACGGCGAGGCGGGGCTCGCTCCCTTTCTCGCGCGAAGCGAGATCCTCGTCTGCCTGCTGCCGCTCACGCCGGCGACGGAGAATATCCTTTCGGCATCGCTCTTCGCCCGGCTGCCAAAGGGCGCCTGCCTCATCAACGCCGCGCGCGGACGGCATCTCGTCGAGAAGGACCTGCTCGCCGCCCTCGATTCGGGCCGGCTCGCCCACGCCACCCTGGATGTCTTCCGCAGCGAGCCGCTGCCCAAGGGCCATCCCTTCTGGCGCCATCCGCGCATCACCGTGACCCCCCACATCGCCAGCATCACCGATCCGCGCACCGTTGCCGAGCTCGTCGCCGAGAATGTCGCGCGCGACCGCCGCGGCGAGCCCCTCCTTCATACGGTCGATACGGCGCTGGGCTATTGACGGCGGACGGCCTCCGCCCTTAGGAGCCTGATCGGTCGCGGGGAGAAGCCATGGAGACGACAGCCGACGAGGCGCAGGCCCGGCTCGCAGCCCTGCCGCGGCTGCATCTCGCCCATCTGCCGACACCTCTCGAGGAGATGCCGCGCCTCTCGCGGCACCTCGGCGGGCCGCGCCTCCTGGCGAAGCGGGACGACTTGACCGGCCTCGGCATCGGCGGCAACAAGCTGCGCAAGCTGGAATACGACCTGGCGGCGGCGCAGGCCGCGGCGGCGGATTGCGTCGTCTGCGGCGGCGTCGTGCAATCGAATACGGCGCGCCAGGCGGCGGCCGCCTGCGCCAAGCTCGGGCTCGGATGCCATCTCGGCATCATGCGGGGGCGCGTTCCGGGCACCGAGCCGGGCTATGACTCGACGGGCAATATCCTGCTCGACCGGCTCTATGGCGCCGTCATCCACGACATTCCCTGGAATGAGGACCGCAACCTTCATCTGCGCCGCATCGCCGACGCGCTCGCCGCGGCGGGCCGCAGGCCCTATCTCGTTCCCTATGGCGCCTCGGACGCGCTCGGCGCCATGGGCTATGCGCGCATGGTCCTCGAGCTTCTCGAGCAGTGCCGCAGCGAGGGCGTCCGGCCGACTTATATCGTCCATGCCTCGGGCAGCGCCGGAACCCAAGCGGGCATTCTTGCCATGCTTACGGCGCTCGGCCATCCCCTGCGCTGCATCGGCATCGACGTGGATGCGCAGCCGGAGCGGGTGGCGCGCGACGTGAGGCGCGTCGGCCGCGAGGCTGCGGCCCTTCTCGGGGTTGAGGCCGCCTGGGACGAATCCCGCGTCGAGGTCGCGGCGGGCTTTGCCGGCCCCGCCTATGGCGTGGCGGACGCCGCGACCCTGGAGGCGATCGGCCTGGCGGCGCGGCTCGAAGCCTTCGCCTTGGACCCGGTCTATGCCGGCAAGGGGATGAGCGGGCTCATCGGCCTCGTCCGCCGAGGCCGCTTTCAGGCGGAAGACGTGGTGGTGTGGATCCACACCGGCGGCGTGCCGGGCATCTTCGCCTATCCCGCCGCCATGGCGCGGGCGGCGGCGCGATAGCTCGGCGAGTCGGGGCAAAGCCGGGCATAATCCCGTAGGGTGCCGACTCGAGATCGATTTTTTCTTGCCGCTTCCCTCGCTGCGCTCGTCATGCCGGACAAGCGAAGCGCCGATCCGGCATCCGGCGTCGGCGACGGGCCTGCTGGATCCCGGCTCTTCGCTCCGCTACGGCCGGGATGACGACAGAGGTGGCGGTCCGCGAATCCGAGCTCGGTGCCCAGCATCGGCCTCGTCCCGGCCGGCACCGGCTCAGCCGCTCGTCCCCCGCGCCGCCTCGAGGAGGGGAATCGCCGTCGTGTACTTGATCTGCTCCATGGCGAAGCTGGAGCTGACATCGGTGAGGCTCGCCGCCTTGATCAGCTTCTTGTAGACGCGGTCGTAATGGGCGATGTCGGCGACGAGGACCTTGAGCAGGTAATCCACATCGCCGCTCATGCGATAGAACTCGACGACCTCGGGGATGCGCGCCACACCCTCGGCGAACGCCTTGAGCCATTCCTCGGTATGCTGGTTCGTGCGCACCGCGACGAAGACGGTGACGCCGAGCCCAAGCCGGGTCGGGTCGAGGAGGGCGACTCGGCTGCGAATCACCCCCTCCTCCTCGAGTCGCTTCACCCGCCGCCAGCAGGCATTGGGCGAGAGCCGCGCCTCGGCCGCGAGCTCCGCCACCGAGCGCGAGGAGTCGGTCTGGAGGGCATTGAGGATGCGAAGGTCGGTGCTATCGAGTTCTACCGTCATCTTGCCAGATTTTGGGATATTTTTGCGAAGTTGCCCAAGATACTGCCAGTTTTCGGGAAAAATTTCCAGAAAACCTGGCGTATCATTCCCTTAGCGGTCGACCTGCGGCGATGACCGCGGCGAAGCGGCGGCGGGAGGCCCTGCGATGTTCGAGAAACTGTTTTTGGCGCATCCGCGCGCGGTCGGCGAAAGCTATGTGGAGCATATGGGCATGGCCGCAGGCTTCGGCGCGCGCCTCTTCCTCGCCAGCCTTGCCTGCTTCCTCCACGCCCTGGTGCCCGGGCTTTGCGTCAAGACCGGCAGCAACGCCATCCGCGAGCTGCACGACCGCATGGTGGTGCACCGCGTCCGCAATCCCGGCGCGGCGGCGCAGCCCCTGCCGCAGTAATCCTCAGGGCGGCAGCTCGCGCGCGGCGCGGACGATCCGCTCGCCCAGATCGTTGAGGAAGACCGAGCCCTTGACCGTGCGCTCGACGAGCACGTTGCGACGGTCGGCCTCGTCGCGCCGGCGCCGCAAGAGACCGAGCTGTCCCAGCCGGTCGAGTGCCCGCGTCACCGCCGGCTTGGAGACCTTGAGCGTCGCTGCGAGGCCGCGCACCGTATGGGGTGCCGGATCGAGATAGACGGAGAGCAGCAGCGCAAGCTGGCGCGCCGTGAGATCCGGCCCCTCGTCGCGCACCCCGGCGACGAGGGCTGCATGCCAGAGCGCGAGCGCCTGGCGGGTGCCGAGCTCGACAGGCATGGGCTTGGCCTTCGCAAACGTTTCGCGGCCGGATCAATCTAGCGGAGCGGGGCGCGCGAAACAAGGACGAGGGCGCCTCTCCGCCGCTGCGGACGGGCCAGGCGATGGGCGCTCAATTGCCGCGGCGGGTGCCGAAGCGCGCCGCGAGGGTGCCGTAGAGGGCGCGGAGGGCAAGGCCCTCGCCGCCTTCGGGGCGACCGGCGCGGCTCTTGAAGTTCCAGGCATAGGTGTCGATATGGGCCCAGGGCGTGCGAGGGCCGACGAACTCGGCGAGGAAGAGGGCCGCCGTGATCGAGCCGGCGAAGCTGCTGTCCGGGCTGTTGTTGATGTCGGCGACCTTGCTGTCGAGCATGCGGCGATAGGGCTTCCACAGGGGCAGGCGCCAAAGCGGGTCGGCGAGAGCCTCGCCCTGGTGCAAGATCTCGCCCGCGAGCGCGTCGTCATTGCTGAAGAGGGCCGGCAGCTCGGGGCCGAGGGCCACCCGCGCCGCTCCCGTCAGCGTGGCGCAATCGATCAGCATGGCCGGATGCTCGCTCTCCGCCTCGGCCAGGGCATCGGCGAGGATGAGGCGGCCTTCCGCATCGGTATTGCCGATCTCGACGGTGAGGCCCTTGCGGCTCTTCACCACATCGAGGGGCCGCATGGCGTTGCCGTCGACGCTGTTCTCGACGGCGGGGATGAGGAGACGCAGGCGCACGGCAAGCCCCGCATCCATCACCATGCCGGCAAGCGCGAGCATGGTGGCGGCGCCGCCCATGTCCTTCTTCATCATCAGCATGCCGCTCGCGGGCTTGAGGTCGAGGCCGCCCGAGTCGAAGCACACGCCCTTGCCCACCAGGGTCACCTTGGGCGATTTGCGGTCGCCCCAGCGCAGGTCGATGAGGCGCGGCGCCCGCGGCGAGGCCTTGCCCACCGCGTAGATCAGGGGGTAGTTGCGGGCGAGGAGGGCCTCGCCCTCGATCACCTCGATCTCGGCGCCGTGCTTGCGGGCGACCCGCCGCGCCGCCTCGGCGAGCTCCGCCGGGCCCATATCCGAGGCCGGCGTGTTGATGAGGTCGCGGGCGAGAAAGACGGCATCGGCCGTGCGCACCACGGCTCCTTGGTCGGCCATCTTGGGCCAGGCCAGGGCGGCGAAGCCGCGCGGCGGCTGGCGGTAGCGGTTGAAGCTGTAGGTGCCGAGGGCCCAGCCCAGGGCCGCCTGGGTCGCCGCAATGCGGGCGAGCGGCGCATCGAGCCGGTAGACTCCCTCGGGCAGGCTCCCCGGCAGGCCGGCATAGCTCCAGAGATCCTCCTCGCCGATGCCAACAAGGACGCGGGCAAGCCGGCCTTGGCCGCCGGGGACGAGCGACACCTCGCCCGGCTCCGCCTTGAAGCCCGTGCTCTCGACCCAGGCCCGCCCCGCCTTGCCCGGCCCCGCCAGCCAGCGCGGCAGGGCCGCCTTGCGCAGGGGCGTGATCGGGACGGCATTATGGGGGGCTTCGGCGACAAGGCAGCTAAGCATGGCATCCTCTGGCAAGGGGGCGTCCGTCGGCGCGGCTAGCATACAGGGAAAGCGAGCCAGGGAAAGCGGGCGAGGGAAAATCACTTGTATCGTGAATTTCACTCACCCGCTTGCACAGCGCCGCCGCTTGCCCTAGACGGGGGCGCCGGAGGCCATCAAAGGGGGAGCCGCGACATGACCGACATCGCCATCGTCCTCGGTGACAAGAGCGTCTCGTCCTGGTCGCTGCGCGGCTGGATCGCCCTCAAGGCCACCGGCGTCCCCTTCACCGAGATCATGATCCGCCTGCGCCGCGGCGAGGCGACCCGCGCCGATATCCTGCGCCACTCCCCCTCGGGGAAGGTGCCGCTCCTCAAGCACAAGGGCACGCTGGTCTGGGAATCCCTCGCCATCTGCGAGTTCCTGGCCGAGACCTATCCCGCGGCCGGGCTGTGGCCCGCCGACCCCGCCGCCCGCGCCCTGGCGCGCTCGGTGGCGGCGGAGATGCATGCGGGCTTCGCCGCCCTGCGCAGCAACATGCCCATGGACATGCGCGCCTCGCTCCCCGGCCAGGGCATGGCCGAGGGGGTGCAGGCGGATATCGACCGCATCGCCGCCATCTGGCGCGAATGCCGGGAAAAGCACGGCAAGGACGGGCCTTTCCTCTTCGGGCGCTTCACTGCGGCGGACGCCATGTATGCGCCGGTGGTGAGCCGCTTCATCACCTATGGCGTCAAGCTCGATCCGATCTGCGCCGCCTATCGCGACGCGATGTGGCAGCATTCTGCCATGCAGGAATGGCTCGCCGCCGCCAAGCGCGAGCCCTGACCGCGACTGCCGCTAACGCCGATCGCGCAGCGCCAGAAGCTCGTCCGCCGCGCGCCACAGCCGGAAGCCGTCGGCGAGATCGTCGATCGCCCAGCTCGCATGGGAGAGGTGATCGAGAAGATAGAGATGAGCCCGGCCGGGGCCGAGGGCGTGGGCCAAGGCGACGCTCTCGCTATAGGGCACGATGGCGTCGTCGCGGCCATGGACGAGGAGCACCTGGGCGCGGAGCGGCGAGAGGTCCTTGGTCGAGAGATCGAGGGCCGCGATCTCCGCGCGAATCCGCGGCGGCAGCTCGGCAATCAGGGCGGGCACGCGCTCGGGATCGCGATTGTCGAGGAGCGCCATCACCGCGCGTCCCTCGGGGCCGAGCTCGCTCTCGAAGGCGGCGACATCGGCGCCGAGATTGGCGAGCTTGAGCCGCGCGATCACCGCAAGCCGCTCGCGGTCGCGGAAATCGTCGAGACGGGCGGCATTCGCCAGCACGAAGACCCACTTGCCATAGGCGTTGGGCCGGCCGGGCTGCCAGGGTGCCGCGGGCGCCGGGCGCCAGAACCCCGTGGTGAAGAAGGTGATGACCGCCGTGGCGTCGTAATAGCCGCCGAGGGAGAGGACGAAATCGACGTGCTTCACGAGCCGCGGCTCGAGGGCGGCGAGGAGCGTCGGCCCCACGCCATAGGAGATGGCGGCGAGGCCCAGGGGCTCGCCGTCGCCGACGAGGCTCGCGAGATAGAGGCCGGCGTCGGCCGTCTCGCCGATATCGGCGCTGCTCACCTGGAGCGCCTTGGGGCCGGGAAGATCGGGAACGAGGACGAGGAAGCCGGCATCGGCGAGATCGCGCGCGAAGGCGACGAGGCGCGGATCATCCTTCCCCGTCTCGGCGGCTCCGGGGACGAGGAGGAGGGCGGCGCGGCTCCCGCCGCGGCTGCCATAGAGATCGCCGCGATACGTGGCGCCCCCGGACGGCCAGGCGACGGATTGGGCGACGATCGGCGGGACCTCGTCCCGCGCCAGGCGATAGAGGAGCGCAGCCGCCTCGACGGCGCGCGGCGCCCGCCCGGAGAGATAGAGCCAGGCGCCGGCAGCGGCGGCGAGAACAATCGCCGCAGCGGCGAGCGCGAGGACGACGCGGATGCGGCGGCGCTGCGCGGCGGGCGGCGGCGCTGTGGTCAAGACTTCGGCTTGGACGGCGTCTTGGGCTCGATCAGATCGTCGAACTTCTTCTCGAGCGTGGCGAGGTCGCTCTCCTCGAGGCCATAGGCCCAGTCCTGGGTGCGGGCGGTGATGGCCGCGACGTCCTTCTTCACCGCATCGACGCTCTTGAGCGCGGCGCTGCTATCCGCCGCGGCGGCGGCCGTCGATGTCCCCGCCTTGGCGTTGCCGGACGGCGACGCCGGCTTCGCCGCGGCGGCGGCGGGATCGAAGGACGCCTTGATGCGCGCCCAAGTCTTGCCGTCCTGCTGATAGAGCGCGAGATCGACCACGAGCCCGTCGAAGCTCTTGTAGTCGAGGGTGCGCAGGAGCTTGGCATCGGGCTTGAGATCCTTGGCCGGCAGCACGTCGTCGAGGCTGAGGAGCGCGAGCGCCCCGCCGATCGCGTTCACATCATAGGCCGATTTCACCTTGTCGTCCGACGGCACGCCGTCGAGGGTGAAGTCGCCGCTGCCGGGCTTGTCCTTGTGGACGAGGAAGGGCTTGCCGTCAGCAGGGGTCACCGTCACCTCGCGGACGCGCTCGGGCGCGAGCTGGACGAGCTCGCGGTCCATCCACTGCTTGACGTCGTCGTTCCGCTCGAGCGTGCCCTGGGCGAGCCAGGATTGCTTGTCGTCCGGCTGGCGCACATAGATCAGCGTGCCCTGGTTGGTGCTGGCATTGTAGTCGTTCTTGCCGACAATGAGCTTGGCAAGGCTGTTGCCCTGGGCGTCGGCGACCGCGATGAGAGCGGATTTCGCGTCCTTCTCCTTCGGGTCCTCGACCTGGAGACGCGAATAGAGGGAGGGATCCGCGGTCTTCGCCTCGACCGTCTTGAGCTGGGCAAGGCCGACGAGGGTCTGCTTCACCACGTCGAATTTCGCGGGGTAGTCGTATTTGTCGGCGACGACCCAGCCCTTGTCGGTGCGCTTCACCGTGAAGCTCTTGCCGCTCGCCTCGACGGTGATCGAGGCAGCGTCGTTGATCTTCTTGTCGAGGTCGGGGAAGACGAGCTGGCCGCCGCTCGCCTCGGTATAGGCGGGCCCGCGGCTGTTGACGACGACGGCGGCCACCGCGAAGAAGAGGGTGACGAGCGCCAGGATGGCAAGGGTTCTCGGCTTCATCGGGCTCCCTCTTACGCCAAGCCGTGGCGATGACGGCGGCGGCGCGCGCGCACCAGCGCCACCACGATCGCGACGATGCCGATCAGGATGGGCATGAGCGCGATGTCGACGAATTTGAGCGTGGCCCCAAGGCGCTCGATGTTCTCGCGCAGCGCCCGCTGCACGTCGCGCAGCGACTTGCGGATCGACACCATCTCGCCGCGGAACTTGTCGATCTCCTTCTGCTGATCGGCGGTGAGGATCTGGTGCGAGGCGCCCTCGCCGCCCTCCTTCTGCAAGGAGGCGAGCTTCTTCTGCGCCTCCTTGAGGCGGTCCTGGAGCTCCTGGGCCTTGGCGAGGTAGCGGGCATCCGCCTCGGCGCGCAGGCGCTGCACGAGGACGAAGGGGCGCTGGGAGAGGCCGCGGCCGCGGAGCCCGATGAGCGCGTCGCTGCCGGCCAGGTTGTCGAGGGCGTCGATGACGAAGTCGCCATTGCCGGCGGTGGGCTGCACGATCTTCTGGCCGAAGAAGTCCTGGCTGCGCACCCAGTAGCGGTCGGCGAGCATGTCCGCATCGGCAACGACGATGACGTTGATCGGCTTCACCGACTGCTTGAGCCAGGTGACCGCCGGCTTGGCGGGCTCCGCCTTACCTTCGGCGGGCTTCTCCGCCGCATTGCCGGCCTTCGCCTGCTCCTGCGCGGACTTGCCCGGCTCGGCCTTCGCCGCCTCGGCCTTTGCGGCCTCGGGCTTCTTCGTCGCCGGCGGCCCATCGGGGAAGGCCGTCTTCACATTGCCCCGGATGCGCGCCGCGAGGGTGAGCGGGTGGCCGACCGGCTTGTAATTCGCCTCGAGGGCGAGGAAGTCCGGGAAGAGGCGCAGCTTGTCGGCCGGAATCTCCGTCGCCTGCGCCGTCGTCTGCACCAGCGGCGTGAAGGTGGTGGGCGCCTCCTTGCGCTTCTCGAGGATGCCGGGAGTCGCCATCAGGAGGCTCGAGATGTCCGTCGTCACCACGTCGTTGTGGTTGACGTCGTTCTGGTCGAGGGAGAGCCAGGCGATGTAGTCGATCGTCTGGGTGCGGCCGCCGACGGGCGCCGAGACCTGGGTCGCGAGGTTGCGGTCCCCCGCCACCTTGTCGGGCACGAGCTCGAGGCCCCAGGCGTCGAACAGCCGCTTCAGGTTCGAGCTGGTGGCGCCCGTCATCATCATGGGGCTCGGCCCCATGTCGGATTCGGCGTTGGGATCGACGAAGACGAGGGCGCGGCCGCCGCCGAGCACGTATTGGTCGATGGCGAACTGCGTCTGGAGCGGCAGGTCCTTCGGATGCACGATCATCAGGACGTCGATGTCCTTGTCGATCTTGTCGGGATGGGGCCCGAGCTCGCGCACGTCGAATTGCTGGCGCATCTCGTCCATCACCACCCAGGGTGCGGCGTTCTGGGCCCCCATCATGGGATTGCCGTAGGAGCCGCCGAGCGGCAGCGAGGTGATGAGGCCGATCACCTTCTTCTTCGGATTGGCGAGGCTGGCGACCAGCTTGGTGACGTCGTATTCGAGAAAGCGCTCGCGATCGGGCTGGAAGAAGGGGATCACCTGCTGATCGTCGGTGCTGTTGGTCCCGACCAGGCCGAAATAGACCTGGTCGCCGCTATCGCCGAGGGGCACCCCCTGCAGCCCGAAGCCGACGGCGCGGTCCTCGGCGTCGGAGAAGGGCTCCGGATCGTAGAACTCGAGGCGGATCTTGCCGTCCGCAAGGCTGTTGTAGCGCTCGAGCAGCTCGCGCACCCGGGCCGCATAGGCGCCATAGCTCGGCACCTCGTCGCCGAGCTTCTTCGAGAAGTAGAAGCGCAGCGTGACGGGCTCCTTGAGATGGGCGAGCACCGTCTTGGTGCCTTGGGACAAGGTGAAGAGGCCGCCCTGGGTCAGATCGAGGCTGGCGCCGCGGAAGGCGCCGTTCGCGAAGATGTTGAGGGCGAAGAAGAGGGCGACGGCGAGAATGAGGCCGAGGATGGCGAGAAGGGTGCGGTCGGCGCGATTGGCGGTCTTGCTCGTCATGGGGTCACGCAGCCTTCTTGAGCTCGACGAGGAGGACGTTGGCGTAGAGGAAGAGCCCCATCACCGAGCCGAGGAAGACGAGGTCGCGCAGCTCGATGACCCCCTTGGTGATGTTGTTGAAGTGGGTGAGGAAGCTGAACGAGGCGACGGCATCGACCAGCACCTGGGGCAGCCAGGCCTCCGCGAAATTGAGCACCATCGGCGTGCCGCTCAGGATGAAGAGGAAGCAGACGGCGCAGGCGACCACGAAGGCGATCACCTGGTTCTTGGTCAGCGCCGACATGCAGGCGCCGATGGCGAGAAAGGCGCCCGCCATGATGAAGCTGCCGACATAGCCCGCGAGGATCACGCCGTTATCGGGATGGCCGAGGACGTTCACCGTGATCCACATCGGGAAGGTGAGGAGAAGCGCGACGCCGGTGAAGGCCCAGGCGGCGAGGAACTTGCCGATCACCGCCTCGGGCACCGAGACCGGCAGCGTCAGCAGAAGCTCGATCGTGCCACTCTTCCGCTCCTCGGCCCAGAGACGCATCGAGATCGCCGGGATGAGGAAGAGATAGAGCCAGGGATGGAAGGTGAAGAAGGGCTGAAGGTCGGCCTGGCCGCGATCGAAGAAATTGCCGATATAGAAGGTGAGCGCGCCGGCGAGCGCCAGGAACACCACGAGGAACACATAGGCGAGCGGGGTCGTGAAATAGCCGGCGAATTCGCGCCGGAAGACAACGAGAACCTTGCTCATCCTGTGCCGCTCCATTTGCTCCGATCTATCGCCGCCCGCGCCGGATCAGCCTCGTCCCGCGGTGATCGTGCGGAACACCTCGTCGAGGTGACCCTGCTCGACGCGGATCTCCTCGACGGTCCAACCGCGCTCGTGAACGAGGCGGCTGACCTCGCCGATGATCGGATGGCCGTTCCGGGGACAGACGCGGAGCGCGGCCGCGGACTCCGTCGCCTCGATGATCTCGACCTCGCCCACGCCGGAAAGTGCGGCGAGCCGCTCGCGCGCCGCGGCGGCGGCGATCCCGCCGAGGCGCAGCGACACGGCGTTGTGGAGGCGCGAGCGCGCCTCGAGCTCGAGCGGCGTCGAATCGGCAACCAGCTTGCCGCCCGCGATCACGATGGCGCGCGTGCAGACGGCGCTCACCTCCTCGAGGAGATGCGTCGAGATCACGATGGTCTTGCGCGGCGCCATCTCGCGAATGAGGGTGCGCACCTCGTGCTTCTGGTTGGGATCGAGCCCGTCGGTGGGCTCGTCGAGAATGAGGACCTCCGGATCGTGCAGCAAAGCCTGCGCCAGGGCAACGCGCCGCTTATAGCCCTTCGAGAGGGTGTCGATGGGGCGCTCGAGAACGCTGGCGATCTGGGTCCGCTCGATCGCCTCGCCGATATGCCGCGCCGCCGCCGCGCCGCCGAGGCCCCGCGCCGCAGCCGTGAAGGAGAGGAAGCTCTTGGGCGTCATGTCCGCATAGGAGGGAGCGCCCTCGGGCAGATAGCCGATGCGCCGCTTCACCTCGATGGGCTGCTCGATCACGTCGAAGCCGCAGACCCGCGCGGTTCCGCCCGTCGGCGCAAGAAAACCCGCAATCATCCGCATGGTGGTGGACTTGCCGGCGCCGTTGGGGCCGAGGAAGCCGAGCACCTCGCCGCGGCCGACCGCGAAGCTCACATCGTCGACAGCGACGATCGGCCCGAAATGCTTCGAGAGGGATTGGACTTCAATCATCCTGGCGCAACCGTCCGTGCAATTCGTTCTTGTCCGGCCCGCCATGAGCGAGCACGCCTCGCTGACGGGGATGCAAATCCCCAGCCGACGCAGCCCCTCGTGGGCCGATATAGGGGAAGCGGCGGATAAGATCAAGACAAAGGACAGCGTTGAGGATCGTCAACTGCATCTCGCCTCGATACGAAGGAACCGCGGCATTCGTGTGGCGCGCGCTCCCCCAGAGCCGAATGGCCGAGGCCAGGAGGGAACGGCGCCTGAAAGCGCGCCCTTGCGCGGCGGCATCCATGCGCATAATATGACGTGATCACATGATTTGATCATATGATTTTCCGGCACTGCGATGGCCGCTCTGCTCTCCAACCTCCTCGGCGCCCTCGCCCTCGGCTGTGCCGATCTACAACATGTCGCGATGGGCCGGGCCGCGGGCCTCGGCGCCGCGGAGCTTGCCGCCCTCCTTGCCGTCTTCACGCGGCCGGGGTCGACGATCGGCGAGGTCGCGTCCACCACGGCGCTGACCCATTCGGGTGCCGTCCGCGTCACCGACCGGCTCGCGGCCGCGGGCCTCGTGAAGAGGCGCGAGGGGCGGGATCGCCGCACCGTGACGCTGCGCTGCACGGCGGCCGGGCGCGAGCGCGCGGAGCATGCCCTCGCCGCCCGCCGCGCCGCTCTGGGGGCGCTCGTCGCGACCTTGCCCAGCGCCGATGCCGCAACACTCAGGCGGCTTGCCGCCAGGCTCCTGGCGCGGCTGCCGGCCGATCGCGCCGAGGCCCGGCGCATCTGCCGCCTCTGCGAGCACGCGGTCTGTCGCGGCACGGACTGCCCGGTCGGGAGCGCGGTCTCGTGAGCCACAGTTTCCGTTTCGACGGCTTCGGCGATCTCGGGGGCCGTGCCTGGCTCAATACCGCGCATCAAGGCGCCCTGCCCCTCGCCGCCGCCGCGGAGGCGCAGGAGGCCATCGGCTGGAAGCTCGCGCCTCATAACCTCACCCAGGCGCGCTTCGACGGCGTGCCCCGGCGGCTTCGCGCCGCCCTCGGCCGGCTGGTCAATGTGCCGGCGGACGACATCATTCTCGCCAACAGCGCCTCTTACGGGCTGCATCTCCTCGCCCTGGGCTATCCCTGGCGAGAGGGTGACGAGGTCCTGGCCATGGCAGGGGATTTCCCCTCCGACATCCTGCCCTGGCTGCTGCTCGAGCGCCGCCACGGCGTGCGCCTCGTGCGCATCCGGCCCCGCGATCGCGTGGTCTTGCCGGAGGAGCTGGCCCAGGCGATCACGCCGCGCACGCGGCTCTTCTGCACGACCTGGGTGCACTCGCTCTCGGGCTACGCGATTGACCTCGATGCGCTCGGCGCAATCTGCCGCGCGCGCGGTGTCACCTTCCTCGTCAACGCCTCCCAGGCGCTCGGCGCGCGCCCCCTCGACCTGTCGCGCGCACCCGTCGATGCGCTCACCTGCGTCGGCTTCAAATGGCTCTGCGGACCTTACGGCACGGGGTTCTGCTGGATAAAGCCGACCCTTCGCGAGCAATTGCGGCCCCTCAAGGCCTATTGGCTGGCGATGCAGACGGCGGCGGATCTCGGCCGGGAGGCTGCCGATCCGGAGTTGCGCGACGGGCTCGACGCCCGCGGCTTCGACGTCTTCGGAACGGCGAACTTCCTCAATTTCAAGCCCCTCGCCGCCGCGGTCGAGCATATTCTCGCCATCGGGGTCTCGCGCATCGCGGCACACGATCAAACGCTCGTCGCGCGCTTCGTCGCCGGGCTGGAGGGCAGCGCCTTCGAGCTGTTGAGTCCGCGCGCCGGCGGGCAGCGCTCGACTCTGGTCTTCTTCTCCCACCGCGAGCGCGGCAAGAACGCCGCCATCCACGCGGCACTCGCCGAATCCGGAGTCGACGTCGCCTTTCGCAATGGCAGCCTGCGCCTCTCGCCCCATCTCTATAACGCGGCCGCCGATATCGACCGCGCCCTCGACCTGCTGCGCAACACGAGGCTCTAAGCCAGGGCCGGGGCGATAGGACCGTTTACCCCGTCGCCTTGCGCGGCCCGGCGGCAGGCGGCGCGAGCTCCTCCGCGAGCGGCGAGGCCTCCGGCGCCAGGCGGGCCGTGCGACCAAGCCGCCGGGGACGCGACCACGGCATGCGGAGATGGTGCAGGCGGTCGAGATAGATATAGAGAACCGGCGTCAGGTAGAGCGTCAGGAGCTGCGAGAGGACGAGCCCGCCGACGACGGCGAGGCCGAGGGGGCGGCGCGCCTCGGAGCCGGCGCCGAAGCCGAGCGCGATCGGCAGCGTGCCCATGAGCGCCGCCATCGTCGTCATCATGATGGGGCGGAAGCGGATGAGGGCCGCCTTGTGGATCGCCTCGGCCGGGCTCAGCCCTTCGCCGCGCTGACGCTCCAGCGCGAAGTCGATCATCATGATCGCGTTCTTCTTCACGATGCCCACCAGCATGATGATGCCGACGAAGGCATAGAGGCTGAGCGTCACGTCGAACAGCATGAGCGTCGCGAGGGCACCGACGGCCGCGGAGGGCAGGCCGGAGAGGATCGTGAGAGGGTGGATGAAGCTCTCGTAGAGCACGCCGAGGATGATGTAGACGACGACGATTGCCATCAGCAGCAGGATGCCGAGCCCCTGAAGGGACGACTGGAAGGCCTGCGCCGTTCCCTGGAAGCTGGTGCTGACGCCGGCGGGCATGCCGATCTCGCGCTCGAGCTGCTGGATGCGCTTGACCGCGGTGCCGAGGGAGGTGTCGGGCGCCAGGTTGAACGACACGGTCACCGAGGGGAGCTGGCCCAGATGATTGACCGTAAGCGGCCCCACGCCGCGCGTGATGCCGGCGACCGCATTGAGCGGAACCAGCGCGCCGTTCGTCGAGCGGATATAGAGATGGGAGAGGGCGTTGGGGTCGGCCTGGTATTTGGGCAGGAGCTCGAGGATCACCTGGTACTGGTCGAGGGAGGTGTAGATCGTCGAGATCTGCTCGGAGCTGAAGGCGGCCCCCAGCGCGCTTTCGATCTGCTGCGCGGTGACGCCGAGGGACGCCGCCTTGTCGCGGTCGATGTTCACCTTGAGCTGCGGGCTCGCCACCTGCATGTCGCTGTTGACGTCCTGGAATCCGGGCTGCTTGCGGAGCGCCTCCATGAACTTGGTCGCCGTCGCGTAAAGCTCGTCGAGGTCGACGTCCTGCAGCGTGTACTGGTACTGCGCCTTGGTGAGCTGGCCGCCGACATTGATGCTCGCCGGCACCTGCATATAGACCCTGAGACCGGGGATCCCCATGAGCTTTGGGCGCAGCTCCTGGGCCACCTGGTCGGCGCTCAGCTCGCGCTGATCGCGCGGCTTGAGGCGGATGAAGATGGTGCCCGAATTGGTGGTCGGCCGCGGCCCGCCGGCGCCGATCGAGGACATGGTCTGCGCCACGTTCGGATCGGCGGCGATGATCTTCGCCGCCTGCTGCTGGTTGACGACCATGGCGTCGAAGGAGGCGTCCTGCGCCCCTTCGGTGAAGGCGATGATCTGGTTGGTATCGACGCTGGGCAGGAAATCCTTGGGCGCCTTGACGAAGAGATAGCCGGTGGCGACCAGGGTGGCGAGGAAGACGACGAGCATGACCGGCCGGCGGTCGAGGCACCATTGCAGCGAGCTTCGGTAGACGCCGAGCATCGCCTCGAAGGCGCGCTCGGTCGTGCGGTAGATTCGGCCGTGCTGCTCGATCCCGTGCGGGCGGAGGAAGCGGCTGCACATCATCGGCGTGAGGGTGAGGGAGACGATGCCCGAAACGGCGATGGCGGCGCAGATGGTGACCGCGAACTCGTGCAGCAGCCGGCCGACGATGCCGCCCATGAACAGCACCGGGATGAACACGGCGCTCAACGACACCGTCATCGAGATGATGGTGAAGCCGATCTCCTTCGAGCCCTTGAGCGCGGCATCGAGCGGGCGCTCCCCCGCTTCCATGTGACGCACGATGTTCTCCAGCATCACGATGGCGTCGTCGACGACGAAGCCGACGGAGAGCGTCAGGGCCATGAGCGAGAGATTGTCGAGGCTGTAGCCGAGCTGGTACATCACGGCGAAGGTGCCGATCACCGAGATCGGCAGCGCCAGCGAGGGAATGATGGTCGCGGAGAGATTGCGCAGAAAGAGGAAGATCACCAGCACGACGAGCGCCGAGGCCAGGACCAGCGTGAACTGCACGTCCTCGACCGAGGCGCGGATCGACTCGGAGCGGTCATAGAGCACATCGAGATGCACGGCCGCCGGGAGATGCGCCTCGAAGGCCGGCAGCACCGCCTTGATCGCGTCCACGACGGCGATGGTGTTGGTGCCGGGCTGGCGCTGAATCCCGAGGACGACGGCGCGGTGCCCGTTGTACCAGCTTGCCACCTTGTCGTTCTCGACGCTGTCGATGACGCGGCCGAGATCGCCGTATTTGATCGGGGCGCCGTTGCGGTAGATGGCGACCTGGTTCATATAGGCCCGCGCGCTCAGAAGCTGCCCATTCGCCTGGATGGTGAAGGATTGGTGGGCGCCGTCGATGGTGCCGACCGGCAGGTTGACGTTGCCGGCCGAAACCGCGCTCAGCACCTCGTCCAGGCCGATATTGCGCGAGGAGAGCGCGTCGGGATCGACCTGGACCCGCACCGCATATTTCTGCGAGCCCCAGACGTTCACCTGGGCGACGCCGCTCACCATCGAGAGGCGCTGGGCGAGGATCGTCTCCGCGTATTTGTCGACCTCGGAGAGCGGCAGGGTGGGCGAGCTTAGCGCCAGGTAGATGATCGAGAAGTCCGCCGGGTTCACTTTGCGGAAGGAGGGCGGGTTCGGCATGTTGGTCGGCAGCTTCTTCGCCGCAGCCGTGATCGCCGCCTGCACGTCCTGGGCCGCCGCGTCGATGTTGCGATCGAGGGAGAATTGGAGCGTGATCCGGGTCTGGCCCAGGGAGCTCGTCGAGCTCATCGAATCGAGGCCGGCGATGGTCGAGAACTGCCCTTCGAGAGGGGTCGCCACCGAGGAGGCCATGGTCTCGGGGCTGGCCCCCGGGACCTGCGCCGTGACCGAGATCGTCGGGAAATCGACCGTCGGCAGCTCGTTCACCGGCAGCGCGCGATAGGCGACGAGGCCGAAGACCACCGCCCCCGCCATCAGGAGGGTGGTGGCGATCGGCCGCCGGATGCATTTCTCGGGCAGGCTCATGCCGGGCTCGCCTTGCTCTGCGCGGCGCTCCGGATCTCGATCCTGGCGCCGGGGAAGAGGCGAAGCTGGCCGTCGATCACGACCTCGTCGCCGAGGGAGAGGCCCTTCCGGACCACCGCCTTGGCGTCGACGATGGGCCCCAGCTCGACCGTGCGCTGCTCGACCGTCTGGTCGGGCCTGACGACGTAGACGTAATCGCCGTTCTGGCCCGTCTGCACCGCTTGCGAGGGGATGACCAGGGCCGCCGCCAGCGTGCTCAGGGTCATCCGCACATTGACAAACTGCCCGGGGGTGAGGCGGTTGTCGTCATTGGCGATGGTGGCCTTGAGCTGGATGGTGCCGGTCGAGGTGTCGACAGCATTGTTGATGAAGGTGACCTCGCCGCGCACCGGACCGCCACTGTCCCCGGGAATCGTCACCTCGACCGGAAGTGCTCCGCTTGCCATGCGCGCCTTGACCTCGGGGAGATCCTGCTCGGGGATGGCGAAGGAGACGTAGATCGGCCGCACCTGGTTGATGATGACGAGGGAGATCGTGTCGTTGGCCTTGACGATATTGCCCTCGTTGATGAGCAGGTTGCCGGTCAGCCCGTCGACCGGCGACTTAATGCGGGTATATTCGAGGTTGAGCTGGGCCTGGAGCAGCGCCGCCTCGTCGGCGGCCACCGTCGCCTGCATGCTCTCGGCGGTGGCGCGCGCGTTCTCGAATTGCTGCTGGGGTGCGAAATCCTTCTTCGACAGCTCGGCATAGCGCTTGAGATCGAGCTGCGCGCGCACGAGCTGGGCCTTGTCGCGCTCGAGATTGGCCTGGGCCTGGCGGAGCTGCGCCTCGAAGGGACGCGGATCGATCACGAAGAGAAGGTCGCCCTTGCGGACGAGCTGGCCCTCCTTGAACCCGACCTGGAAGATTTGGCCGTCGACGCGCGACTTGACCGAGACGGTCGAGTAGGCCTGCGCATTGCCGATCGTGGCGACCGCGACGGGAACGGTCTCCGCCTCGACCTTGGCGACGGCGACGGGGGCCGCCGCCGGGCGGGCGGCGAGGCCGGGTTTCGGCTTCTCGGCGTGGAAGTAGCCATAGCCGGCGGCCGCCACCGCGACGGCCAGCACGCCAAAGACCACGGCCTGACGCAACCTCATCGAGACGCCCCCCGAGCCCATCACCGCCACGCCGCAAGCCGCACGCCGGCGGATCGGCACCGAGAACCGGCAGTCGCGCGCATGACGGGCGTGAGGACGTAATATACTTAAAAGGCTGCCGAATCCCTAGCGCGTCGCGCGGCTGCCTCGACGGCGCCGCCGCCGGCGCAAGCCCTCCCTCGACAGGCGGCGAGGGATGTACTAGTCGTGGGATCGCATCGAGGGCGCAGGCCGCACCTGCTCGGACGGGTCGCGGGCCCGTCCACAACCGAAACGCGAGAGGATCTCATGACGCGCATGACGGGCGGCCAGGCGCTGGTCGAGATGTTGAGACGCCACAGGGTCGATACGCTCTTCGCCCTGCCCGGCGTGCAGAACGACGCGCTCTTCGCGGCCCTCTACGACGCCCGCAACGCCATTCGCGTCGTCCATACGCGCCACGAGCAGGGGGCCGCCTATATGGCCCAGGGCTACGCCATGGCCGCGGGCCGCGTCGGCGCCTACGCCGTCGTGCCCGGGCCCGGCTTCCTCAACACCACGGCGGCTCTCGCCACCGCCTATGCCACCAACACCCCGGTCCTCTGCATCAGCGGCCAGATCCCCTCGCATCTCATCGGCCGCGGCTTCGGCATGCTGCACGAGATTCCCGACCAGCTCTCGATTCTACGCGGCCTCACCAAATGGACGGCGCGCATCGAGCACCCCACCCAGACGGGTGCGCTCGTCAACGAGGCCTTCCGCCAGCTCGCCGAGGGACGGCCGCGACCGGTCGGCCTCGAGATGCCCCTCGACGTGATGGCGCTCGAGAGCGAGCTGACGCTTCCCGAAGCCGACGGCGTCGCGGCCCCGCCGGCGGCCGATCCGGAGCTCATCGACAAGGCCGCGGTCCTCCTGGCCGAAGCCAAGAAGCCGCTCATCTTCGTGGGCGGCGGGGCGGTGGCGGCGGGCGAGCCGCTCCTCGCCATCGCCGAGATGCTGCAGGCCCCGGTCATCGCCAATCTGAGCGGCAAGGGCATCGTCAGCGACCGCCACTACCTCGCCCATACCGCGACGGCGGGGCGCGAGCTGTGGCGCGAGGCGGATGTGGCCCTTGGGGTCGGCACCCGCATGCTCCACCCCCAGACCCTCTGGGGCCTCGACGACGACATCAAGCTCATCCGCATCGACATCGATCCCGCGGCGGTCGCGCGCATCCAGAAGCCGGCCCTCGGCATCGTCGCCGATGCCAAGGCGGCGCTCGCGGCGCTTCACGACGCGCTCCTCCGCCGCAACCGGCGGCGTCCCTCGCGCGAGGCCGAGCTCACCGCGCTCAAGGCGCGCATGCAGGCGGAATTCCAGCGCCTGAGCCCCCAATACGAGTTCCTCATGGCGATCCGCGCCGAGCTCCCCGATGACGGCATCTTCGTCGACGAGCTCACCCAGGTCGGCTATGTGGGGCGCCTCGCCTTCCCCACCTATCGGCCGCGCAGCTTTCTCCATACCGGCTATCAGGGCACCCTCGGCGCCGGCTTTCCCATGGCCCTCGGCGCCAAGCTCGCCCATCCGGACAAGGCCGTCGTGTCGATCTCGGGCGACGGCGGCTTCCTCTACAACGCGCAGGAGCTCGCGAGCGCCGTGCAGCACGGCATCAGCCTGGTGGCGATCGTTTTCGCCGACGGCGCCTATGGCAACGTCAAGCGGATCCAGCGCGAGGACTACGGCAACAAGGTGATCGCCGTGGACCTGCACAATCCGAGCTTCGCCCGCATGGCCGAGAGCTATGGCGTGACCGGCGCGCGCGCGGAGAGCCCCGAGGCGCTGCGCCGCGAGATCCGCGCCGGGCTGGCGCGCCGCGGCCCCACCCTCATCGAGGTGCCCGTCGGCGAGATGCCCGGGCCGTGGAAGCTCATCTACATGCCCCGCGTGCGCGGCGGCGCCAAGCCAAGCTGAGGCGCCGCCCCACGCAGGGACGCGCTTAGCCGCCGGCCGCGAGGTTCATCACGCTCGGCGCGAAGAGGTAGAAGAGCACGCCGACGATGATGAGGTAGCCGAGGAGGATGAAGGTCCAGCCCATATTGTGGCGGATCACCTCACCCTCGTTGCGCACGAAGCGGCTCGTCGAGACGCCGACGCTCGCGGTCTGCGGCGCCACCGGCTTGCCGACCTCGGCCCCCACCGAGTTGAGCGCGGGCAGCAGCAGCAGCGGGAAGCCGAGAAGCCGGCCGACCGAGGCCTGGAAGGCGCCGAACATGGCATTGGTCGAGGTGTTGCTTCCCGAGAGCGCCACCCCGATCCAGCCGAGGATCGGCGCCACGATGATGAACCAGCCGCCGATCTTCGAGAAGCCGGTGGCGAGGGAGGCCGCCATGCCCGAATAGTTGAAGACGAAGGCGAGGCCGAAGATGAAGACGCCGACGAGGCAGGCGCCCCACATCTGCTGCCAGGTCTTTCCCACGATTTCCCGAAGCTGCGCCCCCGTGAGCCGCAGCATGAGCGCGATCACGATCCAGGACACGGCGATGGCCGTGCCGCCGACCGCGGGCGCCCAGTTGAACGCCGCCGCCACAGTCTTGCCCTGCTCGATCGAGGAGCCGGCGGCCACCGAGAGCTTGAGCGGCGCGTATTTGGGCAGATCCGACCACGGCCCCGTCCACAATACCACGATCACGATCAGCACGATGAAGGGCAGCCAGGCCTGGAACACCTCGCCGGCGCCGAGCCCGTGACCGCCGCTGTTCGCCTTCGCCTGCCCGGCCGCCGCTATGGGCTTGCCGCCATAGCCGAGCACCGTCTTGGGCTGCCAGAACTTGAGCAGCACGAGGAGGGCGACGAAGCAGACGATGGCGCCGGTCACGTCGGGGAGATACGGGCCGAGATAGACGGCGACCGGGAACTGCCCGGCGATATAGCCGAGGGAGCCGACGATGGCGAGCGGCCAGCCTTCGCGAAAGCCCTCCTTGCCGCTCACGAGATAGATGAGCACCCATGGCGGCAGCAGCGCCAGCACCGCGACGATATGGCCGACGGCCCCCGAGAAGGGCAGCAGGAGCTGATTGGCGGGGACGTTCAGCATTCCTGCGGTCACCGCGGATAGGGCGATAATGGGGGCGCCGAGGGCGCCATAGGAGACCGGCGCGTTATTGGCGATCGCCGCCACGCGGATCGCGTCGAGATCGGGAATGCCGAGGGTGATGAGGATGGGGGCCACGAAGGCCCAGGGATAGCCGAAGCCGACCAGCCCCTCGAGGAGCGCGCCGAAGGCCCAGGCGAACAGCATCGTCTGCACGCGCACGTCGGCCGTGCCCTGGGCGATCAGCCAGCGGCGGAATTTCTCGAACACCCCCGTGACGACGAGGGTGTTGAACAGCATCACGCCCCAGACGGTGATCCAGTCGACGCTCCACACCCCTGTGAGGGAGCCGTAGACATAGGCGCGGATGCCGTCGCCGACCGGCATCTTCCACACCGCAGCACCGAGCACAAAGGTGACGAGCGAGCCGATCAGCACGGCAAGCCATGCCGAGAGGCGGAAAACGGCGAGAAGCACGAGCAGCAGGGCCACCGGGATCAGCGCCACGAGCCAAGTGAGCGCGAGATTCCCGGTCGGATCCAGGATCTGGTTGAACATGCCTTCCCTCCCCTAGCGCGCACTGCCCCTCAGCATGCGGCGCGGGGCAGTGGAGTCGCCCACGTTGCGAGCGATACCATAGCATGGAAAGGAGAGGCTGCCCAGGAAAGGCGCCCGCACGGCACGCCTCAGGGCACCTGCTTCACGAAGCCCTGCTGCTCGTAAGCCGCAGCGCAGCGATCGGTGCCAAGCTCGAGCTTGGGGAGAGCGGCCACATCCTCCTCGGACCGGCACTCGGCGAGCTGGCCCGTGGTGGGATTGCGCAGCACCACGAAAGTGGGGCTGCACGCCGCGAGGCCGGCGGCAAGGACGGGTAGCCAGAGCAACGCGCGCATGATCCCTCGCAACAGCGCCAACGGACGGCGGCGGCGCGGCGCCGGCCGCTCGCCGGCATTAAGACGGCCGGGACGGGAGTCGTCAACGGAAGAGCCGCGCCGAGATCGCGCCGGAGGCCTGTCCGGGCTTTCCCGCACGGGACGACAGGTCTAGCCTTGAGGCCTGCTCACCACCTCAGGGGACCATCTCGCAAGGAGAAGCCTGCCATGACGCGCGACGAGATTCTGCGGCTGCCGTCCATGCCCGCCTTGGGGCCGAGCTATCCCCATGGGCCCTATCGCTTCATTGATCGCGAGTACTGCATCATCTCCTATGAAAGCGATCCCGCCGCCATCCGCGCCGCCTTGCCGGAGCCCCTCGAGCCCGATCCCGAGCCCGTGGTGAATTTCGAGTTCATCCGCATGCCGGACAGCTCGGGCTTCGGCGATTACACCGAATGCGGCGCGGTGGTGCCGTGCCGCTACCACGGCGAGGCGGTCAATTACTGCATCGCCATGTATCTCGACGACGAGGCGCCGATTGCCGCCGGGCGCGAGATCTGGGGCTTTCCCAAGAAATACGCGAGCCCCAAGGTCGAGGTCGTCGCCGACACCCTCACCGGCAAGCTCGTCTATGCGGGCCAGCCGGTGGCGATCGGCACCATGGCCTACAAGCACGAGCGGCTCTCCCACGATCCCGATAAGGCGGCGAAGGCGCTCACCAAGACCCAGGTCAATCTCAAGCTCATCCCCGGCGTCGACGGCAACATGGCGATCGCCCAGCTCGTCGCCTACAACCTCGAGGAGGTCGAGGTGAAAGGTGCCTGGACCGGGCCCGCGCGCCTTCATCTCATTCCCCATGTCAACGCACCCGTGGCCGATCTCCCGGTGCGGCGCATCCGCGGCGGCTTCCATTACATCGCCGACCTCACGCTCCCCTATGGCCGGGTGCTTCACGACTATTTGAAGGCCTAAGCGGCGGCGGCGTTCACGGCGCCGCCACGCAGTCGTGATTTTCGCGCGGGCGGCGGGCGGCGCTAGCATCTTTATCTGGCCGGAACGCCCGGCAGTCTCGCCGGCGCCGGTCATCAGCCTCAATACGGTCGATCCAGCACAGGAGGTTTCCGATGAAGATGTCCCTGCTCGCGGCTTCCGCAGTGGCCGGCATCGTCGTCCTGCCCCTCGCCGCCACCGCCGCCGGCCCGGCGCCGAAGCCGAGCTTCCAAGCGGAGAAGTGCTATGGCGTGAATGCCAAGGGCATGAATGACTGCGCTGCAACCGGGAGTCATTCCTGCGGCGGCGAGTCGACCATGGCCAGGGACCCGCAATCCTGGATTTACGTGCCCGTCGGGACGTGCCAGAAGATCGAGGGCGGCAGCCTCGAGCCCAAGAAGATGTGAGGCAAGCGGTCGAGCGCTGGATGGGCGGACGGGACGGCATATCCGGAAAGATCGGCATCGGCCTGCGCCGGCCCCATGTCGCCGAGATTCTGTCGACCCGCCCGGCCATCGGCTGGCTCGAGGTCCATCCCGAGAACTATATGGCGCCCGAGTCCGCGCAAGGCGAAACGCCGGCGCTCACCCAGCTCCTCGCCCTCCGGCGCGATTATCCGGTGAGCCTGCATGGCGTCGGGCTCTCCCTCGGCAGCGCCGAGGGCATCGATCGCCGCCACCTCGCCCGGCTCGCCGCGCTCGCGGACCGCATCGAGCCCGTGCTGGTCTCGGAGCATTTGGCCTGGAGCGTCAGCGAGGGGGTCTATCTCAACGATCTCCTGCCGCTCCCCTATACCGAGGAGGCCCTCGCCGCGGTCGCCCGCAATGTCACGATGATGCAAGAGGCTCTCGGGCGCGCGGTTCTCGTCGAGAATCCCTCCGCCTATCTGCGCTTCCGGCACTCGACGATCCCCGAGCCCGAATTCCTCGCCGAGCTCGTGCGACGCACGGGCTGCCGGCTCCTCTGCGACGTGAACAACATCTTCGTGAGCTGCACGAATTTCGGTGAGGACGCCAGCGCCTATATTGCAGCGCTGCCACCGGATGCGATCGGCGAGATCCACCTCGCCGGGCATTTTCGCAGCGAGCGCCGCGGACGGCCGCTCCTCATCGACGATCACGGCTCGACCGTCGCTGCCGAGGTGTGGGCGCTCTATCGCCAGGCGCTGGCCCGCTTCGGCCCGGTGTCGAGCCTCGTCGAGTGGGACAAGCAAATCCCGCCGCTCCCTGTCCTGCTGGCCGAGGCGGCGGCGGCCGAGCGCATCGCCGCTTCCATGGTCCACGCCGATGCCCACGCTTGGTGAGCTCCAGCGGGCGTTCCGCCGCGCCCTCCTCGAGGGCGACGAGGCCGCCGTCGCATCTACGCTCCGCGAGGATGGGCTTTCGCCGGGCGAGCGGCTCGCCGTCTATCGCAACAACGTCGTCGCCTCGCTCACCGTCGTTCTCAAGGAAGCCTTTCCCGCGGTCTGCCGCCTCGTCGACGAGCGCTTCTTCGATTACGCCGCCCACGAATTCCTCCGCGCCCAACCGCCGACGGCGCCCTGCCTCGCCGAATACGGCAGCGCCTTCCCCGATTTCCTCGGCACCTTCCCGCCCTGCCGGCATCTCGTTTATCTCGCCGACGTGGCGCGGCTCGAGTGGCTGATGCACGTCGCGGCTTATGCCGGGGCGCCAACACCTCTGGCGTCGGCGAGCCTCCGCGCCGTCCCCCCGACCGAGGCGCCGCGCCTCGTCCTGCGCCTCCATCCCAGTTTCGGCTTCGTCGCGTCGCCGTGGCCGATCGGGCGCATCTGGCGGGCCAACAGTCCCGAATCACCGAGCGACGAGGCCGTCGATCTCGATTCCGGCGGCGCCTTCATCGAGGTGAGCCGGCGCGACCGCGAGGTCGTCTTCCGCGACCTGCCGCCGCCGACCTTCACGTTTCGCGCCGCCCTCGCCGCCGGCCGCACGCTCGAAGCCGCCGCCGGCGCCGCCCTGGCCAAGGACGCCGGGTTCGATCTCACGCAAGGACTCGGCGACCTCTTCCGCGACGGCGCGGTCGTCGGCTTTACGATCGCGGACACGGCGTCATAGCGTCGCCGATCCCGCCTGCCCTTTACAGGCGGCGCTCGACGGGCTTTCCTTGCCGAAGCGGCCGAAGCCGCCCACCGGCCGCTCCGCTTTCGAGGAGGCCCCTGTTCCATGCCCGACGAGTCGCAGCCGCTTCCCCTCCATGGCATCAAGGTGCTCGATCTGAGCCGGGTGCGCGCCGGCCCGACGGCGGTACGCCAGCTCGCCGACTGGGGCGCCGACGTGCTGATGATCGAATCGCCGGCGGCGCTCAACAAGGGAGCCGGTATGGGCGGCCCGCGCCACGGGCCCGACTTCCAGAACCTCCACCGCAACAAGCGGAGCATGACCCTCAATCTCAAGCATCCGGAGGGCCTCGCGATCCTGCGCAAGCTCGTCGCGGACGCCGATGTGGTGGTCGAGAACTATCGTCCCGATGTGAAGTTCCGCCTGGGCGTGGATTACGAGAGCCTCGCCAGGATCAACCCGCGCCTCATCTATGCAAGCGTGTCCGGCTTCGGGCAGAGCGGTCCCTATCGCGACCGGCCGGGCTTCGACCAGATCGCCCAGGGCATGGGCGGCCTCATGTCGATCACCGGCCTGCCCGGGCAGGGCCCCGTGCGCGTCGGCATCGCGGTGGCCGACAGCGCTGCGGGCATCTTCACGGCGATGGGCATTCTCCTCGCCATCATCGAGCGCGAGCGCTCCGGCCGCGGGCAGTGGGTCCAGAGCTCGTTGCTCCAGGCCCAGATCGCCATGCTCGATTTCCAGGCGGCGCGCTGGCTCGTCGCCGGCGAGGTCCCCGGCCAGGCGGGCAACGACCATCCGACCAGCATCCCGACCGGCCTATTCCCGACCGCCGACGCGCCGATCAACATCGCCGCCGATTCCCAGGAGATCTTCGAGCGCTTCTGCCGCGCCATCGATGCGCCCACGATGAGCGCCGATCCCCGTTTCGCCAATCGCGAGCAGCGCTCGAGGAACCGCGCCGCGCTCAACGCCGCCATCGCCGAGAAGCTGAAGGGGCGCGGCAGCCGGGAATGGGTCGAGATCCTCAACAAGGCCGGCGTGCCGAGCGGGCCCGTCTATCGCATCGACGAGGTCTTCGCCGATCCCCAGGTCCAGCATCTCGGGATGGCCCGCCCCGTCCCCCATCCCAAGCTCGGCGAGATCAAGCTCGTGGCGCAACCGATCGTGCTGAGCCGCACGCCGAGCCGCATGGAGACGGCGGCACCCGAGCGCGGCGAGCATACCGAGAGCGTGCTCGAGGCGCTCGGCTATGACGCGGCGCGCATCGCGGCGCTGCGGCGCGCGCAGGCGATTTGAGTCGGCCCCGTCATGTCTGAAACGGTGATCGACGCCGGAACCGATCGCATGATCGCCCGCAAGGCGGGTGCGATCGGCTGGCTGATCTTCAACAACCCGGCGCGACACAATGCGGTGTCGATGGCGATGTGGCAGGCGATCCCGCGCGCCGCCGCGGCCTTCGCGGCGGATCCCGAGATCCGCGTTGTCGTCGTCACCGGTGCCGGCGAGCGCGCCTTCGTCGCCGGCGCCGACATCTCCGAATTCGAGACCCTGCGGGCCACACCCGCGCAGATCGCCGCCTATGATCGCCTCTCCGAGGACGCCTGTCGAACCCTTGAGGAGCTGAGCAAGCCGACCATCGCGATGATTCGCGGCTACTGCATCGGCGGCGGGCTCGATATCGCCTTGCGCTGCGACTTGCGCCTCGCCGCCGAGGATGCCCGCTTCGGCATCCCCGCCGCCCGTCTCGGCGTCGGCTACACCTTTCCCGAGATTGCCCGCCTGGTCGCTCTTGTCGGCCCTGCCCTGGCCAAGGACATTCTCTTCTCCGGCCGGCAGCTCTCGGCGGCGGAAGCGCTTCGGGGCGGCCTTGTCAATGGCGTCGTGCCGGCAGCGAGCCTTGCCGGCACGGTCGCCGATTATGCGGCGACCATCGCCGCCAATGCGCCGCTGACGATCGCCGCTGCGAAGCGATGCGTGGCCGAGGCGGTCAAGGACGCCGGACAGCGCGACCTCGAGGCCTGCGACGCGCTGGTGAAAGCCTGCTTCGCCAGCGCCGATTACGCCGAGGGGCGCCGTGCCTTCATGGAAAAGCGGCGCCCTCGCTTCCAAGGGCGATAATCCGGCGGGCGGCGAGGCTCGCGAAATAGACGAGGCAACTGAGCAGCACGATCCAGAAGCTCGTCGGCCAGTCCGTGACATAGGCGAGGGCGATGCCCGCCCAGGTCTCGACGAGGCCGAGAAGGGCTGAGAGCGCCACCGCATGACCGAGGCGCGTCGTGAGCCCGAGCGCTGCCGCCGGCGGGCCGACCATGAGGGCGAAGACGAGAAGGACGCCCACCACCTGCGCCGCCTCGGCCACGGCAATCGCCACGATGGCAAGAAACAAGGCGGAGACCAGGCGGAGCCGAACGCCCTTGGCCTCGGCGAGCTCCGGCTCCAAGGTCGCGAAGATCAAAGGCCGGGCGATCGCGGCGAGGGCGGCGAGGCTGACGATGGCGAGTGCGAGCAGAACCCGCAGCGTCGCGCCGCCCACGCCCAGCACATTGCCGAAGAGGAGCGCCGTCGCCTGGGACGCATAAGCCGTATAGAGATGGAGGAACAGGACGCCGCAGCCGAGGGCGAGAGAGAGGATGATGCCGACGGCGACGTCCCGGCCGCGGAGCTTCTCGCCGAGGAGGCCCATCGCCGCCGCCCCCAGCAGGCTGAAGGCGACGAGGCCCCAGAGCGGGCTCATCCCGACAAGTGCCGCCCCCGTGGCCCCCGCGAAGCCGACATGGGAGAGCGCGTGGCCGGCGAAACTGAGGTTGCGCAGCACGAGGAAGACGCCCACCGTCCCGGCGACGATGGCGACGATGGCGCCCGCGGCGAAGGCCGTGCGCATGAAATCGTAATCAAGCATCGTGGCGATGCGCCTCCGCCTCGACCTCGCCCTGGGCCGAGACGACGAGAATGCGCCCCTTGAGCCGGAGGACCTCGATCGGCATGCCATAGAGCCGCGAGAGCACCTCGCTCGTCATCACCTCCTCGACGCTCCCGAGCGCCGCCTGGCCCCTGCCGAGATAGAGCACCCGGTCCATCGTGCCGAGGAGGAGATTGAGGTCGTGGGCGGTGAAGAGCACGGTGATGCCGAGCTCGCGCTGGATGCGGCCGACCAGGGCGACAACCGCATGCTGGAAATGAGGATCGAGGCTGACCAGGGGCTCGTCGAGGAGAAGGAGCCGCGGCTTGCCGAGAAGTGCCTGGGCGAGCAGCAATCGCTGCCGCTCGCCGCCTGAGAGCTCGCAGAGGGGACGGGCGGCAAGCGCTTCGGCTTCGACGGTGGCGATTGCCCAGTCGACCTCTCGCCGCCCCGCGCGACCCAGCAAGGGCAGGCCCCAGCGCTCGCCGCGGAAGGCGCTCGCGACGAAATCCCGCCCGCAGAGCCGCAGATCTCCGACCGGGCTGCGCTGCTGCGGGAGGTAGCCCGCGTCCCGGTTGCCCCGTCGCGGCACCGCGCCGAACACCCGCAGGCTCCCTGCGGCGGGGCGCAGAAGGCCGAGGATGGCATGGATCAGCGTCGTCTTGCCGGCGCCATTTGGCCCGAACACGCCGATGAACTCGCCGGGCGCGATGACGGCATTGACGGAGCCGAGCACGGTGCGGCCGTCGCGCGCGAGCGCGAGGCCGTCGAGTGCCAGGGCCGGGGCCGCTACTTCCCCGCGAGGGCCTGATCGAGCGCGTTGAGTTGCGAGAGCATCCATTCCTGATACGTCTTCCCTCGGGGCTCGGTCTCGCTCACGCCGAGAACGGGAACGCCGGATCGCTGCGCGAGCGCGCGCATCCTTTCGGCGAGCGGACCACTCGCTTGCGCGTTATAGATCAGCACCCGCACGGCGTGCTGGCGCAAATCCGCCTCGAACGCGGCCACCTCGCGAGGGGTCGGCTCGGTGTCGTTCATGACGGCGCGCTGGAATTCGGCATTCCGCATCTCGAGGCCGAGGGCCGCCGCCATATAGCCAAAGACGGGCTCGGTTGCGGTCGCCGGCGTGCCGGCATAACGCCCGTGCAGGGCGGCGATCTTGTGCAGAAGCGGCTGGAGCGACTGCTCGAAGGCGCCGAGCCGCGCGGCATAGCTCGCCTTGTGAGCCGGGTCAATCCTTGCCAGGCTATCGGCCACGGCCTTCGCCACCGCGGGCATGGTCCCGGGATCGTACCAGAGATGCGGGTTCTCCCCCGCCTTCCTGTGGACCAGCGCCGCAACCTCGATGACCTCCCGGCGCGCGGATCTCGACGCCGCGAGCAGCTTGGCCGCCCAGGGGTCGTAATCGGCGCCGTTATAGATGACGAGCCGCGCCGCGGCGAGCCGCCGCGCGGCACCGGGGGTGGCCTCGAAGAGATGGGGATCCTGGTCGGGGCTGGCGAGGATGCTGTCGACCCTCGTCTCGGCGCCACCGATCTGCGCCGCGACATCGCCATAGAAATTCTCGGCGGCGACGATGCCGATCGCCTCGGCCCTTGCCGCCGACGCGGCCATCACGGTTGCGATGGCCGCCACCGCCAGCCTGCGCATGCCCATCCTCGCCCAACTACGTTCGCTTCGGCTTTAATTATGTTATATTATAACATAACACAAGGGGAAGATCCCCGAAGCCTCCGCGCGGCTGCGCGCAACCCCGCCCATTCGCCGCCGTCACGGTTGATCGTCGCGACGATCGCCCCCATCATGAGGCGCATCCGCGCAACGTCCGCGAAGGGGGAGCCAGGGGAACATGGAGACATCGACCGCACGTTGGAAGCGCCGCCCCGAGGGCTCGACCTGGGGCGATTACGGCGCTTCGGATCAGCTCGGGCGGCTCAACCTGCTCACGCCCGAGAAGGTCAAGGAGGGTGTGGCCGAGGTGCGCGAGGGGCTCGTCTTCTGCCTCTCCCTTCCCCTGGACTATCCCGGCGGCAACATTCTCAATCCGCGGCGGCATCCGCCGGTGCTGCGGCCCACCTTGCGCAACGGCAAGCCCAATTTCATCTATCGCACGGAGCAGGAGAACCCGGCGCTGACCGACGTCATCAACGACGACGCCGTCATCCTCCATCTGCAATACTCGACCCAGTGGGACAGCCTGGCCCATGTCGGACAGCTCTTCGACGCCGATGGCGACGGCGTGGCGGAGCCCGTCTTCTACAACGGCTATCGTGCGGGCGAGGATGTCGTGGGGCCGCAGGATGCGCGCGATGCGGGGGCCGTCGGTGCCGTCGAGGCGAGATCGACCTCGGTCGCGCGCAAGCTCGGCATCGAGAACATGGCGGTCAAGGGCATGCAGGGTCGCGGCGTGATGGTCGATCTCCATGCCCATCACGGCCGCGCTCGCGCCATCATCGGCTATGACGCCCTGATGCACGTGCTGGACGCGGACAAGGTCGAGGTCGAGCGCGGCGACATGGTGTGCTTGCGCACCGGCTTCGACGAGGTCGTCCTGGAAATGAACAGAGAGCCCGACGGCCATGTGCTCGAGAATTCCTGCGCCGCCCTCGACGGACGCGACGAGCGCCTGCTGCAATGGATCAGCGACAGCGAGCTGGTGGCGCTGATCTCCGACAACTACGCCGTCGAGGCGCACCCGTCCCGCCCTCATGCCGGACGCTCAGCCTCGCTTCCGCTCCACGCCCATTGCCTCTTCAAGCTCGGCGTCAATCTCGGCGAACTCTGGCATCTCTCGCCCCTTGCCGATTGGCTGCGCGCCCACGGGCGCAGCCGCTTCCTCCTGACGGCACCCCCGCTCCGCCTGCCGGGTGCCGTGGGCTCGCCGGCGACGCCGATCGCCACGGTTTGACGAGAGAGAAAGCATCATCCGCAACGGCGTTCCGCGGCGCATTCGCCTCCCAATTTCGATTTTGATTGCTGCGCAGGAGAATGATGAGCATCGAGAGCCTGAGGCCCGCCCTCGACCCCCAGTCGATCGCCTTGATCGGCGCCTCCGAGAACGCGAACAAGATCGGCGGACGGCCGCTCGCCTATCTCGGCCGCTTCGGTTATCGCGGCCGAGTCTATCCGATCAATCCCAAGCGCGCCGAGGTGCAGGGCCATAAGAGCTATGCCGATCTCGCGGCACTGCCCGAGGTGCCGGAGATGGCCGTCATCGCCCTTCCCGGCGACGGCGCGATCGAGGCCGTCGAGTCCTGCGCCGCGCGCGGGGTCAAGATTGCGGTCGTCATGTCGTCGGGCTTCGGCGAGACCGGGAGTGCGGAGGGCAAGGCCAAGGAGCGCCGCATGGTGGCGGCCGCGCGCGCCCATGGCATGCGCATGATCGGGCCGAACGCCCAAGGTCTCGCCAATTTCGGCAGCGGCGCCATCGCCAGCTTCTCGACCATGTTCATCGAGCAGGCTCCCGCCGACGGGCCGGTCGCGGTGGTGAGCCAGAGCGGCGCCATGAGCGTCGTGCCCTACGGCCTGCTGCGACGGCGCGGCATCGGCGTGCGCCACGCCCATGCCACCGGCAACGACGCCGATGTCAGCGTCGCCGAGTTGTCGACGGCAATCGCCGCCGACCCGGCGGTGAAGCTGCTTCTCCTCTATCTCGAGAGCATTCCCGATCCCCATCACCTCGCCGAGGCCGCGCGCCTCGCCCGCGAGCGCGAGCTGCCGATCGTGGCGCTCAAATCCGGCCGCACCGCAGCGGGTCAGCGCGCCGCGCAATCCCATACCGGGGCGCTTGCCAACGAGGACCGCGTGGTCGACGCCTTCCTCGAGCATCTCGGCATCTGGCGCGTGCCCGACGTTGCCGGACTGGTGGCGGCGGCCGAGCTCTACCTCAAGGGCTGGCGGCCCAGCGGCCGGCGCCTGGTCGCCGTCAGCAATTCCGGAGCCACCTGTGTGATGGCGGCCGACGCCGCGACCATGGCGGGAATGTCCATGGCGCCCCTCGAGCCCGCGACGCGCGAGGCCCTCGCCCGCGTGCTGCCGAGCTTCGCCACGACGACGAATCCGGTCGACATCACGGCGGCCCTCCTCAGCAACAGCCGGCTCCTGAGCGATATTCTTCCGATCCTCGCGCGCGACCCGGCGGCGGACGCCTTCCTCATCGGCATTCCCGTCGCCGGGACCGGCTATGACGTCGACGCCTTCGCGCGCGACACCGCCGCCTTCGCCGCGGCGACGGGCAAGCCCGTCATCGTGGCGGCGCCCCAGCCCAATGTCGGCGGGCGCTTCAAGGCGGAAGGCCTCGCCGTCTACGAACTCGAAGCCCAGGCCATCGCGGCGCTGAGCCAGTTCATCGGGCATTCCGAGCTCATGGCGCGTCTGCGCCGCCGGCCCATCCATGACTGGCCACGGCACCGCGAGGCTCGGCACGTCGCGACGCGCGTCCTCAACGAGGCGGAAAGCCTGGCTCTCGTCGCGGCCCATGGCGTCCGTGTCGTACCCCATCGCCTCTGCCGCAGCGCGGCGGAGGCGCAGGCCGCCTTCCGCGAGATTGGCAGCGCCGTCGCCGTCAAAGGCTGCTCGGCCGACGTCTCGCACAAATCCGAGCTGGGCCTGGTGCGCCTCGGCCTCCACGACGAGGCTGCCGTCGCCGCCGCATTCCGCGACCTCGAGGACATCCTGCACAGGGAAGGCGCGCGCTGCGACGGTGTGATCGTCGCGGCGATGCAGAAGGGCCGTCATGAGCTCGTGATCGGCGCCCATCGCGATCCGGTGTTCGGGCCGGTGGTCGTGATCGGCGAAGGCGGGAAATATGTCGAGGCGCTGCCGGACCTGCGGGTGCTGCTGCCGCCCTTCGGCGCCGACGAGGTGCGCGAGGCGCTCGGACGCCTCCGTCTCGCCCCCATCCTCGCCGGGCTGCGCGGCGAGCCGCCCCTGGATGTCGCCGCTTTTTGCGAGGCGGCCGTCGTCGTCGGCCGCATGATGCTCGACCCCGCCCAGCGCATCGCCAGCCTCGACCTCAATCCGGTGCTGCTCGGCGGCGCCGGCGAGGGCTATGCCGCGGTCGATGCGGTGGCGATCGTCGAGGCGTCCTGACGGCTCATCGGCTCTCGAGCAAGGCAGCGGCGATCGCCGCCCATTCCTCGTTCAGCGGGACCGTCGCCGCGGGCCGCCCGGCTTGGCGATACCAATAGCCGGCATTCGCGTGGTCGCCTTCTTTGCGGTGGAGATAGGCGTGGACCCAGGCCCCGTCGGCACCCTTCTGCGCCTGGGCGGACTCATGGGCCTTGTCCCATTCGCCCTTGGCGTCCCACCACAAGGCCTCCAATGCCGAATTCAGCCCATCGGGCGGCCTGGGGCGGGACAGCGATGCCTTGAAGCCTGGCAGATCCATGGCCGATCCTTTCAGTCGCGGAGCGGTGATAGCGCCTGGCGGCGCGCAACCACGCGCTCGCGATGCGCCGTGTAGATGCCACTGACGACAATGATCGCCGCGCCGACCAGGGTTTGTCCATCCGGGATGGCGGCGAAGACGGCGAGGCCCAGCAGGCTCGACCAGATGAGCTGGGTATAGGCGAAGGGGGCCAGGAGCGAGGCATTGGCGCGGCGATAGGCGAGCACGACGAGCCATTGCCCCGCCGTGCTGGCGATGCCGATGAAGCAGCCGAGCGCGATCTGCCGTGGGCCGAGGCCGACCCAGACGAACGGAAGCGCCGCGCACAACACGGCAAAGCCGATGAAGGCCGTGTAGGCCAGCATCGTGAGCGTGCCGTCCAAGCCGCTCGTCTTGCGCGTGATCACCATGGCGATCGCCCAGCTCGCCGCCGAGAGAAGCGGCAGCACCGAGGCCGGGTTGAAGGCGCTGGTGCCGGGGCGCACGACGATCAGCACGCCAATGAGGCCGACCACCACGGCGCCCCAGCGGCGGATGCCGACCTTCTCCCCGAGCAGCGGGATGGAGAGCGCCGTGATGAAGAGCGGCGAGACGAAGCTCGTGGCCGTGGCGTCGGCGAGGGGCAGGCGCCCGATCGCCAAAATGAAGAAGATGCTCGAGCCGAGCAGGCTGAGCGCGCGCCAGGCCTGCAGCCCCGGGCGTCGCGAGACGAGGCGGCTGCGGCCCTGGCGCGCCGCCGCCGGCAGCATGAGCAGGACGAAGACCAGATAGCGGAGCCAGGCGATCTCGATCGCCGGCAGTGCTTGCGAGAGGAACTTCGCCGTCGCGTCCGAGAGCGAGAAGAGCAGCATCGCCGCGACGAGAAGGAGAATTCCCCGGAGCGGATCGTCGACGGGCGCCGAGCCCGGCCGCGCGGCGGGACCGGAGACCGCGACCGCGCCGACGACGTCGGCGGGGCGGGGCACGGACGGGCTCATGGTCACCTCGAGTTGCTGCGCGTCGCCGGAAATCGGCCGCCTGTCATATCACCCGCCGGGCCTGCGGGGGAGCGCCTTGCGCGCATTCTCCTTGCTTTTTTCCGAGACGCAGGCGGCCGTCGCTCAGGATGCGATGGGGATGGCGGGCGTGACGGAGCTCGGCGGCGAGGGTAGCGAAATGGTGCGCGATGCGGGAAAGGTGACGCTGCAGGTCGTGCCGCGCCCGGACGCGCTGGTGATCGCGAAGACGGCGCCGTGCAGCTCCGCCAGCTTCTTGCAGATCGGCAGGCCGAGGCCCGCCCCGACACTGTCCTGCACCAGGGGATCGGAGAGCCGCACGAAGGGCATCGTCACGCGCGACAGATCGGCGGCGGCGATGCCGATGCCCGTATCGGCGACGGCAAAGGCGATGCCCCCGCTCGACGCCAGTGACGCCGAAAGCGAGATCATGCCCCCGGCGGGCGTGAACTTGATGGCGTTCGAGAGCAGGTTGAGAAGGATCTGGCGGAGCTTGGTCTCATCCGCGCGGAGGCGAGGCGTCCCCGGCGCCGTCGCTTGGGTCAGGCGAACCCCGTGGCTCTCGGCTTGCGGCCCGACGAGCTTGGCGCAGCCTTCGACCATCGTCGCCACATCGACATCGGACTCCGACAGGGCCAGGACGCCGAGCTCGCCCTGGGTGACGTCGAGGATCTCGTTCGCCAGGGTGAGGAGATGGGAGCCGCTGCTGTGCATATGGCCGGCATATTCCCGGTATTTCGGGTGGCCGAGCGCACCGAAGATCTGGCTGCGCATGGCTTCAGAGAAGCCGATGATGGCGTTTAAGGGAGTGCGCAGCTCGTGGCTGAGATGGGCGAGCATCGTCCATTTCTCCTGCTTCAGCACGTCGAGCTCCATATGAGCGTGTTGGAGAGAGGTGTTGAGCTCGGCGTTCGAGAGCTGCAGCTGCAGGACGCGGCGGATCGCGCGATTCGTATGGCGCGCAGAGGACAGAATGACCGCCGCGTAGATTACCATCAGCAGGCCGACGGCGACGAACTCGCGATCCGAAGCCGCGAGGAAGACGAAGGTCAGGGGCAGGAGCACCGGCCCGGCATAGGCGAGAAACGCGGGAAGATAGGCCGCAAGCGAGACCAGGGCCCCTGCCGCCATTCCCCCCGATACCAGCGCCACGAAGAAGTAATCGCGCGGGGCGGCAAAGAATGGCAAGGCGGCAGCGAGGCCTCCCCACATGGCGCCAGCGACGAAAGCGCCGCCGCAATAGAGCCAGGCCCAGCGCGCGCGGCGCCGGGTGACTTCGGGGGCGCGGCGGTAACGCCGATGAAGGAAGAGGCGAAGGCCGGCGATTGCCAGGTTGGCGCCGGTCCAGGGGACGAGGAAGCTCGCCGGGAAGGAGTGCCACAGCACGGCGGCCACGATGAGCGCATTGACGCCGTTCATCGGCACAGCCAGCGAGCTCTGGTAGAGCAGCCGAGCCTGCTCAGCGAGGACCGGGATGATGATGTCCGTGCGGCCCTCCGCCGCGGCCGACTTCGACTCGGATGGCTCGGGTGTCTCGGACATTGCGCCCATCCGAAGAGCCGTGAACCCGACGCTACCATGGGCGCAGAAGGGTTAAATATTCGTTATCACTTGCGAAGATCACGCGCTAGCTACCGAAAATATCAAGTAAATGCCCGGTAAATCTGCGCGACGAGCGGGGCCGCGACGGCTTGCCAATCGCACGAGACCGCGCGTCGAGAGAAAGCCGGGGAACCGGCAGCACGACGGCGCTGTTGAATAGCAGTTGGCGATCGGTGATGACCCAACGCGATCACCCCGTTCCCTATCTCGTCTCGCTCGGCGCCCTCGCCTGGGTGCTGTCATCCGTCCCCGTTACTGTCGCTCCTCCCGATCTGCACCTTAAGCTCAGTGTCGCCTTCGCCAAGGGCGGCGGCGGTGCCGGAGGCGCAGGCGGCGGAGCGGGTGGCGCCGGCGCAGGTGCCGGAGCTGGTGGTGCGGGCGCGGGAGCCGGAGCCGGCGCGGGTGCTGGAGCTGGCGCAGGTGCCGGAGCTGGTGGTGCGGGCGCGGGAGCCGGAGCCGGCGCCGGGGCTGGAGCCGGCGGTGCTGGCGCGGGAGCTGGTGGTGGCGCCGGGGCTGGAGCCGGCAGTGGTGGTAGCGCGGGCGGCGCCGGGGCCGGTGGCAGCGCCGGAGCCGGCGGTTCGGGTGGCGCGGGTGCCGGCGGAGCGGGAAGTGGCGGCGGTAATGGTGCGGGAGCAGGCGCCGGCGGTAGCGGCGCCGGTAGTGCCGGGGCCGGCGCGAGCGGCACTGGCGGCGGAGCTGGCGCAGGGGCCGGAGGCGGTGGCGTTGGTGCGATCGGCAACGCCGATGCCGGCTCGGACGATGCGGTTGCGGCCGCAACAGGGCTGCGTCGCGGGGCTCCGATTGCCGATGTCAGGCCGGGTGCGCCTGGGCCCGCCCAGGCGATGGCGCCCGGCATTGATCCGGTCAGCGATGGCGCGGCACTTCGCGCCAGCCGCATGGGCTCGATCTTTGGCGGCCGCGAGGCCGATCTAGCCGAGCAGGCGCGGCATCAAGCCGCCAAGCCGCTTCTCCAGACGGCGGCGCCCCCAAAGACGCTCGCGCCGGCAGCGAAAGCGGCGGCGCACCATCAAATCCATCACGAGACGAAGCGGCATGAGGAACGGCTTGCCGCCCATCGGCCACTCACTCACGGCAAACCGGACATCACGGCGGCGAAGCCCGCGCAAGCGGGGCCCGTTCTCCACGCCCTTCTCGAGCCGAGTCCGCGGGATGACCGGATCTCCGCGCAGCTCGCTTCCAACCGGCCCACCGGGGATGTCGTGAGCGAGGTCATTGCAAGCGCCCGTGCCGATCAGGCGAAGGCCGCCGCGCCCGAGAGCGGGGCCGCGGAGCCGACGGCTCTGATCGCCGCCGATCGCGACCATTCCGACATTGCCCGAGCTGGAGACCCGGACACGGATACCGCGGGCAACTGGGCGACGGCGTCGTTCGCGGCGCCCGCGCCGACGGCCTCGACACCATTGAATGGCGACGACAATGACGGCGTCGCCGGGCCGCGGCAGGCCGGCGTCGAGCCCTCGCCCGCACCCGGCGCGCCCTACAACGCGCGCGACGCCCTCGAGCACGAAATCGCCAGCGCCCAAGGGCTTCTGCTCCCATCTGCCCATGACGATCCATCCTCGCCGATGATGGACGGCCGGGGCGCAACGGATGGCGCGCACGCCACCCCGAATGCCGCGCATCCCGACAGGTCCGTCCGGGCGCTGATCGCCGCCTATGTTCCCGAATGGCTGAGCCGCCTGTCGCCCCCCGACGCTTTCGCCTGGTTCACCGGCATCGGCCTCGTCATTGCCGGGCTCGCCGGGGCCATCAACGCCCGCCGCAAGATCGACGACTGAGCCCTGCGCGCTCAGAAGCGGCGCGGGATGTGGCGCGTCAATGCCGCCGCTCCCAGCATCATCAGGCCGCCGGCGGCGAACACCGAGGGCAGGCTGAAGAGCGTGAGCAGCAGGGCGAAGAGCCCCGGCGGGACGAATTGCGAGGCGTCGCGATAGCTGACATAGACCGTCGTCATTTCCGCGCGCTCATAGGGATGGACGGCGCGGAGGAAGAGCAGGTTGCCGGCGCCGTCGATGGTCTCGGTGCCGAGGGCCGCAAGCAGCAGCACGACGGCACCGAGCCAGGGCCGGGAGAGGCATGAGGCCGCCGCCACGCTCAACGCACCGGCGAGGCCATAGCCGATCCCGAGCAGGCGGCGCAGGCCGTAGCGGCGGCCGACCCAGCCCCAGAGGGGCACGCTCCACATCCAGCCCAAGCCGATCGAGACGATGGCGCCCCCGGCCTCGGCGCCGAGGCCGGAGGTGACCGCGAAGATCGGCGCATACACATAGAACATGCTCCACCAGGACGAGCGCGCGGCGGCGAGGAGCCAGGCGAGGCGCAGGCGCGGCTGCGCGAAGAAGCGGCGCAGGTAGCGCAGCGGATTGGGCGGCGGGCGGCGCATGGCCTGGAGCACCGCATTCTCGCCGAGGCGCAAGGCCCAGAAGAGCGCGAGCAGCGCAAGGGCGGCCGCGGCGGCGACGGCGTATGGCGCGAGCGGCGCCACGGCGCCCTGCAAATAGACCCCGAGCCACGGCCCGACGCTCCACGGCGCCGCGGCGACGAGGATGCGCGTAGGCTCGAAGCGGCCAAGCTCGTGCCGGGGAATATGGTCGAGGACATAGAGATTGAGGGTGATCTCGAGGCAGGCGAAGGCGAAGGTCGTAAGGAAGAGCCCGACCACCAGTGCCGGCAGGCTGGCGATGTCGAGCAGCAAGGCGCCGGCGGCGAAGCCGAGCGAGCCGAGGCTGAAGACCCAGCGTCGCCGAATGAGCCGGTTGAGCCAGGGAATCCCGAGCCGGCCCGCGAGCCCGGCCATGCTCATGGCGAGATAGAGGACGCTGACGGCGCGCGCGGTTCCGAGCAGCGCCAGGGCCTTGAGAGGCACCACCGTCAGCAGGATCGTCTGAGCGACGGCGAGGAGGAAGAAGAGGCTCGCGAAGGCGATTGCCTTGCGGCGCGCGAGCGCCTCGATCCAAAGGGCCGCCTGAAGCGGTCGGAGCGTCATTGGGCCTCGCGCGGCGGCGGCGACGCGCCGCTCAAGCCATTCGCTGCCGGGCGATGAGACCGATCGCGTTCGCGACGAGCCGTGCGGCGGTCAAGGCGCCGCGCTGCTGCACGTCGTTCGCCGGCATGAACTCCACGATGTCGAAGGCGGCGATCCGCGCCTTTTTCGCGACGCCGCGCAGGATCTCGACGGCCTGCCAATAAAGGAGCCCGCCGGGTGCTGGTCCGATCACCGCCGGCATGATGCTGGGATCGAGCCCGTCGCAATCGACGGTGACGAGAACATGGGCGCCGTCGGCAAGGTGGCGCAGCACGGCGGCAGCACCCTCGGCCTGCACCTGGTCCGCGAAGACGAAGGTCACGCCGGCGGCGCAAGCGTCCCGGTAGTCGGACACGCGCGCGCTGCCGGTGCCGCGCGCGCCGACCTGGATGATCTTCTCGATCCACGGCATTTCGCTCGCGCGCCGCATCGTGCTGGAGAGGCCGAGCTTGATGCCCTCGACCTCGTCCCGCCAGTCGATATGGGCGTCGATCTGGAGCACGGTGAATTTGCCCGCGTCCTCGAAAGCCTGAAACAGGGGAATGGGAATCGAATCATCGCCGCCGATAACCACCGGCACCGCTCCACCCCGCAGCAAGGCCCGGACGGCCGCCGTGATCCTTTCCCGGTTGGCGCGGGGATCGGAGGGATCGTAGTCGAGATCGCCGCAATCCACCACCTTGACGCCCTCGGGGATCATCTTGTCGCCGAGGTCGAAATCCATGTGCTCGCGCGCACCCGCCCAATTGGCGATGCCGGCGCGGATCGCCGCCGGCCCGCCGGCGCAATAGGGCCCGACCGAGGGATAGGGCGTTGCCGCCGGCGCGCCAAGGAGTGCGATCGCGGCTTTGGCACCCGCCTCGATGGTGCTCGGCGGAAGGTCGAGAAAGGTCCCGCTCTTCGAGGCTCCGAACATGTCTCCGAGACGGGAGGGTGACGGCGGGCGACCTTCCATTTTTCTCTCCGGCACGAGGCAGCCGCGTGCGAGTGCGGCATCGTCGGATCGTGCCCAACTCTGCCGGCACAGGCAAGCCAAGGTCCCTCAACAGTGCAATGCCGCCGCAGCATATCCGACTTATAACTTGCATAAACCGTTTTACAGGTTGTAACACCGCGGCGCGGCCGCTAAGCTCTGTGGCCTGGGACGGGGCGCAGGCAGGAAGGGAGGCGGAAATGGCCGGTCATGGAGACGCCGCGAAGTTCTCGACCAAGAAGATCGCACGCATCTGGAAGGGGCGGGTCAAGCTCGCGGTCGCCGATGAGTATGCCGCCTATCTCTACGAGAGCGGGGTGCGGCACCTCAAATCCGTCGAGGGAAATCTCGGCGTCCAAATGTTCCGGAAATCCGAACAGGAGACGGCGGAATTCATGGTCGTCTCCTATTGGGATCCCGGCAAGGCGCAGGACGCCATCCGGAAGTTCGCCGGCGCCAGCGCGGGCAAGGCTTGGCTTTTGAAAAAGGATCGGGAGTACCTGCTCGACCCGGACCGCGCACCCGAACATTACGAACTCCTATCGGACGACTAGGCCCCAATGGCTGCCGAGATCCCGTAGCGAGAGCCTAGGCCCCCGAATGTTCTCGACATCGAATTCACATCGTATCAACATCAGGACAAAACCAATTCGAAACTGAACGACGGGAGAGCACTATGTCATACCGAGCTTGGGAGACGTTGAAGGCGGTGCCGCTGGCCGCCGTGTTGCTTGCAGCGACGACCGCCGCGGGAATGGCGGTGACCGTGGGGCCGGTGACCGATCCCATCGGCGTCGTGAAGATTCCCAAGGGCGCGCCGCTCCAGATTGGCGGCTATTGGGTGATGTCGGGCCCCGATTCGGCCCTTGGCATCGACGAGAAGCGCGCCGTCGAGATCGCGATCAAGGATGTCGGCGGCAAGCTCGTCGGCCATCCGATCAAGTTCAGCGCCGAGGATGACGGCTGCAACCCCGAAGGCGGGCAGACCGCGGCGACCAAGCTCGCGGCCAATCCGCAAAACGTGATCATCATCGGCCCGGCCTGCTCGAGCGCTGCGACGCCGGCAGCACCCATCCTGTGGAAGGCCGGCATGGTCGATATCGACACGGCGGCGACCGCACCCGCGCTGACGGCCGCCGACCGCAAGCCCGAATATGACGGCTTCGTGCGGACTGTCTATAGCGACACCGACCAAGGCGCCTCGGATGCCAAATACATCTATAACGTGCTGAAGGCGCGCAAGGTCGTGACGCTCCATGACGGCAGCGCCTATGCCCAGCAGCTCGCCCATGTGATGGCCGAGAACTTCAAGAAGCTCGGGGGAACGATCCTGTCGCAGGAAGCCGTGGCGCCCACCGATGTGGATATGCATCCAGTCCTGACCCGCGTGGCGACCGAGAAGCCCGATGTTCTCTACTTCCCCATCTTCGTCGCCGCCGCCTCGCAGATCCTTCGGCAGGCGAAGGAGATTCCGGGCATGGCGCATGTCCAGCTGATCGGCAGCTCCGGGCTCATGGCCCCTGACCTGATCGAGGCCGCGCGCGACGCCGTCGTCGGCTTCCGCATCACCTATCCCGACCAGTCGCCCGAGGCGATGGGCAAGGGCTACCCGGCCTTCGTCGAGAAATACACCAAGATGTTCGGCGAGGCGCCGATCTCGGGCTATCACGCCAACGCCTATGACGCCGCCATGCTGGCCTTCAAGGCGATCGAGAAGGTGGCCAAGACGGACAAGAGCGGCACCACCTATATCGGCCGCAAGGCGCTGCGCGACGCCGTCTATGCCACGAAGTTCGAGGGCATCAGCGGGCCGATCGCATGCGACGCGCATGGCGAGTGCGCGAAGTTCAAGCCCGCGGTCTACGAGTTCACCAACGCCGATCCGAAGACCTTCAAGATTGGCGTGAATCCGAAGAAGATCTGGCCGTAGGCGCTTGGCGCAACTGCCGGCCCTCGGGTATCGGCGAGCCGGAGAATGACCATGCAGGATGCAATGGCATTCTCCGGCCGATACCTCGTTTCATGCTCACATAGAGAGCGTCCATTGCATGGCTGAAGTCTCGGCAGGATGGACCCCGGCAAAGGGCCTGAAATCGCTTGCGCGATTCACCTTCGTCGACGTGGTGCTCTGGGGATTGCGAATCCTCGTGATCTGCGTCGTCGTCGGCGGCACGGTGGGGACCCTGATCAAGGGCCGCTACGGCGCCGCCCAATGGTTCGATTTCTGCCTGTTCGGCCTTACGATCGGCAGCGTCTATGCCCTGGTCGCCCTCGGCTACACCATGGTCTACGGCGTGCTGCGCCTGATCAATTTCGCCCATGGCGATATCATGATGACGGGCGCTTTCGCCGGCTATTTCGTCGCCACCGCCGTCGACAGCTCAGGGTTTCTCGAGCGCGATCCCGTTCTCGCGATGATCCTGATTCTCGCCGTCGCCATCGCCACGTCGGTGACGATCGCGGCGCTCACCGAGCGCTTCGCCTACCGCCCGTTTCGCAACAAAGGCGGGCTCGCCCCGCTCATTTGCGCAATCGGCGTATCGTTCTTCCTCGAGCAGACCTTCCGCGGCGCGTTCGGCTCGGGCGTGCGGTCCTATCCCGATCCCAAATGGCTGAGGCAGGAGTTCCATCTCTTCGGCTTCACCGTGCCCCGGGTCGACGCCCTCGTCATCGTCGCCGCTCTGATCGCGATGCTCTGCCTCTACCTGATCGTGCAGCGCACCAAGATGGGCACCGCCATGCGGGCCGTGTCTGAGGATGCCGATGCCGCGGCGATGATGGGCATCGACGTGAACAAGGTCATCGTCTTCACCTTCATGCTGGGCGGTGCGATGGCCGGGGTGGCCGGGGTCTGCTACGCCTTCGTCTTCAAGCAGGTCTACTTCTATATGGGCTTCACGCCGGGCATTAAGGCCTTCGGCGCCGCCGTGCTGGGCGGTATCGGCAACGTCCCCGGCGCCATGATCGGCGGCTTCTTCCTCGGCCTCGTCGAATCCGTCGGGCCCGCGCTGTTCCTCGACGGCATCGGCATCACGGCACCTTACCAGCTTCGCGATCTCATCGCCTTCACGCTGCTGATCATGGTCCTGATCTTCCGGCCCCACGGCATCTTTGGGGAACGCATGGCCAAGCAACGGGCTTAATCATGGCAAACCCCGGGTGCAGATTGTCGCTGCGATCGCGGAGATAGGAGTCGGATCGGATGGCGGAACAGGCGACCATTCGCAGGCCGCGGCGCAGCGAGCGACGGAAGTCCCCGCTCGCACAGGCGGCGACGATCGGCTTCGTCTTCGGCGTGCTCGCCCTCTACCTCGTCGCCGTCGGTCTCTTTCTCATGTTCCACGCCCGCTGGATCATCGTCGACGTCCTGTCGCTCGGGCACGCGACGCTGCTCACGATCGGAATCGCGACCGGGATCGCGGTCGCCAGGCGCCAGGCGGAATTGACACCCTCCGCGATCCGCCTCAATAGCTGCCTTGCGGGCGCCATCGGCGGCGGCATGCTGGCGATCCTGCTGCTGGCGATGACCCTCATCGACCTCCGCACCGTCTTCATCGCGCTGTCGCGGGACTTGTTCCAGGCTTTGACATTCCATGTCGGCCTGCTCGGCGGGATGGCGATCCTGATCGGAGCAGGAGCGGCGCTCGCCGTTCTTGGCGCCGTCTTGTCGCGCTGTCCGCCGAAAATTTGGCGGCCGATTCTGATCGGCGTTCTCGCGGTGGCGTTCTTCGGCGTCTTTCAGGAGCTGCTGCAGATCATGATGCAGACGAATGCCGTCGTCGATGCCGTGCGCGACCTTCTCTATACCTGGGATGGGCTCAGCCTGCAGGGTGCCATCATCATCTTCGCCGTCGTGGCCGGCGGCGTCTTCATCGCCGGCGAGCTGAAGCGCCGGGGTGTCGTGCTCGTCCGCACCGAGACGCCGGTCCAGCGGCGGCGGATGCTCGCCATCCGCATCATCCTTCTCGTTCTCGGCCTCATTTTCATTCCGGTCCTGGCCGGCTCGTATATCGGCCAGGTCCTGCTGCTCGTCGGCCTCTACATCCTGATGGGCATGGGGCTCAACCTCGAGGTCGGCCTGGCCGGGCTCCTCGATCTCGGCTTCGTCGCATTCTTTGCCGTCGGCGCCTATACGACAGCACTCCTCACCGCCGACAGCACCCATGCCCTCGCCGCCTACACGGCGCTGCCGAGTCTCTCCTATTGGGCGGCCATGCCGATCGCCGTCGTGATGGCCATCATCGTCGGCGTCTTGTTCGGCATCCCGGTGCTGGGTGTGCGCGGCGATTATCTCGCCGTCGCCACCATGGGCCTCGGCGAAATTGTGCGCGTGCTGGTGCAGTCCGATTTCGCGGCGCCGCTTCTGAACGGCGCCCAGGGCATCCTGCAGATTCCCAAGCCGAAGCTCGGCGGCTTCGAGCTCGCCGATCCCGTCGACCTCTATTACCTAACCCTGGTCGCCTCCGCCGTCGCCGCCTATTTCGCCTGGCGGCTCGAGAACTCGCGACTCGGCCGCGCTTGGATGGCGATCCGCGACGACGAGGATGTGGCCCAGGCCCTCGGCATCAATCTCGTGAAGATCAAGCTGCTGGCCTACGGCCTGGGCGCCGCCTTCGCCGGGCTCGCCGGCTCGATTTTCGCCACCATGCTCACCTCCGTCTATCCGAGCAGCTTCCAGCTCCTCATCTCCATCAACGTGCTGGCCCTCGTCATCGTCGGCGGGATGGGCAGCCTGCCGGGCGTGATCGTCGGCTCGGTCGCCCTCGTCGGCTTGCCGGAACTCCTGCGGGAATTCGGCGAATACCGCTATCTCTTTTATGGCGCCGCCCTCATCGTGATGATGCGGATCAGGCCCGAGGGGCTGTGGCCATCCCGCATCCGCCGCCGCGAGCTGCATGCTGCCGACGAGGAGGTGCCGGAAGCCGATGTCGCGGCGATGGAGCCGCTCGAGGCCACGGGCGCCAATCTGCGCCGCTCCGGCTCTTAGGAGTGCTGGCGATGACCGGCGCGGCCATTCTTGTCACGAAAGGACTGACAAAGCGCTTCGGGGGACTGACGGCGATTGACACGCTCGACCTCGAGGTCGCCGAAGGCGCGATCCACAGCATCATCGGCCCCAACGGTGCGGGCAAGACGACGGTCTTCAACTGCATCATGCAGAATTTGCGGCCGAGCGCCGGACAGATCTGGTTCCAGGGCGCACGGCTCGATGGGCTGACGCCCGATTTCGTGGCGGCGGCAGGAATTAGCCGCACCTACCAGAACATCCGCCTGTTCCGCAACATAACGGCCATCGAGAATCTGCTGGTCGGAATGCATCTTCATCTCAAATCCCGGTGGTGGGGCGCCTTGGTCAACTCGCCCCATACCCGGGCCGACGAGGCGCGCGCCCACGCGGAGGCGTTGAAGCTGCTCGAGTTCGTCGGCCTCAAGGGACGCGGCGACGTGCTTGCGCGCAATCTCGCCTATGGCGAGCAGCGCCGGCTCGAGATCGGCCGCGCCTTGGCGACCCAGCCACGGCTTCTGATGCTGGACGAGCCGACCGCCGGCATGAACCCGCGCGAGATCTCGGACATGATGGCCTTCATCCGCCGGGTGCGCGAAATCTTCAACGTCACCATCCTCCTCATCGAGCACCAGATGCGGGTCGTGATGGGCATGTCCGATCGCGTGACCGTTCTCGATCACGGCGCCAAGATCGCCGAGGGCCTGCCAGCCGAGGTGCAGCGCGACACGAAAGTGATCGAGGCGTATCTCGGCAGCCCCCGCACCGCGGCCGCGGCGGCGCGGCAGCATGCCGTCGAGCACATCACCGAAACCCCGACCGGACCGGGAGCCCCGTGACGATGCGGCGCCGCTGAGGACGAGGCCACGCATGGCTTTGCTCGAAATCGACGATATCCACGTCTTCTACGACCAGATCGAGGCGCTGAAGGGCGTCTCCCTCGCCGTCGAGGCGGACCAGATCGTCACCCTCGTCGGGGCGAACGGCGCCGGCAAGACGACGACCCTGCGGGCGATCAGCGGCCTGCTTCATCCGCGGCAGGGGGAAATCCGCCTCGACGGGCAGAGCCTCGCCGATCTGCAGCCCCACGAGATCGCCACCATGGGCGTGGTGCCGGTCCCCGAAGGGCGGCGCATCTTCTCGCGCCTGACCGTGAGCGAGAATCTCGAGATGGGCGCCTTCACGCGAACGGACCGCCAAGGCATCGACGAGGACCGGGAGCGCATGCTGACGCTGTTTCCCCGCCTGCGCGAACGGCTCAAGCAGGTCGCCGGCACCCTTTCCGGCGGCGAGCAGCAGATGGTCGCGACGGCGCGCGCTTTGATGGCGCGGCCGCGGGTGCTGCTGATGGACGAGCCGAGCATGGGCCTCTCGCCCGTGATGGTCGAGCATGTGTTCGACACGATCCGCACCATCAACAAGCAAGGTGTTACGATCCTGCTCGTCGAGCAGAACGCGCTCCTGGCGCTCAGCATCGCGGACCGCGCTTACGTCCTCGAAAGCGGCCGGATCGTGCTGACCGGCCGCGGCCCCGAGCTTCTGGAGGACGAGAAGGTCCAGCGCGCCTATCTCGGCTGACCGCCAGCGCCTTCGCCTAATTGGCGATCATGGCGCTCATGAAGGCCTCGGCGACCAGCTTGTCGCCGACCGTCGCCTCGCCGCGAATCTTCGAGGTGGGGCCGAAGGATCTCACCTTGGATACTTTGAGCCGCAGCTCGTCGCCCGGCCGAACCGGCCGGCGGAAGCGGACTCCGTTGAGGCCCATGAAATAGACGAGCTTGCCCGAGGCGTCGCTGCCGAGCGTATGGACGACCAGGACGGCGGCCGTTTGCGCCATCGCCTCGATGATCAGGACGCCGGGCATCACGAGCTGGTGCTGCGGCAGCCCTCGGAAATAGGGATCGTTGATCGTCACCGCCTTGATGCCCACGGCGCTTTTGTCGGCGACGGCATCGATCACACGGTCGACCAGCAGGAACGGATAGCGATGGGGAATCATCGCGAGGATCTGGTCGATGGTGAATGTCAGGGGCTTGTCATCGCTCATCCCCCGCCCCCTTCCATTCGCGGCACGACTTCAAGTTCCGCCCAGCCTAGCCGATTTGGATGGGCATTGTCTCGATCAGCCGGAAGAGAATCGGAAATTGCAACTGAAAGGATAGCAGCGGGAGTCAACGCTCGCGACGCGTTCCGCGCCGCCGTGGCTTCGTGTCATCCGCGGTGCTCAGCCGCGCCAGCGCCTCCACAAGAACCCGCGCGCCGGCGGCAAGATGCGCCGCCTCGGCCCATTCGTCGATGTGGTGGCTGATGCCCTTTCGGCACGGCACGAAGATCATCCCCGACGGGCAGATATGGTGCATTTGCCGGGAATCATGCCCGGCGGCGGAGACGAGATCGAGGGGCTCGTAACCGAGCCCGTGCGAGATGTCCGAGAGCATGCGGCGAATGGGCCGGGGAAACTCGAGGGACATCGCCGTCGTGAGCTCGCGTACCGCGACCGTGCAGGGCCCGGCATGGGCCGCGCAGATGTCGGCGATCCGGTCACCCAATCGCTGCAATGTCGCCGAATCCGGATGACGCAGGTCGATCGAGAAGGTCACGCGGCTGGGCACGACCGAGGGCGCATTCGGCGTGACGTCGAGCCTGCCGATGGTGAACTTGATGACGTCCTCGCCGTCGGCGGTCGCCTGCTCGAGCGCGCCGATCATGGCCACGGCCGCCACCAAGGCGTCCCGCCGCTTGCGCCGGGGCGTCGTCCCCGCATGGGCCTCCTCGCCCTGGACCTGGACCCGGAACGTGCGTTTGCCCTGAATTCCCGAGACGACGCCGATGATCCGCCCCTCGGCCTCGAGCACCGGGCCCTGCTCGATATGGGCTTCGAGATAGGCCGCAACCGGCCCGCCAAGCGGCCGCCGCGGCATGGCCGGCGACGCGGCCAGGCAGGATTCGAGCGCTGCGGCGACCGTGATCCCCTCGGCATCCGTCACCGCCAATATCTCCCCGAGGCGGCGCAGGCCCGCGAAGGCTTCGGAGCCCATCATGCCGGGGGCGAAGCGCGAGCCTTCCTCGTTCGTCCAGACGACGAGGTCGATCGAGCGTCGAGGGCGAAATCCCGTCGCGACCATGGCCTCGAGCGCCTCGAGCCCGGCGAGCACGCCATAGACGCCGTCGAACTTTCCGCCCGTCGGCTGGCTGTCGAGATGGGAGCCGGTCATCACCGGCGGGAGCGACGGATCGGCGCCCACTAGCCGCAGGAAGAGGTTCCCGATGGCGTCGGTGCTCGCCTCGAGCCCGATCGCCCGGCCCCAGGCGGTAAGCTCGCAGCGCGCCGCCGCATCCTCGGACGAGAGCGCCTGGCGATCGACCCCGCCATCCGCCCGCGCGCCGTGCCGCGCCATCGCCATATGCCGCGCCCATAGCCTATCGGCATCGACGGCCGCCGCAAGCGCGCCTCGATTTGCGGCGACGGGGGTCATGTCGTCTTCATGATCTCGCTCGGCTTCGCGCGCGAGTCGCGCGGCAGCCATTTGTCCGCCTCGGCCATGGCGATGAAGTCCCAGACGAAGCGGTTGAAGAGGTCCGGCTCCTCGAGATTGAGGGTGTGCCCGGTCTTGGGCAGCACGAGCAAGCCGCACGCCGGAATCGTGCGCTTAAGGAAAATGCCGGGCTGGAGGCAATGGTCGTCCTCGTCGCCGACGACAACGAGGGTGGGAACGGGCATTGCCTTGAGCTGCGCCTCGAGATCATAGAGCGACGGGCGGCGCGCCTGCACGCCCCGCATGGTATTGGCCGCGCCGCGGGCCGAATGCTCGCCGAGCCGGTCGGCAAATTCGCGCCAGCCGCGTGGGTCCTTGCTCTGGAACTGCACGCGGGAGGCGCCAATCGCGTAGGTCTCGGCAAATCTTCTGCTGCCCTGGGTCTCGAATTGGCGGGCGACGTCGAGGGAGACGTTCCGGAAATAATCCTCGTATTGCTTCTCGGCGCCATAGCCCGCACCGGCCACCACGAGGGAGCGGGCGCGGGCGGGGTAGTGAATCCCGAAATGCACCGCGGCGAAGCCGCCCATTGAGAGCCCGACGATATGCGCCCTATCGATCGCGCAGGCGTCCATCACCGCGATAATGTCATCGACGGCACGGCGCTGACCGTATTGCGCCAAGTCCTCCGGCACGTCGGAGGGCGGATAGCCGCGCGCGCCGAAGGTGATGCAGCGATGGCGCCGCGCGAAGAAGCGCATCTGCGGCTCCCAGCTGCGATGGTCGCCGCCGAACTCATGAACAAAGACGATGGGCGTGCCGCCGCCAGCCTCTTCGTAATACAGCCGTACGCCGTCATCCGCAGTTGCGTAGGGCATGACTCCTCCCGGGCTCAGAACTGGACCGCGAGCTCGTTGCGCCCGCGCGCCGCTTCGACGACCTCCGGCAGGGCGCGGCAGAAGGCGTCGATCCAAGCCTCTGGCACCGTCGTGCTTACCTTGATGAAGCGGTGGCCCGCCACCTTCGAGTGATAGGCCCCTTGCCGGATCATGATGCCCCGCTCGCGAAAGACATCGCAGATGGCCTCGGGGGCCAAGCCGGATTCCGCGCAATCGACGACGACGAAATTGCCGTGGGAGGGATAGACCGGCATCGCGAGCCCCGGCAGGCTGTCGACCGCCTTCTTGATCTTCGCCTGATTGCGTCGCTGGATCGCCTGCACCTCGGGGAACCAGGCGTCTTTGATCTTGAGCCCCGCGATTGCCGCGCGCTGGGCCAGCACGCTGCCGCCGAGCATATTGGGCGCGGTCTCGACCAGGCTCTCGAGCAGATCGGGATGCGCGACGATGGCGCCCACGCGCAAGCCGGCGAGGCCCAGCCATTTCGAGAAGCTGTAGGTCACGATCGTGCCCTCCGGGTAGAAGGGATAGGCGAGCGTGTGGCCATCCGCGAAATGGCGATAGGTACAGTCATGGATCAGATAGGCGCCGGCCGCCTTGGCGATGCGCGCGAAGGCCTCGATCTCCTTGGACGTGTAGCGGATACCCAGGGGATTGTTGGGATCGACGAGATAAACGACGCGGGTCTTCGGCGTGATGGCGGCCTCGAGCTGCGCCGGCGTCAATTTGTAGTCGGTCCCCGGATCGTAGATGGGAATCTCGACGACGGTGGCACCCGAGGCGCGGCTGAAGCTCATCGGCCATTTCCAGCCAGGATCGGTGGTGACGAAGGCGTCGCCCGGCCGGCAGAGATTGCGGCAGACGAGATAGAGTCCCTCGACGGCACCATCGGTGAGATAGACGGAGGCACCCTCCAGCCCAAGATCGCGCAGGATGAGCGCGCGCAGCTCCTCGAAGCCGGCGGGAGGCGCATAGGCATGGAAGTCCTCGCGCGCGACGGTATCGAGAATCGCCTGCCGCACCGCCGGGTGCATGGGCATGTGGTTCGTGTTCTGGCCGAGCCAGTAGAGCCCTTCGGTATTGAAGAGCGTATCGAAGTATCGGTTCTTGGCCTCGAAGGTGCGCATACGCCGCTCCCGGCTCAGATGATCGAGTTGCGGGCGGCGATGCCGCCGTCGATGGTGACGATCGTCCCCGTGATGTAGCCGGCGCGCGGCGAGGCGAGGAAGACCATGAGGTCCGCCACCTCCTGCGCCGAGGCCGGTCGGCCGCCGGGATAGCGCGCGAAGAGCTCCTTCCAGCGCTCCTCGTCGTCATGCCAGTCCTTGGCGCGGCGGCGCATGAGCTTCACCATGCGGTCGGTCGCGACCGGGCCGGGATTGACGCCGACGACGCGGATGCCGTGATCCAGGCTGATGCCGCCAAGGGCGCGCGTGAACGCCATGAGGGCCGCGTTCCCGGTGCTCCCGGCAATATAGTTCGCGTCCCAGTTCTCGCCGGAATTCCCGATATCGTTGACGATGACGCCGGATTTCCGCTGCCGCATGCGGCGATAGAGCTCGCGCGCAAGCGTGATGTACCCAAAGACCTTGAGCTCGAAGCCGCGCCGCCAGTCGGAGTCCGAGAGCGCCTCCAGCGGTCCGCCGGGGATATCGCCCGCATTGTTCACGAGGATGTCGGCCTCGGCGCAGCGCCCGGCGAGCGCCACCATGCTCTCGCTCGACGAGAGATCCATGGCGTGAATGACCGCCTCGCTGCCGGTCTTGGCGCGGATGGCATCGCGCACTGCCTCGAGCGCCTCGGCCGAGCGCGCCGCCATATGCACTTTGCAGCCTTCGGCGGCGAAGGTTTCGGCGGTGGCCCGCCCGATCCCCTTGGAGGCGCCCGTCACGAGGACGGTTTTCCCTTCCAGCTCAAGCTTCATGACATTGTTCCGCTGTCTCGCGTTTCTGTTCGGGTTGTGGGAGTCATTCGACCTGGCTGCCATAGAGGCGGGCGAGAAATCGCTCGGCGAGCGCCACTAGGCCGTAAAGCACGAGCCCGCAGAAGCACAGCACCGCGATCGCCGCGAGAGAGACAGCCGTATCGGCGCGCGAGGTCGCGAAGATGATGAGATAGCCGAGACCGGCCTGGGCCGTGATAAACTCGCCGATGATCACGCCGATGATGGCAAGCGTCATGGCGACCTTCATGCCGCTGAAGATGTATGGCAGCGCGAAGGGCAGCCGGACGCCGAGGAAGATCTGCCATTCCTTGGCCATATGGGCGCGGCAGAGGCGCACCATATTCGGATCGACATTGGCGAACCCCGCCGAGGTCGCGATCACCACGGGAAAGAAGCTGATGAACACGGAGAAGGCGAGCCGCGACTCGATCCCGATGCCGAGCCAGATGATAAAGAGCGGCGCCAAGGCGATCTTGGGGATGAGCTGGAAGAAGACGAGGTTCGGATAGAGCGCCTCTTTCAGGATCTGCGAATAGGTGATCATGATCGCAAGCACGATCCCGAGCAGCGAGGCAATGGCGAAGCCGAGCGCGGATTCGCTCGTCGTGGGGATGGCATGCTTCAGGAGGATGCGGCGCTCCTCGCCGATCGTCCTCAGCACCTCAAGAGGCGAGGGCAGGATGACGGAGGGCACATGGCCGATATCGACGGCAAGCTGCCAGGCGATCACGACGAAGGCGGCGACGGCGACCGGCAGGACGATTCCACGCGTCTCGCCGAAGCCGCGGGAGAGAAGACCGGCGCCGCGCCCGATCGGCGCGCCGTTCTCGCTGCCCACGAGCTCGCTCTTGGTGCTGAGAGACACGGGCGATCCTCAAGCCGCCGCCGCGCCGCCGGGCGCGGCAGCACCCGGCTGCTCGGTGGCGTGGGCATCCTCGATCGCCGTGCGCAGGGTGCGGCAGATTGCGGTGAATTCCGGGGTCTCCTGCAGCTCCAGTCCGCGCGGCCGGGGGAGCGCAATGGGGATTTCCGCGATGATGCGCGACGGGCGGGCGCCGAGGACGACGACGCGGTCGGAGAGATAGGCCGCCTCGCGGATCGAGTGGGTGACGAAGATCACCGTCTTGCGGTAACGGGTGAGGATGTCGTCGAGGGCGAGGTTCATCTGGTCCCGCGTGAGGGCGTCGAGGGCGCTGAAGGGCTCGTCCATGAGCAGGAGGTCCGGGTCATGGACGAGGGCCCGGCAGATCGCGACGCGCTGGCGCATCCCGCCGGAGAGCTGGCTTGGCTTCGCGTTGTGGAAATCCTTGAGCCCGACCATGTCGAGGAGCTCGATGGCGCGGGCGCGATAGCGCTCGACGCCCAGGCCGAGGAGCTTGACCGGGAACAGCACGTTGTCGAGGGCGCTCTTCCACGGCAGAAGAGTGGCGTCCTGAAAGATGATGCCGACATTGCGGCGCGGCCCCAGAATCCGGCTGCCGGCGCAGATGATTTCGCCGGTCGTGGCTGTCTCCAGCCCGGCGATCATCATGAGCAAGGTGCTCTTGCCGCAGCCGGACGGCCCGAGGAGCGAGATGAACTCGCCCTTGGTCACGTCGAAGCTCGCATCGGAGACCGCCTTCACGGCGTTCTTGCGCGTGCAATAGGTCTTGCCGACACCGCGCAGCGAGAGCCACGCGCCCGCGCGCCCTTCATCCCGCGTCAAGGCTTCGGATTGCGGTAGCGCCATCAGCCGAGATATTTGAGGAAGGGCTGCGCGGCTTTCTCGGCGGCCGCGAGCTCCGCCGTGGAAAGCTTGAGCTTGCTCGCGAACGCATTGGTGAAAAGCTCGCCGGTGTTCGGCCGCTTCGCGTCCTTTCCCACTCCGTATTGCAGCACCATGTCGGTCATCGCTTCGACCTTGGCGGGATCGGCATAGCCGAAGCCGTGCTCCTTGAGCTCGGGCACCAGATTCGTCGCGATGGTAAGACCGAGGCCGAGCCGGGTGTATTCGCGCCCGGTGCGGGAGAGCGCGATCTCGTCATTCGCCTTGAGGAAAAGGTCCATCGATTCGTCGAAATTCGTCATCGAGTATTTGATCGCCTCCATGGCGCCATCGACGAAGGCGGCGCAGAGGCCAGGATCCTTGCCGATGCGATCCGGCTGCGTCGTCAAGGATTGGCCGTAGAAATCGATGCCGACGGAGCGGAACAGCATGAAGCGGACTTCCGTGCCCTCGGAGACGAGCGTGGGGATCGTGCTCGTCGCGAACGCAGAGACAGCATCGACCTGCTTCTCGACCAAGGCCCGCTCGCGCACCTTGCTGTCGAGCTGAACGATCTTGAGCTTGTCGAAGGCGATGCCCGCCTTCTGCGCATAGAGGGGCAGGAAGGGGTACTCGCCCGAGGTGACGCTCGAGCCGATCGACTTGCCTTCGAGATCCTTCGGCTTGCGGATCGGCGAATTCTCCAGCACGCCGAAGCCCATCAGCGCGTCGTAATTGATCTGGCCGATGCAGACGATCGGCAGCCCCTTGGCCGCCTGGATGATGGCGGTCGGCGTGGCGCCCATGCCGAAATCGAACTTGCCAGCACCCACCGCCTGGATGGCGGCACCGGAGCCGGAGCCGCGCGCAACCGAGACGTTGAGGCCGCGCGCTTTCCAGAACCCCTTGTCGCGCGCCACATAGGCGAAAAGATTGGGCCCTTCCGGCAGCCAGGACGTCGTAAAGCTGACGTCGCGGAACCCTTGGGCGATCGCCGGCGCCCGCGTCATCGCCAGCGCCGCCCCGGCTGCGGCCATGCCCTTGAGGAAACGGCGGCGGGGAAATCCTCCGGCGCCGGTGCTCATCAGACCTGCCATATCGTCCTCCTCCTCTGTCGCAGCAGCCCTTGTTATTTCGATTTCGATCTTTGAATATACAATTCAGTAAAAATTGTATACGATTTTTCCAATTCGTCCACCGAGAAAATCGCCGATGCCTGAAGCAATCGACGCGCCCGATCCATCCGCACCCGCGACGCCGGCAAAAGCCGAACGGACGGTGGCCGCCCGCTTGAGCCGGCAGATCGAGACCGAGATCCTTGCCGGCCGGTATCGGCCGGGCGAGCGCCTCGATGAGGCGAGCTTGGCAAAGCGCCATGGCGTCTCACGAACGCCGGTCCGCGAGGCGCTTCGGCATCTGGCGGCGCGCGGCCTCGTGGTGATCCGGCCGCACCAGGGGGCCGCCGTCGCCCAGCTATCGACGGCGGAACTGATCGAGATGTTCGAAGTCATGGCCGTGCTCGAGGCGGCATGTGCAGGCTTCGCCGCGCGGCGCCTGGTGGCTGCGGACAAAGCAAGCCTGCTCGCCTTCCATGAGGAGTGCCGCGCGGCAACCGCGGCGGACGATCCGAACGCCTTCTACGAAGCGAACAACCGCTTTCATGACGCGCTCTATCGCGCCGCCCATAACCACTTGCTCGAGACCCAGACCCTCTCGGTGCGCACGCGGCTGGAGCCCTATCGGCGCCTGGTCACCTTCCACCCGGGACGCATGAGCGCCTCGGTCGACGAGCATCAAAGCATCCTCGATCGCGTCTTCGCCATGGACGCGGAGGGTGCCGCGGCCTGTGCGCGGGATCACCTCGATCTGCTGCGGGACGACATCACGCTCGTGCTTCGGCTGCCGGCTTAGATCGACGGCCGCCGGGTAGCGGGACCGCTACGCCGCCGCATCGCCAATAAGTGCATCGACCGCCGCTTCGAGCCTGCGCGCGGCCGCGGCCAGCCGCTCCTCGATGGCGTCGACCGTCCGCACGTCCTCGTCGAGGGTGGCGCCCAACAACGCCGCTTGGCGGAGCGACTCGGCCGGCGCCGGGCCGCCCCGCAAGGTCCGGCTCGCGACGAAGCGTTCCGGGTCGAGGGCGTCGCGAATCGCCGCCTGGTCGAGACCAGCCGGGCCTCCCTGATAAGCGATGGCCGCTTCGTCGAGCAATTCGGGCGTCACATCGGCGGGCCCCAGACCGCGCTCCTCGCAGAGCCGCACCAGGATGCCGACGATCTGGTGCGCGCTGCGCCAGGGCAGATCCCTCTCGCGCACGAGGGCGCCGGCAAGATCGGTGGCCGTCGCCCAGAATCGCCAGGCCCGCTCGCGCATATGGGCCTTGCGGAGCCCCAAGGCCGGCAGGAGCTCGCAGAACCAATCGAGGTCGCGCACGCAGTTGTCGGCGACGCGCCATAGCGTGTCGAGCGCGTAATACCGCTCCGTGATGGGCAACCCCGTCGGCCCCTTCAAGGCGTGGTAGGAGCTGACGAAGCAGCCCAGCGCCTCCGCCGAGGCGCCCTTGACCTCGGCCGGGCCGATGACGTTCTTCTTCTGCATCATGATCGACGAGGTCCCGCAGAACCTGTCGGGAATGTCGAAGAATCCGAACTCGCTCGTGCTCCACAGGATCAGGTCGTCCGCCCATTTCGCCATCGAATGATAGAGAACGGCGATCACCGCGGGCGTCTCGATGCTGTCATCGGCCGTGAGCTCGAGAATGGCGTCGGCGCAATTCTCGTGAACGGCATCGAAGCCCAGAAGCTCCGCGGTGCGCGCGCGGTTGATGGGGAAATCGGACCCGACCATGATCGCAGCCCCCGCAGGACTCGTATTCACGCGGCGATAGGCGCCGTGGAGGCGCTCGAAGTCTCGCGCCAGAGTCGCCGCCCAGGACAGCCAGAGATGGGCGAGGGTCATCGGCTGGGCGTGCTGGCCGAAGCTGTAGCCGGGCAGTATGGCGTCCGTATGCCGGCGGGAGGCGTCGATCAGCACGCGGCGCAGGCGGTTCACCGCAGCCATGAGCGCCAGCAGCTTCTCGCGCTGAAGCGTATTGATGCCGACCGAGCTCAAGTCGCCGGAGCTGCGCGCGAGATGAAAGCGGCCGCCGATATCCTCGCCGAGGAGCCGGATCAAATATTGCTCGCCGGCATGGAGGCCGCCGCCGACCTTGCTGCGCGTCTCGACGACGCCCTCCGCCTCCATCTTTCGCAAGCCCCGCAGAATGGCGGCCCCCACCTCGCGCGAGAGCAGGCCCTCCTCGGTGAGCATCACCGCATGCGCCTTGTCGAAGGCATGGAGCGCGGGGAACATGGCGCGCGCCCGCCCATGAGAGAGCCGCGCGAGCTGCGGCAGCATCTCCTCGCGCAAGCGGATGCCGGCGGTGCGATAGCCGCGATATTCGGCGGAGGGCTGCTTCAACATCGATGAACTCCTGCTATTCGGCGGCCGACGCGCCCGCCCCCTTGATGGATCGAAGCCGCGCCTCGCCGTTTGCGCAGGCCACTCTAGTGAAGCGCATCATCGGAACGCAATATCTCGGTGCCGAATTGAATCAATTTTTCTGATGCAGTTCTTTGAAAAATCGTATTATTAGAATTCAGCGGATGAGGGCAGTCTAGGGCCAACGGTTTCCGGCAAAGGGAACACGGCGGAAAGAGTTGTCGGCGGGACCGGCAGCGCTGACGGCGATTGCCTCTATGGGCGGCAGCCGCAGCTGCGATGCCCGCGCGACAGGAAACATCGAAGCGCGTGCATCCCGCGAGAGTGCCGCATGAAGATCAAGGACGTCGTCTACGCCATTGGCCGCTCCGGCTACGTCAACAAGGACCTGATGGCCGCCAAGGCCGGCGCCGAAGCGGATGGCTTCATCTATCGCGGCAAGCCCGTGCTGCCGGGGTTCAAGAAAATCGTTCAGCCCGGCACGGTGATCTCCGTCATGCTGCTGCTCGAGGATGGCCAGGTCGCCTTCGGCGACTGCGCCGACGTCATCCTCACCGGCATCGCCGGGCGCGATCCCCTCTTCGACGCCGCATCCCATATGGCCTTCCTCGAGACGACGATGCGGGACATGCTGCGCGGCCAATCGGTTGCGCATTTCCGCCCGCTCGCCGAGCGGATCGACGGCTATTCGGAGGGCGGCCGGCGGCTGCATACGGCGCTCCGCTACGGCATCACCCAGGCGTTGCTCCACGCTGCGGCGCTCTCAGGCAGGGTCACCATGGCCGAGATCGTCGCCCGCGAGTATGGTGGCGAGATCGCGGCGGAGCCGCTGCCGATCCTCGCGTCCTGCCACAAGGACGACGCCATGCAGCTCGATCGCATGATCCTGAAGCGCGCAGCACTCCTGCCTCATGCATCGTTCACGATCGTCGAGCGCGATATCGGGCTCCAAGGCGAGAAGCTGCTCGATTATGCCACGCGGCTCGTGAGACGCATTCGGGATATCGGCGACGCCGATTATCGCCCGACCATCCATCTCGATGTCTACGGCACGCTCGGCGAGCTCTTCCAAAACGATGTCGCGCGCATGGCGGAATATCTCGGGCGGCTGGCAGCCGCCGTGCAGCCGTTCGAATTGCTGATCGAATCCCCCGTCATCGCCAAGACTCTGGAAGCCCAGATCGGGATCTTCGGCGCCTTGAAGGCCGAGCTCCGCAGGTGCCGCGCGGGAGTCAGGGTGATCGTCGACGAATGGTGCAACACGCTCGAGGATATCCGGCGCTTCGCCGATTCCGGCGCCGCCGACTTCGTTCAGATCAAGACGCCGGATCTCGGCGGCATCAACAACGCCATCGAGGCGGTCCTCTACTGCCGGACGAAGGGAATGGGTGCTTGCCTCGGCGGGACGGCCAACGAGACCGATCAGTCTGCCCGCATCACCACCCATATCGGCCTCGCCTGCCGCCCGGACTTCCTCCTCTCGAAGCCCGGCCTGGGCGGAGACGAGGCCCTGATGATCCAAACCAACGAGATGATCCGCACCCTCGCCCTCATCAAGGCGCGGGAAGCCGTGATCGCGTGATATAAGAGACCAGTGACAAGGCCGCGGGATAATCGGCCGAGCGGAACAGGGAGTCGAGCATGACAGACAGGGACCGGGGCATCTCATCGGCGTTCAGGACGGCGGCCGTTGCGGGCTGCCTCTTGCTCGCAGTGCTTTGGAGCATGGCCGCCACGACGGCGAAGGCCGCCGAGGCGCCGAAGAAAGGCGGGACCGTGGTGGCGTCCCTCGGCGCCGATCCTGCGGTGCTCAACCCCGACGTCTCCGTGGGCGTTCCCGACATCTTCGTCGGCTGCATGCTGTATGACGCGCTGGTTCGCTTCGGCGAAGGCTTCAAGATCGTGCCGGCGCTGGCGAAATCCTGGGAGATCTCACCCGACGGCCTCGTCTATACCTTCCACCTCGTGCACGCGAGCTGGCAGGACGGCAAGCCTCTCACCTCCGCCGACGTCAAATACACGCTCCTTAATGTCAGCGCGAAATACGGCGCGAAGTTCGCGGCGGCGGGGCAGGTGCTCGACAGCATCGACGATTCCGATCCCGAGACCGCGGTGATCAAGCTGAAGAAGCCCTTCGGCCCCTTCCTCTTCTCGCTCGCCTGCGAGCAGAACGCCGCCATCCTTCCCGCCCACATCTTCCAAGGGACGGATGTCCTGCAGAATCCCGCGACCTTATCGAAGCCCGTCGGCATCGGCCCCTTCCAGCTCACGGAGTGGGTGCGCGGCGATCACCTCACCCTCAGCCGCAATCCCCATTACTGGCAGGATGGCAAGCCCTATCTCGACCGCATCGTCGTGAAGATCATGCCGGATTCCTCGACCCGGCTCCTCGCCCTGCAGGCCGGCGAGATCGACTACATCGACGAATATTATTTCCCACTCAGCGCCTACCAGAACATCGCCCGCGACTCGCGCTTCCAGCTCAAGGAGGTGAGCTATCCCTCCGACGACCTCATCATCTTCAACACCAAGCGGCCGCCCCTCGACAACCCGAAGGTGCGGCAGGCGCTGCTCATGGCGCTCGACCGGGATTACATCCACAAGAACGTGTTCTACGGCATCGGCAGCATCGCCGTGAGCCCGATCGATACGCGCATCAAATGGGCGTACAACCCCGCGGTCAACTACGAGAAGATGTATCCCTACGATCCCGCCCGCGCGAAGGCGACGCTGGACGAGGCCGGGGTCAAGCCGGGTGCCGACGGCACGCGCTTCACGATCAGCCTGCTCTTCGACACCGGCCGCCCCGAATACGTGCAATGGGCGCAGGCGATCCAGCGCTTCTGGCAGGCGATCGGCGTCAAGGTCGCCCTCGAGGGCGCCGAGCGCCCGGTCATCTTGAAGCGCGTCTATACCGACTACGATTTCGGCGCGACCTTGCAGAACTACACGACGGCCGGAGACCCGGCGCTCGGCGTCTCGCGCATCTACACGACGGAATCAATCCGCAAGGGATCGACCTTCAACAATGCCTCCCAATACTCCAATCCCGCCGTCGACGAGCTCTTCGACAAGGGACGTACGGCGCCGACCGAGGCGGAGCGCGCCAAGTATTATTACGAGGTCCAGACCATCCTGGCGCGCGATTTGCCGACGCTCACCATTCATCAGCAGGCCGAGATCGACGCCGCGAGCTCCCGGCTTCAGGATCTCTGGCGCGGCGCCAATTACCTGTGGTGGGACGACGTCTGGGTGAAGGACTGAAGCCATGTCGACGGGACCGACGACGTCGCTCACGGAGACGCTCGTGGCCTATTGGGCCAAGGCGAGCTATCGCGATCTGCCCGCCGAGACGATCCGCGCCGCCAAGCGCCACCTGCTCGACACCATCGCCGCCGGCGTCGCCGGCGCCGGCACCGAGGTGACGGTGGCGACGAGAAAGGCCCTCGCCGCCGCCCATGAAGGTGCCGGCGGCTCGGCCGTCCTCTGGGGTACCGCCGCCGCTCTGGCGCCGCCCCAGGCGGCTCTCGTGAACGGAACCGCGGCGCACGCGCTCGAGCTCGATGATTTCGGCGGGTGCGGCCATTCGGGTGCGGTCGTCATCCCGGCGGTCTGCGCCACGGCCGATCTCCTCGGCTCGAGCGGCGAGGCGGTCCTGGCCGCGATCGTCGCCGGCTTCGACCTCGCAGCGCGCGTCCTGGAGGGTGCCGGGGGCTATCGCCCCCATAACGACCTTGGCTGGCATTCGACCGGGACCTGCGGCAGCTTCGGCGCGGCGGCGGCCGTCGCGAAGCTTCTCGCCCTCGATGCTCCGCGCTTCACCGCCGCCCTCGGCATCGCCGGCACCTTCACGGGCGGCATTTGGGCCTATCTGGTCGACGGGGCGATGACCAAGCGATTTCACCCGGGCAAGGCCGCGGAGAACGGGCTCAGCGCCGCCTTCCTGGCGCAGGCGGGCATGACGGGGCCGCGCTTCGTCCTCGAGGCCGAGTGGGGCGGCTTCTACAGCACCTATGCGCGCGAGACCGCGACGCCGGCGGCGACGCTCGACGGGCTCGGCCGGGAGTTCCGGATCCTCCGCTCCGGCTTCAAGCCCTATGCCTGCTGCCGCGGCATTCACGGCTGCTTCGACGCGCTTTTCGAGATGATGGCGGAAGGCGGATTCGGCCACGAGGCGATCGAGGCGATGATCGTCCATGGCAGCGCCCAAACCCGGCGCCAATTCGAGCGCGACCGGGTCGAGAACCTGCTCGACGCCCAGTTCAGCCTGCCCTACAGCCTGGCCGTCGCGGCCGAGAGCGGACGCGGAACCCTCGACCAGTACGTGCCACTCCGCACGAGCGAGCCCGTCATCGCCGATCTGATGGCGCGTGTCCAGATCGTGGCCGATCGCATTCTCAAGCAAGGCGAGAGTCCGGCCCTCGAGCTTCGCCTGCGCGACGGGCGGCGCATAGAGCGCCAGACGCCCTTCGCGAAGGGGGCTCCAGAGAACCCCTTGAGCGACGACGAGCTCGAGACGAAGGCCGCATCGCTCATCCCGCCGGTGCTGGGCGATGGGGCGTTCCGCAATCTTCTCGCCGCTATCCGAGATCTCGAGGCGATGTACGACTTCCGCGAGCTCACCCGGATTCTCCAGCCAGCACCCCGAGCCTCCCGGAGAGCTTGAATGGGGCGGTACCTGCTTTCGCGCCTGGCCTGGGCGGGCCCGATCATCCTTGCGATCCTCGTCATCAACTTCCTGATCATCCATCTCGCACCAGGCGATCCGATCGAGGCGCTGGTCGGGGATTTTCCGGCTCCTCCGGACTACATCGCGTCGGTACGCCATCAGTTCGGCCTCGATCAGCCGCTCGCCACGCAGCTCTGGCTCTATCTCGTCAACCTCGCTCACGGCAATCTCGGCTTCTCCTTCGCGAACCGTCAGCCCGTCCTCGGGCTCCTTCTCGACCGCGCCCGCTTCACCCTCCTCCTGATGCTGCCGGCGCTCACGCTGGCCGCCATCCTCGGCGTCGTCCTCGCGCTCACGGCAGCACCCCGCGCCGGCAGCGCCTATGACGGCGCGATCACGGCGGTGAGCCTCTTCGGCTATTCGGTTCCCATCTTCTGGCTGGGGCAGGTGCTGATCGTGCTCTTCGCGATCGATCTGCGCTGGCTGCCCGCCCAGGGGATGATCTCGCTCCGGGAGCAGCCGACGGGCATGGCCGCCGTGCTCGACGTGCTCTGGCACCTGATCCTGCCGGCCTTCAGCGTCACCATCTATTACGTCGCCGTGGTGGCGCGGGTGGCGCGCGCCAGCGTCCTCGACGTGCTGCACCAGGATTTCATCCTGACGGCGAAATCGAAGGGTCTGCCGCGGCGCCAGGTTCTGTGGCGGCATGTTCTCCCCAACGCGCTCATCCCTGTCATCACGGTGATCGGCTATAATTTCGGCTATTCGCTGACCGGCGCGATCCTGGTGGAGACGGTCTTTGCCTGGCCGGGGCTCGGCAATCTCTTCATCACCTCGATCTCGAATCGCGATTATCCGGTGCTGCAGGGGATTTTTCTGCTGACGGCGCTCACCGTTGTCTTGGCGAATTTGATCACCGACCTCCTCTATGGAGCCGTCGACCCGCGCGTCCGGGCCGGCTACGGCGCCCATGCTTAAGGCCTGGCGGCGTTTCGCGACGCACCGGCCCGGGCTGGCCGGCGGCGCTTTCGTCCTGCTCTTGGCACTCGCCGGCGTCGCCGCCCCCCTTCTGGCGCCGGCCGATCCGAGTCAGATCGGCAACCAGATCATGCTGCCGCCCTCGCTCCAGCATCTCATGGGGACGGACGAGCTCGGTCGCGACGTGCTGAGCGGCGTGATCTACGGCATCCGCGTATCGCTGACGGTCGGCTTCCTCGCCGCTCTGGCCGCGAGCCTTCTCGGCGCCATCATCGGGGCCCTCGCCGGCTTCTATGGCGGGTTCTTCGACCTCCTGGTCATGCGCATCTCGGAAGTGTTCCAGGTGGTCCCGAGCTTCATCCTCGCCGCGGTCATCGTGGCTCTCTCGGGCGCCGGGCTCATGCAGATCGTGGCGGTGATCGCCTTGCTGGCGTGGCCCCAGACGGCGCGGGTCATGCGCGGCGAGGTCTTGCGCATCAAGCGGCTCGAATTCGTCGATGCCGTGCGCTGCCTCGGTATCGGCGAGGGCGCCATCCTGGCCGGAGAGATCGTTCCCAATGCCCTCGCCCCCATGCTCGCCGTCGGTACCTTGATCGTCGGCCAGGCCATCCTGCTCGAGGCTGCGCTCAGCTTCTTCGGGCTCGGCAGCGCCGATGTGGTGAGCTGGGGCCGCATGCTCAACAGCGGGCAGCGCTTCCTTTTCAACGGCTGGTGGCTCTCCTTCTTTCCCGGCACTGCGATTTTCCTCACGGTGCTGGCGTTCAACCTTCTGGGCGATGCCATCGGCGCAGTCTTCAATCCGCGCTCGGCCGCGTAGTGTCATGTCGACCGTGGCTTCGCCCGTCCTTTCGATCGAGCATCTGCGCTTGTCCTATCGCGCGCGTCACGGCACCGTCCGCGCCGTGGACGACGTCTCGCTCGCGGTGGCGCCCGGCGAGGCGGTGGGCCTGGTCGGCGAGTCGGGCTCGGGGAAATCCTCCCTCGCCCGCGCCGTCCTGGGCTTGCTGCCGGAGGGTGCCGCGCAGATCGAGGGCGGGCGCATCCTCATCGACGGGCGGGATGTCACGGGCGCCGGTCCGGCGGAATGGGAGCGGCTGCGCGGCCATCCCGTCGCGATCGTCTTCCAGGACCCGCTGAGCTATCTCAATCCGGTCATGCGCGTCGGCCGGCAGGTCGCCGAGAGCGTGCGTCGCCACGACCCCAGGGCACCGATCGAGCCGCGCATCCGCGAGCTCCTGGCGCTGGTCAAGCTCCCGGCCGCCTGCGCCGCGGCCTATCCCCATGAGCTCTCCGGCGGGATGCGCCAGCGCGCCCTCCTCGCCGTCGCACTCGGCTGCCGGCCGCGCCTGCTGATCGCCGACGAGCCGACCACGGCCCTCGACGTGACGACCCAGGCGGAAATCCTCGCGCTGCTGCGGGAGCTCCGGGAGCGGCTCGGCATGGCGATGCTGTTGATCAGCCACGATCTCGGCGTCGTCGCCACCACCTGCGCCAGGATTTACGTGATGTATGCCGGCCGCACCGTCGAATGGGGGGAGACCCGCGACGTATTCGAGCACCCCGCCCATCCCTACAGCATCGGCCTGCTCGCTGCCGCGCAATCGGCGCGCAATGCCAGGGGCCGCTTTGCCACGATCGACGGCGATGTCCCCAATCTGACGGCGCCGGTCACAGGATGCCCCTTTGCGCCGCGCTGCGGCCTGGTGCTCGATCGCTGCCGGGCGGAGATGCCGCCGGCCTTCAATACGGCCGACGGGCGCGGACATTGCAGCCGCTGCTGGCAGGCGCAACGGGAAGAGCGGGGCTATTGAGATGACGGGTCGCGACCCCATCGCGCCGGAGGGAAAGCGGCCGCTCCTCGAGCTTGTCGGAATTTCGAAATCGTTCCGGCGCTCCGGGGGCTCCATCGTCAAGGCCGTGAGCGATGTCAGCCTTACCATCGGCTACGGTGAGACCGTGGCCCTGGTCGGGGAAAGCGGCTCGGGAAAGTCCACCCTCGGCCGCATCGCCCTCTGCCTGATAACGCCCGATCGCGGCACCGTCCATCTCGCCGGCGAATGCCTGACGAGCCTGACGCGCCGCCAGTTGCGGGTGGCGCGAACGCGGATGCAGCCGATCTTTCAGGACCCGGCGGCATCCTTCAATCCGCGCCGAACCGTTGCCGAGCTCCTGGGCCAGGCGCTGCGCCGGCTCGACGGTGCCGACCGCGAGCGGCAGGCGATTGACGTCCTCGAGCGCGTCGGCCTCAAGCCGGGGCGGGCCTATCTGCCGCGCTTTCCCCATGAGCTCAGCGGCGGGCAGCGCCAGCGCCTTGCGATCGCGCGCGCCATCGCCATGGACCCCATCCTGATTATCGCCGACGAGCCGCTCTCGGGCGCCGATGTCTCGATCCGCGGGCAGATCCTCAATCTCCTCGACGACCTGCAAGCGGAGCGCGGCGTCGCCTATCTGATGATCACCCATGACATTTCGGTTGCGCGATCCTTCGCGAGCCGCGTCGCCGTCATGATGCAGGGCGAGATCGTCGAGACGGGACCGGCCGAAGCCGTGTTGACGGCGCCGATCCATCCCTATACGCGCCGCCTGATCGCCGCCGTCCCAGCCGTGCCGAGCTTTGCGGCGGGGGCGTGAATTCCTCCGATCCGGCAGGTTTTAGCGTCGGGGAATGACACCGCTATTTATGGCTGCATGGCCGGCAGGTAGCTGCTATGCTTGGGCCATCCGGGCAGGACCCGGGTACTCAACAAACGGATCGCCCGAGATGCTCGACGCCTTGACGAAGCGCATTTCCGTGGTTGCGATACTGGCCCTCGCCGCCTTGCTCTTGGGGGCGCCGGCGCATGCCTTCATGCTTCAGGGCATGGGCGGGAATTCCGGAAACGGCAGCAACTTCTCCGATCCCGACGAGGAGGCGCCGATCCAGAAGCTGACCAATCCTCCCGGCAATCGCGACAATGGGATCGGCGGCTCGGGGATGCATTTCGGATTCTCCGTCAACGGCGATCCCTCGGGCTTCAACGGCTCGCGGGATCTCAGCGGCTCCCGGAATTATTTCGACCCGAGCCAACCACCCCCGATGCGGCCCTTCTCCAGCTTCAATTCCAATCCGTTCGGCTACGGCCGCGGCCCCTTCGGGAATAGCCCGCGCTAGCCGCTGCTGCCTGCCTTTGCGCGCAAGGCGACCATTCATGTGATCGCGGTCACTGCGCCCGACCTGCGCGAAAGCTCAAATGCCTGCGAGGCGAGGCATTAGACGCGGGTCGGGCAGATGCGCGAGACAGCCGCAGATTTCCTTGGACCGGTTGAAATATGGAACGAGGCCATGAGGGCTCAGCTCCGCAAGACGGCGAGCGAGCTGCGCGATCTCGCCCGCCGCGACCCCTCGAAGTCGCGCGACGCCCTAAGGGATGCCCGCTGGCTGGAGGAGCTGGCCGAAGATCCGCGCGGCTGACCGATATCCAGGCCCGCTGGCGCATAAGCGGCGGCGCACAACGCTTGCGCGAGCGAAAGCCCCTGCTATCTTGAGTCCCGCTCCCGCCGGCCGAGGCTCTGACCCGCGAAATGAAGTCCGTTTACGTCGATTGCTCTCCCTTCATGGACGGGCTCCTGACGCCTGAAATCCGCGCCCTCGTCCCGGACCTTCACATCAATATCGGCGATCCAGGTGCGCAACAGCTCGAGGCGATGCTGTCGGGTGCGGCGGGCGCTCTGAATGGCCATACGGCGATGGGCGCCGAGCTGCTTTCCCGGTGCACGGCGCTCAAGACGATCATCTTTCTCGGCAGCGGCGCTGCGAGCTATATCGATCTCGATGCGGCGGCGCGGCTCGATATCCGCGTGCGCACGGTGCGCAATTACGGCAACCGCACCATCGCGGAGCATTGCTTCGCCCTGATCCTGGCCGCGGCGCGGCGGATCGTCGCCATGGATCGCGATCTGCGGCGCGGGGTCTGGGCGCCCCTCGACGGCATCGAGCTCGAAGGCAAGACGCTCGGCGTGGTGGGTACCGGCGGCATCGGGCGCGAGCTCATCCGCATCGCCTCGGGATTCGGAATGCGTGTCCTCGCGTGGAATCGCAGCGGCGTACCCGCCGATCTTCCGTGCCGGGAAGCAGCACTCGACGAGCTGCTGGGCGCCGCCGACGTGGTCTCGCTCCACGCGGCATTGGCTGCGGAGACGCGCGGCATGATCGATTCCCGCCGCCTCGGCCTGCTCCGGCCCCACGCGATCCTTGTCAACACCGCCCGCGGCGGCCTTGTTGACGAGGCGGCGCTCGTCGAAGCCTTGCGACAAGACCGGATCGCCCATGCAGCACTCGACGTCTTCGCGAGCGAGCCCCTGCCGCCCAGTCATCCTTTCACGACGCTCGAGAATGTCACCCTGACCGCGCATGCCGCCTTCAAGACGCCGGAGGCGAGCCGCCGGCTCGCAGCACAGGCCTTCGCACTTCTGCGTCAGGACTTGGCCTGTCTCTCGGCCGGAAAGGAGCTGCCGCGCTCGTAGCAGGCGATGTCGTGCTCGCGCTCGACCCTCTCGAGCGGCGGATGGGCGATGCGGCAGCGCGCGGTCCTGATCTCGCAGCGATTGTAGTAGCGGCACCCCTCGTTCGCGGCGCCCAAATCCTCGCCGATGACAAAGCCCTCGTCGCGCTCCGCAAGCTCGAGGTCCTTGTCGAGGGTCCCGAGCAGCGCTTGGGTATAGGGATGACGCGGAGAGGTGAACAGCGTCTCGGTGGGCGCAAGCTCGACGAGCTTGCCGAAATACATCACGCCGATGCGGTGGCACAGATAGCGCGCGACATGGAGATCGTGGGTAATGAAGAGGAGCGAGAGGCCGAGCCGCTCCTGCACCTCCTTGAACAGGTTGAGGATCTGGGCGCGAACCGAGACGTCGAGCTTGGAGACGGCCTCATCCGCCACAATCAATGCCGGCGAGAGGGTGAGCGCCCGGCCGATCGCCACACGCTGAAGCTGGCCGCCGGACAATTCGTGAGGGAAGCGGTCGCGGAGGGTCGGTGAGAGGCCGACCTCCGAAAGGATGCGGTCGACCGCGCCGCGCACTTCGCTGCGCTTGCAGATCCTGTGGAGCAGCAGCGGGATCTCGAGCGCGCGCCCGACCGTGTGCCGGGGATTGAGCGATGCGAGGGGATCCTGAAAGATCATCTGGAGATTGCGGCGATAGGGCTTGAGCCGCCGCTCGGAGAGATGAGTGATGTCGGTGTCGCGGAACCAGACGCGGCCCCCCGCGGGCTCGTAAAGGCGCAGGAGGGCCTTGCCGACGGTCGTCTTCCCGCTCCCCGACTCGCCGACGAGCCCGAGCACCTCGCCGGGCCGGATCTCGAGGCTCAGGCCGTCGACGGCGCGAAAGCGCCGCGGCGCGCCGGGCTCGCGACTCCGGTTGGGGAATTCGACGGTGAGCCCCTCGATGCGCATAAGCGGCGGCGTCTCGCCGTGCTGATGCTCCGAGCGGGTGGCGAGATCGACGATCATGTCAGCCGTAGAGGACGCAGCGAACCTGGCGTTCGCCGGCGAGAGAGCGCATCGCGGGACGCGCAGCGCGGCACTCCGCGCGAGCATGCGGGCAGCGCGGCTCGAAAAGACAGCCGGGCGGCGCATCGAGCGCGCCAGGAAGCTCGCCCGGAATCTCGCGGAGCCGGCCGCCGCGGGTCAAAGCCGTGGCCGTGGCCAGCAATCCCTGGGTATAGGGATGCTTGGGATCGTGAAAGATGTCCGACGTGGCGCCGATCTCCACGATCTCGCCGGCATACATCACGGCGATGCGATCGCAGAGAGCCGCGGCGACCGTCATGTCGTGGGTGATGAACATGATCGCGACGGAAAGACGCTTCTGGAGGCGGCGGAACAGCACGAGGATTTGACGCTCGACGATGTTGTCGAGATTGGTGGTCGGCTCGTCGGCGATGATCACATCGGGCTCGAGCGCCAGGACCATGGCGATGAGCACGCGCTGGAGCATGCCGCCGCTCAGCTGGTGCGGATAGAGCTTGAGGATGCGCGATGGCTGCGCGATGCCGATCTCCGCGAGGCGGCGGCGGGTCTCCGCGCGCCAATCGCGCGGGGCGTCGCCTTCCTCACTCCGTCCGGCGCGCGCCGCCTTGCGCCGGAAGATCTCGCGCATATGCCAGGCGATCGTCTTGGCGGGGTTGAAGGCGCCGGCGGGGTTCTGGAAGACCATGGCGAGGTGGGTTCCGCGCAGCGCGCGGAAGGCCTCGTCGGACAATTGCAACAGGTCCTCGCCCTTGAATCGCAGGCTCTGCGCCTCCGTCTCGGCGGCTTCGGGGAGAAGGCGGAGGACGGAGAGGCCGGTCATCGTCTTCCCCGAGCCCGACTCGCCGATGAGGCCCAGAACCTCGCCCTGGCGAAGGTCGAAATCGACCCCGCGAACGGCATCGAGCCGGCCGCCCTCGACGGGGAAGCTCGTGCGCAGCCCGCGCACCTCGATGACTGGCGCCGTCACAGCTCCGCCCGCTTCCTGAGCCGCGGATCGGTCAAGTCCCGCAGCCCGTCGCCGAGGAGATTGAGGCCGAGGAGCGCGATCGAGATCACGAGGCCTGTCAGCGTAAGCACCCAGGGGCCGCGCTGAAAATACTCGCGCCCATCGGCCATGATGACGCCGAGAGACGGTGTCGGCGGCTGCACCCCCAGGCCGAGGAAGCTCAACCCGGCCTCGATGACGATGCCGAAGGCGATGCCGATGCTGGCCTGCACGACGAGGGGGGCCGCGATATTGGGCAGGATTTCGCGAAAGAGGATGCGAAGCGAGGATTGGCCCATGAGCCGCGCGGCCTGCACGAAGGGCTCCTCCTTTACGAGGAGCGTCGTGTTGCGCGCGAGCCTCGCGAAGATGGGGAAGTAGACGAGGGCGATGGCGAGGATCACGTTCTGCACGCCGAAGCCAAGCACCACCATGAGGAAGAGCGCCAGCACGAAGCTCGGAAACGAGAAGAGGAGATCCGAGAAGCGCATCAGCCCCGCATCGGTGATCCCGCCGTGATAGGCCGAGGACATGCCGGCGAGCGTTCCCGCGGCCGCGGCGATCAGGACTCCCGTGAAGCTGATGAGGAGCGAGATCCGGCCGCCGTAAAGCACGCGCGTGAGGACGTCCCGACCGAAGGAATCGGTGCCGAGGGGATGCATCCAGGAGGGCGGCGCCAGGATATTGGCGAAATCCATGTCGACGGGCGAATAGGGCGCCAGCGCAGCCCCGGCGCTCACCCCGAGAGCGACGATTAGCGTGATCACGAGCCCCGCTAGGGCGGTGCGGTTCCGGAGAACGGCTCGCCAGGTTCGACGCCACGCTCTTCTGCGCCCGCCCGCCATCAATGGCTCCGCCGTGGATCGAGGAAGGTGCAGACGAGGTCGACGAGCAGGTTGACCCCGAGCACGATGGCAAGGAAGGTGATCGCGCAGGCCTGGACCACCGGGTAATCGCGCCCGAAGGCGCTGTCGACCATGAGCGAGCCCAGCCCGGGAATGCCGAAGATGCGCTCGATCACGACGACGCCGCCGAGGAGATAGCGGACCTGCAGTCCGATGACCGTGACATAGGGGATGAGCGCGTTGCGGAAGACGAATTGGAGGAAGATGAAGAATTCCGCAAAGCCGAAGGAGCGCGCCACGGTGATGAATTCGCGATGGCTGACGTCGATGAGCGCGGCCCGCAGCGTGCGCGCGAAGACCGCGGCCATGGGTGCCGAGATGGCGAGCGCGGGCAGGAAGCCGCTATAGAGCGCGCCAGTAAGGGACTGGCCCGGCGGAACGAAGCCATAGGAGGGGAACCACCCCGCGCCGAGCGCCAAGGCGAAGATCAGGACGTAGCTCAGCCAGAAATCGGGCATCGAGATGCCGAGCACGGCGATCGAGGTGGCGACGGTGTCGGCGGCGCGGCCGCGGCGCAGCGCCGCGATGACGCCCATGACCAGCGAGACGATCACCGCGAGAGTGAGCCCGTAGAGGCCGATGAAGATGGTATTCGGCAGGCGCGCGCCGATCAGCCCGGAGATCGAGGTGCCCCCGGCGATCGTGAGCGAGCGGCCGAAATTCCCCCTCGCCGCCTGGGAGAACCAGAACCAGAATTGCTCGAGCACGGGCGCGTCGAGATGGTAGCGGGCGTGAAACGCGGCCACCGCCTCGGGCGGCGCCTGCTCGCCGAGGACGACGAGGGCGGGATCGCCGGGGGCCGTCTTCATCACCATGAACACGGCGAAGGCGCCGACCAGGATCGTCAGCACCGCGCCGAGCAGGCGGAATGAGATGGTGGCGGCACTACGGCTCACGTGGCGCGGTTCCGCTTGCGCGACCGGAGCGGGCGAGGCTACCGGCCCCGCCCGCCATCCGATCGAATTTCTCCCGTCCGATCAAGCGAGCGTCAGGTTTTGGAAGGTATCGCCATAATTCGAATATGGCAGCTGCACGAAGCCCGACACCTTGGTGCTGGCGAGATTATGGACATTCGAGCAGAAGCAGGGGAGGAGCGGCATGTCCTCGATCATCATCGCCTCGGCCTGCTTGTACATTTCGCCGCGCTTGCTGCGGTCGAGCTCCTGGCGCGCCTTGACCAGGAGCTCGTCGAGCTTGGGGTTCGAGTAGCCTTGGAAGTTGCGATACCCCTTGCTGTAGAGGATATCGTAAAGGTACTCGTCGGGATCGACGAAGCCAAGCCAGCCCCACACCGAGCCCTGGAAATCGCCGGCACGCTGGCGTGCATAGACGGTGTTGGCCTCGGTCACCTCCACGCGGAGCTTCGTGCCCAGCGTCTGATTGACCTGCGCCGTGAAGACCTCGGCGATGCGCTTCCACCAGCCGGCACCCCAGGTGAGAATGGCGGCCTCGGTGCCCTCCTTATATTTCGCCTTGGCGAGCTCCTCCTTGGCGCGCTTCGGATTGTAGGTCGTGAGCTCGCGCGGCTTTGGGTCATAGGCGAATTTCAGCGAGGGCGGGATGAGGCCGTGGCTCGGTACACCTTCGCCGAAGAGCACGACCTTGACCATGGCCTCGCGGCTGAATGCGAGCGAGACCGCGCGCCGGAAATGCACGTCATCGAAAGGCGGCTTGCGGTTGTTGAGGGCGATGAAGCGCGTATTCAGCCCCGCCTGCTTATAGACCTTGATCGCCTTGTTCTTCTCCAAATTCGGCACGTCGGCGAAGGGGGCCGTGCTGGTGAGATCGATCTGGCCGCCGAGCAGCGCCGTCACCCCGCTCGACTCTTCCGGGATGAACGGCATGGCGACGTCGTGCAGCTTGGGCTTGCCGGCGATGAAATAGTGAGGGTGCGCCGTCAAGTTGACCCGCTGATTCGGGCTCCAGTCCTTGACCATGAAGGCGCCGGTGCCTACAGGCTTCTTTCCGAAGGCCTCGTCGCCCATGGTCTCGACCGCCTTCTTCGGCAGGATCTGCGTTCCGGTGCGCGCATTGCAGAGAAAGGTGAGAAGCGGCGCGAAGGGCTCCGTGGTCTTGATGCGCACCGTCAAGGGATCGACGGCATCGACCTGACTGACGGCCGAAACCTTGCTGCGATTGGGCGAGGTGAATTTCGGATCGAGCAGCCGCTCGAGGGTGAACTTCACGTCCTCGGCGCTCATGGTGCTGCCGTCATGGAATTTCACGTTGGGGCGAAGCTTGAACTCGAGGGTGCCGTCCGCGCCGACCTTGTAGGACTCCGCAAGATCGGGGACGATCTCCATCTTGTCGTCGAATTTCAGCAGGGCATTGAAGACGCCCCAGATCACGTAATATTCGGGGATCAGCGTGGCCTTGCCGGGATCGAGGGTATTGATCACATCGTAGCCCGTAATGCCGGCGCGCAACGTGGTCTCCGCCGCCCGGGCGCGACCGCCGAGCCATGGCCCCGCCAATCCGGCGGCCCCCAGCGCCGCCGCCCCTTTCAGCACCGTCCGCCGCGTTAAACCGCCTGCTCGCTTCGCCATGACCCGCGCTCCCTGGATGTGACCGACCCTCCCCGGTCGAAGACTCCGCCCGACGAGGCCAGCCCGTTTCTGCATACCGAGAATAGAGGTTTGCGCATAGCTCCGTCAATACAGAGGACGTCGACCTGCCAGACATTTATCCCTCTTGTCAGCTATTCTATTGATATAGAATGCTTCATCTCTCCTGACGATTTGCGCCGCGACTGTCTCGACACAGCTCGCCATGCGTGTTATCCGTATTTCGGTATACAGAGACGAGATCTGCGGCGTTAAAAATTGCGCTACCTCGACGTCGAGCGGACCAGCAGCATGACCCCGAGACCGGCCTCAGCCCAGCTCAGCGGACAGATCTATGAGCATCTGAAGGCCGACATCGCGGCACTCCGCCTCAAGCCGGGCGATCCCCTGCAGGAGCTCGAGCTCGCGGCGCGCTATGGCGGCAGCCGGACCCCTGTCCGCGAGGCCCTGGGACGGCTGCTCCAGGAAGGGCTCGTGATGCGCGCGGGGCGCGGCTATGCGGTCACCACCTTCGCGCCCGAGGATGTCCGACAGCTCTACGAGATCCGCGAGGCGCTTGAGAAGATGGCGATCCGGCTCGCGATCGAGCGCGCCACCGACGACCAGCTCTCCGCCCTCGTGGCCGAGGTCGATTCCCATCAGCCGGTGATCGAGCGCGGCGACGTTGCCAGCTTCAACCATCTCGACAGCGCCTTTCACATCTCGATCGCGCGGATCAGCGGCAATCCCCTCCTCGAGGAGGCGATGCAGCAGCTGCACGACAAGGTGAAGATCATCCGCAACCGGGAGCTCAGCCGCCATCAGGGGCTGCTGAACGCGATGGCGGATCATCGCCGCATTCTCGGCGCCATGCTGCGGCGGGACATCGCGATTGCCGAGGCGGAGATGCGCTATCACGTGCGCAGCGTCGTCGCGCTCTATTACGGCTACAAGGAGCCGCGGCCGCCCAATCCGCTGACCGAGGTCCCGCTCGCTGACCTGCGCCCGCCGGACCTCTTGCGGCATTCCGATTCATGAATTTCCCGCGCTCGCAACCTTTCGCCCGCGATGCGCGCGGCCGCGACTCCATCGTCAAACACGCCCTCCCGGGGAGGCTATCGTGAGACCATCACTTGCGGCGCTTGATCATCAGAGCTTCGACGTCGCCGTCATCGGCGCCGGCGTGAACGGCGCGAGCGCCGCCCAGACGCTCGCAGCAGCAGGCTACAGCGTCCTGCTCGTCGACAAGGGCGATTTCGCGTCCGGCTCCTCGAGCCGCTCGAGCCGCCTTCTCCATTGCGGCCTGCGCTATCTGGCTCCCGGCTCATCGATGTGGGAGTTCGTTCGCCATCCGGACCGGCTGGCCGTCGCCCTCCGCATGGCGCGGCAGGCGATGGCGGCGCGGAGCCAGTTCGTCACGACGACGCCGGAGCGCGCGCGCTCGATGAAGTTCTGCTTCCCCATCTACAAGGGCGGGCCTTACGCGACCTGGCAGGTCGATCTCGCATTCCGGATCCTCAAGGCGCTGGGATCGAAAGAGGTTCCTCTCGACTATCGGCGGCTCGATCCCGGCATCGTGCGCGGCACGCCCCTCCTGCAATGGCTGCGTGACCAGGAGCGTCTGTCGAGTGTGGCCATGTTCCGCGAGTACCAGTTCGAATGGCCCGAGCGCATCTGCATGGACGCCATCCTGGATGCCGAGCGCATGGGCGCCGTGGTGCGCAACTACACGGCGGCGCGGCGGCTGGAGCGCGTCGGCGATAAAGGCTGGCGCATCACCTTGCGGGATGAGCTCGCCCCCGAGGCGGAGGCCGCCATCACCGCCAAGGTCGTGCTGAACATGGCGGGGATCTGGATCGATCGCGTCAACGCCCAAGCGGGCGGCACCGCGCATCCTAGGCGCAAGATCACCGGCACCAAGGGCGTCCACATCATGATTCGCCTGCCGCCCGAGTGCCAGGACTACGGCATCGCCACGCTCAACCGCCTCAACGAGGGCTTCTATTGCGTGCCCTGGCGCGGCATGCATTATTTTGGGCCCACCGAGACGCTCTATGAAGGCGATCTCGAGAGCATCCGGCCGCTCGAGGAGGAGATCAAATTCCTGCTCGACGAGGCCAACTATCTGCTGCCGGCGCTCAAGCTGAAGCGCGACGACGTGATCTTTGCCTGGGCCGGCGTGCGGCCTTTGACCTATGATGAGGCGCTCCTGCCGCAGGGGAAGCGCTCGCGGGAAATCCACGACCTCGGCGGCGAGGGCATGCCGGATGTGTTCGCGCTCACCGCCGGCCCGATCATGACCCACCGCTCCGCCGGAGAGGAGATCGCGCGCGTGGTGGCGCGCCGCATTGCGCCGTCGCGCCCGGCGCAAGCCCTTTCCTACGCCGCGCACCTCTATCCGGACAACCAGAACTCGCCGACGCTTCTTGATGACGACACGACGGTCAAGCTCGCCGATCTGCGCGCGGCCGCCGCGCGCGAGCATGTGACGAATCTCGCGGATCTCCTCTTCCGCCGCACCGGCGCCGGCTGGACGGCAACCATGGGCGCCGAGGCGGCAACGCGCGCCGCGGAGGCCGTCGCCGACCTGCTCGGCTGGGACCAGGCGCGCATCGCCCGCGAAGTCGCGAGCTATCGCGAATATCTCGCGCGCAATCACCTGCCCGCGAGCCTGAGGTAGCCATGCTCATGCGCAAAGCAGAGGCCCTCGTGCCGTCCTTATGGGCGGCAACCGCGGTGCCGGCGCAGGCCTATGCGGCGCTGGAAGGCGAGACGCGCGCCGACGCCGTGGTGATCGGCGGCGGATTCACCGGGCTGTCGGCGTCGCTGCACCTCGCCGAGGCGGGCGCCGAGGTGGCATTGCTCGAGGCGGCGGAAATCGGCTGGGGCGCCTCGGGGCGCAATGGCGGGCAGGTGATCCCGGGGCTCAAGCACGATCCCGACGTCTTGGAAGCGATGTTCGGTCCCGATCTCGGGCCGCGTCTCGTCAAGACCGTGGGCGGGGCGGCTGATCTCGTTTTCTCGCTTGTCGAGCAGCATGGCATCGCCTGCGATGCGGTGCGCAAGGGCTGGATTCAACCCGCCCATACGGCCAGGGCTCTCGAAACGGTCCGGCGCCGGGCGGAATCGTGGTCGCGCTACGGGGCCGACGTCGCTCAGCTCAGCCGCGACGAGGTCCGGCGTCTCGTCGGCGCGGAGGGCTATCTCGGCGGATGGATCGACCGTCGCGGCGGCGGGATCCAGCCGCTCAGCTATGCTCGCGGCCTGGCGAAGACGGCGGCGGGAAAGGGCGTGCGGCTCTATGAGCGATCGCCGGCGCTGCGCGCCGAGCGCACCGGAAACGGGTGGCGCATCGCAACGCCGCGGGGTGCTGTGATCGCCGATGCCGTCGTCATCGGCACCAACGGCTATACGGACGGCCTCTGGCCCGGCCTGCGACGGAGCGTGATGCCCGTCTACAGCTTCCAGATTGCGACACGGCCGCTGAGCGATAATCTCCGCCGCACGATCCTGCCCGAAGGGCAGGTCGCCTCGGATACGCGCCGGCTGCTGCTCTATTATCGCCTCGACGCGCAGGGCCGGCTCCTCATGGGCGGCCGCGGCCCGTTCAAGGAGACGCCCGGGCCGGAGGATGCGGCGCGGCTGCGCCAGGCGGTGCGACGCCTTTTCCCGCAGCTCGACGGCATCGCCTGGGAGTTTCACTGGTCGGGCCGCGTCGCCCTCACGGCGGATCATCTCCCCCATCTCCACGAACTGGCGCCCGGCGTGCATGCGGGCCTCGGCTTCAACGGGCGTGGGGTCGCCATGGGGACGATGATGGGCCGGTTCCTCGCCGCCCGCGCCTTGGGCAAGGAGCAGGCGGAGATCGCCTTTCCGATCACGCCGCTCAAGCGGATTCCGCTCCACGGATTCTATCGGCTGCCGGTGCGCCTGATGACCGGATACTACCGGCTGCGCGACGCCCTAGAGGGATCCTGATCGCAGCGACGCCGCCGGCCGCTGCGAGGACGCAAGAGATGGAGTGACGAGGATATGCCGATAACGATGAGCGAAGCACGTGGCTCCGCCGGGAGCGCCGCGCGGGATCCGCTGCTGCAACCGCTGAAGATCAAGCATCTGCTGCTCAAGAATCGCGTAATGAGCACGAGCCACGCCTGCGGGCTCGAGGAAGGCGGTATGCCAAAGGAGGCGTATCAGGCCTATCACGAGGAGAAGGCGAAGGGCGGCATCGCCCTCACCATGTTCGGCGGCTCGTCGAACGTGGCGCCCGATTCGCCGAACGTCTTCCGGCAGCTGAATGTCGGCGTCGACGACATCATTCCGCACCTGCAGAGATTCTCGAGCCGGATCCATCGCCATGGCGCGGCGCTCATGTGCCAGATCACCCATCTCGGGCGGCGTGGCGAGCCCTATGCCTCGAATTGGCTGCCGACGATCGCCCCCTCGCCGATTCGCGAGACGCTGCATCGCAGCTTTCCCAAGGAGATGGACGAGCACGACATCGCTCGCGTGGTGAAGGCTTATGGCGCCGCGGCGCGCCGCTGCAAGGAGGGCGGGCTCGACGGCATCGAGACTTTGGCGGGCGGGCACCTGATCGGGCAGTTCCTCTCGCCCAAGACGAACCGGCGTACGGACCGCTTCGGCGGCTCCGTGGCCAATCGCTGCCGCTTCGGCCTCATGGTTCACGAGGAGATCCGCCGCCAGACCGGCGACAATTTCCTCGTTGGCCTTCGCTACGTCGTCGACGAAGCCGGGGACGGCCTCTCCTTCGAGGAATGCGTCGAGATCGCGCGGATCTTCGAGTCCGCCGGGACGGTGGATTTCTTCAACGCCATCTATGGCCGGATGGATACCGAGATGGCGCTTGCCGTCCACAACATGCCGGGAATGGCCTCGCCGATCGCGCCGTGGCTCGCGCGCGTCGGCGCCTTCAAGCGCGAGGTCGGCCTCCCGGTCTTCCACGCGGCCCGCATCGCCGATATCGCCACCGCGCGCTATGCCATAAGGGACGGCCTCCTCGACATGGTGGCGATGACGCGCGCCCATATCGCCGATCCCTATATCGTGGCGAAGCTGCAAGCAGGGCAGGAGGACGCCATCCGTCCCTGCGTCGGCGCGACCCATTGCCAATCCCAATACCGGCCGTCCTGCCTGCACAACGTCTCGAGCGGCCGCGAGCTCACCCTGCCCCATGTGGTGGCACGCTCTGACCAGCCAGGGCGCAAGGTGGTGGTCGTCGGCGGCGGGCCGGCGGGCCTCGAGGCCGCCCGCGTCTCGGCCGAGCGCGGCCATAAGGTCGTGCTCTTCGAGGCGGCACCCCGCCTCGGCGGCCAGGTCCTGATCGGCGCGCGCGGGAGCTGGCGCAAGGACCTGAGCGGCATCGTCGACTGGCGCGCGCGCGAGCTCGAGCGCCTCAAGGTGGATATCCGCCTGAACACCCTCGCCGATCCCGACGCCGTGCTCGGCGAGGCCCCCGACGTCGTGATCCTGGCCACCGGCGGCACGCCGGATATCGAGTGGATCGACGGCGCCGAGCATTGCACGAGCGCCTGGGACGCCCTGACAGGAGCCGCGCCATTGCGTCCCGAAATCATCGTTTATGACGGCACCGGCCGCCACCCAGCGCCGCTCTGCGCGGAACATGCCGCCACGGCAGGCCACCAGGTCGCGCTCGTCTCGATCGACGCGCAGCTCGCCCAAGAGCTGACCTATGCCGAGCGCGCCATCTGGAAGAAGCGGCTCTACGAGCTCCGCATCCCTGTCGTCTTCGACCACCGCATCGAGAGGGTCGAGCGGCGCGGCAACCGGCTGGCCGCCACCTTCAGGAATCTGATCACCGAGGCGGCGATGGAGAAGATCGCCGACCAGGTCATCGTCGAGCACGGCACGATTCCCGCCGATGAGCTCTATCGCGAGCTTCGCGGCCGCTCCGCCAATGACGGGGTGACCGATATCGAGGCGCTCCTCGCCGGCCGCCCTCAACCGCGCCAAGCCAGGCTGGACAGCCCCTTCGAGCTGCACCGGATCGGCGACGCCGTCGCCAGCCGCAACATCCATGCGGCAGTCCTTGACGCTTTCCGGCTCTGCCGCGTGCTCTGACGGGCGACCGGGATCGGGATCGCCGCAGCCGCTATTGCATCAATTTTTCCAATCTCGTCCCTAGGAAAATCGTGATTTCCGCATCCAATCGTTGTTGCTACAGTAATCGTAGCGGTGCGGGATGCGCGGAAAGCGAGGCTGTCGGAGCGCGCGCCTTGCGCCGAGAACGCAGCCGATCGAGGAGGGCTCATGCCGCTGGCGGCGAACAGAGCGCTGCCCGTCGATCGAATTCCCCTTATCGACTTCGCGCCCTTCCTCGCGGGTCGAGAGCCGGAGAAGCACCGCGTTGCCGGGTCGATCGCCGAGGCTTGCGAGACGATCGGGTTCCTCTATCTGGCAAATCACGGCGTCCCCGCGGCGAAGATCGCGGCTGTCTTTGCCGCGGCGCGGGAATTCTTCCATCTCCCGCTCGAATTTCGCTTGAGCGAGCGGCTCCGCTGCACGCCTGAGGAGAATCGCGGCTATATGCCCCTCGGGTCGCGTCACTATGCTGGAACCGGCGCACCCGACCTCATGGAGGCCTTCAAGGTCCAGATCGAGCTGCCGCCCGACGACCCTGATATCCGCGCGGGCGACCGCCTCCATTACCCGAACCGCTGGCCCGATGGCATGCCCGAATGGCGCGCCACAGTGCTCGATTATTTCGACGAGATGACCCGGCTCTCCCAGCGCCTCCTGCGCGCCTTTGCGCTCGCTCTGGAGCTCGAGGAGGACTATTTCCTTGCGTTCTACCGCAAGCCGCTGACCCAGCTTTCCTTGATCCATTATCCGCCCCAGGAGCCGGCAGCCCCCGATGACGAATACGGCATCCGGCCCCATGCCGATGCCACGTCCTTCACCATCCTGGCGCAGGATGAGGTGGGCGGGCTCGAGGTCCTGAGCCCCGCCGGCGGCTGGATTCAAGCGCGGCCCATCCCCGGCACCTTCGTCATCAATATCGGGGACATGATGGCGCGCTGGACGAATGATCGCTTCGCCTCGACCAAGCACCGAGTCTTCAACCGGGCGGGACGCGAGCGCTATTCCCTCCCGTTCTTCGGCATCCCGGATTTCGATGCGGTGGTGAGCTGCCTGCCCAGCTGCCAGGGCCCGGACAATCCGCCCAAATATCCGCCGCTTCATGTCGGCGAGTCGATCCGGAAGAAGAATGCCGCCGACTGGTCGAAGCGAGGGCGCGGCGGATAGGCGATCTGGCAAGCTGACGTCGTTACGAAGCGTTGCCGGCGCGTCGTAAAGCGACTCCTTCCGGCCGCGACGCACAAGGAGCGAGAGCAGCGCCGCTGCGCGATCGCTTTCAGGCCTCGGCGCGCTGCCGAAGGCGGCGTTGACGGCCGCGCTCGAGGACGCCGCGCTCCTCCGATTTGCAGAAATTCGCGGCGTTGCCGATGTGATCCCGCATGCGCAAGGCGGCGCGCTCGGCATCGCGCGCCTCCAAGGCGGCGATGATCTCCCCGAGCTCGTCGAGCGCAAGCTCGAACCTCGCCACCGACACGGAGTTGGCGCGCCGGATCCACTGCACCTTGTCGAGGAGATTCGAGACGATGCCGATGATGAGGGCGTTATCGGCGGCGCGGTAGATGGCCGAATGGACCAGGTTGTCGAGCTCGAGGAAATCCTCGAGATGGAGCGCCATCGGCTGGCGGCGCAGCGCTTCGAACGCCGCCCGCATCTCGCGAAGCTCGCGCTCGGGAATCCGCGGCGTCGCGACCCGGGTCACATGCATCTCCAGCAAGGTGCGAAGCTCGGTGACCTCCTCGATCTCCTTGTCGGAGGGCGACGTGACATAGGTTCCGCTCTGCGGGCTGACCGCGACCCAGCCCTCGCTCTTGAGGCGCGCCAGCGCCGTGCGGATGGGAGATCGCCCGACCCCCAGCTCCGCGACCAGCCGGGTCTCGGACAGCTTTTCCCCCGCCGCGTAGCGAAGGTCGAGGATGCGGCTCTTGATCTCGCGATAGGCGACGAGCGCCGCATTCGCATCCTGTGCCACCGTCATCTGCTATCCGCTCCGTCAGCCGTTGAGCCTTGCCCGCTGGCCAGCGCCGTGAGGCTGCGCACATCGTCGCAGTCCTCGAGGCGCAGGACGGCGCCGAGAATACGCGCAGCGGTGCCGCGGTCAACGGCAAGCCCCGCCAGCGCCGAAAACTTCTCGAAGAGCTCATCCTCTCCGACGGGGACGCGGGGATCGCCCTTGGGCATGTCCACCTGGCTGCGCAAGACACGCCCGTCCCGGAGCGTCACCTCGACGCGCGTCGGGGTCACCTCGGGATAGCGGGCGTTGAGAGCGGGATCGCCCGCCACCTCCACCTTCCGCGACAGCGCGAGAATGGCCTTGTCGTGGATGCGGGCCTCGGCAAACTGCGCTGTCCCGAGGGCGCGATCCGCCAGCGCCGCGGCGGCGACGTAGGGAATGCTGAACTGTGCGGCGATCATCGAGCTCTTGTCGTCGGTATAGCGATTGAGCAGGCTTGCCGAGAGGTCATAGGTGAGGACCCTGATCTTCTCGATCTCGGCGACCGCGTAGGATTCGCTGCGGCCGATATTGAGAGAGGCTTCCGCCGTGCCATGGGCGTGCCGGCAGGCCGGGAAGGCCTTGAAATAGACGTCGCGTACCGTGAAGTGCTCGCCCAGGCGGTCGAGGATGCGCTCGAACTTCACCTCTTCGGTCGTGATCTCGAGGAAGCCGCGGCCGCGCTCGGCACTGCCCTCGATCGGGCATCCCGCGAAGCCGTCATCGGCGAGGAGGGCGGCCTCGATCCCCAGTTTCGCGGCATAGCCGGAATGGAGCGGCTTCGCCGAATAGCCGGCCCAGAGATTCTCCGCGGTGGAGACCGGCAGGATGAATCCGGCGACCCCCAAGGCCGCCGCCATTTTCGCGCCATCGAATCCGAGCAGCCGGCCCGCGGCGACGGCACTTCCACAGGTCCCCGCCGTGCCGGTTGGGAGGAATCCGCGCGCGAGATGGCGGGGATGCACGGCCCAAGACAACCGGTTCGTCACCTCGTAGCCGGCCACGACCGCCGCGATCAGATCCCGCCCGCTCAGGCCTTTCCACTCGGCGAGGGCCAAGGCCGCCGGGATGACGACGCAAGGATGGTTGTTCCCGAAGCGCCAGCCGTCCTGGAGCTCGAATATCTCCGACAAGGTGCCGTTGACGAGTGCGGCCGCGGGAGGCGAAGCCTTGCGCGCCATCCCCAGGATGGTCGCGATGCCGTCATCACCCTCGAAGCGCGTAGCCGTGCGGTAGATGTTGCGCCCCATAGGCGTCGTCGCGCCCGCAAGGATAGTGCCCAAGGAATCGAGAATGCAGAGCTTGGTCTTGCGCACAACATCCATGGGAATGTCCGCGAAGCGCAGCCCGGCGCAGAAGACGGCGAGCGCATCCGTATAGGGTCGCTCGCCGTGGAGGCTGGCATGGGACGTATCGGCCAGTTTCAGGAAGCCGGACATGGGGCTCCTCCCTTCGCGATATGATGGGCGCCGACGCGGCGACGGGGCTTTCGATTGGTGCGGCGATGGGTCATGTCCCGGCGGCGAGCTGCGGTGGCCGATTGCCGACGACTCTGCTCTCGGTCCCGTCGACGATCCAGGCCTGCTCGGGGTCCCAGCCGATCATCGTATTGTCGCCGGCCGCGAGCAGGGAGGGACGCAGGCTGTTCGGCGTCTTGGCGACGAGCCGCGCGCCGGAGGCCAAGCGAATCTGATAGCGCGACGCATCGCCGAGATAGATGACTTGCTTGATCTCGCCGGCGAAACGGTTGACGCAGCCGTGCGCCTGCTGGCCGAGCGCCAGGCGCTCGGGGCGGATGACCACCGCGACCTTGTCGCCGGGCGACCAGGTGCCGTTCGGCACGGCGGCGATCTCGAGCCCGCCCGCGACCGATACCGACAGGCGCGTGCCGGCGGCGGTCACGGTGCCGTCGAGGATATTCGCCTCGCCGATGAAATCGGCCACGAAGCGGTTGGCTGGCCGCTGATAGAGCTCCTCGGGGCGCCCGACCTGCTGGATGCGCCCATCCGCCATGACGACGACGCGATCGGACATGACGAGCGCCTCTTCCTGATCGTGCGTCACATAGATGACAGTGACGTTGAGGCAGCTCTTGATCTTGACGAGCTCGATCTGCATGTGCTCGCGGAGCTTCTTGTCGAGAGCGCCTAGAGGCTCGTCCATGAGGAGGAGCGGGGGTTGAAAGACGATCGCGCGGGCAAGCGCCACGCGTTGCTGCTGACCCCCGCTCAGCTCGTTCGGATAGCGGTGGGCGAGATCGCCGAGCTGAACGAGATCGAGCGCCGCGCGAACCTTGGCGTTGATCTCCTTGCGCGGCCGCTTGCGGATTTCGAGGGGAAACGCCACGTTCCGCGCCACGTTGAGATGGGGAAACAGGGCGTAGCTCTGAAACACCACGCCAATGTCCCGCCGATGCGCTGGCTCGCGCGTGACGTTGCGGCCGTCGACAAAGATCTCGCCCGCGGATGGCGTCGCGAATCCCGCCAGCATCATGAGCGTCGTCGTTTTGCCCGATCCGCTGGGCCCCAGGAGGGTGAGAAACTCCCCCGCGCGCACGTCGAGCGTCACGTCGCGCACGGCCGTCAGGTTGCCGTAGCGCTTGCTGACGCCGACGAGCCGCACGCCTGGAACCGCCTGCCCCGCCTCCGGATTCACGCCCGCCCTTCCGCCGGCCAGGGATATAAGGGCGGTCATCCCGGAACCTCGCGCGCGGCCGCCCTCACTTCGCGAGAACCCATTGATCCCACCGCTTCTGCACCTCGGCGCGATGATCGGCCCACCATTCGTCGTTGTAGACAAATTGCTTGGGGAGATTCTCGGGCGAGCTCGGAAGCAGCTTGGCGCGCTCCGGCGTCAAGTATTTGAAGGCGCGGGAATTGGTCGGCCCCATCAGCGTCTCGCGCGAGAATCCCGCCTGCCCTTCGGCGCTCGTCGCATAGGCGATGAGCTTCATCGCATTGTCGTAATTCTTAGCGCCCTTGAGAATGCACCAGTAGTTGTTCTGGATCTCGCCCTGGTTCCACTCACCGGCCACGGGCGCGCCGCTTCCCACCAGATCGCCGATGCGGTTGAGATAGGCGCTCGCCACCGAGACCTCGCCATCCGTCAGCAATTGCGGCGAGATGGCGCCCGTCGTCCAGAACTGGGCGACATGGGGCCGGATGCGATCAAGGCTCTTGAAGGCGCGATCGATATCGAGCGGATAGAGCTTGTCCATTGCGACACCGTCGGCAAGCAGCGCGAATTCGAGGTCGGGCGTCAAGCTTCCGGAGAAGGCGCCGAGGCTGCGCTGACCTGGAAACGTCTTGGTGTCCCACACCTCCGCCCAGGTGGTCGGGTGATGCTTCGGATCGATGAGCTTCGTGTTGTAGGCGATCCCGCGGGTGAACAGGATATTGGGTACGCCATAGGGATGGATCATCGACTGCGGCGTGATGCCGGCGAGCTCGTCCTTGTCGATGCGCGTGTAGTCGATCTTGGCGAGATAGCCCTGACGGAGGAGGGAGAGCATGGCGCCCTTGGACATCAGGATGCAGTCCCACTCGATGTTTCCGGTCTTCTCCTGCGCCGCGACCTGGGATGGCCCCTGATAGGCGACGAGGTCGACCTTGATTCCGCTCAGCTTCTGAAAGGGCTGGAACACGCCCCGATTCTGCGCCTCCTCGAAGCTGCCGCCGAGGGAGGCGACGCGGACTTCGCCCGACCCCTTGTAGAGGCTCGACTGAGCGATGGCGACTTTCGGCACCGCCGCCGCGAGGCCGACGGCCGCGGCGGACTTGAGAAAGCTCCTTCGGCGAATTGCATCTCCCATCTGCGTCTCCCTTTCCATGGAGCGGCCATCCGGCTTCTCGTTTTACGCGCTTCTCTTCAATGTCACGCGCTCGCTTCTGCGCCTGAGAAGCTCCATCGCGACGAACAGGATAATCGTGACGGCGATGACGAAGGTGGAAGCCGCCGCGATCGCCGGCGTGATCTCAAGCCACAACCCGTCCCACATCTTCTTTGGAAGGGTGACGGCACCCGATCCGGCGATGAAGATGGCGATGACGACCTCGTCGAAAGAGGCGAGGAACGCGAGCAGCGCCGCCGTGACGATCCCCGGAGCGATGATCGGAAGTGTTACGCGCCGCAGCGCCTGCCAGGGTGCCGCGCCGAGGCTCATCGCGGCGCGCTCCAGCATGACATTGAATCCGCTCAGCGACGCCGAGACGACAACCACGACGAGAGGAATGGCGAGGACGGTATGCGCCAGAACGAGGCCAAGCCAATTGCCGATCAAATGCAGCTTGGCGAAGAGAAAATAGACGGCGATCGCCGTGATGATGGTCGGAACGATCAAGGGCGAGAGGAGGAATCCATAGAGAAGGCTCTTCCCCGGAAATTGCGCGCGGACCAGGGCGAAGGCCGCGGCGGTCCCCAGCGCCGTCGCGAGGATCATGACGACGACGGCGATCTTGGCGCTCAGAAGCGTCGCCGCGAACCACCCCTGCGTACCAAAATAGACGTCATACCACCGCAGCGAGTAATGGGCGGGCGGAAACTGGAGATAGGTTGCTGAGCTGAAGGAAATCGGCACCACGATGAAGATCGGCAGCACCAGGAACAGCAGAACCAGCGCTGAGACGATCCATACCGGCAGAGGCGAGCGGGCGGCAAACGTCATGCGTTCATCCCCAGAAGCCGGACGCGGCCGATGCCGAGAGCGCGGCCGGCGATGCGCAGGAGGAGCATGGCCGCGGCGAGCGTCACCACCGTCGCGAGGAGCAGGACCGCTCCAAGTGCCGAGGCGAACTGCCAATTGAGCTGAACCCCGACCTGGTCCTGGATCAGCATCGAGACCGTGGTATTGGCGAGTCCGCCGAGAAGGGCCGGCGTTACGAAATAGCCAAGAGCAATGATGAAGACGAGGCAGCTTCCCGCGATCACGCCGGGCAGGCTGAGGGGCAAGAAGACGCGGAAGAAGCCCTGAAGGGGCGTAGCACCGAGGCTCTCGGCGGCGCGCACGACGCGCATGTCGATATTCGTCATGGCGTTCAGTATGGGGAGGATCATGAGCGGCAGGAGCACATGGACCATCCCCACATAGACGCCGAAGGTGTTGTGCAGGAGCTTGAAGGGGCCGAGCCCGAAGACGCCGAGGAATTGGTTGACCAGGCCCTGCCGCTCGAGCACGACCATCCAGGCATAGGTTCTCACCATCAGGCTGGTCAGGTAGGGCAGCATGATGGGAACGAGAAAGAGGCGCCGTATGCGCGGCGATGTCGAGTTGATCGCATAGGCGACGGGATAGCCCAGCACGAGGCAGATCACGGCAACGTTGAAGGCGAGCTCGACGGTGTTGAGCGTGATGCGGGAATAGGCCGGCAGGCTGAGGAATTCCGCGTAGTGCTTGAGCGTGAAGCCGGGATCGAACAGGCTCAGCTCGATCATGCGCAGGAGCGGGATGGCGAAGATCCCCAGAAGGAAGAGGACGGCGGGGACGATCAGCCAGGGCGAATTCTGCGCCCCGCCGCTTCCACCCCTCAACACGTCGCGAAGCCATGCGGCACCCGATGCCGCATCGCGATCGGCGATGGCGAGGCTTGCGCGCATCTAGTACTCGCGGGCGAGATCCACCACGTTCGTCAGAGGCTTCCCGGCCAAATAGCGCCGCAGATTCTCGAAGAAGATGTCGAGAGTGCGGGGAATATATTGGTCGAGATCGTCCGAGAGGACATGGGGCGTGATGATCAGGTTCGGCGCGTCCCAGAGCGTCGCATCGGCGGGAAGCGGCTCGGGATAGGTGACGTCGATGACCGCGCCGCCGAGCCGGCCGTCGCGGAGCGCCGCCTCGAGCGCCCGGGGATCGACGAGGCCGCCGCGCGACATGTTGATGAAGCCGGCACTCGGCTTCATCAGCGCGAACTCCTTGGCCCCCATCAGGAAGCGCGTCTTCGAGGTGAGCGCCGTGTTCAGGAGCACGAAATCCGCGCGCGGCAGCAGTGCGTGAAGCGCTTCGGGGCCGTGCATCTCGTCGACCGCGGGATGCGCTTCCTTGCTGCGCCTTATGCCAAGGATGCGGAGGTCGAATTTCTTGAGCTGATGCGCAGCACCGCCGCCGATATGCCCGACCCCGACGATGAGGACCGTCTTCCCGGTCACCGCCGTCGTGAAGATGCGATTCCATTCATGCTTGCGCTGACTGGTGACGAGCTTCGGGAGCTGGGCGTTGAGCATCAATATGCCCATGACGGCGGACTGGGCCGCCTTGGGCACATGCGCGCCGCAATTGGTCGTGAGACTGACCCCCTCGGGAACCCAATCCAGCGGCAACAGGTAATCGACGCCGGCACCGAGCACCTGCACCCATTTGAGATGGGGCGCGCGCGTCTCCAGGTTCTCGCGCGGAAAGCGGTAGCCGATCATCGCATCGGCATCCGCCATGGCGCTGTCGTAGACGTCGCCATCGGTACCCCAGCTCGTCCGCACGATGGCGGCCATGTCCGGGTGGCGCTTCAGCGCGGCGTCGTATTGATCGGGCCGCACAATGAAGACGGGCATCAGCGAGCGGCTGTTCTCCACGTGAACGTGGAAGGGACGGCTCTGGGAGAAATTGCGGTGATGGCGCTGGACGTCGTTCGGCATGGACGTATCAAGACCTCGAAGGCAGATCTGGAAAGACGGATCCGGCGCGCCGCGCCGAGGCGCTATTCGGCGGCGGCACTCCGAACCGCTTCCTCCGGCCCGATCACGCGATCGAGCACGTAATTGGCGATGCGATGGACGATGAACTCCTCGAGCGAATAGCGCCCGGGCCGATAGGCGCCCGAGCGCATGCCGCGCTGGACGTTCGGAGAGATCGTCAGGTCCTCGCGGATAATCTCGGCATATTTCTCGTAATAGGCCGGCCCCACCGTGGCCTTGAACTCAGGCGTCGAGACAGTGCTCCGCGGGAAGGACCAGTTCTCGATGAGGCGCAGCTTCTCCGGCCCTTCCGGGAGATATTGCCGGTACTTCATATATGACGAGGTCAGGATGATCTGGAGGCTCGGACGGAGCCAGATGTGATAGAGGCCCGCCGCCTGGCGCTCGTCCAGCCCCGGCAGCTCCGGCAGACCCGAATAGGCGACGATGCTGCGCCGGCTATACATCGCATCGAAGGAATCGCCAGCGTGGAATTCCCACATCTGGGGATTCGCCGGATCGATATGCTTCCGATGGATCGTCGGCGCGTGGTAGTTCTCGAAGGCGTTCTCGAGCCAGACCTTCCAGTTGCAATCCACCTCGTAGATGTCGCGATGGGTGAATTGCATCTCCTCGATGCGATAGTTCCTGACGAACTCCGGGAGCCCGCCGAGTGCCTGCAGGAGCGGCTTCGGATTGGGATTGAAGGTCACGAAGATGAACCCGGCCCAGACTTCGGAGCGAATTCGGGTTAATCCGTACTCGGTTCTGTCGAAGGCCTCCGTTCCTGCCATGGGCGGCGGCCGACCTGGCGTGCCGGCAAGCTCCCCGTCCAGCTTGTAGGTCCAGCTATGGTAGGGACAAATGAAGGCGCTGCAGCGCCCTTCGCCCTCGGCGACGATGGCGCCGCGATGCCGACACACCGCCGAGAGGACATGGACGGCATTGGCCCGGTCGCGGACGATGATGAGTGGCTGCTGGAGCAGGGGCATCGTGTAATAGGTTCCCGGCTCCGGCACCTGATCGACGCGGCCGACACAGAGCCACTCGCCCCTTGGACCGCGAAAGATCGCGTCGAGCTCGGCCTGGTACCACTCCGGCGAAACATAGCACCACGACGGCAGCGGCCGGGCCTGATGCAGCGGTCGCCGCGTCGCGGCGTACGGTTCCGATGAGAAGAGGCTGTCCTGCATGCTCGTCCCCCTTGCGATCTCAGCCGCACATGCAGAAGGGTATGATCGACTAGATAACTAGTCAATCAGTATTTCTCCGTCTTCCCTTATGCTTCTATCTCGAGTCCAACGCCGGCTGCGACGCAGCGCGCGCGGGCCAGGGCGGCGATGGCGGTGTCCTGCACACCCGTGCCGGTCAGGTCGCAAATGGTGATCTGCTCATCGGAGCGCCGCCCCGGATGCCTCCCGGCGACGATCTCGCCGAGTTCGGGCCATGTCGCATCCGCTGCGACGACCCCGGCTGCGATCGCGTGATGGAGCTCGCCCAGGCGTGCGCATTGGGACGCGCGATCGCAGACATAGAGGTCGGCGCGCGACAGCACTGCCGGCTCGAGCTCGTTCTTGTGCTCCGCATCCGAGCCCATCGCCGTGACGTGCTGGCCTGGCTTCAGCCAGGCCGATTTGAGGATCGGCTCCGTGGCCGGCGTCGCCGTGACGATGACGTCGGCCTCGGCGACGGCGGCCTCGGGATCTTCGACGGCACCCACGTTGATGCCGAGCCGCTCCGTCAGCTCGCGCGCCACGCGCTCGGCCTGGTCCTTGCGGCGCGCCCACAACGCCGCCCACTCGATTGGCCGCACCAGCGTTAGAGCTTCGAGCTGCAGCCGCGCCTGGGCGCCGCTACCCAGGATCGCCGCGCGCCGCGCATCTGCCCGCGCCAGGTGCTTGGCCACCACGGCGCCGGCGGCGGCGGTGCGGATCTCGGTGAGATAGCCATTGTCGAGGAGAAGCCCCTCGGCCACGCCCGTCCGCGCGCTCAGCACCACCATGAGGCCGTTGAGGCTGGGCAGGCCGAGCTTGGGATTGTCGAAGAAGCCGGGACTGATCTTGATGGCGAAGCTGTCGATGCCTGGAACATAGGCGGTCTTGACGTCGACCTCGCCGCGATGCGCCGGAATGTCGAGACGCAGGATCGGCGGCATGGCGACGGCGCCGGTGGCGAGAGCGGCGAAGGCCTGCTCGATGCAACGGACGACCTCCGCGTCGAGATGCAGATGGGCGCGCAGCTCCGCTTCAACGAGAATTTTGATCTTCGGCATTAACTGCGCTCCCTGGTTTTCAAATCGGCGGCCTCGACGTCCTCACCGGAGATCACGCGGTGATGAAGCGCCATGTCGATATTGCGGCCACTCAGGACGATGACGGTCTCGCCCTCGAGGCTGAGTCGCCCGGCCTTGAGCGCGGCGATGCCCACGGCGGCGGCCCCCTCGACGATCTCCTGCTCGCGCCAATAGGCGTGGCGAATGCCATCGGCGATTTCCGCCTCGCTCAGCAGGACAAGCTCGTCCACAAGCTCGCGCACCATCGCAAAGGTCAGGCGATTGTCGAGCCCGATGCCACCGCCGAGAGAATCGGCGAGGGTCGGCAGCTCCTCGACCTGAACGGGCTTTCCGGCAGCGAGGCTCGCATGCATCGCGGCACCGCGCGCCATGCTCACCCCGATCACCCGAGCGTCCGGCTTGATGCCTTTGATTCCGCGCGCGATCCCCGAGATGAGGCCGCCCCCCGAAACCGGCACGACCACCGTCCCCACCATCGGCGCGGCATCGAGTATCTCCAGCGCGATCGTGCCCTGCCCCGCGATGATGGCAGGGTGGTCGAAGGGGGGAATCATGACCAGGCCCTCCGCCTTCGCCAGCCGCTCCGCCTCCGCCTGCGCAGCATCCTGGGACTCGCCGACGATGCGCAGCTCGGCGCCGAGGGCGCGGATGGCCTCGATCTTGTTGGCCGGCACGAGGCGCGAGAGGCAGATGACGCAGCGCAGGCCGGCGGCCCGCGCGGCATGGGCCAGCCCGCGGCCGTGATTGCCGGTGGAGACCCCGACGACTCCGCGCGCCGCCTCTGCCTTGTCGAGCGCCAGGACCGCGTTGGTCGCGCCCCGCAGCTTGAAGCTGCCGGTGCGCTGGCGATGCTCCAGCTTGAGCCAGACAGGAGCGCCGGCGAGGGCCGTAAGGGAATCCGAAAGCGCGAGCGGCGTCTCGACGACATGGGGGCGCAGGCGCCGCCGCGCCGCCACGATGTCGGCGAGCGAAACGCCCGCTTGCGCGCGCGACGCAACGAGGCCGCGCTCGGCTCGCGCCGAGCGGTCGGGGATCCAACTTGTCATGAGATTATCAATGGCCGAAACTAGGACAAATGACAATCCGGCGGCGGCTCGACGGCCCAGGGCGTGAACCGCCACCGAGGCCGCGCAGGACTGTCATGCTTTCGACAACGGGGCCGCCATGTCACGCGTGAAGCTCGACGCCATCGATGTCCGGATCCTCGCCACGCTTCAGCGCGAAGGGCGGATCACCAAGCTGGGGCTCGCCGAGAAGGTGAGCCTGTCGCCGACGCCATGCTGGACGCGCCTCAAGCGGCTTGAAGAAGCCGGGATCATAGCCGGCTATCACGCCCGCATCGATCTGCGGCGGCTGGCGCCCGCGACCATGATCGTGGCGGAGGTCACCTTGCGCAGCCACCGGCAGGCCGACTTCGCGACCTTCGAGGCGGAAGTGCGGAAGATTCCCGAGATCATCGCGTGCTGGGCCGTCGGCGGCGGAGTCGACTACATTCTGAAGATCGTGACGCCGGACGTGGACGCCTATCAGCGCCTCATCGACCGGATGCTCGACAGCGATCTCGGCATCGATCGCTACTTCACCTATATCGTCACCAAGTCGGTCAAGGAGACGACCGGCCTGCCCCTCGAGACGCTCCTTCCGGGCGATCGCGATCCCGCCGCCGCGGCGGAATAGCGCGCGGAAGAATTCTCTCTCTCCCGCCACCCTTTTTCGGAGACTTCCTCCGCAAACCATATCCCTTTCGGCCTCCTTCTCCCGCCGACGCGACCTAGGCTGAGCGCCTCAAGTCGTCCTTCGAGCAAATACCGTCGGGAGCGCCGGCCGATGCATCAGCAACGCAGGATCGTCGATCTCAGCTCGAGCCCGCTCGTCGACAGGCGGCTGCTGCGGGAGCAGGCCTATATCGACGGCAAATGGCGCGCGGCCGCGGATGGCGGCGTCATCGCCGTCGCCAATCCCGCCGATGGGGTGAGGCTCGGCACCGTGCCCGAGATGAAGGCCGCGGAAGCGCGCATGGCGATCGAGGCGGCAGCCGCGGCCTTTCCCGCCTGGCGGGAGCTCCTCCCGCGCGAGCGCAGCGACGCGCTGCGCGCCTGGCACACGGCGATCATCGCCTGCCGCGAGGATCTTGCGGTCCTCATGACCCTCGAGCAAGGCAAGCCCCTCGCCGAGGCGCGCGGGGAAATCGATTACGCGGCGAGCTTCGTCGAGTGGTATGCCGAGGAGGCAAAGCGCGTCGCCGTCGAGGCCTATCCGAGTCACCTTGCGGATGCCGAAGTCGCCTTGCGCCGCGAGCCCATAGGCGTGGCCGCGCTCATCACGCCCTGGAATTTTCCTTCGGCGATGGTTACGCGCAAGGCGGCCGCGGCACTGGCGGCAGGCTGTGCCGTCGTCGTCCACCCTTCCAACAAAACGCCCTTCTCCGCCTTGGCGCTCGCCCATCTCGCCGATCGCGCCGGCATTCCGCCGGGCGTCTTCAATGTCGTGACCGGGGCGCCCGCGGAGATCGTCGGCGAGTTGTGCCGAAGCCCCATCGTCCGGCTTTTGAGCTTCACGGGGTCAACCGAGATCGGCCTGCGCCTCGCTGCCGCCTGCGCGCCCACGCTCAAGCGCTTGGTCATGGAGCTCGGCGGCCATGCGCCCTTCATCGTTTTCGCCGATGCCGATCTCGACCGCGCCGTCGAGAGCTGCGTCGCCGCGAAATTCGCCACCTCGGGTCAGGATTGCCTGGCGGCCAACCGGATTTACGTCGAGCGGCCGCTCTATGCGCGCTTCGCTGCGGCCTTCACCGCGCGGACCGCGCGGCTTGTGGTTGGGCCGGGACTCGAAGCCGGCGTCGAGATCGGCCCGCTCATCGACGAGGCCGCGATCGCCAAGCAGGAGCGGCATGTGCGCGACGCCCTCGCGCGCGGCGCGCGGCTCCTTGCGGGTGGCGGACGGCACGAGCGCGGGCCGCTCTTCTTCCAGCCCACTGTTTTGGCCGACGTGCCCGACGACGCCCTCGTCATGCGCGAGGAGACCTTCGGCCCGATTGCAGCACTGGCCCCCTTCGACAGCGAGGCGGAGGCTCTGCGCCGCGCCAATGCGACGCCCTATGGCCTCGTCGCCTACCTTCACACCCGGGACCGCCGCCGCATTCGGCGCGCGGCCAGCGGCCTCGAATTCGGCATGGTCGCCGTCAACCGCACCAAGATCACGGGCGCGCCGATTCCTTTCGGCGGCGTCAAGCTCTCCGGCCTCGGCCGGGAAGGCGGACGCCTCGGCATCGAGGCCTTTACCGAGATCAAATATCTCTGTCTCGAGACGGGCTGAAACATCGCAGCGTCACGACATTTCGCGTCAAAGGAGGCCCATATGCGCACGAACCTCGACATCCTGGATCGCTGGGACCGCGATCACTTCTTCCATCCGTCGACCCATCTCGCCGCCCATGCGCGCGACGAGTCGCCGAACCGCGTCATCGAAGGCGGCGAAGGCGTCTATATCGTCGATCGCGACGGAAAGCGCAGCCTCGACGCCTTCGCCGGGCTCTATTGCGTGAATGTCGGCTATGGCCAGGCGAAGATCATCGACGCCATCGCGCGGCAGGCCCGGCGCCTGAGCTATTACCACGCCTATGTCGGGCACGGCTCGGAGCCGGCCATCACGCTCGCGCGCAAGATCATCGAGCGGGCACCGGCCGGCATGAGCCGGGTCTATTTCGGCCTGTCCGGCTCGGACGCGAACGAGACCAACATCAAGCTCGTCTGGTACTACAACAACATCCTCGGGCGGCCAGCGAAGAAAAAGATCATCTCGCGGTGGCGCGGCTATCACGGCTCCGGCATCATGACCGGCAGCCTCACGGGCCTCGAGCTTTTCCACAAAGCCTTCGACCTTCCGCGCGCGCCGATCCTCCACACGGAGGCGCCCTATTACTTCCGGCGGGCCGATCTCGCGCAGAGCGAGGCGGAATTCGCGCAGCATTGCGCCGATCGGCTGGAGGCCCTCATCCTTGCCGAGGGGCCGGATACGGTTGCCGCCTTCATCGGCGAGCCGGTGCTGGGAACGGGCGGCATCGTGCCCCCACCCCGGGGCTATTGGGAGAAGGTCCAGGCCGTCCTCAGCAAATATGACGTCCTGCTGATTGCCGATGAGGTGATCACCGGCTTCGGTCGGCTCGGCAGCATGTTCGGTTGCGAGCGCTACGGCATCCAGCCGGATCTCATCACCATCGCCAAGGGGTTGACCTCCGCCTATGCGCCGCTTTCGGGGGTCGTCGTCTCGGAGAAGGTCTGGAAGGTGCTCGAGCAAGGCACGGATCGGCTGGGGCCCATCGGCCATGGTTGGACCTATTCGGCGCATCCCCTCTGTGCCGCAGCCGGGGTCGCCAATCTCGACCTCATCGACGAGCGGGATCTCGTGCGCAACGCGCGCGAGGTCGGGGCCTATCTCAAGCGCAGCCTCGCGGAAGCCGTGGCCGATCATCCGCTCGTCGGCGAAGTGCGCGGCGAGGGCCTGCTGGCGGCGGTCGAGCTCGTCGCCGACAAGGCCGAGCGCCGCTTCTTCGATCCGTCGCTCAAGGTCGGGCCGCGGCTTGCCGCAGCCATGCTCGAGCGCGGCGTCATCGCGCGCGCCATGCCCCAGGGCGACATTCTCGGCTTCGCCCCGCCGCTTTGCCTGACCCGTGCCGAGGCCGATATGATCGTGGATGCAACGCAGTCGGCGATCGCGAGCCTTGCCGCCGAGCTCGCCGCGAGCCGTGGCAAGCCGGCGACCGCAGCGCCCGTCCAGGCAACGGGGACCAAGCGGCGAAGCTGACCCGCGAGGGGGGACGAGTCCGCCGCTCGCGCGCTGGCGTCGCCGTCTTTGCGCCGGCGCAGGGAAACCATCCTGCCGTCGTATCCGGGACAAGCGCCGGCTGCCGCTTGGCGGCCGCGCAACTCCCACCGCTCGCGCGGGCGTCACGGAGAGGCATGGCGAGGGGCTGGAAGGTCGAAGCTGTCGATAATCGCTTCGAGCACATGCTCGGGCGCTTCGCCATGATCAGGCCGGGCGAGGCGCGCGCTGTCGCGTGGTCCTTCGCCTATTTCTTCGCCCTGCTCGCCGCCTATTACGTGCTGCGCCCGCTGCGCGACCAGATGGGCATCGCCGGCGGCGTAAGGAATCTTCCCTGGCTGTTCACGGCAACCTTCCTCGCGATGCTGGCGGCGCAGCCGGCCTATGGCGCGCTGGTGGCGCGCTTCGCACGCGCACGTTTCATCCCTGTCGTCTATCACTTCTTCGTGATCAATATCGCGATCTTCTGGCTTCTCCTTACCTTCAAGATCGCTCCCGTCCGCGTCGCCCAGGTCTTCTTCGTCTGGATCAGCGTCTTCAACCTGTTCGCGGTGTCGGTGTTCTGGTCGTTCATGGCCGATCTCTACAAGAGCGGCCAGGGCAAGCGCCTCTTCGGCCTGATCGGCGCCGGCGGCACCGCCGGTGCGCTGCTCGGGCCCATGATCGCCCTCTGGCTCGCTGGGCCGCTCGGGCCGGTCAACCTGCTGATCATCGCCGGCGCGCTCCTCGAGCTCGCCGTGTTCTGCGTGCTGCGGTTGGAGAAGACCGCCGCCCGGCTTGAGGCCGCGAGCGGCGAGCAGCCCATGGCGCACCAATCGCCCACCGCCGAAGCCCGCGAGCGCAAGCTCGGCGGCAGCTGGCTCGCCGGCATCGCCCAGCTCTTCGTCTCGCCTTATCTCGCGGGCATCGCGCTCTGGGTGAGCCTGCTCTCCTTCGGCGGCACGATCCTTTATCTCGAGCAGGCTCATCTCGTCGCCGCGGCCGCCCATAACGCCGCAGCGCAGACCCGCATCTTCGCCAGCATCGATCTCGCCGTCGGCATCATGTCCCTTGCCTTGCAGGCGCTTGCGAGCGGCCGGCTGATCGCCCGCTTCGGCGTCGCGACCGCAGTCGCCTTCCAGCCGGCGGTCTTCGTGCTCGGCTTTGCGGCCCTGGCGCTGGCCCCCTCGCTCGCCGTTGTCGTGGCCTTCCAGGCGATCCAGCGCACCGCCAATTTCGCGGTCTCCAACCTCGGGCGGCAGATTCTGTTCACGACGGTGACACGCGAAGAGAAATACAAGGGCAAGAACGTGATCGACGTCGTGGTGTTTCGCGGCTCGGACGCCCTCTATGGCTGGGTCTTCGCGGTGCTGCGCAGCCTGGGGCTCGGGCTCGCAGGAATTGCTGGGATAGCCGTACCCCTCGCCCTCGGCTGGCTCGGCTTGGCCGTGCTCCTGGGCCGGGTCCAGGAGCGGCGCGCCGCCGCGGCGCGCATGATCCGCGACGAATGGGAGGGCTGACATGACGCGCATCGGCTCCGCATCCTCGCTTTCGCGCCGGCGGCTCTTGACCCTCGGGGTCGGGCTTGCGACGACACCCTGGCTGACCAGCGGCCTCGCAACGGCCGCGACTCCGACGGCCGCGCCGGGGCTGCTCACACGACCCATTCCCCATTCGGGCGAGAGCCTGCCGGTGATCGGGCTCGGCACCGTCGGCGTCTTCGACGTCGGCGACGATCCTGTGCGCCGGCGCGCGTGCGCGGAGGTGATCCGCACCCTCGTCGGCGGGGGCGGCAAGCTCATCGATACGGCTCCCTCCTATGGAAGCGCGGAAGCCGTGGTCGGCGATCTCGTCGCCGCCACCGGCCTCCGCGACCACATCTTCCTTGCGACCAAGCTCGAGGATTACGACCGGCACACCGGCCCGTCACAGCTCGCTGCCTCCTTGAAGCGTCTCCGCGTCGAGCGGGTCGACTTGATGCAGCTTCACAATGTGGACGATCCGCATCAGGACCTCGCGATGCTGCGAGATTGGAAGTCCCAAGGGCGTTGCCGCTATATCGGGATTACCACCTCCTTCACGGGCGCCTTCGACGCCGTCGAGGCGGTTCTCAAGCGCGAAAAGCCGGACTTCCTCCAGGTCAATTACTCCTTGGCGGATCGCGAGGCCGAGAAGCGGGTCATCCCGGCCGCCGCCGAAGTCGGGGCCGCGGTGCTGACCGACCTTCCCTTCGCCCGTAACCGGCTCTTCCGCGCCGTGCGCGGCCGCGCCTTGCCGGACTGGGCGAAGGCGTTCGACGCGACGAGCTGGGGCCAGGTCTTCCTCAAATACCTGCTCGGCAACGAAACGGTGACCGCCGTCATCCCCGGCACCGGCAATCCTGCGCATATGGCCGACAATCTCGGCGCCGGGCGGGGGCGCCTGCCCGACGCGGCGGAACGGCGCCAGATCGTGGCTTATTACGAATCGCTCCGCTGAGTCGCGCCCTGCCGAGATGGCGGCGGCGTCCGCGCGATCAGCTGACCTCGTTGATGTATTTGCATTGATCGGTCACCGCGCGGTGATGGGCGATGAGGACGGGAGCGCCCTTGGCGTCGAAGGCGATCTCGTCGATCACCAGGACAGCGAAGGCGCCGTCACGCGCGAGCCATTTGCGGTCGTCGTCATTCGCGAGCTCGGCCGAGATCTTCTCGCGCACGGCGGAAATCCGCACCCCGTACTGCTTGAGCAGATGAAGATAGAAGAGCTCGGGGATATCCGCCATGCCGGCGATCCCCGGCGCCAGTGCCACCGGGATCACGATGCGGTCTCGCATCACGGCGACGCCATCGACGTGGCGCACGCGCTCGAATTCATGCACCTCGACCGCGGCGTCGAGCCGAAGAGCCGCCCGCTCCTCCGCCGTTATGCGACGGCGGCGATAGGCATGAGCCGCGGCCTGGGAGCGGATGAGCGAGTCGCCGGGGCCATGCAGGCGGAAATATTGAAAGCACATGTGGAGATTGTGCTGGGGCGTGCGGCCGGTGACGACGGTCCCCGTCTTGCGGCGGCGCGCCAGCAGGCCTTCGGTCGCGAGATTGGCGAGCGCGCGACGCACGGTGCCGACGGCGACGCCGAGCGAGGCCGCGAGGGCTGTTTCGCTGGGGAGCACCGAGCCCGGCGGCCAGGTCCCCACCAGGATCATCTCCGAGATCTGCCGCTTCACCTGCTCATAGAGCGGCACCGCCGCGGCCTCGGAGAGCCGCAAGGGAGGAAGCGCCACGGGTGATGCCCCTTCCTCCGCTCTCGGCCGCGCATTGAGCGCCGCGGACGCGCGTCTTCGCCCCATCCCGTCCTCCTCGTGAGAAGCCTGGGGATTATAGCGGCTTGCATTTCTATAAACGATATAGAAATATGTCTTCGATGGTCGGGACGCCGTGGCGGCGAGCCTCAGCGAAGCGAGAGGACTCATGGATAGATCGCGCCTGCTGCAATCGGTCGATGCGAAGCGCTCGCTCGATTTCCTCGCCGCCATGGTGCGCTTCAAGAGCTATAGCGGGACGAGCGGCGAGAGCGAGCTGGCGCGCTTCATGGTCGAGAACATGCGGGCGCTGGGGCTGGAGGCGGATCTCCAGGAGGTCGAAGCCGGTCGCTGCAACGCGATCGGCCGGCGCAAGGGCGCGGGCGGCGGCAGGTCCCTGCTCTTCAACGGCCATATGGACACCAACCCGGTCACCGAAGGCTGGACCGTCGATCCCTGGGGTGGGCTTTACGACAAGGATTTCATCTACGGCATCGGCGTGTCGAACATGAAGGCCGGCGACGCCGCCTATTTCTGCGCGCTGCGCACCCTCATCGAGAACGGCGTGCGCCTCAAGGGCGACGTAATCCTGACCTATGTCGTCGGCGAGCTTCAGGGCGGCATCGGCACCATCAAGGCGATCGAGAGCGGCATTCGCGCCGATTACTTCATCAATTCCGAGCCGACCGATCTCAAGGGCATGACGCTGCATGCCGGCGCCTTCGGCTTCATGGTCGAGCTGGTCGGGGTGACGCGCCACCTCTCGAAGCGGGAGGAGGCCGTCGACGCGATCATGGCCGCCTGCAGCCTCATCCCCCGCATCAACGCGATCACCTTCAGCGGTGCCGCGAATGACGAGCACCGCGCCGTCAACCGCGCCCATATTGGCGTCATGCGCGGCTCCCTCTCGCCCGAATTCCACGACTGGCGGCCGCCCCAGGTCGCCGATTTCGTGCGCCTCGTCGGCTCCGCGCGCTACGCGCCGAGCCAATCCGAGGCGAGCGTGATGGCCGATTTGCGCAAGCTGCTCGACGAGCTCGAGCGGGAGATGCCGGGCCTCAAGGCGCGCGTCGCGCGAGAGCATGGCGGCAAGCGGCCCGACATGCTGCCCTTCGAGGTCAGCCGCGAATCTCCCATCGTCGCGGCCGTCAGCAAGGCCTATCGCGAGGTCCGCGGCGAGCCGCAACCCCTCGGCGCGCTCAAGCCCTATTGCTACTATGGCACGGATGCCGCCCATCTCCTCCATCGCGCCAAGATGGAGGGCATCGTCTGCGGTCCCGGCGGCCGCTACAACACCATGCCGGACGAGCGCGTCGACGTGGCGGATTACCTGGACATGATCAAGATCTATATGCTGTCCATTCTCGAGATATGCGGGGCCGATTGAGAGCCTCTACCGACAGGGAAAGGAGCGTCACATGAACGACGGCGGCAGGCGTTCATCGCTTCTCACGCGCCGCGGCTTCGGGGCCCGGCTCTTGGCGGCAGGCACGGCCACACTCGTCGCGCCGGCGATTCTCGGCCGGCGCGCCTATGGCGAGGCCAAGCCGGGCGGCCGGCTCACCGTGGCGCTCTTCAAGGACTTGCGCACACTCAACCCGATCATGGGCATCTTCGGCAACGAGTGGCGGGCGACGTGCAATCTCTACAACAATCTTACCCGTCTCACCGCCCATGGCGGCGTCGAGGGCGACCTTGCCGAATCTTACACGCCGAGCGCCGACGGCATGAGCTGGACCTTCGTCCTGCGCGATGGCGTCAAGTTCCATGACGGCTCGTCCTTCAGCTCGGCCGATGTCGTCGCCACCATCGAGAAGATCCTCGATCCGAAGACGGCGGCTCCCTACAAGGCCGAACTCGGCCCGATCGCGTCGGTCAAGGCGGTCGACAAGCACAGCGTGCGGATCGAGCTTTCCTCGCCCTATGCCGATCTACCGAAGGCGCTCGCCAGCTCCATGGCGCGCATCGTCTCCGAGCGCGGCATCGCCGATTTCGCGAAGCTCGACAACACCCCCTACGGCACCGGCCCCTTCGTCCTCAAGGAATTCGCGCCGAACGACCACGTCGTGATGGAACGCAACCCCCATTATTTCCGGCCGGGACGTCCCTACCTCGATCGCCTCGTCCTGCGCGTTCTCCCCGATACCACGGCGCAGGTGGCCGCGCTCGAGAACCGGGAGGTCGACGCCATCGCCGATGTCGACGCCGATACCTTCGGCCGCCTCTCCGCGATCAAGGGCGTGAAGGCCACGCAGGTGATCGGCGGCACCTTCAACAATATCGTGCTCTACGCCAACAAGCCGCCGTTCGACGACCCGCGCGTCCGCATGGCGCTGCGCCTGGCGATGGACCGGCCGCAGATGACCGACGCCATCGCCGGCAAGACGGGAACCCCGGCCGACGATCAGCCGATCTCGGCGGCCTATGAGTATTTCGACAAGAGCATCCCGTTGCGGAAGCCCGATCTCGCCAAGGCGCGCCAGCTCCTCAAGGCGGCGGGGCATGGGAGCGGCTTCGAGCACAAGCTCGTCGTCTCCAACAGCCCCGCCTCGCGGCAGAAGACCGCCGTCGTGGCGCAGGCCATGGCCGAGCAAATCGGCATCCGCTTCAATATCGAGCTCATGGACAACGCCCGCTACGGCGCCACGATCTGGAACAAGGGGATCGAGTCCTATGTCGGCAATTACGGCACGCGGCCGACCGAGGACGCCATCATCAGCAAGCTCTATTCGGCGAAATACGGCATCGACGAAGGGCGCTGGGCCGGGACGCCGGCGGGCAAGCAGGTGGAGCAGCTCATCGAGCAGGGCCGTCGTGTCACCGACAGCGCCGGCCGCCGCAAGATCTATGGCGAGATCCAGCGCATCACGCGGGACGACGGGCCCTTCATCATTCCTAATTTCTTCAACTCCCTCTACGCGGCCTGGGGCTACGTGAATGAATGGCCGGCGCGCGCGATCAACACCGAGATGCGGCTCGACGATTGCTGGTTGTCCGCGGATGCGCCGGGCCGCAAGGCCTGAGGCTTCATGGGCGTCGCCTATCTTGCGCGCCGGGTCTTCTACGGCCTGATATCGCTGCTCATCCTTTCGGCGATCATCTTCGTCTGCACCCATCTCCTGCCCGGTGACGCCGCCTCGGCCATCCTGGGCGAGGCCGCGACCCCCGAGGCCCTGGCGACGCTTCGCGCACGGCTCGGCCTCGACCAGCCGGTCCTCCTGCAATTCGCCCATTGGCTCGGCGGCATGGTAACCGGCGATTTCGGCGTCTCCGCGACGCTCAATCAGCCGGCCGGCGCCATCATCGCCGGGCGCTTCTTCAATTCCCTCGCGCTGGCGCTCGGCACCATCATCGTGGCGGCGGCGCTCGCCATTCCCCTCGGCGTCGTCGCGGCGGTGAAGCGCGGCAGCCGCCTCGACGGCGCCATTCTTACCGCGAGCTATGTCGGCATATCGATACCGGACTTCATCATCGCCCCGGTCCTGATCATCCTGCTCGCCATGCCGCCGCTCAACCTCTTCCCGTCGAGCGGCTTCGTGGCGCTCGGCATCTCGCCGGGCGACTGGCTCGCCCACACGATCTTGCCGGTGATCGCCCTGACCTTCGTGCTGACCGCCCATCTCCTGCGCCAGACGCGCTCGGGAATGCTCGACGTTCTCGCCAGCGACTACATCCGGACGGCGCGGCTCAAGGGGCTGCCCGAATCCCTGGTGCTGTGGCGGCACGGCCTGCGCAACGGGCTCACCACCACGATCACCGTGCTCGCCCTCGACATTGGCTATCTCATGGGGAGCATCGTCATCGTCGAGGAGATTTTCGCCTACCCCGGCTTGGGACGGCTGATCGTCTACGCCGTCGCCAATCGCGACATTCCCCTGGTCCAGGGTACGGCGCTCGTCATCGGCGCTGTCTATGTCGCCGCCAATATCCTCGCCGATTTCGCCCACGCGCTCCTCAATCCGCGACTGGCCCAGCAATGACCGCGCTCTCGACACCCATGGCAGGCCCGCGGCGGCGGCGCGGCGCGCGCTATCTCGAAATCGGCCTTGCCCTCACCTTGGCGGCGATCGCGGCCTCGCTGCTTGGGCTCGTCTACACGCCCTATGCGCCGTCGCAGGTGGACCTCCTCCATCGCCTGGCGCCGCCGAGCCTCGCGCATGTCTTCGGTACCGATCGCTTCGGCCGCGACGTGCTGAGCCGCGTCCTCGCCGGCGGCTGGCGCTCCCTGGTGCTCGGCTTCGGCGCCACGGGCCTCGGCCTTGCCATCGGCCTGCCGATCGCACTCGCGACCGGATATTACCGGGGCTATCTCGACCAGATCGTTATGCGCTTCATCGATGCGCTGCTCTCGATTCCGACGCTGGTCTTCGCGCTCCTCATCATCGTCGGGCTCGGTGTTGGGGAGCCGCAGGCCATCCTTGCCCTCGGGATCGCGGCCTCGCCGAAATTCGTCCGTATCATCCGTGGTGCCGTGATCGACGCCGCGAGCCAGGACTACGTGGTCGCGGCCAAGGCGCGGGGTGAGCGCGACCTCTATATCCAGTATCGCGAGCTGTTGCCGAACGTGCTGCCGCCGATCATCGTCGAGGGGAGCGTGAATATCGGCTTCGCCGTGATGGGCGGCGCCGCGCTCAGCTATCTCGGCCTCGGCACCCAGCCGCCCCACGCCGACTGGGGCGTCATGATCAACGAGGCGCAGCAATATATCAGCGTCTCATTCTGGCCGCTGCTCGGGCCCGCGGCCGCCATCTGCCTGTCGATCATCGGCTTCAACCTGTTCGGCGAAGGGCTCCGCGACCGCCTCCATTTGAGGGATTCCCTTGGCCGCGAATGAGCCGGTGATCGCCGTCGAGAATCTGAGCCTGAGCTTTCAGGTGGGCGGGGAGCGCCTGCCCGCGCTCAAGGAGCTCAGCCTGAGCCTTCACCGCGACGAGATCCTCGGGCTCGTCGGCGAGTCCGGCTCCGGCAAGTCGACGGCGCTGTTCGCCATCATGAACTACCTGCCGGAGAATGCGGTCGTCGAAGCCGGCGCCATCCGCTATCGCGGCGTCGACCTCCTCGAGCAGGACCGCGCGGCGCTCGACCGGATCCGCGGAAACCGGCTAGCCATGGTCTATCAGGACCCGGGCGCCGCGCTGAACCCGTCGATTCCCCTCGGGCGGCAAATCGCCGAGGCGCTCGAGCGCCATCTCGGCCTTGCCGGCGGCCAGGCGCGACGGCGCACCCTCGAGCTTTTGCGCCTCGTGCAGCTCGAGGACGCCGAGCGGGTCTACGCCGCCTATCCCCATCAGCTCTCGGGCGGCATGCGCCAGCGCGTCGTGATCGCCATGGCCTTGAGCTGCGATCCCGACGCGCTCCTCATGGACGAGCCCACGACGGCGCTCGACGTCATCGTCCAGGGCCACGTGCTCGAGCTCGTGAGGCGGTTGCGCAGCGAGGTCCATGCCGCGACCCTCTTCGTCTCCCATGACATCGGGGCCGTCGCGAAACTGGCGGACCGCATCGGCGTGCTTTACGCCGGCGAGCTCATGGAGCTCGGCTCCGCCGAGGCGGTGCTCCGCCATTCGCGCAACCCCTACACGCGCGGGCTGCTTGCCGCCGTGCCGCGGATCTCGGGCCGGGCGCGGCTGCAGGGGATTCCCGGCACCGCCTCCCGCGCGCCATCACGATTCGCCCATTGCGTTTTCGCCGACCGCTGCCCGGCGGTCGCCGCGATTTGCCGCGCCGAGCGGCCGGCGCTGATCGAGATTCCCTCCCACGGCCTTCGCTCGCGCTGCCATTTCGCGGCACAGCCCGAGAAGCTCGCGGGGCTGCCCCGCGCCCACCCGGCAGCGACGGCCGATGCCGCCGCGAGTGGCGGCTCGCGGCCGCTGCTCGAAGTGAGGGGGCTGAGCGTCGCCTATCGCCGGCCCGCGAAATTCCTTGGCAGGCGCGGCGAAGTGGTGGCCGCGGTCCGGAACGTCTCCTTCCGCCTGATGCGCGAGCGCGTGCTGGGCATCGTCGGCGAGAGCGGCAGCGGGAAATCCACCATCGCCCGCGCCATCTTGCGGCTCGAGCCGCGAACGCAGGGCGAGATTCTCTTCGAGGGCCGCAACATCTTCGCGCTCGATGCCGCCGCCTTGCGCCGCTTCCGCCGCAGCGTCCAGATCGTGTTCCAGAATCCGATGAGCTCGCTCAACCCGCGCAAGACCATAGCTGAGCTCGTCGGCCGGCCGCTCCTCCTCGACGGCGTCCCCGCGCGGAAAGCGCAGGAGCGCGTCCTCGCCGTCCTCGACTCGGTCGGCCTGGGTGCCGCCTATCTCGATCGTCTGCCGCGCCAGTTGAGCGGCGGCGAGCGGCAACGGGTCGCGCTCGCGCGCGCCTTCGTGACCAATCCCGCCCTCGTCATCCTCGACGAGCCGACCACCGCCCTCGACGTCTCCGTGCAGGCGACGATCCTCGAGCTGCTGCTCGCGCAAAGGAGGCGACTCGGCTGCGCCTATCTCTTCATCTCCCACGATCTCGCCGTCGTCAGGCAGGTGGCGGACGAGGTGCTCGTCCTGCGCCATGGCGAAGTCCAGGAAGTCGGTCCCGTCGCGACGATGTTCGAGGCGCCCGCCCATTCCTATACGCGCGCCCTCCTTGCCGCCGTGCCCTCGCCGGTCCTTTCCGCCTGAGGCGGCGAGCGCACGCAGCACGCGCCGAAGAACTTCAATAAAAGTGAAGATATTGGCGCTTTCTTCAGGAATGGGCGAAGATGGCGACGTGGGGGAAGACCATGCGCGACCAGGAGGCGGCTCATGTCCATACGCGACCTCAGGACCTTTCTCGCGATCGCCGAGACCGGCTCCTTCGCCGCTGCGAGCCGCATGGTGCGCCGGACCCAATCAGCGGTGACGATGCAGATGAAGACGCTCGAGGACGAGCTCGGAGCGGCGCTGTTCGACCGCACGAGGCGCCCGCCGGTCTTGAGCGAGGCCGGCCGCGCTCTCGTGCCGAAGGCTATCGAGGCGGTCGCGGCCTATGACCGCCTGTTCCAGGGCGGCGCAGCGCGCGCCGTCGAGGGCCATCTGCGCCTCGGCGTGGTGCCGAGCGTGATCACCGGCATCATGCCGAAGGTGCTCATCGCATTGCGGGCGAAATATCCGCGGCTCCGGGTCGAACTCGCCATGGGCCTCTCGGCCGACCTCGTCGAGCGGATGCGGCGCGGAACCCTCGATGCGGCCATCGTGAGCGAGCTGGTCGGGAGCCGGTCGAGCCTGCACTGGTCTCCCTTCGTGCGCGAGCCCCTGGTCCTGATCGCCCCGATGGGGGCGCCGCACCTTCCTGCCGAGGAGCTCATCGCCACCTACCCTTTCATACGCTATGCCCGGCACGCCTGGGTCGGCCAGCTCATCGACCGCTTCCTCAAGCGGCGCCGGCTCAAGGTCAACGAGACGATGGTCCTCGACACCCTGGAAGCGATCACCACTATGGTGCATCACGGGCTCGGCGTCTCGGTCGTCCCGCTCCGCGTTATCGGCGAGCCGGTATCGCTTCCGGTGCTCCGCGTCGCCTTCAAGGGCCCGCCGGTCTATCGCGTGCTCGGCGTAGCGCACGCGCCCGGTCATCCCAAGGCGGCCCTCGCCGGCACGCTGCTCGCGGAGCTCAAGGCCTTGGCCGCCCCGACGGAGGCGCCGGCGAGCCTTCCGCGCAAGCAACGCCGGCCTTCCCGGCGGCGCGCCTACTTGAGATAAATTGAACTCGATCTTCAAGCTTATTCATTTTTTATGAAGCCGGCCCTCCGGTAAGATTACGGACGAGGCTTTGCGTAACCGGCATCGACATTGCGGCTTCATGGCTGATCAGCGGTCGGATCTGACGGCGTCTCTCTGGCGGGGCGGGCGGGACGGCGCTTACGCGTCGTACCGCGTTCCCTTGCGCGAGAACCAGACGGTGCTCGATGTCGTGACCTGGATCCAGCGCAATCTCGACACGACGCTCGCCTACCGCTTCGCCTGCCGGGTCGGGATGTGCGGCTCCTGCGCCATGACGGTGAACGGGCGGCCGCGCTGGACCTGCCGCACCCATGTGTCGAAGGTCCTTCGCGGCGGGCGGATCGAGATCGGTCCGCTCCGCAACCTGCCGGTGATCAAGGACCTGGTGGCCGACATGCGCCCCTTCTTCGAGAAATGGCAGCAGGCCAAGGGTGCCTTCCGTCCCTCGCAAACGCGACAGGACGCCATCGCGCCGATCAGGTCGGACAGCGCAGAGCGGCTTGCCGCCGATGCCGCGATCCAATGCATCAATTGCGGCGTGTGCTACGCCGCCTGCGACACCGTGCGCTGGAACCCGGCCTATCTCGGTCCCGCGGCGCTCAACCGCGCCTGGAGCCTGGTCAACGACGTCCGCGATGCCGGAAATGCGGAGCGTCTCGCCGCGGTCGCCGCAGATGGCGGATGCCATAGCTGCCACGCCCACCAATCCTGCCAGGAATATTGCCCCCAAGCGCTCAATCCGACGGCGTCGATCGCCGGCCTCAAGCGCCGCACGGCCCAGGCCTTCCTGAAGGGCGAGATCAAGCCATGAATGTGCGGCTCTACCTCTGGCAGCGCGGCACAGCCGCGGTCATGGCGCCGATGATCCTGGTGCATCTCGCGGTCATCTTCTACGCGACCCATCGCGGGCTCACCGCCGCCGACATCCTCGCCCGCACCCGCGGCAGCGTCGCCTGGGCCCTCTTCTACGGCATTTTCGTCCTCGCCGCGGCGATCCATGCGGCGATCGGGGTGCGCAACGTCCTCGACGAATGGTCGCCGCTCAAGGGACGGCGTGCCGGCCTGGCCGCTATCGGCCTCGGGACCGTGCTGCTCCTCCTCGGCTGGCGTGCTGTGGCGGCAGTGGTGGCGCCATGATCGCCCGACGACTCGGCTATCGCGGCGAGGCCTTATGGCTGGCGGCGCTGGTGCACCGGCTCTCGGGCATAGCGCTGGCATTGTTCCTACCGTTCCATTTCCTCGCTCTCGGGCTGGCGATCGAGGGCGAGGCACGGCTCGACGGCTTCCTGCGCTGGACCGAGCGCCCCGTCGTGGAGCTCGCCGAGAGCGTTCTCGTCTTCCTGCTTGCCGTCCATCTGCTCGGCGGGCTGCGCCTGCTGCTCATCGAGAATTTCGCTTGGCGCGACGGCCAGAAGCGGCTGGCGCTGCTCGCCGCGGCGATCTCGTGCGTGGTCGCCTTCGCCTTTCTCGCGGACGCGCTGTTGAGAGCGGGCCCATGACCGTCGCGAGCATAACGATCGAGCGGCGGCGGACCGATATCCTCATCCTCGGCTCTGGTGGCGCGGGCCTTTTCGCCGCCCTCCATGCCCATCGGGCGAATCCGGCGCTCGACCTCACCGTCGCGACCAAGGGTCTCCTTGGAAAATGCGGCTGCACGCGCATGGTCCAGGGTGGCTACAACGTCGCCCTCAATCCCGGCGATTCGGTCGAGCGCCATTTCATGGACACGATCGAGGGCGGCAAGTGGCTGCCGTACCAGGAGCTCGCCTGGACCCTCGTCACCACGGCCGTCGAGCGCGTCCGCGAGCTCGAGAACGAGATCGGCTGCTTCTTCGATCGCAATCCCGACGGCACCCTGCACGGCAAGGCCTTCGCGGGGCAGACCTTCGATCGCACGGTGCATAAGGGCGATCTCACCGGCATCGAGATCATCAACCGCCTGATGGAGCAGGTCTGGGCGCGGCCCGGCATAAGGCGGTTGGAGGAGCATCGGGCGCTCGCCCTCATCCCCGCTCGCGAGGGACGGGCGCTATCGGGCGTGCTCCTCGCCGACATCCGCACCGGCGCGCTGCTGTTCCTCGAGGCCCAGGCCGTCCTGCTCGCGACCGGCGGCGGGCCGACTATGTATCGCTTCCACACGCCGTCGGGCGACAAAAGCATGGACGGCCTCGCCATGGCGCTGCGGATCGGCCTGCCGCTCCGCGACATGGAGATGGTGCAATTCCACCCGACCGGACTCCTCGCCGGCCCGGAAACGCGAATGACCGGCACCGTGCTCGAAGAAGGCCTGCGCGGGGCCGGTGGCCACCTCCTCAACGGAGCGATGCAGCGCTTCATGGCCGATTACGATCCCAAGCTTGAGCGCGCCACCCGCGACGTGGTCAGCCGCGCCATCTATGCGGAGATGAAGGCCGGGCGGACCTCGCCCCATGGCGGCGTCTACATCAAGATGGGCCATCTTGGGCCCGACAAGGTTCGGCGGCAGTTCAAGGGCATGGTGGAACGCTGCGCCGATTGCGGCTTCGATCTCGCCGGCGGGCTCGTCGAGATCGTGCCGACGGCCCATTACCTCATGGGCGGGGTGATCTGCGAGCCCGATACCTCAACGGAATTGCCGGGGCTCTTCGTCGCCGGCGAGGATGCGGGCGGCACCCACGGCGCCAACCGCCTGGGTGGAAACGGCGTCGCCAATTCGACGGTGTTCGGCGGCATCGCCGGCGACGTGATGCCGGAATGGATCGCGGCCAATCCCGGCTTCAGGGCGCCGGACGAGGCGGTGCTGGCGGCGGAGACCGCCCGCGCCCTCCATCCTTTCGCCAAGAAGCCCGGAGACCTGCATCGCTTGCGCGAGCGGCTTCTCGACATTATGTGGCAGGATGTCGGGGTGATCAGGGACGGTGCCGGGCTCGCGCGCGCAGTGGCGGGTCTTGCCGAGATCGAGGCCGAGCTCTTGGAAACCGGTGTCGCCGATGGCAGCCGGATGTTCAATCTGACGTGGCACGACTGGCTCAATCTGCGCTCCCTCGTGGAGACGAGCCGCGTGATCGCCCTGGCGGCGCTGAAGCGCGAGAACTCGCGCGGCGCGCATTACCGCGCGGATTTTCCAGAGCCGGGCGAGCTTGCCGCGTCTCGCTTCACCGTCGCGCGACAGACGCCCGGCGGGCTGGAGCTCGACGATCAGCCCGTGCGGTTCACGCGAGTCAAGCCCGGGGAGACGCTGCTCAAGAACGACGGCATCGCCGCTGAATAGGCGGAGGCAAACATGATCACCTTGTCGACGGTCCAAGACACGGCTGAAGCGCTGATGGCCAAGGCCGCGATTGAGATCCCGGAGGACTATCTCGCCGGCGTGCGCCGCTGCGCCGAGATAGAGAAGGGCGAGCTGTCCCGCTTCGTCCTCAAGGCGATGCTCGACAATTACGAAGCCGCAAAAACGGACCGCCGCGCCATGTGCGGCGATACCGGCGTGCCGCGCTGGTATGTGAAGCTTGGCAACGAGGCGCGCATCGAGGGCGGCCCCGTGGCGCTTGAGGCGGCACTTCGCCGTGCAACGGCCAAGGCTACCGCCGAGGTGCCGCTGCGCCCGAACCGCGTGCATCCCCTCTGGCGCACCGACCATAACAACAATGTCGGCATCAACGCGCCTGAGATCGAATACGCCTTCCATCCCGACGCCGATTGGCTCGAACTCACGACCGTGCACAAGGGCGGCCTCTTCGGCAGCGACTATCGCATGCTGTTCCCGGGGGATGGCATCGAGGGCATCAAGCGCTTCTACCTCGATACCCTCATCGCCTTCGGCAAGCGCGGCCTCGCCTGCCAGCCGGCGATCGTCGGCATCGGCCTCGGCGGCTCCAAGGATGCCTGCATGGTACTGGGCAAGCAGGCCTCGTGCCTGCGCGTCGTCGGCTCGCGCAATCCCGATCCGAAGATCGCTGCCCTCGAGGACGAGCTCAAGGAGCTCGGCAACACGATCGGCATGGGCGCCATGGGCTTCGTCGGCAGCTCGATGGTCGTCGCCTGCCATATCGAGGTCGGCTATTGCCACACCGGCGGCATGCCCATGAGCGTGCATATGTTCTGCCTCTCGTCGCGGCGCGCCTCGGCGCGCATTGCCGCCGATGGCCGCGTCGCGTTCCGCACCGATCCCCAGTGGTTCACCGATTACATGCGCCGCGCGACGGTCGAATGGCATGGAGCCGCCGCGGCGGCCGCGGAGTGACGCCATGAGCGAGGCCGCGACCAACAGCATCCACTTGAATTTGCCGGCGCGCGGCGATGACCTCGGCGCGCTCGCGCTCGGCGCCGTCGTCTATCTGACCGGGCGCATCTTCACCGCGCGCGAAGGCGCCTATAAGCACGCCATCGAGGAGGGCGCGGGAATGCCGGCGGACCGGGAGGCCCTCGGACTCGTGAATTTCCATTGCTCGCCGGCGGCAACGGTCCGCCCCGACGGCAGCTATGCCGTCGGGGCCGTCAGCGCCACCGCCTCGTTCCGCTTCGCCAAGTGGCTCGCCGGCTGGTTTCGCCTCTCCGGCTGCAACATCATCATCGGCAAGGGCGGGATGACCTCCGAGATCTACCGCCGGGATTTCGTTCCCAATCGCGCGATCTACCTCACCACCGTCGGCTACGGCACGGGCGCCCTGCTTGGCCGGGGCATCAAGCGGGTCGCCGGCGTCCACTGGCTGGAGGAGCTCGGCCTCGCCCAGGCGGTCTGGGTTCTGGATGTCGAGAATTTCGGGCCCTTCCTCGTCGAGAGCGATCTCGAGGGCAACAGCCTGTTCGAGCGGGAGAACGCGAAGATCGCCGCCGGCTTGGACCGCCTCTATCGCGGCACGCGGCCGGCGACGTTGCGCCGCTACGGCGAGACGGACGACAAGACCGAGGAGGTGATCTGACGCGGCAAAGCGTCAGGGTGAGTAACTCGCGGGCGGAGCTCGGCCCGAGTTTGCTGCTGCGATCCGCCTGCGGGAATGTCTAGTATGACCGGTGGCGCGCGCCCTTTCGCGTTGAAGGGCGGGCGCCGCGACAAAAGAAAGAATGGGAGGCAACATGCCTGGGCATGAGATTTGGCGGAGAAAGTTGCGTGGGCTCCTGACCGGGGCCGCCGTCCTCGCCGCCGGCGCTCTGGCGCTGTCCGGCGGCATCGCGCGAGCCGAGGTCAAGGAGGTGCATCTCGCCGAGGAGTTCGGCGTCAGCTACCTGCCGCTCCTCATCATGCGCGACCAGCATTTCTTCGAAGCCGAGGCCAAGAAAGCCGGGCTTGGGGAGATCACCCTCACCTGGGCGCGCTTCGGCGGCGGACCGGAAATGAACGATGCCATCCTCTCGGGCCGCCTCGACTTTGCCTCGGGCGGGGTGGCGCCGATGATCACCCTGTGGAGCCGCACCAAGGGGCGCGTAAAGGGCCTTTGCGCCCTCAACTCCATGCCGCTCTACCTCAACACGACCAATCCCGCGATCAAGACCCTGCGCGACTTCACCGACAAGGATCGCATAGCACTTCCGGCAATCAAGGTCTCGATCCAGGCGGTGACCCTGCAAATGGCCGCCGCACAAGTCTTCGGGCCGGACCAGGCGCACAAGCTCGATCCGCTGACCGTGTCCATGAAGCACCCCGACGGCGTGGTGGCGTTGCTCTCCGGGCATTCCGAGATCACCGCGCATTTCACCAGCCCGCCCTTCATGTATCAGGAGCTCGAGGATCCGCGCGTGCATCGCGTGCTCGATTCCTATGACGTCCTCGGCGGCCCGAGCACGTTCAACGTCGTGTGGACCTCGCAGAAATTCCACGACGACAACCCCAAGACCGTCGCCGCCTTCCTCGCGGCACTCAAGGAGGCCGACGCCTTTATCGAGAAGGATCCGAAGGCGGCCGCGGAAATCTATATCAAGGGCGAGAACTCGAAGCTCTCGCCGGCCTTCATCGAGAAGATCCTGCGCGATCCTGAGAACCACTTCACCCTGGCGCCCCAGAATACGATGAAATACGCGCTCTTCATGCACAAGATCGGCATGATCGCCACGGCCCCCGCGAAATGGAGCGACATGTTTTTTCCCGAGGCGGCCTCGCTTCCCGGGAGCTGACGGGGAATGAGGAGGGCCTTGGGAAACGGCGGAGCAGAACCGAGGGGCGGCCTCCTCCTCGAGGTCGACGGCGTCACCCTTCAATACAAGACGCCGCGGCACCTCGTCACCGCGACCTACCGGGTGAGCTTCGACGTCCTCCGCAGCGACCGCTTTGTCCTGCTCGGGCCGTCGGGATGCGGCAAGTCCACCCTGCTCAAGGGCGTCGGCGGCTTTCTCGATCCCGTCGAAGGCGGCATGCGGCTCGAGGGGCGCGACATCCGCGGACCGGGGCCAGACCGGATGATGGTGTTCCAGGAGTTCGACCAGCTTCTGCCCTGGAAGACCGTGCTGCAGAATGTCATGTTCCCGATGCTCGCGAGCCGGAGCTGCCGCCCGGCCGAGGCGCGTGAGCGGGCCATGGCCTATGTCGAGAAGGTCGGGCTCGCGAAATTCCGCGACGTCTATCCCCACATGCTGTCGGGCGGCATGAAGCAGCGCGTCGCCATCGCCCGCGCCATGGCGATGGAGCCGGCCATCCTGCTGATGGACGAGCCCTTCGCGGCGCTCGACGCGCTCACCCGGCGCAAGATGCAGGACGAGCTGCTGCAGCTCTGGGATGATACGCGCTTCACCATGCTGTTCGTGACTCACTCGATCGAGGAGGCGATCATCGTCGGCAGCCGCATTCTCGTGCTCTCGCCCCATCCCGGCCAGGTCAAGGCCGAGCTCAATTCCGGCTTCCATCGCGGCGGCGCCGAGGAGGCCGAGTTCGGCAATCTCAAGCGCCGCATCCATCACCTGCTGTTCGCCGAGCGCGCCCGCGAAGCGGAGATGCGGCCATGACTATCGAACGCACCGCCAATGCCGTCGGCGCGGCGCGCCCCGAGTTCGAGAGCCCCGTCGAAGCGGCCGGCAATATCGGCGAGATCGCGCGCCCCCTGAGCCCCGCCGAGCGGCTGTTCAATATCGGCGCGCTGCGCGTGACGATGATCCTGGTGATTCTGATCGTGGCGTGGGAGCTCTATGCGCGCTGGCTCGACAACCCGCTCATGTTCCCGACCTTCGGCTCGGTCGTCGGCGCGATGTGGCAGGCGATCCGCGACGGCGAGCTTCTGAAGCGCTGCGCCACCTCGCTCGAGACCCTGGTGATCGGCTATGCCATCGGCGTGGCGATCGCCGCCGTGCTGACGACCTTCGCTGTCTCGACCAGGATCGGCACGGATTTCCTGCGCACATTGACGGCGATGCTCAATCCGCTGCCGGCCATCGCCCTTCTTCCGCTGGCGATGCTGTGGTTCGGCCTCGGCACGCCGAGCATCGTGTTCGTGCTCGTCCATTCGGTCCTTTGGCCCGTCTCGCTCAACACCCATTCGGGCTTCCTCTCGGTCACCGAGACCCTGCGCATGACCGGGCAGAATTACGGGCTGCGCGGGCTCCGCTATGTCATGCATATCCTCGTTCCGGCGGCGCTGCCCTCGATTCTAACGGGACTCAAGATCGGCTGGGCCTTCGCCTGGCGCACGCTCATCGCCTCGGAGCTCGTCTTCGGAGTCAGCTCGGGATCGGGCGGGCTCGGTTGGTACATCTTCGAGAACCGCAACGAGCTGCAGATCGCCGCGGTCTTCGCCGGGCTGCTCGCCGTCATCGTCATCGGCCTCTTCGTGGAAAGCGTCGTCTTCCGCTCGGTGGAGAAGATCACCGTGCTCAGATGGGGCATGCAGCGCTGACGCGCTCAGCGCCGCTCTCGCCGCGCCGATGTACCTTCTACTGCGCCGCCGGGGCATAGGCGGCGGCGAGCTGGCGCGAGACGAGCTGGGCGTAGAGCCCACCCTTGGCCAGCAGGGTCTCGTGGGTGCCGATCTCGGCGACCCGTCCCTCGGACAGCACGACGATCACGTCCGCGTGGCGGATAGTGGAGAGCCGGTGGGCAATCACGATGGTGGTGCGATCGGCCTGCAGCCGGTCGAGGGCGCGCCTGACCGCGCGCTCATTGGCGGCGTCGAGATGCGAGGTCGCCTCGTCGAGAATCAGCACCGGCGCATCCTTAAGGAAGGCGCGCGCGATGGCGACGCGCTGGCGCTGGCCGCCCGAGAGGCTGGTGCCGCGCTCGCCGACCGGGGAATCGAGGCCCTCGGGCAGGCTGTCGACAAGCGCGCGCAGCGAGGCATGCTCGATGGCCGCCAGGAGCTCGGCCTCGCTCGCATCGGGGCGGGCGATCAGAATGTTGCGCCGGAGCGTGTCGTTGAACAGATAGGTGTCCTGGGCCACAAGCGCCATGCAGCGGCGAAGCTCGTCGAGCTTGTAGTCGCGGAGATCGGCGCCGTTGAGGGTGATGCGCCCTTCGTCCGGATCCCAGAAGCGCATCAGGAGCTGCGCCGTCGTCGTCTTTCCGGCACCCGAGGTGCCGACTAGCGCCAGGGTTCCGCCGGCGGGGATCGCGAAGCTCACATCGGCGAGGGCGCGCCGGCTCTGTCCGGGATAGGCGAAGCTCACCCGCTCCAGCGCCAGCGCCGCAGCGCCGGCGCGCGCCGGGACGCCGGGCCCATCGGTCACCGGAACGGGCTCGTTGGCGAGGGCATAGATGCGGCGCGTGGCCCCCAGCGTATCGGCGAGCTGGCGGCCGACCTGCGCGATCTCCGAGACCGGGAGGAAGGCGGCCATGGCGAGAAGGGTCAAGAGCGGCATCACGCCGGAATCGATGACCCCGACACGCGCGAGCGCTGCGCTCGTCACCACGACGGCGAGGCCGCCGAGGCCGGTGAAGACCTCGAGCAGGCTCTGCTGCAAAGTCAATTCGCGGAAGAACGGCCGGCGCAGCTCGATATGCCGCTCGGAGAGCTCGTCCAGCCGCGCACCCCGCGTGCGCTCCTGCTGAAAGGCGACGATCTCGCCGAGGCCCTGCACGGAATCGACAGCGAAAGCGCCGAGCTCACCCGCGGCCTCGCGCGCCGCAGAGCCCAGCCGGTCGATCCGGCTCCGCATCGCGAAGGGGCTGACGCAGACGACGGCGAGGAACGGCAGCAGCGCCAGCGCGATCCACGGGCTCGCCCAGGCAAGCACGGCGAGGACGGCCGCCGGCACCAGCACGGCGACGAAGGCGGGCGCCACCGTATGGGCGAAGAAGTATTCCACGAGCTCGATATCGTGAGTGGCGAGCGCCATCAGGTCGCCGGTCCGCCGGCGCACGAGATAGGCGGGGGCGAGAGCGTCGAGCTTACGGAAGACGTCGATGCGCATCTCGGCCAGCAAGCGGAACGCCATGTCGTGGGCGACCCAGGATTCAAGCCAGTGGAGCGCGCCCGAGAGCGGCGCCGCCACCGCGAGAGCCCAGAGCCAGGTCCCGCAGGGCTGGCCGTCCTTGAGGGCGAGCACCGCGAGCGCGCTCAGCACGCCCACGCCGATGAAGGCGAGGACGCGCAGCACGCCGAGCACGAAGGCCGCGGCGAGGCGCGCCTTCCACGGCATGATCAGCTTCATGAGCGTGGCAACGAGCTGAAGCCACCCCAGGCCCTCGGCCTTGATGATGCCCTCGGTCGCCACCTTCACGGCGCCGCCGGGGATATCGGCCGTGCCTTCGACTGCGCTTGCGCCGGGCGAGAGCTCGCCGCCGGCGACGAGGGCCGATTCCTGCGCCTGCTCGGCCATCAGGCAGGCATAGACGCCGCCTTGCGCCATGAGCGCCTCGTGCGACCCGCTCTCCACGACGCGGCCGCCTTCGAGCACCAGGATGCGATCGCAATCGATGACGCTGGAGAGCCGATGGGCCAGGATCAGCGTCGTGCGGCCGCGCATCAGCCGGTCGAGCGCCTCCTGGATCACCGCCTCGTTCTCGGCGTCGACCGCCGAGAGCGCCTCGTCGAGGACGAGGATCGGCGCGTCGCGCAGCAAGGCGCGGGCGATGGCCACGCGCTGGCGCTGGCCGCCGGAGAGCTTGACGCCCTTCTCGCCGATCACGGTCTGGTAGCCCTGGGGCAGGCTCATGATGAAGCTGTGGATATTGGCGGCCTCGGCGGCGGCGCGGATTTCCGCGGCGTCGGCGGCGGCGCGGCCCATCCGGATATTGTCCTCGACGGTGCCGTGGAAAAGGAAGACGTCCTGATTGACCACGGCGATCATCGCGCGGATCTGCGCGAAGGACAGGCTGCGGAGGTCGTGGCCGCCGATGCGGACCGAGCCTTGGTCCGGATCGTAGAAGCGCAGCAGCAGGCGCACGATCGAGGACTTGCCGCCACCCGAGGCGCCGACAATGCCGAGTCGCTCGCCGGCGGCGGCGGTGAAGTCGAGCCGGTCATGAACGATGCGGCGCGCACCGGGATAATGGAAGCGCACACCCTCGAAGGCGATCGTCGGCGCCAGGGACACGGGGAGCGGTGCCTCCGGCACATCGGCGACGAGGGGGCGGTCGTCGAGGATCTGATAGATGCCCTGCGCCGCCGACATCCCCACCATGCCCTGGTGCAGCACCGCGCGGAGCTCGCGGATCGGCCGGAAGATCTCGACCCCCAGCATCAGGATGATCAGGAGCGCGCTCAGCGCCATGGCACCCGTCTCGACGCGATAGGCGCCGAGGGCCAGCGCCGCGGCGGCGCCGCAGGCGATCGAGCTGTCGGTGATGCCGCGGGCGAGGACATTAGTCCCGAGCACCCACATGGTGCGCCGGAAGAGGTCATGCGCCTCGCCCTCGAGCTTCTCAGCCCGCGCCCTGCTTTGGCCGAAGGCCTTGAGGGTGCCCAGGCCCTGGATCGAGTCGAGGAACTCGGCGGCGAAGGCCGCATAGGCCTTCTGGCGGCCCAGCGAGTTGGCAACGTCGTAGCGATGCCACAGCGCCGGGGCGAAGAGCGCCAAGAGCGCGAAGCCGAGCATCACCGCCGCCACGGGCAGATCGATGAATGCCACGACCGCGAAGATCAATACCGGCGTCAGCAACGAGATCAAGAATTGGGGCAGGAACTGGCCGAAGTAGGTCTCGAGCTGCTCGACCCCATCGATGAGCGAGAGGGTGAGCGCGCCCGAGCGCTTGCGTCCGATGCTGCCTGGGCCGAGCTCGGCGATCTTGTCGTAGATCGCCCGCCGCAGCTTCTTCTGCACGCGCGCGGCGGTCTCGTGCGCCATCACGATGCGCCAATGCTCGAAGGCGCCGCGCATCACCATGACGACGCCGATGAGGGCAATGGGCAGCGCCAGCGAGCCGACATCGCGGCCGGCGAAGACCTCGCCGATCAGCCAGCCGAGCAGCCCCAGCCGCGCGACGCCAAGGCCGACGGCGACGAGGCCGATGAGAGCCGCCGCGAGAATGCGCAACCGGATTCCCTTGGTGAAAATCCACAGGCGCGGCTCGAAATGCATGGTCACAGGCTCCGGTTCGCGGGCGACGTCAGCCAGGCCGCGGACGGCAAGCCTTATCGCCGCCCCACAGCACGCTCCCTTACAATAGGTCCGACATCGATGTTCGGCAGTAGAGAAAACTGAAGATGCGCCGTACATTATTGTACAGACGGCCGGTCGAGGAGAGCTGGGAATGGGCGCGGATTGGGATGATTTGCGGGTGTTTGTCACCCTGACCCGGGAGGGCAATCTCACCGCAGCGGCCCGCCGCCTCGAGATCAGCCATCCGACGGTCGCACGGCGGATTAAGGCCCTTGAGACGGCGATCGGCGCGCGGCTCTTCGACCGCCTTCGCGACCGCTTCGTGCTCACGGCGGCCGGCGAGGAGCTACTGGCGGATGCGCAGGCGATGGAGCAGGCGGCCGAATCGATCCATCGCCACAGCGCCGGGCTCAGCGACACCGCCCGCGGCACCGTGCGGCTCTCCGCCGGCGAGGCGATGACCGCCTTCCTCACCCGCCATCTGCCGCGCCTTCGCCGCCGGCTGCAATGCATCGAGTTCGAGCTGGCGGCGAGCCATACGCTCGCCAACCTGTCGCGGCGCGAGGCCGACCTGCTGATCCGCGAGCAGGTGCCGGACCTCGCCAGCATCGTGACGCGCCGGCTCGGCCGCGTCGCGTACGGCGTCTACGGCCATCCGCGCCTCGCGGTCGCCGACGGCTCGCGCGAGGCGCTCCGCGACGCACCCTGGGTCGGTTTCGACGACGACCACACCTATATGCCAGGACAGAGCTGGCTGCTCGAGCTGCTCGCCGGCGCGCGGCCCTCCATCCGGGTGAACAACCTCCTCGTTCTCCTCGAGGCGGCGCGGGCGGGGGCCGGCCTCGCCGTTCTCCCCTGCTATCTCGGCGACAACGACCCGCTGCTGCGGCGCCTGGGGCCCATCTTGACCGAGGTCACCGCGGATCAGTGGCTCCTCGTCCATCGCGACTTGCGCGAGCTGCCGCGCGTGCGCGCGGTGATGGATGCGCTGATCCAGCTCTTCCAGGAGGAGCGCGCCGCGATCGAGGGGCGGACACCGGACTCCCGCTCCGCCCGCCCGCGGCTCAGGATCGCTCGAAGCCGCGCCTGAGCTCCCAATCAGTAACGCGGCGGTCGTATTCGAGCTGCTCCCATTCGGCGGCGTGGACATAGTGGTCGACGACCTCGTCGCCGAAGGCCGCGCGCAGCATCTGGGAGCGGCGCAGGCTTTCCGTCGCCGCCCGCAGGGTCTTCGGGATCTCGCGCAGGTTCTCGCCGCGATAGGCGTCGCCGACGAAAGCGGGCTCGAGGAGGAGCTTCTGCTCGATGCCCGCGAGCCCGGCGGCAAGCAGGGCGGCATAGGCAAGATAAGGGTTGAGATCGGCGCCGCCGATGCGGCATTCGACGCGGATCGCCTTGCCGCCGGCGCCGCAGAGACGAAAGCCCGCCGTGCGATTGTCGTCGCTCCAGATCGCCCGCGTCGGCGCGAAGGTCCCGGCCTGGAAGCGCTTGTAGGAATTGATGTAGGGCGCCAGGAAATAGGTGATGTCGTGGGCGTGGGCGAGCTGCCCCGCCAGGTAATGGCCCATGAGCGCCGACATGCCGTGCTCGCCCTTGGGATCGAAGAAGAGTGGCGTTCTCCCCGCCGCATCCCATAGCGAGGAGTGGATATGGCAGCTCGACCCCGCGAGGTCGTAGCGCCACTTGGCCATGAAGGTCACGGCCTTGCCCTGAGCATGGGCGATCTCCTTGACCCCGTTCTTGAGGACGACGTGGCGGTCGGCCATGGCGAGGGCCTCGGCGTAGCGGATATTGACCTCCTCCTGGCCCGGGCCCCATTCGCCCTTCGAGTTCTCGACGGGAATATCCGAGGCTTGAAGGCTCCGCCGGATCGCGCGCATCACCTCCTCTTCCTTGGTCGTCTGGAAGACGTGATAGTCCTCGCTGTAATAGCCGACGGTCTTGAGACCGCGATAATCCTTGGCATGCGCCGCTTCGTAGCTCTCGTCGAAGAGATAGAACTCGAGCTCCGAGGCGAAGAACGCCGTGATGCCGCGCGCGGCAAGGCGCGCAAGCTGGCGCTTCAGCACGGCACGGGGGCTGTGCGGCAGCTCGGCGCGGCTGTGGTGGTCGAGGACGTCGGCAAGCACCAGCGCCGTCCCGGGCAGCCAGGCGATGCGGCGGAGGGTGGCGAGATCGGGCTTCAGGACGAAATCGCCGTAGCCCTTGCTCCAGCTCGCGGCGGCATAGCCGGGCACCGGCTCCATGTCGATGTCGTTGGCGAGAAGATAATTGCAGCCATGGGTCTCCTCATGGGCGGAATCGAGGAAGAACTCGGCCTGGAAGCGCTTACCGATGAGCTGCCCCGCCATATCCGTCATTGCCACGATGACGGTATCGATCTCCCCCGCCGCGACGGCCCTCTTCAAGCCTTCCAGCTCCAGCGCCCCCGACATGGCCCCCCGCCCCCTTTATTCGACACCCATATGCACGGCACGTGCCGGCCCGTACTTAGGCATGAATGGGGCGGCCGCTCAATCGGGAACTCGGCGCCAGCCCCATGCCCCGCTCGGAGGCTGAATTATCGGATCTGGCCGAAACCCCACAGGGCATGATAGGTTACATGTAACCTATTCGAGGGGTTGTCATGGCACCGGCATCGAAGCCCAAGCCTTCCCGCACGAAGGTGAGGCAACATCGCGAGCGGTTGCGCGCGCAGGGTCTGCGCCCGATCCAGATTTGGGTGCCGGACGTGCGTGCGCCGTCCTTCCGGTCTGAGGCGCATCGCCAATCGTTGGCAGCGGCCACGAGCGCGCATGCCCATGAGGATCGGGCGTTCATCGACGCGGTATCCGATTGGAGCGATGAATGAAGCGCGGCGACATCTGGATCGTCGCCGGCGGCAAGGACTACGCCAGGAAGCCACGCCCGGTCGTCATCGTTCAGGACGACAGCTTCGACGCAACCGACTCGATCACCATCTGCACCTTCACCGCTGACGAGACCGAAGCGCCCCTATTCCGCCTGCTCGTCGAGCCGAATGAGCGCAATGGCTTGCGCACGGCGTGCCGCCTGATGGTGGATAAGATCACCACCGTCCCCAAGACCAAGGTTGGCGCTCGCGTCGGCAGGTTGGACGACGAGGATATCCTGAGACTCAATCGGGCCGTGCTCGTGTTTCTCGGATTGGCGGTCTCACCGAAGACGAAGCAGGTGGCCTGACCTGACCAGCAGGTCCGTATTATCGGCTCGAAGAGCAATCTGCTGCACAGACTCGCGGCCCGTTTCGGGCGCACGGCCGGCAGTGGTTCGCAGTTCTATTCTGAAGTGGCGGAGGATGCAGTCTGCTGCGAACCCGTCTCTGGGCCGAATTCCCTGCTATCAGGGAAAATACAGGGAAAATCACGGATCTCGGGCCTTCTCTCCAATTTCGGAGGCCGAATCCGAAAGCCAAAACAGGTGATTGGGAAAAGCTTCCCTAGGCGGCGGAGCAGGGAATTTCCCTCGTTTCAACAGGGAGTCCCGGAGCTAAAACAAGGAATAGCAATCGTGAAAATGACGCCTCTGTCGCTACCCGAGATCTCAAGCGCCTGCGGGATCCGTGCTATCGGCCCTTCCAGACGGGCTTGCGCTTCTCAGCGAATGCGCGCGGGCCTTCGAGAAAGTCCTCGGAGACCAGCATCTTTTCATATGTTGGCAATCCGCTCTGCCCTCGCTTCATCCGGGCGAACGCCTCGCGCTCGGAAAGCCGGTCGATCGCCGGGAGTACCTCGAGGAGGCCCTCCACCGCGAGCGGCGCGCCCTCGGCGATCCTAGCCGCCATTTCATGCGCCCGCGGCGTCAGCTCAATCCGTGGCACAGCGGCGTGAACCAGCCCCCAATGCACCGCCTCCTGGGCCGTCATGTGCCGTCCGGTCAAGAGCAGCTCGACCGCCACGTTATACGGTATCCGGCGCGGCAATCGCTGGACCGCGCCCGCGTCGGGCACGAAACCCCGCTGCATCTCCGGCAGGAAGAACTCGGCATGCTCCGCGGCGATGATGATATCGGCAGCGAGCGCGATCTCGAAGCCGCCGCCCACCGCATAGCCATTGACCGCCGCAATCACCGGCTTGTTCAAATCCCAGAGCTCGGTGATGCCGCCGAAGCCACCAGGCGCATTCATGACCTCGTCATTCACCGTGCCGGCATCGCTCGCCTGAGCGACCATCTTCAGGTCCCAGCCAGCCGAGAAGATCCGGTCGCCCGCGCCAGTCAGTATCCCGACCCGCAGCTCAGGGTCATCGCGCAACCGGCAAAAAACTTCGTGCAGCTGGCGGCCAACCTCCGGGGTGATGGCGTTGGCTGGGGGTCGGTCCAGCGTGACCTCGAGCACCGCACCCTGAGTCTTTACTCTAATATCCGCCGACATCGATTGCGCCCCCCTGCTCAACGCGCCGTGAACTCCGCGCGTCGCTTGTCGTTGAACGACATGATGCCCTCCTTGACCTCGGCGCCTCGCAGGCAGCAGAGCTTGGCAAATTCCTCGGCCCGGAGGCCTTCGTTCATCGCCAGGGTCGCCGCCTGATAGACTGCGAGCTTCGAGTAGCCGATCGCCTGGGACGGGCCCTCCGCGAGCCGTCGCGCGAAACCCATCGTCTCGTCCATCAGCCGCTCCGCCGGAACCACACGATTGAAGATCCCCAGCCGGTAGCCCTCGGCGGCGTCGATGAAATCTCCTGTGAAGATCAGCTCGAGGGCTTTCGCGGTCCCGACCACTTGGGTCAGCAGATAGGCCCCGCCGGCGATCCCCCGCCGAATGAAGATATCCGCGAAGCGGGCCTGGTCCGAGGCGATGCGGATATCCGCGCCCAGCATGAGGCCGCCCCCGGCGCCGCAGGCCAGGCCGTTCACCGCTGCGATCACTGGCTTCGGGCAGGTTCGCATGTCCCGGATCATGTTATGCCAAGCGATCTCGGTCTCCGCCTCCGGTGGGATGACACCGCTCCGCGGATCGCTCTCGTGCATGTCGTCGCCGGCGCAGAAGGCCCGGCCCGTTCCCGTGATCACTAGGACCTTGATCGCCGGTTCCCGCCGCAGCGCCCCGAGTGCCGCGAAGATCTCCTTGTGCATCGCGAGGGTCAGGGCGTTCAGCTTCTGGGGTCGGGTCAAGGTCAGGATCGCGATCGGGCCGTCCCGGGTGAAGCTCACGTCGCCCGAAGGTTTGGCCGGCATTTGATCGGTGCTCATAGGCTCTCCCTCAATAGCGCCGGAATGTCCTCGATAGTCTCGGCGACGCGGACCCCCGCTCCTGCGAGCGCCTCGACCTTCGATCGATGCGTGCCCTTGCCGCCCACGATCATCGCGCCCGCATGGCCGACGCTCCGGCCCGGCGGAATGGTACGTCCAGCGACAAGCGCGACGACTGGCTTGGTGCCGTAGTCGGCGATATAGGCCGCGGCGTCCTCCTCCTCCCTGCCCCCGATCTCGCCAATGATCAGGATGGCCCGGGTCTCTGGGTCGGCCTCGAAGGCCGCCACGCAATCGGCGAAGGTGGTGCCCTTGACCTCGTCCCCGCCGACTCCGATGACGGTGCTGGCGCCGATCCCGCGCCGCTTCATCTCGAGCAGCGCCGCGTAGCTCAGGGTGCCGCTTTTCGCCATCACCCCGACTGGACCCGGCATGCAGACCTCGTCGCAATAGAAGCCGACCTTGGCCTTGCCTGGCGAAATGATTCCGCTGCAATTCGGGCCGATCAGGCGGGTCGCGGTCTCCCGCAGCTTGCGCTTGATCTCGATGACGTCGTGAACGGGCATGAACTCGGCCACGCAGACGATCCGGCGGATGCTCGCGTCGATCGCCTCGTAAATCGCGTCCTTCGCCCGCGCCGCAGCCACGAAGAGGATCGACATCTCGGCCCCGGTATCGGCCACGGCCCGCTCGACCGTATCGAAGACAGGCACGTCGTGAATCTTCTCGCCGGCCTTGCCGGGGCTGACACCGGCCACCACCTTCGTGCCATAGCGCAGCATCTCCTCGGTCTGGAATCTGCCCATCGGCCCGGTGATCCCCTGCACCAGCACCCGGGTGCCGCCGTCGAGGAAGACGCTCATACCGCCACCCTCCGGGCCGCGGACACAGCACGCCGGACGGCCTCGCCCAGGCTCTCGCAGACCTCGAGCTCGGCGCCGCGAAGCAGCCGGTGGGCCAGCGGCGCGCGATTCCCCTGCATATGGAAAAACAGCGGCTTCGCGAGAGAAGCGCGCCGTTCGGCCAGGATCGGCAGGAAGGACTCGGCGATCCGGTCGAGGCGCAATCCGCAGGAGGTAAAGTTCACGATAATCGAGCGGACCGAGGGGTCGCCATTGAGCATGTCGAGCACCAGCCGGAAGGCTGGCTCGGTCTTCCCCGACATGATGGCGTAGTCGAGATCGACGAAGCCGGCGACCTGGCCACCCTCGCGCTCAACCCAGTCCATGATGGCGACGCCGGCACCGGCCCCCGAGCTGATCAAGCCGATCGATCCGCCGATCGGCACGTGCTGGATCTCGAGCTCCTTCATCCGGGCGGCGAGCGCGCCGCCCCCGGCGCGCCCTTTCCCGATCTCGGCGAATCGCGGCTGCCGGAAGAGGGCGCCGTCATCGATCGCCACGCGCGTGTCCAATGCAACGAGGCGGCCATCGGGCATCTCGCCGAGGGGATTGATTTCGACCAGGGTCGCGTCCCAGGCGCGCAGGCTGCCCGCAAGCCGAAGGGCGATATCGCAATAGGCGCCCCAAAGCCGCGCGGGGATCCCCGCCTTTTGCAGCATCTTGCGGACCTGATAGGCGCCGAGGCCATAGACGGGATCGATCTCGACGACATAGAAAGTGGCGGCACCCTCGCTAAAGAACGTCTCCACCTCGACGCCACCCTGTTCCCCGAACAGCAGCAGCATCCTCTCGCCGTCGAGCATGGTAGCCAAGTAGCGCTCCCGCGCGGGCGAGAGGCGCTCCTCGATCAGCAGCGTTTCGACCGGATGCCCCTTCACGGTGCTCCCGAGCAGGCTTCCGGCGGCCCGCCCCGCGGCGGCCAGGTCCTCCGCGGCGACGATACCGCCCGCCTTGCCACGCCCGCCGGCGAGAATCTGCGCTTTCACCATGACGGGAGGGGTGATCTCCCGCAGCGCCTTCGCGACGTCCGCCGCGCGGGCGACCACGGCTCCGCGGGGCACCGCGATCGCCTCGCCGCGCAACGCCGCCTTGCCCTCATGCTCCAATAGCAACACTGCGTTTCTCCTAGAGCCGGGATGCCGTGTTTAAACCGATCACGCGGTCGATCAGGAGCACGAGCGCGATTCCCACATAGATAGCAACCGACGCCGCGGCCACGACCACGGTGGTGATCGAGTATTCCATGAAGTTGTAGAGCACGACCGGCAGCGTGTACCCGCCGGTGACGCCGAGGAAGATGCTCACCTCGACGTTGACCCACGACATGATGAAGGCGAACAGCGCGCCCGCGATGAGGCCGCCCTTCACCATTGGAGCCACCACCAGCGCCATTACCTCGAGCCGGTTCGCCCCCAGATCCGCCGCGGCTTCCTCGATCCGTGGATCGAGATTCTGCAAGGCGGCGCTCACCGTTCTGATCACGTAGGGCATGACGGAGACGACATGGGCGATGAGGAGCCCGGCGAAGGAGGTCGCGATACCAATGAAGGTGAAGAACTGAAGGAGGGCCACGCCGATGATGATCTGGGGGACGAGCAGGGGCGAGAGGAACAGGCTTTCGAGAATGCCGCGGCCCGGGAAGCGCCGCCGCAACAAGATATAGGCTGCGGGGAAGCCGAGCAGCGTCGCGAAGCACGCCGCCGAGCCGGCGATCTCGGCGCTGAGGATCAGTGAATTGAGGAAGGTCGGGTCCTTGACGAAGGCCCCGTACCATTTGAGGCTGAGGCCGAAGGGCGGGAAATGGACATAGTCGGAGGCCGAGAACGAAGCGCCGATCAGGACGATGAGGGGAAAGGTGAGTAGCGCTAGGAGCGTCCACGAGAAGCCGCGCAGCATCCAGGCGCCCGCGGGCCCGATGCCGGCCTGGCGCGCCGCACGGGAGGAGAAGCCAGCGCCTCTCATGCGGCGGCTCCCGCGACGCGGTGCCGGGTGGTAAACCGGCGGGAGAGCGCGCGGTTGTAGCCCCAGACAATGAGAAGCGTCGCGATCAGCAAGACGCAGGCGAGCGCGGCGCCGAGCGGCCAGTTGAAGGTGCGCATGAACTGCTCGAAGATGAGCATCGCGATCACCTTGTGACGCCCGCCGCCCAGCAGCGCCGGCGTGACATAGGAGCTCAGGCAGAGGGCGAAGACCAGGAAGCAGCCGGCGAGCACACCCGGGACGCTTAACGGAAAGGTCACGCGCCAGAACGTCACCCACGGCGAGGCCCCGAGGTCCCGCGACGCCTCCTCTAGGGTGCCATCGACGTTCTCGAGAACCGCGGCGATCGTTAGCACCATGAACGGGATCATGATGTATACGAGCCCGACCACAACGGCCTCCTCGGTATAGAGCATGCGCAGCGGCTCGGCGATCAGGCCGAGATAGGCGAGCGCATCGTTTACAATCCCCCGCCTGCCGAGGATGGTGAGCCAGGCCATTGCCCGGATGACGGCGCTGGTGAAGAGCGGCGCGATGACGATCATGTAGGCAAAGCGAGCCCTGCTCGGCCGGACGACCCTCACGAGATAATAGGCCACCGGATAGGCGAGGCAGAGACAGATGAGGGTGCTGACCAGCGACAGCCAGAAAGAGCGGCCAATCACCGACCAATAGTAGGAATCGCGCGCGATCGAGCGGTAGATCGCCGTCGACAGTCTCCCCTTGACAGAGACACTTTCCGGGAAGATGAGCAGAAGCGGCAGCGCGAAGGCGAGGACTAGCAGAACGAGTCCGGGCCACAACGGCCAGACCTCCCGTAGCGGCCCCAGGCGGCCGCCTCGAGACGAGGCGACCGCCTCATAATCGATGACGGACGTCACCGCGGGCATCGTCATGGCGCCACCAGCCGCGCACGCTCCGCCTGCCAGCCGACCCAGACCTTGCCGCCGGCATCGACCGAGTCGAAGAACGCGCGATCGCTGCCGCGAGCGGTGAGTGGTATATCTCCGTCAAGGCGCAGATAGATGAGAAAGGAGGCGCCGAGGAAGACCTTGTCCTCGATCTGCGCCGGGAGGCGGCACGGCCCCAAGGGGGGCTCGCGCGAAATCGCGAGGTCCTCGGGGCGGAGAACGAGGAGCGCCGCCGCCCCGACCTCTCGCGCTCCATCGCCGAGGCTCGCGACGGCGATGGCGGTTCCGCCGATATCGACCGCTGGGCTCGGGTTCTGTTGCAGAATCCGGCAAGGCAGCAGATTCGCTTCGCCGAGGAAATTCGCCACGAACTCGCTCGCGGGGCTGTCGTAGAGCTCTCGTCCCGGACCGTATTGCAGGAGCTCGCCGCGGTTCATGACGGCGATCTGATCCGAGAGCGCCAGCGCCTCGTCCTGGTCGTGGGTGACATAGATGAAGGTGATGCCGACCTCGCGCTGGAGCTGCTTGAGCTCGACCTGCATCCGCTTGCGGAGCTTGAGATCGAGTGCCCCCAGAGGCTCGTCGAGGAGCAGCACCTTCGGCCGGTTTGCCAGGGCCCGGGCGAGCGCCACGCGTTGCTGCTGGCCGCCACTGAGCTGGGAGGGATAGCGGGCTTCCATCCCCTCGAGTCCGACCAGGCCGAGGAAATGCCGACTCTGCTCCTTGACGACCTCCCGCGCCAGGCGCTTGCGCCGCAAGCCGAAGGCGACATTGTCGAAGACCGTCAGGTGCGGGAAGAGAGCGTAGCTCTGGAACACCATGTTCACGGGCCGGCGGTGCGCCGGCACGTCGACGACATCGCTGCCGTCAATGTAGATGCGGCCGCCATCGGGCCGCTCGAAGCCGGCGATCATCCGTAGGATCGTCGACTTGCCGCAGCCGCTCGGCCCGAGCAGCGAGACGAACGCGCCGCGCTCCACATCCAGCGAGACGCCCTGCACGGCCTCGACCGGGCCGTATCGCTTCGACACGCGGTCAACCTTGATGAGAGGGATTTCGGGCATGACCCGCCGGCGAGAGCCGGTCGGCTGGGCTGCAGCCGACCGGCATCTCCGCTCCGCCGCTACTTCGCAACTTCTTCATTCCAGCGCTTCACCCATGCGTCGCGGTGATCGAGGATCGCCACGGCGTCGACGATGCGGAGGTTCTTCACGCTTCCGCCAGGCCCCCAGGGCAGCTTCGCGTCGATTGCGGGATCGACCTTGGTCTTGGTGTTGACCGGGCCGAGCAGCAGACGCGTCGCGATCTCGTGCTGGGCTTCCGGCGACAGGGTGTAGTTCACGAGCTTCTCGGCCAGCGCCTTGTTCTTGGTTCCCTTGACGATGTGGATGCGGATGTCGCCCGCGACTGCGCCCTCCTTGGGGACGACGTACTTGATGGGGAAGCCCTTGGCCTGCAGATCCCAGACCTGTGACGAGGCGAGGGTCGCGATCACGACCTCGCCATTGGCGAGCAGATTGCCTCCCGCAGGCGAACCGCCGAAAAAGATGGCACCCTCCTTGCCGAGCGCCGACATCATCACGAAGGCCGGCGTCATGTTGTCGATCCCGCCGCCTTGGAGCTCCGCCAGCGTCACCATGATCGGCAAGGCGATCGCGTTATCTGGACTGTAGATGGCGACGCGGCCCTTGTATTGCGGGTCCTTGAGGTCGAGCCAGGACGTCGGCGGCTTCTTGACCTCCTTGGTGTTATAGGCGAGCCCGGCCGCCCAATAGCCTGAGGTCACTGCCATGATCTGCCCTGCCTTGTCCTTGATGAAGGCGGCCGGCACGACATCGGGCATGTTGGTCAGCGCCGCGGGCGAGATCGGCTCGATGAGACCCTCCCGGATCGCCTGATCCGAGACGACGCGGTCCATCCAGACGACGTCGAATTGCGGGTTATCTTTCTGCTGTCGGAGCTTCGCCAGCGTAACGCCGGAGATGCCCTCCTCGATCTTCATCTGGACGTTGAACTTGCTGCCGAATGGCTGCAAAAAGGCCGCCCGGATGGAGTCGGCCCAGACGCCGCCATAGATCCCGCCGACCGAAAGCGTCTGTGCCTGGGCAACGCAGGGAGCCGCGACCGATAGGCCCAACAGTGCCGCCGTCGCTAGCACTAGGCCGGTTCGCAGATGTATTTGGCGCATTTTCACCTCCCGTCTGTTCTGGTTCATTCTTGTCAATCCCTCGCGACACCTATGCGTTGACCTTTCGTCGCCTCGAGCGGCGGCCGCTGCGAGAAGCGGCGGCCGAATAGCTCCGAGGCGATGTTGTTGAGCTGAATCTCGACGGTGCCACCGGCGATGCTCCAGGCGCGCGCGTCGCGCACCATGCGCTCGAGCGGGCATTCCCGCAGGTATCCGAGCCCTCCGAATATTTGCAGCGCCTCGTTGGTGACCGTCACTGCCATCTCATTCGCATAGGCCTTCGCCATCGACGCCTCGAGCATTGAGGGAAATCCCTGGGCGCCATTCGCCACTGCACGATAGGTGAGGAGGCGCGCCGCATCGAGCCGCATCGCCAAGCGGGCGAGCTTCCACTGGAGTCCTTGGAACTCGCAGAGCGGCCGGCCGAACTGGGTGCGCTTCTTGGCATAGGCGATCGCCTCGGCGAGCGCGGCACCCGCGATTCCGAGAGCCATCGCCGCATTGCCGCAGCGCTCAAGATTGAAGGCGGCCATCAGCTTCGAGAATTCGCCCGGGCCCACCACCAGGTTTTCAGCGGGCACGCGACAGTCCTCGAAATAGAGATCGGCCTGGATGCAGCCGCGGACGCCCATCTTCTTGCGGGGCGGGCCGATCCTGAAACCCGACCTGCCCTTCTCCACGATCACCCCGCCGATGCCCTTGGCTCCCGGAGCATCGCTGAATTTCGTGTAGACGAGGAAGGACGTCATCGAGGAGGTGTCCTCGACAAAGGCCTTGTGGCCGTTGAGCACGATCGAGTTCCCCTCGATCCGGGCCCGGCTCAGCATGTCGGTGGCGCCCGAGCCGGCATGCGACTCACTAATCGCGATCCCCATAAGGAATTCGCCGCGTGCGGCTTTCGGAAGGATCGCGGCCTTCTGCTCGGTGGTGCCGTGATGAGCGATGACCTGGATCGGCCCGATGATGCAGTCGAACACGACTTCGGCGGTGTTGGCGCAGCCCTTGGCGAGTTCCTCGATCACCAGAATCGATTCGATGGGGCCTGCGCCGCCGCCGCCATACTCTTTCGGGATCGTCAGGCCGAGGAAACCGAGCTCCGCCGCGCGCGCGACCATGGGCTTGGGAAAGAGCTCCTCCTCGTCCCACTTGGCCGCCATCGGCTTGAGCTCGTTTTCCGCGAACCAGCAGGCCTTGTCGCGCAGGGCCATCTGGCTCGGGGTGAATTGGAAATTCATGTCACCTCACCTGTATTGGCGCGCCGGCTTGGCGGCTGGCCTTTTTCTCGCCCGCGGAAGTCTTTGCAAAACTCGGCTAGCCGCGCGCCCTGATCCGCCTCGCGCGGCGAACGCCTCGATCTCGGCATTGAAGCGGCCGCGAAAATTCTCGTTCACGTAGGTCTCGTGCTGCACCCAGGCGTCCTCGTGACGTCTCAGCGCCTCTAGGGTCTGCTTCCGGGTAGCGAGCGCGATGCCGAGCATCAGCGCATTCATCAGGCTGAGCGCGGCGACCCGCGATTCGAAAAACGCGGGGTACTTGACCGGGACAATCAACGCCACGTCCGCGTGCTCCGCCAGGGGTGACAGCTCGGAATCAGTGACCGCGATCGTCGTGGCGCCCGCCTTCTTGGTCGCTGCGAGGATCTCCACGGTCTCCCTGGTGTAGCGCCGGAAGCTGAAGCCGAGGCTGGCATCGCCGGGCGCCACCTTCATGATCTGCTCGGGCACGTCGCCGATCCCCGGCCGCAGCACGGCAGCGCGGCGGCCGATCCAGCCGAGATAGAACTCCAGGTGGCGCACGAGCCCGAAGGTGCTGCGCAGTCCAACCAGATGGATCGTCCGCGCTCCCGTCAGGATCTCGACCGCACGAGCAAAGCTCGGCTCTGCCAGCTGGTCCAGCGCGCGCTCGAGATTGGCGATATCGGCACGAAGGCCCATCTCGAGAATCGAATGTGGATCTCTACCTCGCGTTGTGCGCTTCAGTTGTGAAACCGTATCGACGTCCTGTCGCAGGGCCTGGCGTGCCAGTCCCTGAAGCTCCGTGAAGCCCGACAGCCCCAGGTGCTCGGCGAAGCGAACCACTGTCGCTGGACTGATTCCCGCCAGCTTGCCGACGCGAGCCGCGGAAGCAAATGCCAGCTCCTGGTGGTGGTGCAACACGTATTCAGCGACCGCCCGGTAGGTGGGCGTCATGTCCTTGTAGCCGTCCCTGATGCGCGCCAGGATCACCGCCATGGTCTGGCTTGGCGCCGTTTTTGAATTGTTCATTTCACGTTGGCCTAATCTGAAATAAGTATTTCAGAGGCTGCCGGGAAGAGTCAAGCTGGGAGCCGCCCGCCAAGCGTTCGTCGAAATGAACTTCGTTTAGAAATTGAGAATTCTGAATTGTTCCAAGTTGGACTTGGTTTGAGCGAGCTAGGAAAGAAGGTGGCTCAGCTCCTGAAGAACGTCCGCCCCGATCTCGATGCCCCGTTCCTCAGCGAGCTGTCGCGCGAGATAGCGGCGGTCACCTGGTAGCCTCGCCTGGCCCGATGCCCTGAGCGCTTTGACAAGCACCTCAATCCGCGACGTGAAATCCGTCCTTCCTGCACGTTGCGGATCGATGAGAATCACAAGTTCGCCAGTCCTCGCAGTGGGTGCCGCGGAGAACTGTGAATAGTCGACTTCAAAGGCAAAGGCGCCACCCGTGAGAGCTGCGGCAAGAATCTCGACCATCATTGCGATCGAGGCTCCCTTATATCCGCCAAAGGGCAGGAGCGCCCCACCCTCGATAATCGCCATAGGGTCAGTTGTCGGATTGCCGTTCCGATCCACCCCGACGCCGGGCGCAAGCATTTTCCCGGCGCGTGCCGCCAACCGCACTTCGCCAAAGGCCATGGTGCTAGAAGCCTGATCAAAGATAAGCGGTTCACCCTCGGCACGAGGTACCCCGAAGGCCATCGGATTGGTGCCGTAGACAGGCACCCGCCCTCCCGGAGGCACCACATGCATGATGCTGTTGACGAAGGCGAGGGTTACGAGACCCTCTCTCGCGAACATCTCCACATCGGGCCAGAGCGGCGATAGATGGTGAGAGTTGCGAATTGCGACGAGACAGCATCCTGTCCGCTTCGCCTTCTCAATAGCCAACATTTTGGCAACTGCGAGCGCAGGCTGTGCGAAGCCATTGCATGCGTCGACACCGATAATGCTTGCTGCTGCCTTGTTATCCAGAATGGGGCGCGCCTGCCCGTCCACCCAACCAGATTGCAGGGCGGCGACATAGCTCACTATGCGAAAAATACCATGGTTTTCTGCGCCATCTCTCTCTGCGGCAACGCAGACGGCTGCGATGATAGCGGCGTTTCCTTCCGACATCCCATGCCGAACAAGGATGCGACGAACGAGATCAACGAGCACCTCCACGCGAAACAGCATGATCGTCACATCACCTTCCGTGATGGCTCCGCGCTCAGTCTGTTGCGCTGACTTCCGAGCGGATGAGTCGGGTGACCTCGCGACGCAGTATATTGAAGTCGTCCGACGCCGGGTCGCGTGGACGGGGTAAATCGATTACCAGATCGGCTTTGATGCGACCTGGCCGCTTCGTCATGATGATGAGGCGGTCGGAGAGGAAGATGGCCTCGTCGACACTATGCGTGACGAAGAGGACGGTGCGCCGCGATTCCTGCCAGACACGTACCAGCTCTTCCCCGAGAAGTGCACGGGTTTGGGCGTCGAGGGCGGCAAAGGGCTCGTCCATGAGAAGGATGTCAGGGTCGTTGATAAGTAGACGCGCGATCGCGACGCGCTGCTGCATTCCACCTGAAAGTTGGTGCGGGAAGCTGTCCGCGAATTCCTCCAGATGCATGATCTTGAGCCAGCGCTGCGTCCTCGCCCAGCGCTCCTCCCTATAGATCTTTTGGATCTCGAGCCCGAATTCGATGTTTTGGCGCGCTGTTCGCCAGGGGAAAAGTGCAAATTGCTGAAACAGCATGCCGCGCTCACGGCCCGGCCCTGTTATTAGCTTTCCATCCACGTAAATGGCGCCGCCTGTTGCTTTCTCAAGGCCGGCCGCTATGAAGAGGAGCGTCGACTTGCCACAGCCGGACGGGCCGAGGATACAGAGGAACTGTCCCTCAGGCACGGTGAGGTCGAGTCCGTCGAGTGCAGTGACGCCGTCCCCCACCAAGCCAAACCTCTTCACGATTTTCTCGGCGGCAATCTTCACCCTGGTCATTCCGTGACCAGACCCTTCTGCCAGCGCAGCATGCGCTTCATCACAAAGCGCACGAGCACGTCGAGGGCGAAGCCAACCGCGCCGATGGCCACCATACCCGCAATAACTCTATCGGTCCGCACCAACATACGAGCCTCGGTAATCAAGTAGCCCAGGCCAGAGCGGACGGCGATCAGCTCGGCGACAATGACATTGGTGAAGGCGATCCCGACCGCAATGCGGAGGCCGGTGAAGATCGCTGGCAGCGAAGCCGGAAAGATGACTTTCATGAAGATGGCGCCCTGCGAGGCGCCCATCGTCTGAGCCGCCCATACGAGGTGCTTGGGGACGTTTTTCACGCCATGGCTGGTGTTAAGGATCACGGACCAGACGGTGCCGATGAAGACGAGGAAAATCGCAGGGCGATCGCCGATACCCATGAGAATGATGGAAATCGGGATCCAGGCCGAAGCGGGGATCGGCCGCAAGCCGTCGACGGTCGTGGTCAGTAGGCGGTCGAACACCACAGAATAGCCCATGACAAGGCCGATCGGGACCGCGACAATAACCGCGAGTGCATAGCCCGCCGCGACCCGCATCATACTTGCCGTGATATCGTCGAAGAGGGTGCCGGTCCTAATGAGCTCGATGAGCGCCACGAAGACTTGGCTCGGTGGCGGCAGCAGGATGTCATTCCCCCCACCGAGTCGGGCCGCGATCTCCCACGTGGCGATAACGAGGATCGGAACAACGAAAGGCGCAAGCCCGTTGATCAGCTGCCGCCGGCTGCCCGAGGACTCTGTGAATGTATCTGAGCGCCGACGAAACCAGGAATGCTGCCGGCGGCGTCCGGCTTTCATTCTATTGCTGCCTCTCGCGAACCGCACGAACCCACAGAGATGCGATGTCAGATTTAATTTGGTTCTACCATCTCGCTACCGAGCAGCACACCGTCATTTTGTCGCCGCGGCGACAAACGACGTGTTGATGAATTTCGACCAGTCGATTCGGTCGTATTCTTCCTTTTTGATGAAGCCCATCTCCTCGGTGAACTTGGCCAGTGCCCGGATCTGATCGGGTTTGAGCGCATAGGTCAGCTCCACGTTGCTCATGGCCTCCCGCATGATAGGCTCGGGAACTTTGTAGCTCTCCACGCCGGTCTTGATGACCTCGTCAGGGTGGGCGCGATAGTATTTAACTGACTCGACATGCGCCCTGACCACTGCCTTCACGATATCGGGATGTTCATCGATGAAGCCTTGGGAGGTCTCGACGCCCGAATCTATAGCGCCGAGCGGCGTATTGTAGGGATAGGCCAGGACCTTGGCGCCGTAGTTCTTCACGCCGAAAACCGCCCACGGCTCGAATCCCATATAGGCGTCGATCGAACCGCCCTTGAGCGCGATGGGCATATCGGTCACTGGCATGTTGATGAGGCTTACGTCCCTGTCGGGGTCGAGACCATTTGCGTGCAGAGTCGCGATCAGCGTCATCTGCTCGATCGAGCCGAAGGTGACCCCGATCTTCTTACCCTTAAGCCCCTTCACGTCGGGGATGCTGGGGTTTGAGACGAGCGCCCGACCTTTCTCGTTCGTCGAAGCAACGACGACGACGTCCTTGCCGCGCGCACGCAGCAATACGGAGGCGGTCAAGCCGGCATATGAGATTTGTGCATATCCAGCGGAAACAGCCTCGAGCCGCTCTGTGGCGGAGGGAAACTCGACAATCTTGGCAACGATACCCTGAGACTTCAGTTCGTTAGCGACTCTATAGGCAGGAAGGAAGCCGAAAAAGCGAACTGTGGCGATGATCAGCGGATTCGATTCCGTGCCAACCTTCTGCGCGGCTGCCGGCTCTGCGAAGAGGCCCATCGTGCCAATCAGAGCTAAGCAGAGGTAGACCGTCCTCCGAAGAAATCCATTCATAGAAGCCCCCATCGTGAAGAATGCGCCCCCGCTTTGAATCGGAGGCCTCTGCTGTCAACTCGCAGCGAGCGTAGTGGTGTGGCTATGGCGCGCCATTTAAAAGAGTCCCCCAGGCCATGGGAGGGATGCAAGCAAGTATTCTTAATCTTTAGGGCAAAGAAAAACTTGAAGCCTGATATCTCGCTCGAACACGTGATCGAATCGAAAGCTGCCCTTAAAGCATGGCCTCACTTTTTCTGTGCTGGTGGAAAGGGAGAGCCTAACCTAGAGTGCGGCACAAGAACTGTCCGCAGTCCCGGATGGGCATAAGGGGATATTCCGCGACCCTCTAATCCCGTAGCACGTGAAGGTTGCCGATATGGCGTCGCAGCAAGCTGCGCATTTGCCCAGGCCGAAGCGCGTGGCGATCATCGGCGCCGGCGTTGTCGGCTTGAGCTGCGGGCTTCATCTTCAACACTTGGGCTATGACGTCGAGATCTTCGACCCGCGGGAGCCTGGCACAGGTGCGTCTTACGGCAATGCTGGCATCATCGCCGTTTCTGAGGTGCTGCCCCTCGGACGTCTCGCCACCCTGCGCCTATTACCGAGTATGCTGCTGGACTCGACCGGCCCACTTGTCATCCGGTGGCGCTATCTGCCTCACATTGCTCCCTGGCTGCTCCGACTCGTCGCCTCCTGCCGCCCTGCTGAGGTCGAGCGCATTGCAGCGGCACTTGCAGCACTTCTGTCTCAGGCGGTTGCGGCGTGGCGCGAACTCTTGCATGGCTCTCCTGCCCAGGCGCGTCTAGTATCCTCAGGCTGGTTGCGAGCCTATGACAGCGAACGGAGCCTCAAGCGGGCGCTGCCGGATATAGAGCGCCAGCGCCGCCTCGGCGTCAAATTGCAGGTCCTGGACGCGCGCGCGTTGCGGGAGTTTGAACCAGCACTGGCACCTGTTTTCGCAGGTGCTACCTTCTGCCCAGATGTGTGCCACCTAGATTCGCCGTTCCGCACGATGCAGGCACTGGCAACAATGCTTGCAGCTGGTGGTGGCGTGTTCCGCAAATGCGCGGTGCAGCGCTTAGACATGGAGCAGGGCCGGCCGGCAATTGTCGACGGCGACGGTAACCGCGTGATCTATGATCGCGTCGTGATCGCTGCCGGTGCCTGGTCGCGGCAGCTTGTGCGCTCGCTCGGCACCGACGTGCGACTCGATACCGAGCGCGGCTATCACCTCATGCTCCCAACACCGCCTCGCACGCTCAAGCATCCCGTCTCCATTGCCAATCCGGGCTATTCGCTCGTGCAGATGGAGGATGGTCTGCGCCTGACCTCCGGTGTGGAGTTCGCCGGCCTGGATGCTCCCGCCGATTTTCGGCGCGTGCGACGCATGGTCACCCACGCCGCAAGGAGTGTTCCTGGGCTTGAGCCGAATTCCATGTCGGAATGGCTCGGCTTTCGACCATCCATGCCGCACTCGCTGCCGGTGATCGGACCCGTGCCGAATCATCCCAATGTATTACTGGCGTTTGGCCATGGCCATTTGGGCGTCACCCTTGGTCCGCTCACGGGACGCCTCATCGCAGCCCTCGCGGAAGGCCGACCGACCAGCATCGACATCACGCCCTTTTTACCCGGGCTGTCCGGCGATAATCCTCGACGTCGAGTTGGTACCAGAACGGATTCATACAATCGGGAGGAGATATGCTGAGCTTTCCGACCTTGCAGGATCTGGTCTGGGCTGCGCGGCAGAATCTGCCCAAGCCCGTGTGGGATTTCGTCACTTTCGGGACGGAGACCGAGACGACCTTGCGGCGAAACCGCCAGTCGATCGATAGTCTCGCCTTCCTGCCGCGCATCATGCGCGATGTGAGTGAAGTCGATCCCTCCGCAACTTTTTTCCACACCAAATTGCGCATCCCCGTGCTTTTGGCGCCGATCGGTTCGATCAAGCTACTCGATCCGGCAGGCGCGCTTGCCGCGGCGAAGGCAGCCGAAAGCTTCGGAACAATGCATATCGTGAGCGGATTTGCCGAGCCCGGCTTCGAGGCTGTAGCTAAAGGCAGCACGGCGCCGTTAATCTATGCTCTTCATCCTCGTGCCGAGCCAAGCTTCCTCGACGACCTCGTCGACCGTGTTAGGGCGTGCGGCTACAGAGCGATCGCGTTCGTGAGCGAGGCAGCCTATTACAGTCGCCGCGAGCGTGACCTGATGAACGGCCTAAATACCGTTGCCAAGCGCGGCCGTACGTATGCGAGTTACCTTCAACAGCAGCGCGAGGAGAAGGCGAAGGGGATGGTACCAAGCAAAGAAGGCTTGCTCGGCACAATGATAAGCTGGGGCATGCTCGAGCGGGTCAGGCAGCGCTCCGGGCTGCCGATAATCCTCAAGGGTGTGACCACGGCCGAAGACGCGCGCCTCGCAGTCGAGCACGGCGTCGACGTCGTTTACATCTCGAATCACGGAGGCCGCGCAATCGACCATGGTCGCGGCACAATCCAGGTGCTCCCGGAGATCGTTGAAGCCGTCCAAGGCCGGGCGGAGGTGATCATCGATGGCGGCTTTGTGCGCGGCACCGATGTGCTGAAAGCCATCTCTCTTGGTGCCAGGGCCGTGTGCATGGGGCGCATGCAGTCCTGGGCGCTTGCAGCAGGCGGCCAGGCGGCACTCGAGCGGATGCTCGAGATTCTCGAGGAGGAGATCATCGTCACCATGGGCCTCCTGGGCATCAATCGGTTGAGCGAGCTCGATAGCACCTATGTGGCACCCACCCAGCCCGTTGTTCCCGCGCATCCTTTGAGCGCCTTTCCTGTCGTGATGGAGCGTCTCGCCAAGGATTAAATATGGCGGATTCGGATCCGCAAGGTGGCGCACCTATTCAACGACGGACACGATCTCGTAAGTCGAAGGGGTCGGCGGCGCGACGAAATACTTATCTGTCATGGCTTGGCGCCCTGCGGTCTGCCCGGCACTGGTTGCGTTTTTGGCCTGCGCTTCCTTGCTCTCCCAGATCGTTATGGAGAGATATTTTCCAGTCGCGCGATCGACGAGCATGTAGGCCTTGGTGAGACCCATCTCTTTGAATGGCGCGATGTGCGAGTGCCATTCCGCGGCGGCCTCATCAATGGTTTCTTTTTTGAGGTGGGTGCTCATCACGCGCGCAAACATTGTGACCTCCCCGAGTTAGAGTCTGACACAGACGCAGCACTTCTATATCAAAATAGATCCCCGTGAAGGCGAAATGAGGCGGCGAGTGCTTCCGCTTGTCATTTTCTTCAAGCCGCGACACGTGCTGACAAGTGGCGATAGGCAGACATACCACCGCGCGACCTAGACTGCCAAAGGCGGTACTCGGTCGCGCCTCGGGCACGCTAGTCATAGCGCAGCTAGGGCGTTAAAATAGCAAACAGCGAGGCAAATCTGAGGCCTGTCAGCGGTGCAAGCTCGCGATCGCCGGCTACCATCTCTGAATTCCCTGCGCGCCTTCGAAGCATCAGCACGACATCTAAGCTTCACAAAGGCAGCGGAAGAGCTTCACGTGACACCTGCCGCCGTAAGCCAGCATGTCAGGGTATTAGAGGAATTCCTTGGCGTCGTGCTTTTCAATCGAATAAAGGGCAAGTTGGTCTTGACCGATAGGGGGCAAGAGAGCCTACCGAGAGTGACTGAAGCCTTCGACAAGCTGGCCGAGGTCATCCTCGGGCTTAAATCTAACGAATGCAAAGGCGTGCTGACGGTTAGCGTTGCACCATCCTTGGCATCGAAATGGCTCATTCGACGCCTTAAGCGTTTTCATGATGCCTTCCCAGATATCGACCTTAGACTTGTCGTAAACGCCGATGTCGTGGATTTCCATAAGGGCGCGGTTGATATTGCCATATGTTACGGCAACAGAAGCTATGTCGGTTTGCTGACGCAGACGCTTCTCCCCAACCGCGTCTTCGCCGTGTGTAGCCCCAGACTGGTCAATGGCCAGCATCCGATCACAATGCCCGAAGACCTGCAGTTCCACACGCTCCTCCATTTCCTGGCGGCAGATTACGAAGGGTGTCCGACTTGGAAGTCGTGGCTCGATGCGGCAAGCGTGACCGACATCGAGTGGTGGCGAGGGCCTCAGTTCAGTCAATCCAGCCTGATGCTCGACGCAACTATTGCTGGGCAAGGCGTTGCTCTCACGAAGGAGCCGCTTGTAGAATTCGACCTACACGCCGGTACGCTCGTCAAGCCATTCGCGCTTAGCCTTCCTGCAGCGTTTTCCTACAACATTGTCTCAACGCGGGAGAGCGCGAATGTGCCCAAAGTGCGAAGCTTCATCGACTGGGTAATGTTTGAGGCGGCAGCTCCGAACGGATCGGCATCCACTGCAAAGAACCGATCGCCAGACGGCGTTACGGGACGCTCGAGAGTTCTATCCGACAGTAAAGAAGGCTTCGAGAATCATGGTCGCATTGCCAGGCAGGGACATACACCCGACCGTAAGACGGGCATGTCGCCCTCGGTCACCAAAGACGTCAATTAATAGATTTGAAGCCGCATTCATAACTTGACTGTGCTCGGCAAACTCCTGCGTGACGGCCAAAAAGCCGCCGAGGCGAAGGCACTGGCGCACCCTGTCGAGATCTTCGTCCAGGATCTCATGCAAGGCGCTGAGGATATTAATTGCTGTCAGACGGGCACAAGCCTCGACATCGGCAAGGGTTACCTCGGCGCCAATACGTCCTTGATACAGCACCTTCCCATCTCGAATCGGTGCCTGACTTACGCAGACCAAGTTCCCATCGATTGATGCGGGCACGTAGTTTCCAATTGCTTTCGCCGGCGGCGGGAGCGTTATGCCGAGCTCGCGCAGCCGGGTTTGTATCTGAGATGTCATGCGGGCCTCCGTCGCCACTCCCAAGTTTACCCGAAGCCGGCCGATGCGCATGGACCAAACCGGCAACCACGTGATGCTGGACGCCATGGCTCCTCATTAATGTTATCAGCTATCTCGCTCGCCGTATCGAATGCGATTTCCGCGAGCACCTGATCGGCACCGCTTAAGATTTTTTTGGGCAGCGCTTTAAATATTACTTGCTTGTGCTCATTGAGCGGCACGAGGACACTCTTCCAAAGAGCGCCAATGAAAAATGTGAAGACGTCCTGGTATCGACGTCGCGCGATCTAGCACGTGCCAGCAACCAAAAGAATCCGCGTGTGCGTGAGGTTCGCGCCGCATTTGGCGAATGCCTGGAGAGGTCATTGTGTTTGCACGACGTCGATTTCTGTACCTCACCCAAAGGCAAGTGCATGATCTCCGCCCTACCTATGGCGAGATTATCGAGCTTGTCGAAATGTCTCTTCGCGACAAAGCGAACGGCAGAGCTGATATGCCAAGTAAGATCGCTATCCATCCGCGCAAAGAACAGTTTGTTCATGCGAAGCCCGGATACCTCGGCACTCCGGACGTTGCGGGTATCAAATGGCAAAGTAACATCGCGACCAATCCCGAGCGTCGGCTGCCAAATAATATTGGCGTGATGATACTGACTGAGCCGGTGGACGGGTCGACGCGTGCCATTATGGACTGCAGCTGGATAACCGGCTTCCGTACACCAGCCGCGACGATGGTGGCGATTAAGCATCTCGCGCGGGCGAAGGCGAGCATCGTAAGCATCATCGGCCTTGGGATGCAGGGTCAGGGCCATTTCGACGCGCTGATCGAGAGTGGCGTTGTGGCGCAGCTAAAGACGATCAAGGTCATCGACAAGTCGAAGGAAGCGCTCGCACGGTTTATCCGACGCGCCAAGAAGGTCTCGCGTTTCGAAGTCGTGGCCTGTGCGACGGCAAGGGAAGCCATTGAGGATTCGGATATCGTAATCAGTTGTACGGCGCTCTACGAGAACCCAAAAGGAATTGTCCGGCCGGAGTGGTTGAAGGAGGGAGTCCTCGCCTTGCCGGTCGACATCGGCTGCTACTGGACACGGCAGTCACGAAGAATAATGGATCGCATCTTTACCGATGACATCGAGCAGACCCAAAGTTTCGCTAAGCGCAACTTTTTCGATGAGAGGAAGGTGAGGCTCGATGCCGAGCTCTGCGAGGTCGTCGCAGGGAAGAGGAAGGGGCGCCGATCGGATCGAGAAAAAATTATGTGCATCAACTGCGGGCTGAGCCTCTACGACATTGCCTTGGCTGAACGCATATATGAGCGCGCTATCGCGAAGAACGCAGGTCGTTGGCTTCCTTGGTAGCTGTACTCATTGGCGATTGAGAACCTTGGGCGGAGGGCTTTCGCGATGCCGGTCAGTAAATGGCTATTACGCGGGTTATTCGTCATATTCGGGCTGCTGCCACTTCTGGTATCCAACGTTGCCGGTGCCGCCTCGGCTCTCGACGACGTCAAGACGCGTGGAAAGCTGATTGCTGGTGTCAGGTACGACACAGCGCCCTATGGATATCTCGATTCCAGTGGGAAGGTCGTCGGGTTCGATATCGACTTGATAAGAGCCGTCGCTAAGCGTCTCGGTGTTTCGGCCGAACTTGTTCAGGTAACGGCAAAAACACGCATTCCACTCCTACAATCAGGCAAGGTCGACATCTTAGCAGCAGCGTTGACGCATACACGCGAACGGGAGCAGGCCATAGACTTCAGCATCACCTATGTCGTTGATGGTTCGAGGCTTCTCGTCAAGAAGGGGAGTGGGATCCAACGCATTGAGGATCTCAATAAAGAAGGCAAGACGATCGCGTGCATCCAGGGTTCAGTGGACGAAGTCAATGCGCGCAGGCTAGCGCCGCGAGCAAAGATCTTGGATTACCAACAGTATCCCCAGGCTTTTCTCGCGGTCAAACAGGGGTTGGCCGATGCGATGACAACGGTCGTCTCAACGCTCGACCAATTTGCAAAACAGGATAGCTCCGTCGAGGTGGTGGGAGACTTTCTGAATACGCAACCGATCGCCTTTGGCATACGGCCAAATGACTCCAAGTGGCGCAACGCGATCAATGGGGCACTGCAGGATATGGTCGAGGATGGCTCGTTCAAATCGATCTACGCCAAATACTTCACAACACCACCTGCAAAGATCCAGGTACCGGAAACCTGGCCTCGCTCTTAGAGATCTTCTCCGGAGCTTGCGCGACACTTATGGCACAGGAGCGGGCCCATTCAGTTTGATTGGTCATTTGTCTTTCGCTCTGACGTCCTCAGCGCCATGGTCGACGGCCTCAGGGCAACGCTGACGGTCGTTGCTGGCGCAAGCGTATGGGCCAGCCTCATTGGGATCATTATCGCGCTATGTCAAGTGAGCGAGCGACGATGGTTGGCGCTAGCTGGGCAATTCTATGTCACCGTATTCCGCAACGTACCTCTGCTGATCCAATTATTCTTTTGGTACTTCGGGATATCGGCGATGCTGCCACGGGCAAAATATCCCTTCATTTACGTTGGCAGCTATGAAATCAAGGTAGCGATCTTGAGCGTGTCGCTTGTATCAGGAGCATTCATTGCGGAAGTTCTGCGCTCAGGTATAGAGGCCGTTCCTGCAAACCAGCTGGAAGCAGCCTTGGCAACCGGTCTTTCTCGGCGACAAGGCTTCTATCACATCTTGATACCGCAACTTTGGCCGATCGCGATGCCGGGCCTCGCCAACGAGGCCATCAATATTGTGAAGAACAGTGCCTTCACGATGACCATCGGCGTCACCGAGCTGATCTGGCAGGCACAGCAGATCGAGGCAAATACGTTCCGTGGCTTCGAAGCCATGACAATCGTGACCCTTTCCTATCTTCTAATTAACGGAGCCATATTCGGATGCTTCTACCTGATCGAACGGTTTGTTCGACCCCAGTAGACGGGTGATGTAGCGCTGATGGATGTGATTACCGGAAACCTCCCCTTTCTTCTTCGAGGGCAATTCCCGGCCGGCCCTCTCGGTGGATTGGCTCTCACGATATATTTGTCAATCCTGGTTGGTTTTCTGAGTTTTGGGATAGGCACAACACTGGCCGCTGCAGAACTCGCGCCATTTTCTCTTGTCCGCTGGGCGGTTCGCGCTTTATCGAGCCTCGTGAGAGGCGCCCCATCCGTCGCCTTTCTCTTCTGGACCTACTTTCTCCTCCCACGCTTGCTCCACGTGGATCTGTCGCCCCTTGAGAGCGCAAGCATCGCACTCGCTCTCTATCACGGCGCATATATGGGGGAGGATATCCGCGGCGGTATCAATGCGGTTCCTGGAGGTCAGTGGGAGGCTGCCCGAGCCTCAGGTCTCAATTTTCCTATGATGTTGCGCCACGTAGTTCTACCTCAGGCTATCCGGGCCGTTGTGCCGGCATTGGTCAATCGATTTGTGAATCTCTTCATGTACACATCGGTCGTTTCCATGCTCGGCGTCCTAGACTTCACGCAATGCGCAGTTCTCGTGAACGATCGAGATCTCTCTCACCCGATAGAAATTTTTGGGTTCGTCGGGTTCGTGTATTTCATCTTTAGCTACGGGATTTCGCGATTGGGTCGACATCTTGAGAAAAAATGGGATTGGGCACCAAAGGTCAAAGGAATGCAGATCGCTGCCTGAGATGGTAGCACAGAAGTGAAGGGTACCGATCTAGCACGGACCGGCAAAGGGGATGGAAAATGCATATTACAAAACTGGAAACGATACCGCTCCATCTCCCCGTGAAGAGAGTCTTGGTCGAGAGTGGCGGTACATTCAGCCAGTTCGACCATGTTCTCATCAAACTCCATGCGGATAATGGCCTCGTTGGGCTCGGAGAGGTGGAGGCCTATCCCAGTTTTGAGCGGCTCGGCGTTGAGACGCAAGAAGGCATCGTCGCGATCCTCCGGGACCAACTCGGGCCCGCCATCCTCGGAGAGAATCCGTTCGACATCGCTCGGATATGGTTGAAGATGGATAAGGCTGTCGAGGGATATCTCCGGGTCAAGGGAGGTATCGATATCGCGCTTTATGACCTCCTTGGAAAGCACCTCGGCGTTCCCGCCTACGATCTCATTGGCGGTCGTGTGAGGGACCACTACGTCGTCGAGGGTGTCGGATATGGAATCTCTATTGATGACCCCAAGGTCGTAGCCAAGATCGCAAAGGAGGCCGTCGAGCGTGGCTATCGCCAACTCGAATTGAAGGCTGGCGATGAGCATCCGGAGCAAGACGTTGAGCGCTTGCGCAAGGTGCGCGAGGCCATCGGAACGAACATCCCCATCAAGATCGATTTCAATGGCTTCTACGAGACGAAGGCCGCCATTCGCCTAATTCGCGAAATGGAGCCGCTGGGTGTGCAGTGGGTCGAGCAACCCGCAAAATATTGGGACCTCGATGGCTTATCGGAGGTACGAAGCGCTGTCACAACGACGATCGTCGTGGACGAGCCGGTCGAGACGTCACAGGACATGATCCGAGTCATTAAGCATAAAGCGGCTGACGCCGTTCATTTGAAGCCAATGGTCAAAGGCGGACTAACAACCGTGAAGAAGATTGCGGCGATCGCCGAGGCAGCCGGACTTGGGATTGTTCCTGGGACATCATCTCCCACTGGCGTCGGCGCTGCTGCCGCACAGGCCTTTATCGCATCTTGCCCACGTCTCTCTGGCGGAACTCATGGTGCGCCGCTCGACACATTGGTTGAGGATGTCGTTACGAAGCCAGTACCGCCTGATTCGACGGTTGTTTACATCCCGACGGGGGTGGGGCTAGGAGTCGAACTGGATGAGGGGATAGTCAGGAAGTACCGCGCTGACTGAGTATGCGAGAGCTTAGATGGGAGAGTTTGGGGCTGCGATGGTGGGTCGCGCTGATCGGATGAACGATGGCCGGCACGGCGCCATGTCGTTGCCTTCCGGGGTGTCGGCTGTCCGCATGCAGAATGTCAATAAGTGGTTCGGTCCCCTTCACGTGCTCCGCGATATCTCATTTGACACTATGGCCGGCGAGGTTGTGGTGGTTTGCGGCCCATCGGGCTCGGGCAAGAGCACGCTCATCCGCTGCATCAATCATCTCGAGGCCATCCAGTCGGGCGAGATCCTGATATTCGGTCAAAAGATCGATCATTCACGTCGCGGCATGATCCGCCTGAGATGCCAAGTGGGAATGGTCTTTCAATCCTTTAATCTCTACCCGCACAAGACAGCACTGGAGAATGTCGTTCTCGCACCGATGAAGGTAAAGAAGCTCCCGCGGAGGGAAGCCGAGGAGGTAGGTCGTAGCTTGCTTGAGCGGGTTGGTGTCGGGGAAAAAGCCGGCGCTTATCCGGCGCGACTTTCGGGTGGGCAACAGCAGCGAGTAGCGATCGCCCGTGCGCTTGCGATGCGGCCATCGATCATGTTGTTCGATGAGCCAACTTCCGCGCTTGACCCGGAGATGATTAAGGAGGTCCTGGATGTTATGGCGGACCTCGCGCGTAACGGCATGACAATGATCATCGTCACTCATGAGATGGGTTTTGCTCGCAGGGTGGCAAACCGGATTGTATTCATGGACTTGGGGCAGATTATCGAGCAGGCGACACCGAACGAATTCTTTGCAAACCCCAGATCGGAGCGCACGAGGCAATTCCTGTCGAAAGTTCTTACTCATTAAAACAGCGAGAGGCTGCTTAAATGCTCAAAGGATTTAGAAAGTGAAAAACGTTATTCACACCGGCCTTCCAGAGTTTGGTCGACCGACCGAACACGCCACAATGGGCGGAGGTCACCTCCGGACGACCGCGGTCCCGCTAAAAGGAGATGGAACCTTTGAGACTGGTGATCCACGCACCCAAATTGATCTCGCGCTCTCGAATTTAGAGAAGACGGTTGAGGCGGCGGGTGGCAAGCTCACTGATGTACTCCAGATCATCGTGTTTCTGACGAGCGCAGAATATGTACCCATCCTCAACGACCTCTGGGCTAAGTATTTTCCGCCGCCGTATCCCAACCGAGGGATCCTCATCGTGAACGCCGTTGGCGTGCCCGGTGTTATTATTCTGATGCAGGTCCATGCCTATCTTGGAGTTTAAGAGCCCTCTCTGATTGGGGTGGTTGAGGTCAAGCTGTTCCTGCTTTTTGCCTGCATCGTCCGTGGATCACGCGCTTCTCTACGCGGTCGGCCATGGCCGCCGCATGATGGGATCAGGGGAACGAGGCGTCTCAATCTGTTTCGCGACCTTTGGGATCATTCGACCTCAAGGTTCTGGACTCTTAACGAGATCGCCTGGCTCACCGTCCCCACGGACGATTCGGCCTCACCCGTTCGGGCGAAGTTATGGTCTTTGCTCCTTCGATCCGTTAGCTCCGCTCATGCCGCCACCGCGGCCTGCCCTGGATGTCCGTTTCTCCGGACTGATAGCGCGCCGGCGTGAGACCAAGATGCGCGCCCACGTTCCGCGATCGCGGTCTGGCCGGTCGATCGTGGCGCGAAAGGCGAGCGCCGTAATAGACCCAACACCGGGGGCACTCATCAGCCGCCGGCACGTCTTCTCCTCGCGGACGATATCGAGGACTTGCTTGGTCAGCCGGGCGAATTCACGCAGCATCGTGGCAAGCACGGCCAGCAACGGCTCGACCAGCGGCATCACAAGGGCGTCGGTTCCGGCGAGTTCCCGGACGCGCTCGGTGAAACCGGCGCGGGACGGCGTGCCGAGCTTAAGCCCAGACTCTCGCAGGATCGTCCGCACCACGTTCTCGATCGTGCGCATCCCGTTCAAGACCGTGCGACGGGCAACCAGAAGCGAGCGCCACAGACGGCATTGCCAGCTCTTGACATGCACCTGCCTGAACCAGCCCGGCCGCATGATCTGGGCCAGCGCGCGGGCATCGTTGCGATCGGTCTTGTTCGGCATCGTCTTCATCGCCGCATTGGCCTGCCGCGTCTCGATGCAGATCGCCGGCAGGCCGGCCCGCGTCAGCCCTCCCGAGAGCCAGGCCGTCAGGGAGCAGGCTTCCAGCCCGACGCGCTCCAATGGCAAGCTCATCCCCCGCAAGGTCACGGCAAGCGTATCCGGCTCGCTGGCGGCACGCGCTCCCTTCGTAATGCCGCCCTTCTCGTCGACCACGCAGATCGTCGTCTCTTCCAAAGACACGTCCAGTCCGGCAAAATACTTCATGGCTGCTCCTTCTCGATGCTTGTGGCGGTTCCACATCGACCACGTTGTACCATTGTGACAGGAGCAGCCACCTCCTCGGCCAAGACCCCTATCAACAATCAACCCATCTGTTTGAGAATTGAGCTTTCCCTAGTACTCGGGATCATAAGTCGCTGAGACGGCGGCCCTTGAAAGGGCGCTGCGCGACTTTGCTCTTGGTCCAAACGAAAGGCGTTGCGGACTGGTTGTAGCTTTCGATGAAGGCATCGATGTGTTC